>Ga0326728_10004134_pt1 | contig 43637 bp, 40 predicted proteins | sample MB3enrmetagenome_FD_207602 | JGI IMG/M metagenome (GOLD analysis project Ga0326728, IMG submission 207602) | Lab enriched peat soil microbial communities from McLean, Ithaca, NY, United States - MB31MN | ecosystem: Environmental > Terrestrial > Soil > Wetlands > Peat | place: USA: New York...
AGGCCGCCGGCAGCGCGACTGCCCGTCTTACAGCACGGCTTCCGGTTCCGGTTCCTGGGGAGCCGGCCCCGTGAGCGAATACTTCACCAGCCCGCGGCGCACCTCTTCGGTGGCGATGATGGTGGGTTTTTTGGAGGAAGTGGGCAACACGGGACGCGCGCCTCCCTGCAGTTGCCGGGCGCGCTTGGCGGCAACGATGATGAACCGGTAAGTGCTCTGCTCCGGATCGTCGGGGATGGTGCAGTGCGCGTTATTCCGGGGTGGGAGTTTGTCGCCCATAGTTAACGATACCTCTTCAATCTTGAAACGTCTCCAGAATCGGCCGGATCTGGTCTTCAATCCTGGTCCGCCGCACCCGCTCGGCACGGACAATCGAGCTCAGGATGGCGCCGGATTCTTCCACCTCGCGGTTGATCAGTACATAATCGTACGCGTTGTAGTTCCGGATTTCTTCGGCCGCTTCCCGCAACCGCCTTTGAATCACTTCCTCCCGATCCTCCCCGCGGGCGCGCAGACGCTGTTCCAAAATCTGCCTTGAAGGAGCCAGGATAAATACAGTAACGGCTTCGGGAATCTGTCTTTTCAATTGTCTCGCACCTTGGACGTCGATGTCGAGTACCAAGTCCCTGCCTTGGGCCTGCGCCTCCTCCAGAATCCCCCGGTGAGTGCCGTAGTAGTTGCCAAATACCTCGGCGTGTTCCAGGAATTCATGGTTGGCGATGCGGCGTTCGAACTCCTCGCGGGAGACGAAACGGTAGCTTTGGCCCTCCACCTCGCAGCCGCGCGGAGCCCGCGTGGTATAGGAGACCGAAAACATCAGCCCCGGAACGGTGGCGAACAGCTTGTTCACCAGCGTCGACTTGCCCGACCCCGACGGAGCCGAAACGATAAAAACGGTTGTCATGTGGCGTCACACCTAACGGCAAGGCAAGAGCACGATTGGCCTAAATGGTCTTTGCGGCTATTCCTCATTCCAAATTCAACGACTGTTCCCGAATCTTGTCGATTTCGGCCTTGGCGGCCAGCGCCAGGTCCGTCATGGTGAGCCCCAAATCGCTCAGGCCGCCGGTTTTCGACAAAATCGTGTTGGACTCGCGATTCATCTCCTGCAGCAGGAAATCGAGCCGCTTGCCCACTTCGCCGCCGGCGGCGACGATGCTCTCCAGTTGCGCCGCGTGGGTGCTGAGCCGCACCAGTTCTTCGCTGATGTCGCTGCGGTCGGCCAGGATGGCGGCTTCCTGCGCCAGGCGCTGCGGATCGACCCCCGCTCCGCGCAGCAGATCGTCCAGCCTCTCCCGCAGGCGTTTCTGAAACGCCGGGACCGCGCCCGCGCGGATCTCTTCCATGCGGGCCACCAGGCCGCGCAGGACGTCGCAACGCTCCCGGATCTCGCGCGCGGTGGCCGCGCCCTCGCGTTCGCGGAAGGCGTTCCAGGCATCCAGCGCCTCGCGGGCGGCCTCCAACAGGGCCTTGCCGACGTTTTCGCCGGGTTCCCGCTGCTCGCCCGAGGTCAGCACCCCGGGGAGTTGCAGGGCTTGGTTGATATCCGGCGGAGCGATCAACCCGTAGGTTTCGGACGCCTGCCGGAAAGCCTGTATGTATACGTCCAAAAGCTGCCAGTTGACGGGCGCTTTGGCCGCCGCCGCGGTGGGCGTGAACGACACCTGAAGCTGCACGTGCCCGCGGACCACGCCCGCCTTCAGTACGCCGCGCACCTCGTTCTCCAGGGAGTCCAGTTCCGGCGGCAGGTGGAAATGCAGGTCCAACCCGCGGTGGTTCACGCTCTTCAGGCTGAAGACAATCTCGCCTTCTTCGAAGGTCTTTCTTGCCCGGGCAAAGCCGGTCATGCTGCGTATGCTCACAAATCCAGCCCCGATCCGACATCCACGAATTGCAGGTCGTGGAGCCGGTGATAGATTCCCCCCAAATTGAGCAGCTCTTCGTGCGTTCCGGTTTCGCGGATGCGGCCTTTCTCCAGCACCGCGATCTTGTCCGCGCGGCGGATAGTCGAGAGCCGATGCGCGATCACGATGACCGTGCGGTGCTCCATCAGGTTGGCCAGGGCCTCCTGCACCAGCAGTTCCGACTCGGTATCGAGGTGCGACGTGGCTTCGTCGAGAATCAGGATGGGAGCGTTCTTCAACAACGCGCGCGCGATGGCCAGGCGCTGCCGCTGTCCGCCGCTCAACTTCACGCCGCGATCTCCCACGATGGTGTCGTAACCTTCCGGCAGGCGCAGGATGAACTCGTGCGCCAGGGCGGTTTCAGCGGCGGAGCGGATCGACTCCATGGATGCCTGCGGGCGCGCGTAGGCGATATTGTGGGCCACTGTATCGTTGAACAGGAAGGTGTCCTGCGCCACGATGCCGATATGCGAGCGCAGCGACGCCAGGGCCAGTTCGCGGACATCGTGGCCATCGATCTCGACGGCCCCTTCGGTGACGTCGTAGAGGCGCGGCACCAGGTTCGCCACGGTGGTCTTGCCGCCGCCCGAGGCGCCCACCAGAGCCACCACTTCGCCGGCCTTCACTTCCAGGTTGAGCCCTTGAATACGGAACCCGTCGGGCGCCGCCGGATAGTGGAAGGAGACGTTCCGAAACGCGATGGCCTGGGTGAAGCGCTCCAGTTTGACCGCGCCGGGCTTCTCGGCGATCTCCTCGCTGTGGTCGAGATAGGTGAAGACTTCGTGCGAGGAGCCGAGCGCCTGCTCGAAGATGTTGTGGATACCCACCAGGCGTTTGACCGGCTCCAGCAGCATAAACAGAGCCACTACGAAGCTGGCGAAATCGGGAGCGGCGAGGGCGTGGCGCACAATCTGGTAGCGCGCGTACCAGAGCAGCGCCACGATGGTGGCGCCGCCCACCACTTCGATCACGGGAGACGAGATGGCTTGCTGGCGAACATACTGCAGGTTGGTCCTCAGCAGCCGGCGCGCCGCCTCCCGGAAGCGCCGCGATTCGTATGGCTCGGCGCCGAATACCTTCACCACCATGTGGCCGCTCAAGGTCTCCTGGAGGATCTGGCTCAGCTCGCGCTGCCGGTCCTGGGTGCCGCGGGTAGTGCGGCGGATGCGCGTGCCGATGCGCGTCACGGGGAGGATTACCAGTGGGAGCACCAGGAAACTAAGCATCGCCAGTTTCGGATCCTTGCCGATCACCACAAACAGCAAGGCCACCAGGGCGAAGGATTGGCGCAGAAAATCCGCCAGGATGTGCGAGGTGGCGAGCTGCACTTTGTCGATGTCGTTCATGATCGACGACATCAGCTTTCCCGTGGAGTGCGCCTCGAAGAATTCGGCGCCTTGTTTCAGGACCTTATCGTAAACCTGGTTGCGCAGGTTGGTGACCGCCGAGAAGCCCACGTAGTTCACCAGGTAGTTGCCCAGATAGTCGCAGAGGCCCTTGATCAGGACTACGGTGAGGATGGCGAAGGCCATTTCCGCCAAGACGTTGTGCAGCGAGGCGGGGTGCGGCAGGTAAAAGGGGTGCTTGAAAATCGGGTCGGTGAAGAGCTTGATGGGCGCATCGCTGGCTTTGGGGTCGAGGACGTTGTAGAGAATCGGACCGACCAGCAGGGCCATCATTCCCGTGGCTCCGCCGGCTACCGCCATCAGCACCACCGAAATCGCCAATTGCGCCGAATAGCGGCGTCCGTAGGCCAGCAGGCGCAGCAGCTCCTTCATGCGTTCACCCGCAACCGCGCGGTGGCCGCGATCACCTGGGACGCCACCACATTGCGGATGCCGCCGTGAGCCCGGATCACCTCGGAAGCCGTTTGCCAGGGTCCCCAAATGGCCGGATCGGACTCGCCGAAGATCGCCACCACGGGCAGTCCGAAGGCCGCGGCCATGTGGGCCGGGCCGGAATCGTTGCCCACAAACAGCGTAGCCGTGGCCAGCACGTCTTTGATTTCGGAAAGCGGCCGGCCGTGCAGCACGCGGAATCCGGCGAAGGGAGAAAGGTCGTCGGTTTCCGCGCCGATGACGACCACGTCCAGGCCGGATTGCCGCAAATGGACGGCGACCTCCAGGAAACCGTCCGCCCGCCAGGTTTTCTCGGGAGTGGCGCCGACCGGGTGGATCACGGCCAGCGGCCGCACCGGCCCAGTGGCGCGAGACACCAACTGCGCCCGCGGCACTGTCGCGACCGGCGCACCCAACCAGAACATGGCGCTGGCCAGATGTTCCGCCGTGTGTACGGTCCGCTCCACGCCCAAAATCTCTTGCGCGCGCGGAATATGGAGGTTGTAGACGAGCCGGTGGCGGAAGTGTCCGAAGCCGGCGCGGTAGCGCGCGCCCGATACCGCCGTCATCCACGCGCTCCGGTTGCCGCCATGGAAATTCACGCACAGCCGCGGCTGAAACCGCCGCACCACCAGCGGTTCCGGCGGCAGGATTTCGTCCACATCGGAATTGTCTTCGAAGATGGCGCGAAAGCGGTCTTCCACTACCACGGCAACCCGCAGGTCGGGCCGGGCGCGCCGCAGGATATCGAGCGCAGGAGTGGTGAGGACGCAATCCCCCAGCGAACGGAGGCGAAGGATCGCGACCCGGCTCTCCCGCGGCAGGTTCTCCAGTACGCTTCCCACAACGGCTTATTCTTCGACTTTCGCCTCGTCGACCAGCATTACGGGAATGTCGTCGCGAACCGGGTAAACGCGATGGCACTCGATGCACTTCAGACCGCTCTGGTCGGGCTTCAGCTCCACCGTCGCTTTGCAGACCGGGCAAACCAGAATTTCGAGCAGTTCTTTGCTGATGGCCATAGTGACCCTCCCAGTTTATCAGGACTCGAAGTCAGGCCCCCATCTCGGCGCGGGTCTTGGCCACCACCGCCAAATACTGCCGCGCGCGCTCGGCGATCACTTCAAACTTGCCTTCCTTGATGGACTTGGCATCCACCAGCTCGCCGCCCACGCCCAAGGCGCAGGCGCCGGCCTTGAGGAAGTCGCCGGCGGTCTCCAGGTTCACACCGCCGGTGGGGATCAGATCGATCTGCGGGAACGGTCCTTTCAGCGCCTTGATGTACTTGGCTCCGCCCACGTTGCCGCAGGGGAAAACTTTCACCACGTCGGCCCCGGATTCCCACGCGGTCAACACCTCGGTGGGGGTGAGCGCGCCCGGGCAGACCGGTTTGGAGTAGCGCCTGGCGATTTCGATCACCGAAAGCCGCAGGCTGGGCGAGACGATGAACTCCGCTCCGGCCAGCATGCAGATGCGCGCGGTCTCGGGGTCCAGAACCGTTCCCGCGCCCAGCAGCACCTTGCCGCCGAAGCGGTCGGCCAGCTTTTCCAGGGCCTTCACGGCGCCCGGCACGGTCATGGTGATCTCGGCGGTGGCGATCCCGCCGCTGTGCAGGGCCTCGACGGCGTGGATGGCTGCATCGGCGCTCGAAGCGCGTACAACCGGGACAATTCCCACCCCGGTAATCCATGTCAGAATTTCTTGGGACGTCATCAGCCATCACGGTAACACGGTATGCTATTGGCTTGACACCGCAACAGAACCAGGAAGGTGAAAAACGGCCGCCGCGGGCCTCGGTGGTGGTGGTTTCGCGCAACCGGAAACCGCTGTTGGAGAAGTGTCTGGCTTCGCTCGAGAAGTCCGAAGGCCGCGAGAGTCTGCAGATCATCGTAGTGGACAACGGCTCGCGGGACGGCTCCGCCGAGTTGGACGCCCAGTTTCCGCTGGAGCAGTGGATTCGCCTGCCCAAGAATTTCGGCCTGACCAAGGCCATGAACCTGGGTTGGCGCGCCGCCGACGCGGAACTGGTTTTCTTCCTGCACGACGATACGGAAGTGGAGCCCGGCGCCGTGCTGCGCCTGGCCGAAACGCTGGAAGCCCGTCCCGATGTGGCCGCGGTTTGCCCGCTGTTGGTGGATGAAGAAGGCCGCCCCGCGCCGCAACTGGGCAAGCTGCCGCCGGATGGCGAGTGGCTTCCGGCCGCGCCGGCGGGGAGCGACCCGATCACCGTGGAATACCCGCGGGGCGCCGCGCTGATGACGCGCGTGGCCCTGATCAAGGCGGTCCGCCAGATCGACGAGCGATTCGGCCAATTCGGCGCCGATGCCGACTTGGCGGCGAATTTCCGCCGCGCGTCGAAGAAGGTGCTGCTGCTGCCCGGCGTGAAGGTGCGCCATCGGGGCGCCGCGGGCTACACCTCCGAGGAGCGCGCCGATTTCCTGCTGTCCCGCGCCGCCTACCTGGGCAAGTACGAGGGCTTCGGCGCTGGCCTGCTGGCGCGGATGGCCGCCATCTTCGGACCGCTGCTGGGCTTCCGCATCGGGGAGTTCAGGAATACTGTGGCGGGGCAGAAGATCGACGGGACGCAAATGTAGGCAGCCGGAACTATTATGACCTATGCTGAACGCCGATCCAAGCTGATGAAAACAAATGGCTTATCCGCGTTCATCGGCGTTTATCGCCGGCCAAATTGCATTTCCCCACTTTCCCGTGATACACTCATAGGCAGATAAATGGCTATGCGTTTATCGGAGGGCTTATGACCGAGAGAATTCGCTGGTCCCTGGTGATTTCGAAAGAGACCGATATTTCGTTGCGCACCTACCTGGCACGCCGCGGCATGCGCAAGGGCGATCTTTCGAAATTCGTGGAAGATGCCGTGCACTGGCGGGTTCTCGACCTCGTCGTCGCGGAAACCAAGGCCGCCAATGCCGATGTGCCGCCGGAAGAGATCGAGGCTGCCATCTCCGAGGCTGTTCAAGCCGTCCGCTCCGCCGGCGTCGGCGCGTAGGCGTCCTTGCGTATCATCCTCGATACCAACGTCCTGATTAGCGCCCTGATTGTGCCGGGAGGCGCGCCCAGCTACTTGTATCAATGCTGGCGAAAGGGCAGCTTCACGCTGATTGCCAGCGAGGAACAACTGGACGAGTTCCGGCGCGTCACCCGGTATCCGCGATTGGAGCGGTTCCTCAGCCCTGCCGCCGCCGGCACGATGGTGAATGAAGTCCGCGCGCTGGCGGAGCTGGTGGGCCCGCTGCCGCGCGTGGAGGTGAGCGCCGACCCCGCTGACAATTTCCTGCTCGCCATGGCCCAGGCGGCCAAGGCCGACTACCTGGTCAGCGGCGATGGGAAGCACTTGCTCAGTCTGGGGCGGCATGGACAGACGCGCATTGTCACGGCGCGGGAAGCCGCCGGCGGGCTGGGCTATGCCGAAAGGCGTTAGCCCGGCGTGGCGCGGATGGCTCCGCGGCGGCTCTCAATCGACCGCCGGTGCTTCCAAGCGGCGCCCGTAATACCAGGTGGAACCGGCCCACGCGGCCACACAAGGTAACAGAAACAGGCTGCTGGAGAAGTACACGCTGGACGCGGCCATGGCCATGCAAGCGGCGTGGATCAAGCCGAAAATCAAGCCCGCGCCGGTGGAGAAGCGCCAGCGGCTCTGGGGTCGCGGCCGGTTGACGGTGGGAGCGTGTCCCACGGCCAGCGCGATCAGCGCGGCGGCGGTTCCGGCCAGCGGCGAGAGCGGAAGGGTGAGTGGAATGGCCACCACCAGGAAAGCCACGTCCTTGGCCGCCAGGATCTCCCATCCGCGCAACGGAAGCAGACGGTAGCGCGCCAGGCCCCCGGCTCCATCCAGGCCGAACAGGCACTGCGCATAACTGGAGAGCGCCAGCACCACCAGAACCGTCATGGCCACGAAAGCCTCGGGAGGCAGTGGCAGGCGGATCGCGCGGCAGATCAGCGCGCCCAGCGACATCAGCGCGGCGCAATAGAAGTCCAGCGTGCAGACCATCTCGCGCAGGTTTTTGCGGATGAGCTGGTTCCAGCGGCCTGGAAACTGGGGCACGTGCAACCATACCGTGCCGCCCGGGGTGAAGGGGAGATCCGAGAGCAGGAACGCGGCCAGGCAAAGGCCGGCGAATGCGGCCCACAGTCCGAAACTCACTTTGCCGCGGATGGCCCACACCGCCAGACCCGCCACCACCCAACTGACGGGATTGACCCACGGGCTTACGGCGCGCAGCAGGCGGCGCTCGCCGGGCTCCAGCGGCCACAGCGCCAGGCGGGAAGCGGGGATCTTGCGCAGCGGATCGGTGCTCAGGGGAAACAGCAGCACCACGCCGATCAGCAGGTAAATGAATCCACCGGCGCTCTGCAGCAGGCAGGCCGTCACCAGGAAAAAGTTGTTCCCCACCACGGACTCGAGCGACCGCTGATCGCGCCGGTAGGCCAGCCCCAGCGCTCTCAGAATTGCGGTGATCCGAGCCAACTCAGCTCCTCGACTACCGGTGTTTCGACCAGATCGAAATAATGCTGTTCGAGCGTCAGGGGAAGTTCGGCGGGCGGCGAATCCCAGACGATCCTGCCCTTGCGGATCATCACCACCTGGGTGGCGATCTGTTCCACCACCGAAAGAATGTGGGAGGTGAGGAACACCGTGACGCCGCGCCGGGCGACGGCCACCAGAAGGTCGCGCATAATCTTGGACGTGACCGGGTCGATGGCTTCGAACGGCTCATCCAGGAACAGTGCGCGCGGATTGGGGAGCAGCGCCATGGCGAAGGCGGTTTTCTTGCGCATGCCATGGGAGCACGCGCCGGCGAAGGTGTGGCGCCCGTGTTCCAGGCTGAGGGCGTGCAGCAGTTGGGCGGTGCGCGCGCGGGTTTCGCGCTTATCGATCCCGTAGACGCTGCCGGTGAGGAGCAGGTGCTCGTCCACGGTGAGGTCGTCGAACAGACCCAAGTCTTCGGGAAGAACGCCGATGCGGCGTTTGAGCTCCAGCGGATTGGCCGCGACGTTCATACCGCAAACCGTGATGCTTCCCGAACTGGGTGGCAGCAGTCCGGTGAGCAATTTGAGGGTGGTGGACTTGCCTGCGCCGTTGGGACCGAGAAAGGCGCAGATGGCTCCCTGGGTAACGGTGAGGTTGAGTTGGTTGACAGCCAGAAAGTCGACGAAGCGGCGCGTGAGGTTGCGGCAAGAGATCATGAGCTTTAGTGGAGGCAGGACACCGATACCCCATTATCGCCCCGCCAGACCCGAAATTGGCTGGCGCGCCGGGGGGTGCGCCGCCACACAAGTGCGGGGAGTGTGGTGTGATATCGTTGTCGCGGTATGGCGCGACGCACCCGCAGGAGCTTTTTGGGCACCGTGGCGATGGCCGCCGCAGCCGCCGGAGAGTACCGCATCATCGATCCGCACGTGCACGTCTGGAAACACGATCCCCACTTTCCGTTTGCGCCGGAGGCCCATCCACCCGAGCGCGACGCCACGCCCGAGACGCTGCTGGAACTGATGAAGGCCAACGGCGTCTCGAAGACGGTCCTCATTCAGGTGATTCACTACCGTTACGACAATCGCTATACGGCCAGTGTGCTGCAGCGCTATCCGCAATACTTCCAGGCGGTGTGCCGCGTGGATCCGCGGGACCCCGCGGCTCCGGACCATCTCTCGCGCCTGGTGGAGGAGCAGGGCTTTCGCGGCGTCCGCTTGAGCCCCGCGGCGAACTCGGCCGGCGACTGGATTCACGGACCGCTGATGCCGCCGCTGTGGAAGCGCTGCCAATCGCTGCAAGTGCCGATGACCATCCTGGCGCCCATCGCGCGCATTCCCGAGGTCGGTCAGTTGATCGCCAAGTACCCGGATCTGACGGTAGTGATCGACCACATGGCGGATTGCCCGGCGGACCAGCCGGCCGAATTGGAAAAGCTCATCGCCCTGCAGCGATATCCCAAAGTGTTCGTGAAGATATCCCATACCTGGTCGCTCTCGCGGCAGGGTTATCCGTATTTAGACGCGCAGGAATTGGTCAAGCGCCTGCACGCCAAGTTCGGCCCGCGGCGGCTGATGTGGGCCACCGATTGGCCAATCGTGGAGCAGACCGCCGGCGCCACTTACGAGCGGGCGTTGCGCGTGGTCCGCGACGACATGAAGTTTCTCAACGCCGACGACAAACGCTGGATGCTCTCTAAGACCATCGAGCGGGTGTGGCCGTTCGCGTAAGCGCGGGACGGGCCGATAACAAGGTTCGACTGTCCCGGGCTACAATTGGGAGAACGCCGAGACGCGTCACCTCTTGCCGCGGATCCCCAAAACAACGAAGCCCCGCCGAGGGCCGCCGGTTGAGAAGAACAAAGCCCCCGTGTCCGCGAATGGGCTGCTGAGTTTTCTGGAGCGATGGCGCTGGATTCTGGTCATCGCTCTCATGGGTATCGCCACAGGCCGCATCGTTAGCACGTACACGGTCTTCAACCACATTGTCGACGAGCCGGGTCACATCGCCTGTGGCATGGAGTGGCTCGATAAAGGCGTATATCGATGGGAGGCACAGCACCCGCCATTGGCCCGTGTGGCAATGGCGCTGGGTCCTTATCTCGCCGGCATCCGTTCGCAGGGAACCCCTAATGTGGATCAAGGCGCCACCCTCCGGGAAGGGCTCGACATCCTGTACCATGGCCACCAATACGACCGGAACCTGGCTCTGGCGCGGATGGGCGTTCTCCCATTCTTCTGGATCGCCTGCCTGGTGGTGTATTGGTGGGGCTGCCGCCATTTCACGCCCGCGGTTGGCGTCATCGCCGTTTTTCTGTTTACCTTTATCCCGCCCATCCTGGCCCACGCCGGCGTCGCCACCACCGATATGGCCCTGACGGCGTTTCTGGCGGCCGCGTTTGTCGCGGGGCTGGCGTGGGTGGAACGGCCGACATTGGCGCGCGCCGCCTGCTTCGGCGCGGCCGCGGGTCTCATGTTCCTCTCGAAATTCTCCTGCGTGGCCTTCTTTCCCGCGACTGTCGTACTGGCGCTGGCCGGCTATTTCGTAGTGCGGCGTCCCGGCATTTCGGGCGCATTCCGCGCGGCCCAGGAACGAGTTCCCACGCTCGGCCTGGCGGTGCTGGTGGGGCTAATGGTGGTTTGGGCCGGCTATCGTTTCTCGTTCGGAAAGGTCCCGTTCGCCAGTTTTTCCCTGCCCTTTCCGGAGGTGTACGCCGGTCTCCGGGAGGTTCTGGATCACGCCGCCAAAGGCCATAAGGGCTACCTGTTGGGGGAAACGCGCGAAACCGGTTTCTGGAACTTCTACCTAGTCGGAATCGGCGTCAAATCGCCGCTGGCGTTTCTGGCGCTGCTGGGCGTCGGATTGGTTCAGGTGTTCCGGAAATCCACGCTTTCGCGGAACCTCTGGCTGCCGCTGGCATTCTCCTGCGGCACCCTGCTGGTGGGAATATTCAGCACCATCAACATCGGAATCCGTCACATTCTTCCGGTTTACGTGGGCTTCTCGCTGCTGGCGGCCGTGGCGGCGGTACGCATGCTGGAATGGGGACAAACCCGAAAATGGATGTGGGGTCTCTTGGGTCTGCTGGTGTCCTGGATGGCGCTTTCTTCGCTTGTGAGCCACCCCGACTACATCCCCTATTTCAACGAACTGGCGGGCAGCCACCCCGAGAACATCCTGGTGGATTCGGACCTGGATTGGGGACAGGATATGAAGCGGCTCTCCACGCGGCTGCACCAGTTGGGGGCCACCAGCGTGGCTTATATGGGGTTCGTTCATGCCGACGTCGAGACCCAACACGGGTTTCCTCCACTGCGTCATTTGAATCGCTTTCATCCCGTGGATGGATGGAACGCAATCGGCGTAACGCTCTGGAAAGAGTATCGGGACGTACTGTGGCCGGATATGATCCAGCCGCAAGAGCGGGTCGGCAAGTCGATGTTTCTCTGGTATTTTCCGCCGGCCACGGGGCAGCCTCCGCGCTGATACACCGGCCGCAAGGCGCCGATTACCGCGGCTGTTTGGGAGCAGACGGGGGAACGGGCCGATTGCCAGCCGGCCGCGGGCTGCCAACCTGCCCCACATTCAGAAACTCCGCCGGCTCCAGCGCGCGGCGCGTCATGCGCGCTTCCAGCACCGCGCCCTTAAAGAAGTTCACCTTATTGATGCGCGTTCCGATGGAGGTGTGTCCCGGCCCTTGCGGCGCGAGATGCAGCGCGCCCGAGCCCTGCGGCACGCCATCCACATAGTTGCGGAATTCGTGGCCGTCGTACACCGCGGCCACCGCGTGCCAGGCGCCCAGCGAGTGCAGTTTGGCGCGGTCGAGGAGCACGAGGGAATCCGCGCCCGACAGGGCAAAGCTGTCCAGCGCCCAGCGATCGCCAATCACGCGGATCTCGAACAGCATGCGCGTAGGGGTGTCGGCTCCGGTCTTCGGGTCGCGCTCTTGCAGGTGAAAGAAGCGCTGCTCCGCCGCGCCCCCCAGGTCGGGGCGGAAAATCACCTCCCAGGTGAAAGTCTCCGCTCCGGCCAATGGGTGGACGTCCACGTAGATGGCGTCATCCACGCCATTGAACTGGATCGCCTTGCCCGCGGGCGTCTCGATGACGCGCGGGTGGCCCAGTAAAGTCGTAGGATGTCCGCCGATCTGGTCGGTCCGATCGAAGCGCCAGGTCTCGCTGTCGGCGGGCGGCGCGGCGGGCATCGGCATCGCGGCGCAGAACAGCGCGCCGGCTGCGGCAAGTACGCAAACACGGGGCATAGCTCGATAGTACAATTGCCTGGTGTACTCGCGAAGAACCATCTTACGGGGAATCGGCGCGGCGGCTTCGGCCGCTATCCTGACCCGCCAGGGATTGGTGTTTGCCTCGCCGGCCGGCGACCCGCCGCGTGGCGACTTGGGCAACGGAACCTATCGGAACCCCATCCTGGGCGGCGACCACCCCGATGCCGGCGCCATTCGCGTGGGCGCCGACTACTACCTCACGCACTCCAGCTTCGACAGCGCTCCCGGCTTGTCCATCTGGCATTCGCGCGACCTGGTGAGTTGGCGCCTGGAAGGCTACGCGCTCTCAAAGTACTACGGCAACGTGTGGGCTCCGTACCTGTGCGAGCACCAGGGAACTTACTACATCTACTTCCCCTGCGACGGACGCCTGCACGTGGTATCGGCGGCCTCGCCCCTGGGCCCGTGGCGCGAACCCGTGGCGCTCGACATCCAGGGGATCGATCCGGCCCACATCGCCGACTCCAACGAGCGCCGCTTCCTGCACTTCTCCGCGGGCCGCATGGTGGAACTCGCCGCCGACGGCCTGTCCGCCATCTCTTCCGTGCGCACGGTCTTGAAAGCCTGGCCCATCCCCGCCGACTGGCGCGTGGAGTGCGAGTGCCTGGAAGCGCCCAAGCTGTTCTGGCGCGACGGCTACTGCTACCTCACCGTGGCGCAGGGCGGCACGGCGGGACCATCCACCAGCCACATGGTGATTTCCGCCCGCAGCCGCAACGTCGACGGGCCGTGGGAATTCTCGCCCCACAACCCCATCGTGCACACCGCCAGCCGCCAGGAGCGCTGGTGGTCGCAAGGCCACGGCAGGCTGGTGGAAGCGCCCAACGGTTCCTGGTGGATGACGTACCACGCTTACGAAAACGGATATCAGAGTCTCGGCCGCCAGACCCTCCTGCTGCCGATGGAGTGGACCAAGGACGGCTGGTATCGTGTCCCGGCCGGCGTCTCGTCCGATCGGGCGCTGCCGAAACCGCCCGGCGACGCCCTGGCGCAGCCGGCTTTTTCCGACGACTTCGCGGCCCGCGAGCTCGGCCCCCAATGGCAGTTCTGCAAGGGCGTGGGGCAGGGCCGCTGCCAGACCGGCGACGGCCGTCTGACGCTGGGCGCCGCCGGCGAGAAATTCGCCGACGGCGCATTCGTATTCGTGACCGCGCCGGACCACGCCTATGAGGTGGAAGTGGACGTCGAGACCGACGGCCAGAGCGAAGCCGGATTGGTGCTGTTCTACGACCCCGAGCACGCCTCGGGCCTGCGCATCGCCGCCGACGGCTTGGCGCTGCGGCGCGTCTTCGCCGGCTCTCCCGTGGCCGGGCTGCACGTTCCCGCGCGCCGCGCCACCCTGCGCCTGGTGAACGACCACCAGGATGTGGAAGCGCTCTACGCGCTTCCCGGCCAGCCCTGGCAACGCGTGGGACGCGCCTGGGAAATCTCCGGCCTGCAGCACAATACGCTGTACGGATTTCGCAGCGTCCGCCCGGCTCTCTACGCCTGTGGATCGGGCGCCGCCACCTTCCGCCAGTTCCGCTACCTCCGGCTGTAAGATTCCTGCTTTGGCTTTTCTACGGCTTCACCGCGTCTTCCACTCTCAGATTCGCCAAGGGGCCGCTCACCCGCAACTCGCGCGAGCCGTTGGTCAAGAGCACGATCACGTGGCCGTTCTCCTGGGTGGCGCCATTGCCCGTGTAGGTATCCTCGGTGTCGCGCAGGCTCAGATCGGTCAGGTGGAGGCGCGGGCCGGAGGGAGCCCACGTCAGGTGGTAGCTGCCTGCGGCGCCGCGGTATGCGGCCGGCGCTCCCAGGTCCCAACCGGCGCCCGTAAAAGTCCCTTCGGCGGACAGGTTCGTCAGTAACTGCGTGCCCCATCCGAAGCTCTCCACGGTGCCTTCCGCGTCCAACTTGCCGGTAAGATAATCCAGTCCTTTTAGCTTCGCGGTGAGACGGTAGGACGGGCGCGCGCTGCGCAGACCGACCCCCAGATTGCCGGTCAGGGCGGCGCGGCCGACAGCCGCCTGGATTGGGTCCAGTTCCACGCGGTCGGCCACCCACAACAGACGCGTGCGCAACCCTTCGAGGTGCACGCCGGCCAGCGAAAGATCGTCGATCTGCACCGTGCCTTCGACTCTCCGCTGGCGCAGCCACTCGGGCAGCGTCGCGCGGCCGAATGCCTGCGCCAGCAGCCCGGTATTGCGGCGCAAGGTGGGCGCCAGCTCGGTTTCCAGATCGGCGGCGTCGATTTCCGCGGCGTGCACCCGCAGGCGATGCGGATGCGCCGCCGCGGGTTCGTACCGGTAGTCGCCGGTGAACGCCAGTTTGCCGGCATGCGCCGACACGCGGTCCAGCACTACGCGCGCGCCATCGATCTGCGCGTGCGCCGACGCCAGTTGCAGCGGATCCGCCAGGCCCGGCACGGAAACTTGCGCATCGCGAACGTCCAGGGTGCCGGTCCACCCGGTCTTGGACGGCTTCCCCGCCGGCCCCTCCGCCGGAGCGGACGCCGGCGCCTGGTAACGGTAGTGCAACTGTCCGGTCCAGCGGCCGGACTGCACTTGTTCGAGCCACGGCACCGCGGCCAGGGAGACTTGCGCGCGCAGCGTGGACACGTCCATGGAGTCGGCGGAAATCGACAGGTCCAGCACCTCGCGGTCTATGGCGTAATCCGCTTCGATCCGCGCCTGGTCGTTGGCGGTGCCCACCAGCGTGGGCGAAAGCCGCACGTGGCCCTGCCCCACCACGATGTACGCCTCTTGGAAACCGAGCGGCGGAGAATCGGGAATGGTCAGCGCGGCGCCGTGAAACGCCAGTTCGCCTTGGAAGCTGCCTGCGCCGGAATACCCGATCGCGCCATCCGCCGTGCCCGCCAGCTTGAGCTTGGGTGGAATCTCCGCGCCCATGTGGCGGGCCAGCTCCAGGAGCGGCTCCAGCGGAAACCGGTTTCCATTCACCGACACGCCCCAGCGCGGCTGCGTCAGGTAGTCGCTCACGCGGAAGCGGACCTCCAGGGGCACTACCGCATTGCCTTCGGATGTGCTCTGCAATTCCAGTTGCTGCCCCACCAGGTCGAGCCGCCCGCGAACCTGCAAGGGCCAGCCTTGACCCTGGGGCGGCATGAGATCCCAACGGTGGACGTCTTCGACCAGCAGCCGCCCCTGAATCCCGATGTCGTCGATGGGACCGCCCAGGTGCAGGCGCGAGGACAGGGTTCCGTGGATGCTGCCGCTCGCGCCGCGCAGCAGCGCCGTCAACTCGCCCAGACCGGTGCGGTCCAGTTCCACGTCGAAATCCACGCGCTCCGGCTCGACGAACCACCGGCCTTGCACGGTGAACGACCCCAAGCCCCACTGGGTCCGGTCGGTCCGCGCCAGCTTGGCCGAACAGTCGACTTTCCAACCGCGCTCCGCCGCGCCGGGAGGTGAGATGTCCAGGTCCGTCTCGGTCAGATAGAAGACCGATTTTTCGTCGCCGAACTTGAAGTTGATGCGGCCGTTGCGCACATGGATGGCCGGGGCGTTCGCCAGCAGCGAAGGGCCGAGGAACGCCGTGAAATTCCAGCGTCCCCACTCCGCCGCCGGGCCGCTCTTGGCGAGGTTGATGCTGGCGTCCTCCAGGCGGATGGACGAGATCACGAACTTGCCCCCGAGCAGCGGCCACAGGCGGGGCCGCACTTCCATTCCACCCTCGACATAGGCGACGGGTTCCATGCCGATGGACGGATCTTCGTGGATGTTCACCTTTTCCACGTATAGAGCGGGGCCATGGAGAATGCTGAACTCCACCGGCGTGATGAACTCCACCTTCCTGCCCAAGGCCCGTTGGAGCGAGCCCTGCAGCCGCTCGCTGTAGCGGCCCGCGCTGTAGTAAAGCGTGGCGATGATACCGGTGGCGGCTACCGCCAGCGCCAGCGCCGCAAACTTGGCCGCTTTGCGCCGCCGCGGCGTCATTCGGCCACTCCCATAAGCCTGCCGTATTCCTCCGGATTGTCGATATCGGCCACAATGGCTGGGTCGTCCACATCGAGGAACTCGGTCTCGGCGGCGTGGGCGCGCACCACGTCGCGCGCCGCGCCATCCTCGGGCAGAGCCAGGAACTCCGCGATCAGGTCGCGCGAGAACCAGATGGGATGGCCCCTGCGGCCCTGGTAGCACGGAACCCGCAGCCGGGCCGCGCCGGCGGGCTCGAGCAGCCGGCCGATGGTTGCCGCCGTAACCGCGGGGTGGTCCACCAGCGTGAACAGCACGCCCGCCGCCTGGGGAGGCACGGCGCGAAGTCCGCATTGCATCGAACTGGTCTGCCCGCGCAGGTAGTGTGGATTGCGCACAAAAATAGCCGGACGCACGGCGCGGGCCTGAATCTCGTCCGCCGCGGCGCCCAGCACCACGATCACGGGCGAGCACACGCGCGCGAACAGCCCCGCCAGGGTGTCGAGAAACGTCTCTTCGCGGTACCGCAGCAGCGCCTTGGGAGAGCCCATGCGCCGCGATTCGCCCGCGGCCAGAATCAGCCCCGCCGAGGCGCCCGGCCCGCCATTGGATGCTGGGGGGGTCACTTCGCCAACACGGAGGGCGCCGATTCGCCCAGCGCCGATTCGCCAAACACCGACAGCGCCAGCGCGCGCCAGTTGGAAGCGGCGTTCCGGCGCACCGCGATCATCTCGGCCGCCACCGAAATGGCGATCTCCTCGGGAGAAATGGCGCCGATATCGAGCCCCATGGGCGCGTACAGGCGATCGAAGGCTTGGCGCGGAATGCCTTCCTTCTCGAGTTCGCGGACCACGTTGAGCACCTTGCGCTTGCTGCCGATCATGGCGATGTAGCGCGCCGGCGTGGCAATCGCCAGTTTGAGCACGCGCATGTCGTCGCGGTGGCCGCGGGTCACGACAATCAGGTAACTGGTCTCGTTGATGGGAAGGGTGGGAAACACCTTTTCGTATTCGGCGGCGTGGACCGCTTCGGCCTCGGGGAAGCGCTCGCGGTTGGCGAAGCTCTCGCGGTCGTCGACGATTACCGTGGCGAATCCGGCCAGGTTGGCCACTTTGGAAAGGCTCTTGGAGATGTGGCCGGCCCCGAAGATGAAGGCGCGCGGCAAGGGCAATACGGGCTCGACAAAAACCTCGAGCTGTCCGCCGCAAATCAGGCCGTTGTCGTAAGCCGCGTCCTGCCCCAGGTTGAACGTCAGCCGTTTGGGCTTTTCCGTTTCGATCACCTCCCGCGCGGCGTTCCAGACCTCGGCCTCGACGCAGCCTCCGCCGATGGTTCCAGTCATGGACCCGTCCTCGCGCACCAGGAGTTTGGCGCTCTCGTAACTGGGGATGGACCCGCGCACTTCCACGATAGTGGCGAGCGCGCATTTCCGACCCAGGTTGCGCAGACGCACCAATTCCTCGAAAACGTCCATTACCCTGCGATTATAACGCGCGGGCGCCGGCGCCACGCCGGCTCCGCGGATCGGAGAGGCCATGGCCGCGAGAACTTTGCGGAAGCGTTCGACTCACCGACGTCCGAGGAGCGAGAGTCCGTAGGACTGTTCGCTGAGCTGCTCCAGCGGGTTGACCCGACTCGGGTCAATTTTCTCCTTGCAAGCGACTGATTCCATGGACTCGACAGATTTTCAGTTGACCCGAGTCAGGTCAACCGGGCGCGCCGCGCGCCGCACGGCCTGGCGCCGGTGTGCGCGCAGACAGCCCAGCGCGGCGGCGCCGGCCAGCCACAGCACCCAAGAGGCCGGTTCGGGCGACTGTTCCTCTTCGAGTGAGATATTGTCGAAGGCTAGAATCCCGTTGGCGTAAACACCAATGCCGCCGACGCTGAACGGCGCGGAAGCGCCGCCGTAGAGATACCATCCGGTGGGATCATAGGTCGCGGACGAAGACGGGTTGTTCGGATCTTCGATGGAGACGGAGAGGATCTGGTTCGAGGCGGTGTTGATGACGATTTGCTCCTGGTACCACTGACCCATCGCGAGACCGTCAAAGCCGGCGCCGGGGTCCTGACCATTTAGAGTGCCGCCGCCGGCGCCGAAAACGTCGAACTTCGCATTCCACGTACCGCCGGGGCTCATCATGGGGAAGGCGTGGAGCTGGTAGCTGGTGCCGCTGGTGTACAGGAAGAAGCTGCCTGCCGATAGAGAGCCGGAACCGAAACTGTCGACGAACACGTCAAAAGTGATGGCCCACACGGACGCGCCTACGAACGCTTCGAGGTGGTTGTCTTGGACATTCGGCCCGATCAGACCGATGAACTGGGCGCCGCCTCCGGGGGCCTGCGGGGCGCCGGTGCCCGCATAGGTATACACCGAGGCGCCGGTGTATCCATTGGGAGTAAACCAGCCGTCCTGCCCACCGAGCGCGGTGCCACCCGCGCTGCCGGTGTAAGTCGGAGACTCAAAGGTGTAGAGGGTCCCGCTCCACGCACAGGCGGCGAAGCTCAACAGGTATGCGATACACGTCAAAGTCCGTTTCATCGGTTTCCTCCATGCGATCATTCGCGGCAGGCGAGAGCGCACCGCGAGCCAGCCAATCCGGATTCGTGGCTGGCGATCCGTTCGGATAGTCGTCTGCCGGCACTGGTGGCCGGTTTCTCGACGACTTTGTGGAACAGCAACGCCGCGACTCCAGTGAGAGTCAGATATGAGATGAACATCGCCGTCCAAGACGTCGAGCCGGCCAGCCTGTGCACCAGCGCCAGCAGGATCGGCACATGCACCAGGTAGGTGCTGAACGACACCGTCCCCAATCCTTGCAGCGCGGTGGTTCGCAAGAACCGCCGAAGCGGAACCGCGTTCAAGCTGAGGACCACCAACCCCGCGGCGCCGAGCGCCACCGCCCAATCTTCGAATCGCCCGCGAGCCAATCCGAGTCTCTCCGCCTGCCGTCCGTACACGAACAACAGGGACGAAGCCAGGACGAATGCCGCCCGTGCGGTCTTGTCCAGTCCCCGATACCACGCGGAAATGGAATCGAGATTTCGCGCGATCACACAGCCCAGCAGAAAGATCGCCGCGTAGTGCGCCATTCGGAACCACTCCCAGTGACCGAAAATCCCGGCCAGAATCTGCGCGGCGATGGACACCACCGCGGCCGCCATGATCGACGTCCTGGCGCTGGCCGCGGCCGCCAGGACGGCGATCGCCGGAAAAACGATCGAAATGCGCATCTCCTGAATCAGCGTCCAGAACGCGCCGTTGAACTGCCGGTAGTCGTAGCTCCCCAGCCAGGCGAGGTGCTGTAGAACCAACCTGGGATCGACCGGCCGCGACCAGGCGGCGTTCACCCAGGGAGCAAAACCGCGAACCGGTCCGCGGAACAGAGCATCGGCGGCCACCGCCAGTATCAAAGCCGCTACGTACGGAACATAGATCCGGAATACGCGTTTCACCAGGAACGGACCATAGCCTGGCGGGAACGGCCGAAGGTACGGTAGCGACAAAACAAACCCGCTCAGCAGAAAGAACAGAATGACCGCTTCGTGGCCGGCCGTCAGCACGTGCAACGGTGAGACGAACACAAGTCTCGTCCAATGCGGCTGTGCTTCCCCCGCCCGCAGCGAGACGAAGTGGTCGAAGACCACCATGGCCGACGCCAGTCCCCGAAGCGCGTCGAGTTCTCTGTAGCGCCTTTCGGGCACGTCTTAATGCCTGTTTCGCCGACTGCGATACCACGCGTAACCGCCCGCCGCAAAACCGATGGCGACCAGCGTAATCGTGGTTGGCTCGGGTGTGTCGGCCTGCGGGTTGCCGCCATTTTGGTTGACGCCGTCCATCGCGAACGTCATCCGCAGAAGGAATGACAGCATCAAACCGGCTCTCGCCGCGCTCCGAAGAATCTTCATGTTTATCTCCTATGGCTTGGATTTCCTAAAAACGTGGTTCCCTATTTCAACGCGAAGTTGGCAATTCCCGTGGGGGCGCTGCTGGTGGTGATGGTCCCGTACGGAAGACCGGTAGCGGTGAACGCACTCTCCGTCTGTTGCCTGAACTGGAAGGACGCGAGGTTACCGGCCGGAAGGGCCTGCAACACGTAGGCGGGAATGGTGAAGCTTCCCGCGGTTGCGGCCACGTCGCAGATCGCCGTGGCGCCGTTGGTGTAGGTGCTGTCGGTAGCGCTTTGCACCTGGATTTGAACGTAGGCGCCCGACGCGCCCCCGGTCCAGGAGATTGGCAGACCGGCCGAACGGGTCACCGGCGGTTGGGCGGCTTGGATCGCCTGGCCGGTCATGGTTGGCGCCGTGGGGATGGTGAATGGCGCGCTAATGGCGCCGATATCCGCTCCACCTTTCCCGGTGAACGTATATGCGCCGGCGGACAAAAACGTTCCCGCCGCGCTGAGCGTCGCCGTGAACTGTCCCGGGTTCCCCGCCACGGCTTTGCTTCCGTTCGGCCCCGTCACTGTGAAACTCGTACCGGCATCGGCGCTGGTCGTCGTAACCGACAGGCCGAAGTTCGAGGCCGGACTGAGCGAGTTGTAAACCATGCAGGCGCCTAGCGCCGGATCGTCGAGGTACGACGCCACGAAAGACTGACTTCCCGCGGGGAAGGACAGCGCCTTGAGGAACTCGAATTTTGCGTTGTCCACGTAGGTCACACTCGGGGGGGTGGTGGGTGGGCCGGCATCCCTGCTCAGCCCGATAATGCCGACGTTAACCGGCCCGGCGTTGACCATTTGTTCGACTTGCGCGGCGCCTACCGACGCCACCGTGGCACTGGTGCCAGTGCAGGTGCGGCTCCCGCTGGCCACCGGCAGCACGGTGGCGTTGCTGGTCTGGTTGCCGATCTGGATCAGCAGCGGCACCGCGCATCCGGTGGGTACCGTGTTGGGCACCGTGAACACGATCTGGTCTTCCCCGATGCAGCAGCCGGACCGGCCCTGATAGGCCACCGGAGCTTGGACTCCACCGAGCCACAGCGTAAGCGGGGGATTCGCCATGTTCTGGCCCAGGCCGGCGCCGGAGGCGTCGCTGCCGCTCACCGGACCCAATCCCGTGGCCCATAGGATAAGCGTGTCCCCAGGGTTGGCCGCGCCGCAGGTGGTGTACGGCCCGCCGCAGTTGGCTGCCTTGACCGGCGAGACCAGGCTGTAGTCGGCGTAGGTGACGATGGCCGGCCCCTGGCCATTGGAACCGACGGTGAAAATGCCCGCGTTGTTCGGCACCACGACAATGGGCGCCGGGGGGCCGGTCTGGCCGTTGTAGGTGACGGTGATGGTTCCCGTTCCGGCAGGCGTATTCGAGGGCAGCAGCGCGGCAAGCTGGCCTACCGAGGTGTAGTACATGAGCGCGTTCACCGTCGTGCCGTTCACGGTCACCGCAACCGAAGTGTTACTCAGCGTGGCGGACTGAAAAGCCGCCGGAGCGATGGAGATATTCGAAGGGCCCAGGTTGGAGCCGTAGACCACAAAGATGGCGCCTTGGGCGATGCCGGCGTTCGGCAGCCCCGGCAGGATGTTGCTGGCCGCGTTCACCACGCTCGTGACAGTTGGGGTCTGTGAAGCTTGAAAGGTCGGGCTGGGGCCGTTGTTGGTATTTGCCACCCCGGTGAGGGTAATGACCGTTCCGCCGTTGACCGTTATGGTTCCCGCGACCAGGAAATTCGCTCCGTTGAGCGGCCCGATGGGCGATGCAAGATTCCAAGTCTGCAATTGGGAACTGGTGAGCCCGATTCCCCCGCTCGACGTCCCGAACGTGATTTGGCCGGTGGTGGTATTGAGAGATACGGTGACCCCGCTGACGGTTGGCGTCCCCGATCCGATGAAGTTGATGGAATTGGATGTGGCGGGAACCTGATACTGGCCCGGCGAGGGGCTGGTGATGCTCGCCGTATCGGCGGTGACCGTCCAAATGAAGGGGTCATTCACCTGGTTTCCCTGGGCGGTGACCTGAACATACCCAGTCAGCGTATAGGTGATCGGCGCCGCGAAAGCTCGCGGAATCCCCGCGGACATCAGAAGAATGAGCGATCCGACAAATGAGTACATCCTCATAAAAAACTCCTTCCGGGCCTTAAACGCGACAAAAGTGGGGCGTGGGGATCGCGCTGCGGTGGACTCTGGTACATTATTGAGTACCGACAAACCATGGATTCTCATCCGAGTCCGCCGGGCAAGGTGACCGAGCTTCTCCTGGAGTTGTCCGGGGGAAACCGCGCCGTAGTGGACGAACTGATCCCGTTTCTCTATAGGGAGCTCAAGCGGATTGCGGCGGCGCAACTGCGGAACGAGCGTCCCGGCCATACCTTGCAGGTCACCGCATTGGTGCACGAGGCGTATCTGAAACTGGTGGATCAACGCCAGGTGCACTGGCAGAATCGGGCTCATTTCTTCGGGGTGGCGGCGCAAGTGATGCGGCGGATCCTGCTGGACTATGCCAAGGGGCGGGCTCGCGGGAAGCGCGGAGGGGATGTTCGGAAAACGTCGCTGGATGAAGCGCTGACGGTGAGTTACGACCGGGCCTTCGAGTTGGTGGAGATCGACGAAGCCCTGCAGCGCCTGGAAGCGTTCGACCAGCGGCAGGCCAAAGTGGTGGAGATGCGGTTCTTCGGAGGTCTCTCCGTGGAAGAGACCGCGGAGGCATTGGGCGTGTCCGAACCCACGGTGAAACGGGAATGGGCCATGGCCAGGGCCTGGCTGCACCGGCAAATCTCTCCGGCATAACGCCATGACCCCCGACCGCTGGCGTCAAATCAAACAGGTTTTTCAGGCGGCCTTCGAGTTGCCCTCCGAGGAGCGGCAAGCCTACGTGCAGCAAGCCTGCGCCAGCGACGGGGAGTTGCGCGCCGAAGTGGAATCGCTGCTCCTTTCGGTGGAGGAGGAGGAGTTTCTTTCCGGCGCCGCGGCCGCGTACGTTCCCGAGGCTTTAGCGGACAAAGCCTGGGACCGGGACATCGGACGGCGCATCGGCGCCTACCAGATCGTCCGCCAGGTCGGCGAGGGCGGCATGGGCGCGGTGTACCTGGCGGAACGTGCCGGAGAGTTCCAGCAGCAGGCGGCTATCAAGCTGTTGCGCGCGGGCATGGATTCGCGCGGCATCGTTTCGCGATTCCGTTACGAGCGGCAGATTCTGGCCGGCCTGGATCATCCCAACATCGCGCGTCTGCTAGAGGGAGGCACGACGGAAGATGGCCGCCCGTACTTCGTGATGGAGTATGTCGAAGGCGAGCCTATCGACGTTTACGCCGCCAAACGCGGGCTCGGAATCGAAGACCGGCTGCGCCTGTTCCAGCAGGTCTGCGCGGCGGTGCAGTACGCTCACCACAATCTGGTGGTGCATCGCGACATCAAGCCCGGCAACATTCTGGTCACCGCCGACGGCACGCCGAAGCTGCTGGATTTCGGAATCGCCAAGCTGTTGCGCAGCGACGTCCCGCGGGAAACCGTGGGGCTGACCCAGACCGGACTGCGTCTGATGACACCGGAGTACGCCAGCCCGGAGCAGGTGCGCGGCGAGCCCATCACCACCGCCACGGACGTGTATTCGCTGGGAGCCGTGCTCTACCAGTTGCTGGCGGGGCAAATGCCGTACCAGTTCCCGTCGGGCTCTCCGGCGGAAATGGAGCGGGTGATCTGCCAGACGGATCCGCGGCCGCCCAGCCAGGTTTCGGGCAAACCCGTGGCCCGCCAATTGCGGGGCGACCTGGACACCATCGTGCTGAAGGCGCTGCAAAAAGATCCGCGGCGGCGCTACGGCTCGGCGGAGCAGCTCAGCACGGACATTCAGCGGCACCTGGACGGCATGCCCATTCAGGCGCGGCCGCAAACGCTGGTCTACCGTGCCGGGCGGTTCGTGCGGCGTAACCGCGTGGCCGTGGCGGCGGCTGCGCTGGTAGTGGTTTCGCTCGCCACCGGTATGACCGTCGCCGCATGGCAGGCGCACATCGCCCAGGCGCAGAGGCTCCGCGCCGAGAAACGCTTCAACGACGTCCGCCAGTTGGCGCACGCCTTTCTGTTCGACTTTCACGATGCCATTCAGAACCTGCCCGGCGCCACTCCGGCGCGCCACCTGGTGGTGGACAAGGCGCTGCAATATCTAAACGGTCTGGCGCAGGAGGCCGGCGGCGACCAGGCGCTGGAGCGTGAGCTGACGGAAGCTTATCTGCGCGTCGGCGACCTGGAGGGCGGCACGGGGGTGCCCAATCTGGGCGACAAGCTGGGTGCGCTCCGGAGTTATGAACGCGCCCTGGCCCTCGCCGAGAGGGGGGTTCGCCGCGACCCGCGCTCTCTGGATTGGCAGCTTTACCTGGCGCGGGCGCACTGCCGCGTGGCGGACATCGAGACCCCGAACAACGACCTCGCCGCCGCCGTTCCGCACTATCGCCAAGCCGTGCGCATCTTCGAATCCATTGCGCCGCGCATCGCGCAGGACGTCGCCGCTCAGTTCGAAATGATCAGCGCTTACGAATCGCTGGGCGGCGCCTTGGGCAATCCCGGACTTTCCAACCTGGGAGACGCCCAGGGCGCCAAGGATGCCTACGAAAAGGCGCGCAGTCTCGAGGAGGCCATCGCGGCCGCGCATCCCGACAACCTGCGCAGCCGGCGCGGGGTGGCCGTGATGGACTGGAAGATCGGCGATGTCGAAATGGGACTGGGCAATGTGGGTGAGGGCACGCGCAGATACCAGAGCGCCGTTCAGGCGCTCGAAGTTGCCGTCGCGCGCGATCCGCTCAATCCCACCACTCGTCTCTTTTTGGGACTCGCCACCGGAAAGGTGGGATCGGCATTGGAGGCCGCCGGGCAAACCCAGGCCGCCCTGGCCCAGTACCGCAAAGCCAGCGATATCCAACGCGGCCTGATGGAAGCCGATCCGCGAAACGCGATGAGCAAGAACAGCTACGCGCTCAGCCTGCAGACTCAGGCGAAGCTCTTGGGTAAGACCGGCGACCGTGCGGGCGCGCTGGCTCTCTACCGGGAGGCGCTGGGAATCTTCCAGCAGCTCGCGTCTTTGGATCCGCAGAGCTCGTGGCGCCAGGAGCGATGCGCCGAGACGCTGGCGGCCATCGGCAAACTTGGCTCCGTGGACGGAAGAAAATAGATTGCGCGGGCGCCCGCTCGAGCGCGCAGGTTCCGAACCCGGCGCCGCCGCGGTCCGGAATGGGATTCTCGCGGCTACATCGGAACCCGCGGTGCTATGCTGTGGGTTCGCCGGCGAGAGACCATGAAGATCCTTCCCGCAATCTCACTTCTCATCGCGATGGGAATGCCCTTGGCCGGACAGAGCCTGGGTCCGTGGCGGCCGCCCGCGGTTCCCTTGATCGCTCACGACCCGTATTTCAGTGTCTGGTCCATGACCGACAAACTTACCGACAGCGTCCCCTCGCATTGGACCGGCAAACCGAACAATCTGTCGGCCGCCGTGCGCGTCGACGGCAGGTTGTACCGCGTGATGGGCCGCGAGGCGCGGCAGGCGGCGCCGGCCCTCGATCAGACGCGGCTGGACGTGTTGCCCACCCGCACCATTTACGAATTCATGGGCGCGGGCGTCAAGTTAGGGCTCACGTTCTTCACGCCGGCGCTGCCCGACGACCTGGATGTGCTCTCCCGTCCGCTCACTTACCTGGAATGGAGCATCGCCTCGACGGACGGCCGGGAGCACGAAGCGTCGGTTTATTTCGATGCCGGTCCGCTCCTGGTGGTGAACTCCAGCGATCAGCCGGTGGAGGCCGCGCGCAATCAGGTTGACGGCCAGACGGTGTTGCGCATGGGCTCCAGGGAACAGCCCATCCTGGCGAAGCGCGGAGACGATCTGCGCATCGACTGGGGTTACCTCTATCTTGCCGCCGATAAGCCGGAGGGCCTCACCACCGCCGTCGGATCGCGCCAGCCGGTCCGTGCGGCATTCGAGAACACCGGCGCGCTGCCCGCCTCCGACGAGCTTCCCGATGCCGGCCCGGCCCGGCGCGGCGGCCCCACGGTACTGGCTCTGGCCCTGGCCTTCGGCAAAGTGGGTTCGCAGACCGTGTCGCGGTACATGATGATCGCTTACGACGACCTGTACTCGATCGAGTTCTTCAATCGCAAGCAGCGCGCCTGGTGGCGGCGCAACGGCGATGACGCGGCCGCGTTGCTGATCGCCGCCCGCCGCGACCACGACTCGCTGCTTGGGCGCTCCCAGGCTTTCGACGACGAGCTGATGGCGGATTTGACCAAGGTTGGAGGCGAGAAGTACGCCCGCCTGGCCTCGCTGGCCTATCGCCAGACGCTGGCCGCGCACAAACTGACGGCGGATTTCGACGGCACCCCGATGTTCTTCCCAAAGGAGAACTTCAGCAACGGCTGCATCTCCACGGTGGACGTGATCTATCCCAGTTCGCCGTTCCCGCTGCTGTTCAACCCGAAGCTGATGAGAGCGCAGCTCGAGCCGGTGATGCAGTATGCCGCGATGGGCCGCTGGAAGTGGCCGTTCGCGCCGCACGACCTGGGCACGTATCCGCTGGCTAACGGCCAGGTCTATGGCGGCGGCGAAAGAACCGAAGTGGATCAGATGCCGGTCGAGGAGAGCGGCAATATGCTGATCGACATGGCCGCCCTGGCTAAGGTGGAAGGCAACGCGGCCTATGCCGAAAAGTACTGGCCGCTGCTCAAGAGATGGGCGGACTACCTGAAAGAGAAAGGGCTCGATCCCGAGAACCAGCTCTCCACCGACGATTTCGCCGGCCACCTGGCGCACAATGCCAACCTCTCCATCAAGGCCATTCTGGCGCTAGGCTCCTACAGCATGCTGGCCGGAATGACCGGCCGCAAACAGGAAGCCGCCGAGTACCGCAAGACCGCCGAGCAGTTCGCCGCGAAATGGCGGGAAATGGCGGCCGACACGGACCATTACCGCCTGGCGTTCGACAAGCCAGGCACATGGAGCCAGAAGTACAACCTGGTTTGGGACCGGCTTCTCGAACTGCGCCTGTTCCCCGCCGAGATTGTGGAGAAAGAAATCGCGTTCTACGAGAAGAACCAGAACCAATACGGCCTCCCGCTCGACAATCGCAAGGACTACACCAAGCTGGATTGGCTGGTGTGGAGCGCCACGCTCGGGCCCCAGCGCGCCGACTTCGACAAACTGATTGCGCCCGCGTACCGGTGGCTTAACCAGACTCCCAGCCGCGTGCCGCTGACCGACTTTTACGACACCAAGACCGGGAAGCAGCAGGACTTCCAGGCGCGCAGCGTGGTGGGCGGCATCTTTATCAAGATGTTGTCCGACCCGGCGATGTGGAAGAAATACAGCCAGCGCGCGTTGGCCGCGCCCCGGTGAGCTCCACGGTCCGCCGCGCCGCGTCCCCGTGTATAATGAAGTCGCGCGTCCTCAGGTGATTCCATGTTCGCCAGATCTCTTCGCGCATTGGTCTTCTCCCTTCTCCTGCCGGCGGCTTTTTGCGCCGAATCGGACGCGCTCGCGATCGACGCCACCATCCAATCGCGCCACATGCCCTACGGGGCCATCCTGGACCCGATACTCTCCACGCCCGATCTCTCGCAGATCGTGGACTACACGCGTTGCGGCGATTCGGCCCTGTGGACCGGCCATTACCTTGCCGCCGAGGCGTTCCGCTATAAGGTCACCGGCTCGGCCGACGCGCTCTCTAATATCAACGGCGCCATCGCCGCCATCGACAACTTGATCGACGTGACGGGCGGAGACCTGCTTTCGCGCTGCGCTCTGCCGGCCGGCTCGCCTTATGCGGCCAGCATCGCCAGCCAGGAGGCCGCCAACGGAGTCCACGACGGCTCCGTCTTCGGCGCCCCGTGGATCTGGATCGGCAACACCTCGCGCGACGAATATATCGGGGTCTTCTTCGGTTTGGCCGTGACTTACGATATGGTCGCCGACCAGGGCGTGCGCAACTGGTGCTCTTACCTGATCACGCGCCTCCTGCAGAACATGCTGGACCACGCATGGAACATCGTCATGCCCGATGGCGGCGTCAGCTCGACCTTCCTCATCCGGCCGGACCAGCAGTTGGCGCTGCTGCTGATCGGCAAGCACGTCAACGGCGGCGCCTTCGGCAAAACATACTCGGAGGAATCGAACGCCATCGCCCCTACCGTGACCGTCCCCGTGGGTGTCGACTGCGCCGACCAGACCGATTCCTACTTCAAGTTCAATCTCGACTACCTGACGTTTTACAGCCTGATGCGGATGGGCAGCGGTTACTCTTCGTTCTGGTATGGAATCGCCTACGACGAGCTGCGTTCCACCACCGCCTGGCACCAGAACGCGCATTTCAACATGCTGGATCGCGCCATCAACGGCGCCAACGCCAGCCGGGACGCGGAAACACGCTCGCTGCTGGACGCCTGGCTGCTGCGCCCGCGGACCGATCCGTATCGCGATTTCCGCGGCCAGTTTACCGCCTGCGCCACCAACGAGGCCTGCCAGCCGCTGCCCGTCGAAGACCGCGTCACCACCGACTTCCTCTGGCAGCGCGACCCCTTCCAACTGTCCGGCGGAGGCCAGGGCAACATCGAAACCGCGGGTATCGATTACATCCTGCCCTATTGGATGGGGCGCTATTACGGCGCGATCGCCGACTGACCAAAAGCCGCGTGTTGCGTTCCCGGCCTCAAGTCTGCTAGACCGTATCGTAGTGGAGAACCGGAAGACAGCGCTTTCCCGCAGGATTGGCCGGGCGGCCGCGATCCTGTTTCTAACCGCGGCCCCGGCTATCGGCGCCTCGCAGACGATCAGACCCGGCGATATCTGGCGCGACGACCGGACCCTGCGCATCCAGGCGCACGGCGGCGGCATCCTGCGTTATCGCGGCGTCTACTATTGGTTCGGCGAGGACCGCGGGCAGGACCTCGACCGCGACAAGCGTTACGTGAGCTGCTATTCCTCCAAGGACCTGGTGAACTGGACCTTCCGCAACGACGTCCTCAAACTTTCCGACCCGGAGAACTTCGGACCCACCTGGGTTCTGGAGCGCCCCAAAGTCTTCTACAACCCGAAGACCAAAAAGTTTGTCATGTACATGCACATCGACGGACCGCTGCCGGGTGAAACCGGAGGTTACAAGCTGGCGCGAGTGGGCGTGGCGACCTCCGACAGGGTGGATGGCGATTACCGGTATCTTCGCAGCTTCCGCCCGCTGGGGCACGAAAGCCGCGACATCGGACAGTTCATCGACGACGATGGCGCGCCCTACCTGATCTTCGAGGACCGTCCGTTCGGCTTCCGCATCGCCACCCTGTCCGCCGACTACCTGACGGTGGAGAAAGAGGTGTGCCTGATCCCCTTGCACCTGGAAGGCGGCGCGGTGGCGCATTACCAGGGGCTCTACTATGCCATCGGTTCGGCTTTGACCGGCTGGAATCCCAACCCCAACAAGTACGCCACGGCCAAATCGCTGGCGGGTCCGTGGTCGGAGTTCCGCGATATCGCGCCGCCCGAGACGAAGACCTACGGGTCGCAGTCCACCATGATGTTGAAGGTGGTGGGCAGGAAGGCGACCACCGTGATCTTCATGGGCGACATTTGGAAGCCGCATTCCCAGTGGGATTCGCGGTACCTGTGGATGCCGCTCGAAATCGGCGGCGGCAAACTGTGGCTTCCCGAACCGAAACCCTGGACCCTGAACGTGAAAACGGGCCGCGCCGCGATTCTCAAGTGATTCTCAAGTGAGTGGCTGAGCGGGTCTCCATCCCGGTGACTTCATAACACGCGCTTTGGTAAACGCCGCGGGGTCCGGCAGTATGCGCCGTTCACCACGAAGCAGCCTCGCTTACCGCGCGATCCGGCCGGTGCGAAGCCGGGGCCTTGCCGTTGGCTGCGCCGTTTCGCCGGTGAACCGGATCAGCGTGGCCGTTGGATGCCTCGCCGCCGCCCACCATGGCCATCAACCTCTCCGCGATGTCCTTCAAAGTTCCCGACTGCGCATTCAATTCCTCGGCCGCCGAAGCGCTTTCCTCGGCATTGGCCGCCGTCTTCTGCGTGACCTGTTCCATCTGGATAATGGCTTTGCCGATCTGCTCGATGCCGCGCGCTTGCTCCTGGCTGCCCAGGTTCACTTCGTCCACCAGGGTCTTCACCCTGGCCGACTCCTCGGTAATGGTCCGGATCGCCTCGGCCACATGATCCACCTTCACCTTGCCGTCATTGGACTTGGCAATCGACTCCTCGATCAACGCGGCCGTATCCCTGGCCGCCTGGGCACAGCGCTGCGCCAGGTTGCGCACCTCGTCGGCCACGACTGCGAAACCCATGCCGGCCTCGCCGGCGCGCGCCGCTTCGACCGCCGCGTTCAGCGCCAAAATGTTGGTCTGAAAGGCGATCTCGTCGATCACCTTGATGATCTTGGAAATTTTGCCGCTCTGCGTGTTGATCTCGTCCATGGCCACCACCGTCTGCTCCAGCGACTGGTTCGTCTCGACGAACTTCCGCTGGGATCCGGCCACTAGGTCGGCGGCCGAGCGCGAGCTCTCGGTGTTCTTGCGGGCCACGGAGCTGATCTCTTCGCTCGATGCCGAAGTCTCTTCGAGCGACGCCGCCTGCTCGGACGAGCCTTGCGCCAGCGACTGGCTGGAGGAAAAGACCTGCGAAGCCGCGCTGGCCACCTGCGCGGCGCCTTGGGAAAGTTCCGTCACCGCCTGCCGCAGCGTCTTGTTCATGCCTCGAATCACGACGAATGCCAACGCCGCCCCGCCCAAGGAACATAAAGCCAGCGCGATGGCGAGAACCCGGAGCGCCACGCCGTAGGCTTGCTGCGATTCGGCGGCGTCCTTTTCGCCATTGGTCTGATTGAGCTGCATTTCGGCTTGCAGGAGATCCTTGGCGGCATTGAACGGCGCCTGAGCTTCGGCGTCGTACTTGTCGCGGGCCTGCTCGGCCTTGCCGGCCCCGCTCAGCGCCAGCACGCCGGGCAATGCATCCATGTACTGTTGCAAAGCGGGCTTGAGTTTGTCGTACAGGGCGCGGTCGTCCGCGGTCGTGATGGTTGGCTCATACTCTCGCATCGCCAGCGACGACCTGCCCTTGTTCTCCTCGATGCTCCGCTCGATCTCCGCCTTCTTGGACGGGTCCGGCTCGGATAAGTGGCGCCAAACGTCGCCCCGCACGGTCAGGGTTGCCGCCCGGGCCGTGGCCATCGTGGCCATTCCCGGCAGCGGATCGGTGATAATTAGTTGCGTTGCCCGGTTCAGGCCCGCAAGATTGTAGATAGAGACCGCGCCCACCAGCACCATCGCCACAACCAGACCGCCGCTAGTAAATGCGAATTTCTTGCCAACCGTCATTTGCCGTCGCTCCCTTTCCTCGACTCCTCACTTCCAGCATCAGATGGTTCCACCCGTGCAGTTCAGCGGGACCGCGTCATAGACGCCGCGCATCCGGCGGTTGGATGGGCTCTCGCCGGGGCCGCCGCGGTCAGTATTGGTGCAGGTGATTTTGGACGTGGGCTTCCACGAGCCCGTCCAGCCCCCCATCTTGAAGGTTGCGCCGGCAACGATGTTGCTCCATCCGCCGACTGGCTGGAAGCCCGCGTTGAAGTGCTTGCCGATCGGTGCGCCGGCGACCAAATGAAATCCCGTGGGCTTCGGTGAATTGTGTATCGCCGGCAGCGCCATGTTCAGATCCGTCCGGTTGGCTTTCTCGTCGAAATTCCGAAGTCCAGTGCCGTGATCCGCGAGGTGGTTGAAGCCCAGGCTGTAATAGCCGTCGATTCCCCCGCTGACGTCGAACGGGCCTATCTCCCATGCTGTCGGACCCGAACAGGGAGCCGCCGCCGCGGCGGTGCTACCAGTTGGGGCCCGATCCTGTGCCGCCGCCGCAGGCGCTGCCGGGGCCGTCCGGGCGTTGCCGCCATGAGCAGCCCGCGGCAATGCAATGGTCGTGACGATACAGTTCGACTCGATCAATTGGAACTTCGCTTTCTTCCGGACAAGGGCCGAGGCCAGCGCCATCGCTGGACCTAACCGGATGTGGCAGGCCGTTTCGCGATCCCTGCGAATACTTTTATCGGCCGGAACACAACGAACTTTAGTCCAGCAGCAGGGGAATGCGACCGGTCGGCGCTTACCGGAGATACCGTTGAGAAGCTGTAGTGCGAATGGCTCCCGGTTCGCGCTTCGGTTCCCGTGCCTTTTCCTCGTCACCGCCCGGAGCGATCTTGTCCTGCACCGCCCCGATTGCACGTAAGGAGCCGGCACAGAAACTCGCAGCGGTGTTCATAGTCGCGGTCGATCTCTTCATCTGGCGCGTCGCCGGACCCGGACTAGACCGCGCAAACCACGTCTGCAAAGGCCGGCTGTCAATCGGAAGTTGGAAAGCGGTAATCATGGGGCATAAGAACTGGCTCCGCAAAAACCACGGTTTCCGACTACCTTTCCGCCCCACAGGCTGGGCACTCTGCCCATGATGATGCTATACTCGCACCATGAGTAAGCGTCTTCAAGTGGTGCTTCCCGATCCCGAAATGTCGGACATTCAGCGCTTGGCCAAGCGTGAACGTTTGACAGTGGGTGAGTGGGTCCGGCGAGCGCTTCGGGACGCGCGCGCGAGTCGGCCGGCGATCGACCCCGAAACTAAGCTAAAGGCGGTTCGGCGCGGCGCGCAGTACTCGTTTCCTACCGCTGATGTTGAGCGGATGCTGAGCGACATCGAGCGAGGGTACCAGGGTTGATCTTCGTCGATTCCAACATCCCGATGTACTTAATCGGTGCGGCGCACCCACACAAGACCGATGCACAAGTTATCCTGGAGCGCCTGATTGCAGCGGGGCAGCGTCTCGTCACTGACGCCGAAGTGCTGCAGGAGATTCTCCACCGTTATACAGCCATTGCAAAGCGCGAAGCCATCGGACCGGCCCTTCAAGTTACGTTGGACATCGTCGATGCAGTGCTCCCCATCGGGAAAGCGGAGGTTTTGCGCGCTGGGGAGATCGCTCAGAATCGCGCGTTGCTGTCGGCCCGCGACGCCGTGCACATTGCGGTTATGGAGCGCCACGATATTCGATCGATTCTGAGCTTCGACGGCGATTTCGACCGCTGGCCGGGTCTTCAGCGGATCCACCGGGTTTGAGCCGAGCGATCTCGGATAGGCGGCGGGTGGAGCGGACGGTCAACAGAATTTCGCAAAGTACTGGCTCCCCCGGCATGAATGCGAACCACGCTTCGCGGCTCCCACGCCTGCCATCCCCAAATTCTTCTTCCGGTAGTGGAACGTGTTCAGAATCCGGTCGGCGTCGAATCCGCGCGGCATGGCGATCGCCTCGGCGTCCGCCATCGGCGCCGGCCCATATCCCTGCATCGCCCCCAGCTCGGCCGGCACGCGGTAGTGCCGCCGGCGTGCACCCGCGTCACCGGCGCCGCATACCCCGTCTGCGCCACCGGCGCATAAACCAGCGGCACACAACCGCGGTTCACCGCGCGCGTGATCGCCGACCTGAACGTCGCCGCGACCAGACACGCGCCACGGGCTCGAAGATCGCAAAATGAGCCGCTAGGCTCACGCGGTGTAGCTTCGTGGCAGCGCGCGCGGGAACTCCCTGGTATCCGTTACTTCGCTGTGATGGTTGTTGTCGGCGCCCCGTCGGTCGAATTGCCGCTGACGTTGTTGTTCGAATAAGAGGCTAGCGTCCCGCTAGCGCTGGCGCCGAGCCCGGTTCCGTTGCCCGTGACGGTTGAGTTCGTCAACCGCACCGTGGCCGCGGAGCCCTGCGCGCGCACGCCGAACGTGGTGTTATTTGCGACGGTGGTGGTATCGACCATGACGCTGATAGCGGGCGAGACGCTGAGGGCCTGGATGCCGAGCCCACCGTTGGCGCTGGCAACGCTGTTCCTGATGGTAACGGTACTCGCGCCGGCGCCGGAGACGGTCCCGTCAATCCGAATCCCGAAGTTCTGGTTGTTCAGGACCGAGACCCGGTCGAGAAGAACCGTGGCACTGCCTCCCGATTGTGGCTGGATCAGGATCCCGCCGAGGGTGGTTCCGGCGGTACCGTTGTCGAAGATCTCGGTATCGAGAACCGTGAGGTAACTGGCTCCGGACGGCTGGAAATTGATCCCCGCCCCAGAGGCGCCCTGAAATTCGAAGATCCGGCAGCGCTCCACGTTCAGCGTGCCCCCCGAGCTGAATTGGACTCCGGCGAGCGAGCCTGCCCCGGGCCCAATCCCGTCGATAAAGAGCCCCCTCAAGGTGACGACGTCGGTGGGGCCGGCGGCAACCACAATGCCATTCGTCCCCGACACCAGAACACCAGCTTCGCCCACGCCATCGTTGATGATGCTGATCGACTTGGTAATGGTAACGGCGCCGAATCCGCCCGGATCGAGAACGTCAATCTCACCCGCGGCAGAGGTTTTCGAAATCGCTCCAGCGAAGGTTTTGCACGGCGCGGTTCGGCTGCATGGGTTCGCGTCGTCCCCGACGCCGGAAACCCAGGTTCGCGTCGCCTGCGCGTTGGCGCTGGCGGCAAAGAGAATGGCTAGCAGCGGTGCTGCCAGCACAGTGAACGTACGTCCTGATGCAGTCATCTGTCCCTCCAAAAACTCTGGTATTATCGCACATCCGGCCGGATTCACGACAGAAAACGGGTCAACACCCTGTGTGTCGATAAATCCGCAATCCACTTGCGATGGCGCTTGAATTAATGTATCATGACACGGAACCCGTGGAGTTAGCCCGGAGGGACAAGGGTATGAAATCGCACAAAAAAACGGCTAAACCAGAACGAGATTCGTCTTTTGTAGAAAGGCGGTGGTACGCTTACGCCCTGGCGGGTGCGGGAGCGGTCGCCGCGGCGCCCCCGGCCCATGCGGTGGGCATCATCTTCACGCCTGCCAACACTACGATTACGGCGTCCTGCTCGGGCAGCTTCTGCACTGGCGCTAGTTCGGTGCTGCAGGTCGATCTTGACAACAACGCCGTTATTGATTTCACCCTCCAGGCAGACGTCGTCTCGAGTGCCGCGTTCCTGCATTTCGCGGGCACAGGCTCGACCGCGGCGGGTGCTTTCAGGAACGGCACCAACCTGACGACTCCATTTCTAACGGCTGGAACGTCGATTGGGCCGGCGGGCGCCGGCTTTAGTTACGTTACGGCCGCGCATATCTTGAATCCGTCGTCTGTCTGGGGGAACGGCGATGGTTATCTGGGGTTGGAGTTTCACCTGCCGAGCGACCCGAACCCCAGCGACGTCAACTACGCGTGGGCCGAGCTGAACCTCTCGTTCAATGGAACCAACAGTTACTCCGTGACGCTCGAAGGCTTCGCTTATCAGAGCATTCCGAACACCCCGATCATGGCGGGCGACACCGGCATAACTCCCGAGCCGGGCACCGCCGGATTGGCGCTGTTGGCATTGGGAGCCTGCGGGCTCGCTGCGTGGCGCAGGCGCAAGCAGGCGCGGCGGATCGCGTAAGGTTCTCCGCGTTTTTCCGGTCGATTTCCACCGCTGGAGGAGTGATTCTACCTCCGTTCGTGTCGTATCCATGGCCCCACGCCTAGCGAAAAAGGTTCTGCTGATCGGATGGGACGCAGCCGATTGGAAACTCATCAATCCCCTGCTGGACTCCGGGAAAATGCCGTTCCTCGAGAGCGTCGTCTCGGGTGGGGTCATGGGGAACCTGACGACCCTGCGGCCGATCCTTTCGCCGCTGCTATGGAACTCCATCTCCACCGGCAAGCGCGCCGACAAGCACGGGATCCTCGACTTTTTCGAGCCCGATCCGCACATTGGCGGAATCCGGCCGGTCAGCAGCACGTCCCGCAAGGTCAAAGCCATCTGGAACATCCTCACGCAGCGTGGATTCCATACCCACGTAGTGGGATGGTTCGCCGGACATCCGGCCGAGCCTATCAACGGAGTGTGCGTATCGCCGCTCTATCCGATTCCGCTCTCGGCTTCGCCCACCCCGTGGCCACTGCCTGAAGGGTCGGTGCATCCAGCCAGCCTGCGCGAGACGTTTGCGGCGTTGCGCGTGCATCCGGCGGAGCTGACCGCCGAGGAATTGCTCCCGTTCGTGCCCCGCGCGGCCGAGGTGGACCAAAAGAACGACCGGGCCCTCGAATCGCTGGCGAAAGTGCTGGCCGAGTGCTGCTCCATTCACAACGCGGCCACCTGGATTCTCGAAAACCGGGAGTGGGATTTCCTGGCGGTTTTCTATAACGCCATCGATCATTTCTGCCACCGTTTCATGCCGTATTACCCGCCCGCGATGCCGGGTGTTTCCGAGCGCGACTTCGAAATCTACAAAGACGTCGTGCCATCGGCGTATCGCCTGCAGGACCTGCTGTTGGGCCGTCTGCTGGCGCTGGCCGGACCGGATACCACGGTGATGATCGTTTCCGATCATGGCTTCCATTCCGACGATCTGAGGCCGCGGAACATCGTGAAAGAGCCGGCCGGAAACACGGCCTGGCATCGCCCGATTGGCATTGTATGCCTTAAAGGACCGGGCATTCGCAAAGACGAGCGCGTTTACGGAACCACGCTGCTCGACATCGCCCCGACGCTGCTGACGCTGTTTGGTCTGCCGGTCGGCCAGGACATGGACGGCCGATTGATGACCCAGGCTTTGGAGAATCCGGTTCAGCCCGACTCCATTCCAAGCTGGGAGGACGAACCGGGGGAATGCGGGATGCATCCCGCCGCCCTGCGCGTGGATCCGGCCGCCGCCCAGGCCGTGCTCCAGCAGTTTGTCGCGCTAGGTTACATGGAACCGCCGGGTGAAGATCGGGACAGGGCCGTCGCGTCCGTGCTCCGCGAACATAAGTACAACCTGGCGCGAGTTTACCTGGAAAGTCTGCGGCCGGCCGAGGCGCTGCCGCTGCTCGAGCAATTGAGCCGGGACAATCCCGACCAGCTCCGATTCGCCCTGGAGTTGGCGCGATGCTATTTGGCATTGGGCCGGCTCAACGACGCCAGAGAGGTACTGCTGGCAAGAGCCGAACAAGGGTCGCAGCCGTGGGCGGACTGGCTGCTCGGAGTTACCTACTCCGAACAAGGCGACAACGAAATGGCCATGCCTCACCTGCTGCAAGCGGAGAAGGCGAACCCCCGGCTGCCCGATCTGCACCTTCGGATCGCCGCCACGTACCGGCAGATGTCTCGCTTGACCGATGCCCGCCGGGCGTACCAACGGGCGCTCGAGCTGGATGGCGATAACCCCACCGCGTTCGTGGGATTGGCGATGATCTCCCTGGCCGAACGGCGCTATCGCGAGGCGGCCGAGCAGGCGCTCGTCGCCGTTGGGTTGGACCACTACATGCCGCTCGCGCACTATCTCCTGGGAGTCGCACTGGCGCGCCTTCGACAGTTTGACCGGTCGGTGATCGCCTTTGAAACGGCTCTTTCGATCCTGCCCGGTTATCTCAAGGCGCATCGTTGGCTGGCGACCATCCATTCGCGGCCCGGCGGGGATCCCATCAAAGCGGCGGCACACCGCAGCGCCGCCGAAGAACTGCGGCGGCAGCGGCTGGCACAGGGCGTCCGATGATTACGGTGGTTTCCGGTCTGCCCCGTTCCGGAACTTCGCTAATGATGCAAATGCTGGCTGCCGGCGGCCTGCCGGTGCTGCACGACGGACTCCGCGCGGCGGATGAGGACAACCCGCGGGGCTACTTCGAATGGGAGCGAATTCGCAGCCTACCTCGCGACCCCGGATGCATCGCGGAGGCGGAAGGTAAGGCGGTCAAAGTCATCTCGCCGCTGCTCCGTTTTCTTCCCGCGGACCGGAACTACAAAGTCGTGTTCCTGCGGCGTCCTCTCGCTGAAGTGGCCGCATCGCAGAGCGCCATGATCGCCAGACGTAAAACCACCGCGCCTCCGGGCGACCGGAACGCCATCGTCGCCTCGCTCGGCGCGCACCTGAATGAGGTGACGGCTTGGCTGACGGGACAAGCGCATCTCGAAGTTTGCTGGGTTGACCACGCCAGCCTAATGATCGACGCGCGCCGCCAAGCCCGCATGATCGCGGATTTTCTGGCAGGCGCCTCCGCCGCTATGTTGGATGTCGACGCGATGGCCAAACAGGTAGTCCCGTCGCTCCACCGGCAGAGATCCGGATGACGGCCGGCTCGCTATTTCTTCACCCGGTAGTGGAACGTGTTCAGATTCCGGTCGACGTCGAACCCGCGCAGCATGGCGATCACCTCGGCGCCCGCCATCAGCACCGGCCCGTATCCCTGCATCGCTCCCAGATCGGTCGGCCGATTGTAGTAGTACACCGCGTCGTACGCCGCCGTGGTGCTCACGCAGATGCCTTCGATCCTGCCGTCGGCGCGCACCCGCGTGGCCAGCGCCTGCCATCCCGTCTGCGCCACCGGCGCATATACCGGCGCGAGCCAACCGCGATTCACTCCGCGCGCGATCGCGAACGTGAACATCGCCGTGGCCGACGTTTCCAGGTAGCTGTCCTCGCGGTTCAGCAACTGGCGCCACATCCCCGTGCCGCTCTGCACCGCCGCCACGCCCTGCGCCGCGCGGCGGAAAATGTCCAACACGCGCGCCCGGTCCTGGTGGTCCTCCGGCATCGCGCTCAGCAGCTCCGCCGTGGCCATCAGCGCCCATCCGCATCCGCGGCCCCAATAGAACTTCACGTCGTACGGATTGCTCTCGAACCACGAGTGATCGAACAGACCCGTGGTCTTATCCTGCAGCCGCTCCGACATTCCGATCGCCTGCCGCGCGGCGTCGTCGAAGTATTTCCGGTCGCCCGTCAGTTTCCCCATCTGCGCCAGGAACGGCACCGACATATAGATGTCGTCGATCCACAGCGACACCGGCTGCGGCCGCGGCCGCGCCAGCGTGCCATCGGCCAGCCGCAACTGCTTGTGCGCGATGTGCTCGGCGATGCGGTCGATCACCGGCCGGTAGCGCGGATCCGGCTTCCGGTTGTACGCCTCGATCAGCGCCGCCCCAATCGCCCCGCAATCGTCCAGCTCCCGGAAATTCAGGAGCCGCGGGTACCCGTGCGGCTGCGGCCCGAACAGCTCCGCCTGCTTCTTGAAATACTCCAGGTGGTCGAAGATGAAGGCGAAATTCTTGAAGGTGTAGTCCCGATATTTGGTATCGCCCGTGACGTCGCCATCCAGCAGCATCGCCGCCAGCACCACGCCCATGGGGTAATCCCAGTCGTTGAATTGGTTCTCCCGCTCGTCGATCCCCGCCGCCTTGATGGGCGTCGCAAAGTCGGTGATCTCCCGACCCGTCGCGGTATCGATGATCCGGTACGGCGTCGCCCGGATGAAGTAGTCCCGCACGCGATCGAGGGCCGCTTTGACGCTCGCCTCGGAGGGCACCACGTAATCCACGCCGGGAGCCAGCGACGGCTGCTTGAAGGACGGTTCGCTCTTCCCCAGCGGCTGCGCGTGTACCGCCAGCCCGGTCAACGCCGCCACGAAAACACTAATCCTTGCGAATGTTTGCCGACGCATGTGAAGACTCCGGTTCGTAGCTCATGATATCTCGATTCCGCCGGCCGGCCATCCGCCCCGTTACCGCCCGCCCTGGAACACGGTCTCGCCGCCGACCACCGTCTCGAGCACTCGCACATTCCGGATCTCCGGCGCCGGCACGTGCGTCAAATCGCGGTCCAGCAGCACGAAATCCGCCAGCTTCCCAGGCTCCAGCGTCCCCTTGCGCTTTTCCGCGAATTCCGCGTAGGCCGCGTCCGAGGTGTACGCGCGCAGCGCCTCTTCCACCGCGATCTTCTGTTGCGGCACCCAACCGTCGGGATGCTTGCCGTCCAGCGTGCGGCGCGTTACCGCCGCGTAGATGCCCTCCAGCGGCGTAGGCGGCGCCACGTACCAATCGCTGCCGAACGCGAGCCGCGCGTGCCGGTCCAGCAAGCTGCGGAACGCATACGAGGTCTTGGCCCGCTCCGCTCCGATCACCTGCTCCGCCCACCGTCCGTCGTCGATCAGGTGGTACGGTTGCATGCTCGCGATCACGCCGATTTCGGCGAACCGCGCCAGGTCGGCCGGCGCGATGTGCTGCGCATGCTCGATGCGGAACCGCGCATCCGCCGGATGCTGCTCCTTCCGCACGCGGTCGAATATGTCCAACTGCAGCCGGATGGCGCGGTCGCCGATGGCGTGCACCATCACTTGCAGCCCCGCGCGGGTGGCGCCGCTGGTCCAGCGATAGAGGTCCTCGGGCGCGGTCACCAGCAGCCCCGTGTCCTTGGGCGCGTCCGTGAAAGGCTCGAGAAACGCCGCCGTGTGCGACCCCAGCGATCCGTCCACGAAGGCCTTCAGGCAGCCGATCGAAAGCCAATCGTCTCCGCGACCCTCGCGGGCCACCGTCTGCGCCAGCCGCTCCCAGGTGGAAAGCGGCACCGCCGCGCGGATGCGCGTCCGCAGCCGCCCGGCCTGGCGCGCGCGCCGGAACACCTCCAGGTCGTCCCATGTTCCCATGTGGACCACGCTGGTGACGCCGCGCGCGGCCACGTATTTCATGGCCGCGTCGAGCGCCCGGTCCAGCATTTCGGCCGATGGCGCCGGCATGGCGCGGTCCACCAGGCTCAAGGCGTTGTCCTTGAAGATTCCGGTCGGCTCGCCCGACGCATCGCGCACAATGCTGCCGCCGTCCACCTCGGGCGTGCTCTTGGTGACCTTCGCCGCGGCCAGGGCCAGCGAATTCGCCAGGCTCATGTGGCCGTCCAGGCGGTTGATCCACACCGGATTCCGCGGCGTCACCGCGTCGATCCATTCCTTGCGCGGCAGTTCCCCGCCCCAGTTGGTGTGGTCCCAATCGCCGCCCGCGATCCAGGTCCCCGGCGGCACGGTCGCGGCGAAGGCCGCAATCCGCGCCACGAATTCTTCCTTGCTGCGCGCGTCGCGAAGCTGCACCGACCGAAGGTTCAGCCCGCCCTCCAGAAAATGCACGTGCGAATCGATGAACCCCGGCGTCACCATCCCGCCGCGCGCATCCAGCACGCGCGTGCCCGGCGCGATCAGCTTTTGAACAGCCGCGTCGCCGCCCACCGCCAGGATGGTCTCGCCCTTCGCCGCCAGCGCCTCCGCCCAGGGATGCGCCGCATCGCCCGTCCACACCCGCGCGTGGATCACCGCCAGGCTGGCCTCCTGCGCCGAGGCAATCGTCGACCACATCATAAGACTCCACAGTAGCTTCATTCGACTGCCAGTCTAGCGCAAACGCCCGCTCACTTCATCGAGATCACGCGCAACACGTACTGCTTCAGGTTCGCATCGGTGCCGCTTTGCATGCTCAGCTTGATCCCGGCTGGCGGCATGGGATTGGGCGGATCGCCGATCTTGTACTCCACCTCGAAGTGGAACTGTTTGCGGTTGTGCTGCTCCCAATTGGTCTTCTTGAAGAAGTACACCATCTCGCCGCCGCGCGGCCGCACCCCTTTGATGATGAGATACGCAGCTTCGGGGATGTTCTTCCAGGTGGCGCCCCGATCCGTGGTGTACTGATACCACTGCTCGGCCACCAGCTCGCCGGCCACGCGCGGGGACGCGCACACCAGGCGCGGGTGTTTGGTGGAATGGTCGTCGCTGCATCCGCCCCACTGGCCGCCGTCCGTCGACCCCTGGTTGAAGGTCATCGGAATGCTCGCCTGCACGTAGTTGAACGGCGGAGCCGCGGGCGAAGTCCGAAACGTCACAGACTCGCGCGTGCCCACGCCTCGCAGCGATTCCAAGTTCCCGTTGGAGCTCTTCCACGTGAATCGAAACACGTGGTGAAAGGATCCCGGATTCATGTGGACCGTCTGCCCGTTGGCCACATAGGCGAACTCGCCGACCTGCAGTTTTTCAAACTCCATCCCCGGGCTCGCCGGCCGCCCGCCCAGCGAAATCTTGGCCGAATCGCGCAGGTATTCCAGCGCCTTCTTGTACTTCTGCTGCTTGTCGTACGGCACGAAGTAGACCATTTCCTGAATCCTGTCCTTCGCCGCCGGATTGAACGGCTGCCCCATTCTCATCGCGTCCGTGATGGCCAGCAGCAGTTCGAGCGCGCTCTCTTTGAACCGGCTCAGTTGCGGGTTCACTTGTTCGATGAGCCTTCGAAAATACCCGGGATTGAACCCGGACGTGAGTTGAAAAGACGGTGACGCCATTTGTACATTCCCCTCTCCAGATAGGTGCGTCTATCATGTCACGCGCCCGCGCCGACAGTCAACCCGGCGTCCGCCAGGGGCAATCGGCCGTCGATCCGATTGCCCGGAGCAGGCCCTTCGGCAACGCAGGTTGAAACTCGTGGTGAACACTCCGGCGCCCAGCCCGCCTTTCTCCCAAACCTGGATCGTCGTCCTTGCGATGAGCTGCGAAAACGCGGGGACTGACGACTCGGTCCCAAGGCGCGCATTGTCTTTCGAGGAAACACCGTGTCCCTTCTGCGCCGCGTGCACGGCGCACTCTGTCCCCGTGTTTTCGCCCACGCTCGATACGACGGGTTCAAATCCGCGGTCGGCATCGGCGCCCTGGCGGTGGTCCAAGGCCAACCACCGCGCCGGGCTTTGAACCTGATCCAGGCTCGGGCGATGATACATAGGGAGGAACTGTTGGAAGACTGCCCGTCGTGCCGCGAGAACACAGCGCCGGCGAACATTGAGCCGCTGGCGTGAACGGAGTATTTGTTCCGTGCATTGGGACGTGGGTGAAGTGAAACCAGCGCCGAATTACTGCCTCTTTGTCCGATTCAAGGACGGAGTGATGGGGCGTGCGCGGTTACGGCCGGAAGAACTGACCGGGGCGCTCGCCCCTTTGCGGGATGAGCGGTTTCTTGAACAAGTCTTCATTGACTACGGTGCCGTCGCGTGGCCCGGCGAGATTGATCTGGCGCCGGATGCGATGTATGCCCAGGTCGCCAGCCAGCGCGACGACCTGCAACAGGCGGGGCGTGGGAAGAGTCCCTGCTGAATGTGGACAGACCACCCGGGAGTAACGCGCGCAAAGCACCGTGGAGCTCTCTGAGACGAGCATCCAGGCGGATACTATCAGGCTAGACGGGCTCCCCCTTGGCGGCTTGACCACGCAAGAGAAAGGTTTTCGGTAACGACCCGTTGCCGCAGATCTTGAATGAACCGAAGTCTATAGTGGTCCCCAGATTTCAGACCAGGCAATAAGCTAAGATTTCGGCGGAGTCGTTGACAAGGAGAGGTCGATGACGACGACGAGGAAACAGTACAGCCCGAAGTTCAAGGCGCGGGTGGCGATCGAGGCCATCCGTGGCGAGAA
>Ga0326728_10004135_pt1 | contig 43634 bp, 49 predicted proteins | sample MB3enrmetagenome_FD_207602 | JGI IMG/M metagenome (GOLD analysis project Ga0326728, IMG submission 207602) | Lab enriched peat soil microbial communities from McLean, Ithaca, NY, United States - MB31MN | ecosystem: Environmental > Terrestrial > Soil > Wetlands > Peat | place: USA: New York...
CCCGAAGTCGGGAAACAGTTTATGGTATACGTGGACCGGGTAAACCATCTGGATGAAATGACGATCGACGTTGAAATGAACAAGGGCTCCTTCCATGGAGAACTTGCAGATCTGGCGAAGATCCAGAAAAAAGTGGTCAAGGAGCTGAGGGATGCACTTGAGTTGCGTACAACCGTGAAGCTTGTCGAGCACGGTTCGCTCCCGAGGTTTGAACTTAAGGCAAAGCGGGTTATCGACCGCCGGGGGGCGGTATGATGCGATGCTGGGACCCACGGATCGAGGAGATGCCCCCTGCCGATCTCCGGAAGATGCAGTATAAACTGCTGAAAAGTCTCGTATGCCGACTGTACAGCTTTTCGCCATTCTATCACGACCGGATGAAAGAGCAGAAAGTCCACCCGGATGATATCCGGGAATTATCCGATATCACAAAACTTCCCTTTATGTTCAAGCGGGATCTGCGGGATAATTATCCGGACAAAATTTTCACGGCGACTCAGGAAGAGCTCGTCCGGTACCACGTATCATCCGGCACGACCGGAAAACCAACGGTCGTCGGGTATACCCAGCATGACTTGGATACCTGGACCACCTCGCTTGCCCGTGCCCTGACATCGATCGGTCTGGGAAGAGGGGATGTGCTCCAGGACAGCTATGGGTATGGGCTGTTTACGGGGGGGCTCGGGTTGCACTACGGGGCAGAACGGATCGGTGCAACTGTGCTTCCCACCAGCGTCGGGAATACGGAGCGCCAGATTGAACTGATGCAGGACCTTGGCACGACGGCAATTGCGTGCACGCCGTCATACCTGCTCCATATCGGTGAAGTGGCAGAAAAGATGGGTGTCGATATCAAAAAAGACACGAAACTCCGGACAGGGATTCTTGGGGCAGAACCATGGACAGATGGAATGCGTACCCGCTTGGAGACTTGGCTGGGGATCAAAGCTTATGATATCTACGGAACCAGCGAGCTTTCCGGCCCCATGTTTACTGAGTGCGCGGAACAGAAGGGGTTCCATGTCTGGTCGGATATTGCCTATGTGGAGGTTATCGATCCAAAGACTGGTGAACCGCTCGGACCCGGTGAAAGAGGTGAACTGACCATCACTATCCTCCAGAAAGAGGCGCTTCCCATGGTCCGCTACCGTATTGGAGATATATCAATTATGGACGATAGTACCTGTTCCTGCGGCAGGACGCATCCCAGAGTGCAGCGGATTCAGGGAAGGGTGGACGACATGCTGATCATTCGCGGTATCAACGTATTCCCGTCCCAGGTTGAATATACTCTCATGACGGTTCCTGAAGTGGGCCAGCATTTCCAGATCGTTGTCGACCGGAAGGGTGCGCTCGATGAGATGCTGGTGCGTGTCGAACTCAACCGGGAATCATTCAGCGATAGGATTACCGATCTCATACAGGTACAGCAAAAGGTGGAACATCGGCTCAGGAATGCACTGAACGTAAATGCCGATGTGGAACTTGTGGAACCAGGATCGTTACCAAGATTTGAAGGAAAATCGAAAAAAGTTATCGATAAGAGGTCGTTGTAAATGGATACAAAAAAATTTGTTATCAAACAGATCTCGGTATTCTCGGAGAACCGTCCGGGCCGGCTTGCATCTATCGCACAAGCGCTGAGGGAGGAGGACATCAATATCCTCGCTTTCAGCATTGCCGAAGCAAACGGTTTTGGTGTTGTGAGAGCACTGGTGGATCACCCGGAAAAGGCATACGAAAAACTATCCTCTCTCGGGTTCAATGTTGCATTTACCGATGTTATCGCGGTTCGCATGAAGGACAAACCGGGCGGGCTTTTTGAAATTGCCAAGGTGCTGGGGGACGCCGGTGTCAATATCGATTATTCCTATGCCTATTCCGGTAAGGAAGCCGCCGTATTGATCCTCCGGGTCGATAAAGTGGAGGACGCAATCGAAAAGATCCTGAAATCCGGTGCAACGCTCCTGGAGCATTCCGTTTTTCACTGACCGGATCTTATTTCTTTTCCCATTTTAGCAATTCCGATACCTGCGCCAAGGTGCTGCCCCGCTGGATCTCCTCTCGGATGCGTTCCTCGTTTTTCCTGACTTCAAGAGCCCTGCGGGCGATTTCATAAGCACGTTCCCGCGGAATTACCACGACCCCGCTTTCATCGCCGACGATCCAGTCCCCGGCACGCACATATTGCCCGCCACAGTTGATCTCTGCATTGATCTCGCCAAATCCCTTGGGTTCTCCTGCGTTCGGCACGATTGCCCGGGCAAAAACAGGAAACTTCATCGCACGGATATCGTCAACATCCCGGACTGCACCGTCAATGACAACGCCGGCAATACCTTTTTTCATACCGCTTGCAGTAGCAAGTTCGCCCCATGGTGCTACATGGGTGCCCTCATCATTGTTGATGACGATCACATCACCCTTTCCTGCAATATCGATTGCTTCCACCGGTTTTGCCCAGTCGCCCGCAAATGTCTGTACTGTGACTGCTTTTCCTGCCATCTTCACGTTACCGCAGATCGATATCATCCCGTTCATTGCCCCCTTCCGGTGCATGGCGTCTGAAATGTTGGGGGCAGACACCTGCATCAGTATGTTGCGGATCTCTTCATCCGGACCTCTTTTTTCGGGAGCATGGAAGGAAAGGTGATCCATCGCGTCCCGGATCTTTCTGGTTGAAGCAGTGACATCGGCAGAACGAACGATCCAGCCGCCAACTATGACAATCTCAGCACCATGCCGGACCGCTTCGGCAGCAGTCGCTGCATCAAGGCCCCCTGCAATAGCAAGAGGGATGCTGATCTGCCCGACCAGACTCCCGAGCAGATCTAGTGAGCTTTTGCCGACCATCTGCTGGTCGATCCCGACGTGGGCGCAGATGATATCAACACCCAGCGATTCGAGATCACGGGCACGCATTACCGGATCCTGAACGTTAATAAAGTCAGCCATCACCCTGATGCCATAGAGCCGGGCTGCCCGCACAGCTTCTGAAACAACAGAATTGTCAGCGTCGGCAAGGATGCACACGATATCTGCCCCCGCTTTTGCCGCCATCTCCACTTCGATCGTTCCTGTATCTGCGATTTTCATATCCGCCACGAGAGTGGTGCGGGGAAATTGATCACGCAACATCCTGATTGCATTCATCCCCTCGCTCTTTATCAGCGGGGTCCCAGCCTCAATCCAGTCAGCACCACCGGCAACTGCTTCCTGTGCGATCTGCACCGCCCTTCTGAGTTCCAGAACATCGAGAGCAACCTGCAGGACCACCTTTCTCATGAATAATGGTGTGATGCACCGGATGTTTAAGGATTGCAGGAAAGATGAAAATGCGTTCGGTGATTAAACGGGATTAAGCCGTGGTTCTTGAGGAAAATCCCCCACTTATGATTAGTGGGAACAAGAATTTTTATGAATTACGGGACAAATGTGTAATCACCAGTAAAAGGAAATGATGATACAAATCTTGTGGGAATTTATTCTACCTTGTGTCGTCTTTTTGTGAAGAAATTTCCCCCAACGTGCGTTTAAAAAAATTTGGACGAATCTCGTGGTATCCTTGGCAAGAAATAACCTGATCACCTAATCTTTTTTGAAGGTGTCATAAAATACCATCTTTTTTATCTCTTTTTTCTGCGTGATGGAGATATCCCCGGGGAAACCAGCGGGGACGAGGGATACAAGAGTATACTTGTCCGGAACCTCCAGCAGGTTCCGGACCGGTTCTGCATACCCCTTCTTGTCACCCGCAACCCAACACGAACCAACACCGTGTGCCTGGAGTGCAAGGATCAGGTTTTCGGTTGCAGCACAGCCATCTTCCAAGTAATATTTTGCACTTTTCTCTCCAAAGATTGCGAAACAGACTGCAGATCCAGCGATAAATTTTCCATGATCCGTAAGTGCCGCAATCGCTGACAGAGTCTTTTTATCCCTGATAACTCCTATCAGCCAAGGCTGCAGGTTCATCGCGGTTGGGGCATGAACTGCACAACCGACCGCATCCGAGATGATGGTGTCTTCAATGGGATCGGGCCTGAACTGCCTCACGCTATGCCGTGATTTTATTATGGTAGTTACAACGTTCATACATCGAATTTTGCTTAATTGGCCATAAAAAGATATGGGCATCTAGGCTCTGGAATGAAAGAAGGGGTTATTTTAAAATTGTCGTTAAGAAAATTTTAAAGGCCATAAAGGAGCAGAAGATGACTCCGGTCCAAGCCCGGATACCATTTCGTAACTCAAAGTACCATTGTCAGGGACATCCTCTTTCCACGGACACAGAGAAAAATTATGTGTGGTTCTGCAGGTCCATCATCAGTGTCGTCTGGATAGCAGAATTATAGAACCGGCAATGAGCGCCAATGCGGTGATGACTAGATCGAATCCGGGGGATGTTGTCTGGGTTGGGGCAGCAGCGGTGCCGGTTGCCACGGGAGCCGATGCGGTTTTCGGAATCGCAGTTGTTGTCAGGGTGGGGGGGATTGAGGTACTTACCACGGTTACCGGTGGAGTGGTGGTTGCAGACGTAGTAGTCACTGCTGGAACTGTGGTGCTCTGGGGCGGGGTATTCGTTGTAGGTACATTTGCATTGATCAGTGGGTTCTGTTCCTGATTACGCAAGCTGACCTGCGTGCTGATGGTTTTGCCGGTTACCGGGTAATTATCCCACATACCGTTCACGTCACACTTTACCCAGATCGTGTAAGTCCCTGCCGGATAGAGGGGATTGGCCGTGCTCCAGATAGATCCTGTATCTGTCGGGTTGGATGTTACAGGAATATTAACGATGGAATTGGTGTTACCAGTAGAATCGATCAAGGCTGTGTATGTACCACCGGTTGGTGACTGCACGTAAATGGTGACAGGAGCAGGATTTCCACCCGGCCTCTGGGAAATGGCATTCAGGTTGGAATCAATCCGGAAACCAATCGAATCCCCCCGGTACACCCATCCATTGGTGACTTCCACACTTACACTCGTGTCCTCCACCCTTATACCAAGCTGTGGATCGGCAACAATGAACGACGAGGTTCTGTTCGGAAGGACATACCATGACCCTGGGTAGGAACCGTATAATGTCGGCGAAACAAAGAAGTTGGTGGGTGTGGTGATCGAATATGTTTGAGTTGGGGAGCTCGTCGGGAGGGCTGCCCCGGCTGCCCACCAGCCGATCTGACATGCCGGTGTACAGAAACTACTCACATCCAATCCCTGTTCACCAATGAAGACCGTATTTCCTGGGAGGATGGTATTTATTGCCGCATTAACCGGGAAGACCAGAAATAATGTCACTATAGCGATAAGTGCAAAGGCCAATGGCAGTACTTTCGTCATAATCAACCATTTTCTTTTCATGGTATAAACTTGGTGGAACACTTCAGTGCTATGCCCATGATGGCCGGATTTCCAGGGTTCGGCAGAATCGCTTGGAGTACGTCTTCAATACCGTTCCGGATCATCAGACACTCAAAGAAGAATCAGTTTTTTGAACGGAATACTGCAGGAAAACTCCGATCGACTTAGACCAGACGATAACATTCCTTATCACGTATTTTCATGCCATCCGCATCGATAACGATAAAAGATCCGGATGGAATTTTACACCTTCCGATACACTGTTTCACCTTTTCAGATTCCTGCTCTTCGGATATTTTGCGCCTGATAAGATCCTGCGCTAGCGCCCGTGCATCATCAGGGGCAATGGTCGTTCCGACCCCGGGACAGTGAAAAACTGCAAGTTTGTCTCCGTCCAGCAGGAACGGAAATGTCCTGCAGATCCACGGGCGTGTTTCGTATATCTCGCACTTGTCCATAAGGGAGAACCTGCACCGGCCATTCTGCCGTCTCAGAACCCAACCGATAGTAAATGTTTCTCCCCGCTCACCGGTGATCACCTCCGGATAAGGTTCCGCAATATCCTCCCATGAATAACCTGACCATGATGCAATGGCCCGGATCTCATTGGCGCTGACCATCACGAGACCCGAATCACCGGCTCCAGTTTTACAGCATGACCCGCAGCGGAGACATGCAAAACCGGCAGCTCGGATTTTTTCTGCAAGAGCGTCAGCTTCGACCATATGTCCCTAGTGAGCCGGAGACAAAATGGGGTTACCTTCTGGCATTTTCAAGCGAGATCCTGTTGAAGTTGGAAAAGACCCGCGTCCCTTCGAACGTGTGACTTACTTCCGGATGCCACTGGAGCCCAAAAATCTTTTTCTCCGGAGATGCAATTGCCTCAATATTGCAGATATGCGAACGTGCAAGGAGGATAAAACCCTCCGGCATCCGTGAAACTTCGTCTGCATGCGATGCCCAGACCAGGATTTTTGTCGGGTACCCGTCAAGAATTTCATCATGCTCCAGTACGTCCACCTCGACAGACCCATACCCTCCGCTCTTTCCCGGGTGGACATCCCCGCCGAATTTTTTTGCGATGATGTGAAGGCCCAGGCAAATCCCCAGAACCGGCAGACCGAGATCCAAGTACTGGTCACAATTCCCGGCCCGTTCGATCGCTGGTCCCCCCCCAAGAATAATCCCCCTGCATTCCCGGGCCACCACCTCAGGTGAGGTCGTGTTGGGGATTATCGACACGCCGATATCCATATCCCTGAGTGAGCGGTGGATCAGGTGATTGAACTGCCCGTAATTATTGACCACGTACAGGGGAAGCATTACCCAGCTATTGGTGCGGAAGTGCTATAAGCCTGTTCAGCTGTAAGCATGAACAGTCTCAAAGATCTTTTTCCGGATCTCTTCGGGAGTATATCCCATCAGGTATGCAAGGAACATCGCTCCCCCGGCGCCCATGCCCTCTTTTACCTCCCCGATGCAATACCGTGCGAGCCCGGAATGTCCGAGATCCCCGAACCCGGGATCGATATAAATGATATCAACGCCCAGCTCCTCTGCCATGGCCGGCACATTCGCGCTGGCATCATCGCGAACGTATGCAGTTGTCACAACCAGCGGAAGATGGGAGTTCAGCGCTTTGATTACGCTGCAGACTGCAAGCATCTGGGTACCTCCCGCAAGCACCAGATTTCCCCGGTACGTATGCGAGATTCCGGCTGCAACCGGCATCATCGGATCTCCGGTCATTTTGAGGATCTGTAGCGGATCGGTGACGTGACGATCGGCGATTCTTTTCAGCGCATGGCTGCAGATCTCCTCTTTCAAGCTGACAGGATTGTTCACAAAACTGCTGCTGACGCGGGCATGGCAACCGAGGGCACGAAGGACGCAAAGCGCCGTCGTTGTCCCGCCGGGAACGCATTCACCGAGTACGAGCAGGTCACTGCAGGTAGAGAGGGATATGCCGATCCGCTCTCCTTGCATAAAAAGATCAGGTGCGTTTGGTACTGCATCTCCCTGCCGGGGATCATTTCCGGCGTATCCACCGGCATCGAGCACGGGCACGGTGGGCGGATGCGAGAGCCCGGCGTTGATAAAAATCGGTTTAACACGAGTCAGTTCCATCATCGCCCTCGTGATGGAAGCGGGCGTTGGACAGCCGGACGGGGTATTGGGTTTCAGGGGCATACTGGAAATACGCCCATTCGCGATAAGTTCCGCGTCAAGGACCGGCGTTAGCAGGGTCTTTTCTGCAGTAGGCCCCGCACCGGAGATTCCGGGTACCGTGGAGAGGAGGGTATTTGCCAGTATACCACAAAAAACGGGTTTTGAGAAAGTTATATCGGGAATTTTGGAGAGGAATACCATGATGATCCGCTCATATGTTCTTCCCATCGAGCTGCTTGAATATATCGGTGCCCTGCACTTCACAAGCCTCTAATAGGGGGATCGTCACTATACTTGTTCTGATGTTCGAGATCGAAAAGAGGCTGGAAAAGAAAAAGATAACACTTGACGCTATCGTCGAGGCGGCAATGGGCCTGTACGTTTCCCACGGGATGCCGGAACAGCAGGCAGCCGATGAGATAAAAGAGAAGATCCAAAAATATCTCGATGACCCCAATGTGTCCTCGCTCCTAGTCGGAGCCATATTGCTTGAAGATGAATTGTATGTCAACCGGAAAAATTCCGAAATTGCCAACGACCCCGTTTTTTTATTGAGCGACGAAATCATCGGCATGGCAATCGCAGAATGCATTGGGGGGACGTATGCCCGGTTTGAATTCACCCGGTATGACCAGAAAAAACCGGGGATCCTCGCCACGCTGGGACCATTTCTCGACGATGCGATTGCCGGGCTGATAGCCGGCTGCACATCCCGTCTTTACAGTGAATGCGTATGAAGGCCGTTCGTTCCTTGTTGCAGTTTACTACCATACTGCCTCTTGGAAAACTGCAGGAATTTGAACTGTTTGCACGGAACTCTTACCTTTTTCCCATTGCCGGGTATGTAACCGGCCTGCTGGTTGCGCTGCCAGTTTTTTTTATACCGGACCGGGTAGTCGCTGCTGCTGCGGCAACTGCCGGTGTGATCCTGATCTCAGGTGCTCATCATTTTGACGGCTTGCTTGATTTCGGGGATGGCCTTATGGCCAATGGAGATCGGGAAAAACGGGTACAGGCGCTTACCGACCGGTATGTGGGAGCCGGCGGCATTGCAGCCGGTATCGTGGTCACCCTCCTCCTGTTCTCCGGCTTTTTTGCGTCGCCATCGATCATCGCTGCCATTATCGTCGGTGAGGTCGGTGCGAAATTTTCCATGGGATTTCTCACCGCATACGGTCCTCCATTCAAGGAGGGCATTCACCACTATCTCCACGGGTTTGCACGGCCGTACTTCCCGTTCCTGTCCTTCCTTGCCTGCGTCCCCCTTATCCTCCTGCCCGTCCGAGCGGTCTCTCTCGCAACAGCAGCGGTCATCATGATCGCGTGCCCGGCCATCCTACTACCGATCTCCAAGAGATTGTTTGGGGGGGTAAACGGGGATATCGTCGGGGCAACCCATGAGATTACCCGTGCCGCGATCGTTTTAGCGATCGCGCTGGTCTGATCCCTTGCGATGCTCCGGTCCTGTTCTTAATCATCGGCCTGATCGCGATCCGATCAGAAGAGTCGCCGGAAGCCCTCGTTCCCATCATCATTGCATTCAACTGCAGTTCCGTTACCCACGAGAGTGTTGAACATCATGGCGGCATTCATCAGGGTATCATCCCCACCACTCCCGCCCCGCAGATCAGCAAGTGCACGCGCCTGAGGCGCAGGGTTCAGGCGTTTTCCCACCCAGATGCCCTGACAGTGAACGCAGTACGCACAATGGCTGTATACCGAGACATTCCCGTCAGCGCAGGCAACGGTGACACGGCCTTTTGCAACATCGCGCTGGAACTGCAGTGTCTTCATGAAGAGGTGATCTCCCGCAAAAGATATGAGAATATCGATACGCAATTTTCACCGGAAAAAACGTATCCTGTACTTCGAAATATTTTATATAGATGGGTCTCATATATGTAATACTCGCATAAACTGACGATATGCGGACAGTCCCACCTGTTTGGAGGAACATGAATGGCATCTGAAAAGCCCCATATGAATCTGGCAATTATCGGACACATTGACCACGGAAAGTCAACTACCGTCGGCAGGATGATGTTCGAAACCGGTGCAGTACCTGCACACATTATCGAGGCCTACCGGAAGGAGGCCGAGTCAAAGGGTAAGGCTACTTTTGAATTTGCTTGGGTCATGGACAACCTCAAAGAGGAACGTGAAAGAGGTATCACGATCGATATTGCCCACAAGAGGTTCGACACACCGAAATATTACTTCACGGTCGTGGACTGTCCGGGACACAGGGACTTTGTCAAAAACATGATCACCGGTGCCTCTCAGGCCGATGCTGCAATCCTTGTGGTCGCAGCCGCTGATGGTGTTATGGAGCAGACCAAGGAGCATGTATTTCTGGCACGTACTCTTGGCATCACACAGATTATTATTGCAATCAACAAGATGGACGCGGTGAAATACGATGAGAAGCGGTTCAACGAAGTGAAGAAGGATCTTTCCGACCTCATCAAGATGGTTGGCTACAAACCCGAAGAAACCCTTTTTATCCCGATCAGTGCGTTGAACGGCATCAACATCAAGGTAAACAGCCCTGAGACTCCGTGGTACAAGGGCCTTGCCCTCATTACGGCACTCGACACCTTCAAGGAACCCGAAAAACCCGTCGACAAGCCGCTGCGTCTCCCGATCCAGGATGTCTACAGCATCAGTGGTATCGGCACGGTCCCGGTCGGCCGTGTAGAGACCGGCGTGATGAAGAAGGGAATGAAAGTCTCGTTCATGCCTGCCAACAAGGATGGTGAGATCAAGTCGATCGAGATGCATCACGAAGAGATCCCGCAGGCAGTTCCTGGCGACAATGTTGGTTTCAATGTCCGCGGTATCGGCAAAGGAGATATCCGCCGGGGCGACGTGTGTGGTCCCGCAGACCAGCCCCCGACGGTTGCCGATGAATTCACCGCACAGATTGTGGTGCTCCAGCACCCGAGTGCGATCACGGTCGGATATACTCCGGTCTTCCACTGTCATACCGCCCAGACGGCCTGCACGTTCGTCGAACTCAAAAAGAAGCTCGATCCCCGTTCCGGTCAGACTAAAGAAGAAAACCCCACGTTCCTGAAGACCGGTGATGCGGCAATTGTCCAGATCAAACCGACCAAACCCATGGTCATTGAAAACGTCAAAGAACTTCCGCAGCTGGGCAGGTTTGCCGTTCGCGATATGGGCTCAACGATCGCCGCTGGCATGTGTATCGCAATCCAGCCGAAACAGATGAGATAATAGATTTTTTTGGTGAAGAACATGCAAAAAGCCAGAATTCGCCTGACAGGAACAGACTTCAACAAGGTAGAAATGGTCTGTGACAGGATCCGTGAGATTGCTGAACGCACAGGGGTGAATCTGGCTGGTCCGATACCGCTCCCGACAAAGAGGTTGATTGTACCGATCCGCAAGAGCCCGGATGGTGAGGGGACTGCCACTTGGGACCGCTGGCAGATGCGTGTACACAAGCGGCTCATCGATATTGATGCAGATGAACGTGCACTCCGCCAGTTGATGCGCATTCAGGTGCCAAAGGACATCGGAATTGAGATTGTATTAGAGAGTTGAAGGTGCGGCGTGCATCAGGCCGCTGGATTTTCCGATAAGATAAAACGCGTTTTTACTTTTGAGAGAATTTTTCTTCTTATTTTACTGACCGCCATTATTGTCCGGTTCTGGCAGCTGGACCTCAAACTCTTTCACCATGATGAGGCCATCCATTCCTGGTTTTCCTACACGCTCCTGACAACGGGGAGCTGGGTCTATGACCCGAGTTATCACGGGCCCTTCCTCTATTACATAACAGCAGGGATGTTCTCCCTTTTCGGGGCTTCCGACCTTGTCGCCCGGCTGATGCCAGCCCTGTTCGGAACCCTCCTTATCCCGCTAGTCTATTGTATTTACCGGTTGGGCTACCTCACCAAAGCACAGACACTTGTCGCGGCACTTTTCATTGCCATCTCCCCGGATATGGTCTATTTCTCCCGGTTCCTCCGCCACGACATCTTCATGCTCTTTTTCACGCTGCTCCTGCTCGTTGCACTGCTCTATTACTTCGAGAGGGGACAATCCCGTTTTGCCATAATTGCTGCAATTGCAGCGGCAGGAGGACTCTGCTGCAAGGAGGAGATGCCGATCATCCTCCTGATATTTGCTTCATTTTTTATCTTCGCAATCTGGAGAAAGAAGTTCATCCTCCCACCACAATGGAAAAAAGACCTGACTCTCTGCCTGCTCATCATTGTGGGGATTCTGGTTGTACTCTACTCAGCATTCGGTGCCCATCCGGAGACGCTGGTGGGACAAAATTTCCAAGTAAATACCACCGGATGGTACCAGGCTGTAGATCACTGGGTGGCAATGTCCAACGAGCAGCGGCTGGGTGGACCATGGTTCTTCTACATCCCTCTCTTCCTACTTTACGAGGTGCCGATATTTATCCTTGCCATCATCGGTACTCTCCAGTTTATTCTCGCGGGGGGCACCGTTGGTCTGTTCCTGCGGCGCGTAAAAAACTGGCTTTACTTCCGGAACTATGGGCTTTCGACCAGCGAACTGGCCGAAGAGAGCATCCGGCAGCTTCAATCTCCACAGGTCTCTTCAAAAAGCGAAGAGTTTTTCCGGCTCTGCATTTACTGGATGCTCCTTTCCATGGCATTTTATGCATACGTTGGCGAGAAGGTGCCATGGCTGATCATCCACCAACTGCTCCCGATGTGCTTTGTTGCTGTGTACAGGCTGAACTGGCAGAAGATCGTCTTTGCTCTCATCGGGTGCGGGTTCCTTCTCCTGATGACCTGGCACGTCGCATTTATTCCCGCCGACATCAACGAACCGATCGTGCAGGTGCAGAATTCTGAGGACATGCGGCAGGTCATGCAGATTATGGATAATTCCAGTCATATCGTCCTTGCATCAAAGAATTACTGGCCGCTCCCGTGGTATTACCGGGGCGATCGCTGGAACAAGATCACCTTTTATGGCGATATTGTCGATGAACAGACGCTCCTTGAGAATAACCCGGATATGATCATCCTGTGGGACGGTGCCAGTTACCCCTCTTTACCGGGATATAATAAAACAACTTATAAGCTGGATTACTGGTTCTCAATCTATGACAATGAGAACCGCCTGCCGGAGTATTACTTCTACCGTGATGGGAAGATGGGGAGCATCAACCTTGACGTATTTACCCGGTAACAAGGATGACTGAACCCCCACTTTATTGTATTTCCCAGACCAGATTCTCCCTCGCAGACAATACTGCAATTATGGTTCAGGGAAAAACTTGTTTTTGATTAGGATAAAAAAACGCGAGCGAATGGAGGAGAGTAACAGTAATGGGGTTGCTTCTTGATATTTTTCTCTTTCTCTGGCGTTACATATCGAAACTATTCCATGATTTTCTCCGATTCGCATTCACGTTCAGTAATGGAAGATTTTTCGGGATGTGTTGAGAGTTTTACTGAGAATTTCTGTAGCGCTAAGATCTTTTAGTGCTTTGTTTGTATATTGTGAGGGACTATAACGACATGAGAAAAAAGTGGAGTTGAGTTAACCGAGCTCGTCCCAACTGGACCGTTTACGGTATATGATAATCCCCACGACAATTAGCACAACAACAATGACACCGACCACGATGACCAGAATGCCGGAACCGAAAACACTGCCGATCGCAGCAACCGGGTTAAACCCTGAGTTCACCGTCTGGTTGAGCGCGAACGCATCATTGTATGATTTGTTTCCTTCATCATAGGCCTGCTGAGCAATGCTGCGTGCCTGGTCATAATTGCCACTCGTAATTGCATTATTGGCATTGGTGATGTAGCTGGTCGCAATCTCACGCTCTGCGACGATAGGCGCTAATCTCGCGTCATTCGACAAGCTCATGTTGACCTGAAGGTAGCTGATGACGCTGTTCGCTTTGTTCAAAGGGACCTGAGCATCTGCAACCGTTTTTTGTGCCCATGCCTGATCGAGGGTCGTCTCACCTGTCTGGATGGTAGTATTGACCGCAATGAGATCGTTCATGGCATCTGAATACTGACTGGATGGCAGTGCCTGTGCGGCAGCAATCTGCTGCTGTGCCTGATTGTATTGCGCCTCGGCAGCAGATGTGTCGATACCCAGTGCGGACTTTTCATCAATAAGGGTCTTGAAGGCTTGGAGAGCATCGTTGGCAGATGTGATGCCAGCCGCAACATCTGCGGTATTGATTACAAGGGTTGAATACGTCACTTCAGAACCGGGCAACGGGTTGGCATTTGTGTCAAGTTCCACAATGTCAAGAAGCGTTTGGTTACCTGTGGATGTAACCGTCGGTGCAGTCCCTTCGAGCGTGAACATGATGTATTCTTGGTAACCTGATGCCGGGTAATCGAGCTGCCATCCACTCAACTGTAGTGTCTGCCCACCAGCCATTGGCTGTGGCGTCGGATTGCCGTTGAGGTACATTGTGGAGGACCATTGCGGCTTAACGAGATTGGTCATGAGCTGTAAGGTATCGGTACTGGGAAACGTATCCGAACCGGACGACGCAAAATTGACCGTAAAGGCTACGGTAACCGGCGTCCCAGGCGTCAGGGAGCCGGAAGGAGTGATAGTAACCGAAGATATCGAGAACGCCCATGCTGTTGGAACGCACAGGGCAAGAAGGATCCCGAGTATTATACACTTAATGAATCCCTTCATCATCAACCTCACTCGAATAACGGCTCAATGCCTTCTTCAAACATATTCGATTTTTTCTCCTTGGACTTAATAACATCTTCCTTTGTCTCCTTTGCAATGTCGAGGAGTTCCTTGATCCGGGGGGCATTGCCAACGGTTGCCAGCATGACCACTGCGGCAACATATTCACTATTCACCGGATAATCACCTCCCCGGACCTCGACCCCGGCAATATTTTCCTCCACCCAGCTTTTCGCTTTTTCCACGCCTTTTCTGTCCATCTCATCAGGGGGACCGGCAACGAGAACCAGCGCACGTTCCGCCGTTGAATAATCGCAGGGAAGCGTAAGGCGCCCGAGCATCGCCCGGCGCACCAGTGCAACAATTTTTGCTGACCGGTCCTCGCCCAGTAAAACTTCCTCGTTTGCCTCCCTTTTGGGACCAAACTTATCCTTAAGCCCACCGATCAGCCCCCTCTGCTGTTTTGTGCGCTTGCTCATCACTTCACTGACTGCATACCCGACAGATGTGATTCCTCCGCCACGGAGAGTGTTGATAATCTCACTGGAATCGACTACCATCTCCCCGACGCCCAAGCGTCCCACTTCACCTGCACGGAAGAGGATCGCAAACCTTCTCACTACCTCATTGTTCAAGCGCTGGAAAGCACTCTTGACGCTTTCCCCCTCATTTTTCCAAGCGCTATTGTCAAAGATAAAGGTATTATCAGCTTCGTTAACAAGCGTGGTAAGGCTACGGGCTGCATTGTATGAATAGAGGCGGCCTTCCTCTGGCGCCGGGATGATACCCAGTGCATACACCGGCTCCCGGTAAATCCGCTTGAGGTGGCGGGCCAGAACAGGAGAGCCCCCGGAACCAGTGCCCCCACCAAGCCCTGCAACAATCACGAATGCATCTACATCATGTGTGCCCCGGGTGTCAATCGCGTTGATGATGCTGTCGATCTCATCGGCAGTCACCCGTGCCCCAGTCACGTTGTCGGTGCCCACACCATGGCCCTTCACCAGAGTCTGGCCAACAAGAATGCGATCCTTCATCTCGATGTGTTTCAGGCCCATCAGGTCGGTTCTTGCGGTATTGACGGCAATGCCCCGGAAACTGTTGGTTCCGAGCTTCTTATCCTGCTCGATGAACATATCAACAATTTTGCCGCCTGCCTGACCAAAACCAATAAAAAATACCCGCATCTGGTGACACCATCCGATGGGCTAACAGATAACTATTTTCTTTTAATTCTTTTAAGTCCTTTTGTTTTAAGAACTTTACATTCCACAGCACAAAAACTTTCTTATAAATCACTCTCCTGACTCCCGGGCGTCTTTTATGAGCTTTTTCCGGAGCCTTTTTCATTTCACTCTGAATAATAGTACCGGTAACGTATCATGAAGATTGGCATCATCGGGGGAGGCCTGACGGGGCTGGCCGCCGCTTATACCCTGAAAAACGAGCACGACGTGACTCTCTTTGAAAAGATGCCATATATCGGCGGATGTCTTTCGTCATATCAGATAAAAGATCATTCGATTGAAAAGTATTACCATCACTGTTTCTCTTCTGACAACCATTTTTTTACACTGCTCGGCGAACTCGGGCTGTTTGATAAATTGGAATGGAACACCGGTACGACAGGATATTACAGCGGGCGGCGAATATTCCCGCTCAGCACCCCCCTGCAGATACTCCGCTACCCGGAACTTTCCCTGATGGACAAGGCACGGCTTGCATGGTTGACCGTGAATGCCAAAAAAATGGACATGGTCGCTCTCGACGGGATTCCTGCCGAACGGTACATCCTCGACCATCTCGGGAGGCGGATCTACTCCTCGTTTTTCGAACCGCTGCTCAAAAGCAAGTTCGGGGAGTGCAGACGCGATATATCGGCCGCATGGCTGATGAGCCGGATCGCCATCCGCTCCGACCGGGGAGTGGCAGGAGAACGCCTTGGGTATCTCAACGGCGGGTTTTACCAGCTCATCGATTGCATCGGACATGCGATAGAGGCGGCCGACGGAAAAATTTTCACGCATTGCCCGGTTGCGTCAGTTAACCGGCGTAATGGGGGATGGAAAATAAATAACGAGCCTTTCGACGGCGTGATCTCGACCATACCCCCGCAGGAACTCGGAAGGATCAGCGATCTTCCGATGCCCTCCATCCCATACCAGGGGGCCGCGTGCATGACACTTGGTCTTGAACGGGATGTAAGTGAGGGGATATACTGGCTGAACATGAAAGATGAATGTCCGTACGGGGCGATCATTACCCATACCAATTTTGTCCCGTTCGAGAGGTATGGGGAACATATCGTATATCTTGCATCCTATTTTACGGGGGATGTACCCCCTAGGATCGATCGGGTGATGCTCGAGGATTTCAGCCGCCGTTTTGCCATTGGCGGCAATGAGATCCACTGGCACCGTATGGCCGTCGATCCATGGGCCGGACCCGTGTATACCACAGGGTACCGTTCCCTGATACCTGCCTGCGAACGCTACGGCCTCTTCCTCGCGGGGATGTTCTCCCGCGAGAACTACCCGGAGCGGAGCATGGAAGGTTCCATCCGGGCCGGGCTGGCGGCTGCCGAATGCATACGGAGGAGGGAGGCGGATGGCCGGACCTGAAGTCACAGTGATCATCCCGGTCTACAACGACCGCAATGCGCTCGAGCGTGCAATCCCGCAATCCGTGGAAGCGCTTTCAAAAGCGGTACAGGATTTCGAGATCCTCATCGCCGAGGACGGAAGCAGGGATGGGAGTGCGGAATTTGTGGGGGAATGCGGGAAGCATGAAGCACGTGTCCACCTGCTCCACAGCGACATGCGTCTCGGGCGCGGGAAGGCGCTCAACCGGGCCATCCGGGAAGCACGGGGTGAGATCATCTGCTATTATGATGTAGACCTAGCGACTGACATGCAGCACCTTTCCGGGCTCATCGATGCGATCCGCCAGGGAGCGGACATTTCCACCGGTTCCCGTCTCCTCCCACAAAGTGAGATACGGCGCACGAATGGCCGGGAGATCGCGAGCCGTACCTATAATTTTCTCGTGAGGGTGATACTGGGCAGCAGGGTCTTCGACCATCAGTGCGGTTTCAAGGCATTCCGGCGAGGGCGTATCCTCGATCTCCTTCCCACCGTGCGATCCAACCACTGGTTCTGGGATACCGAGGTTCTTGTCCGGGCGCAGCGCCAGGGGTACTGCATCAGGGAGTTTCCAGTCCGCTGGCGTGCAGGGAAAGGGACGACGGTCAGGATAAAAGACGTGTTTGAGATGGGATCATCCATCGTCCGCTTATGGTGGCAGATTCATGTACCGGAAGATTAGCTCCATTCTCATCCCGACCCTGCTTGCCATTGGCATTATCGCCTACATGCTCTATACTGTCTGGGGCAGCCTGCTCACCGCGCTTCAGCGCGCAATCCCGGCCTATCTCCTCCTTGCCGTCCTGATTTGCATCACGTCTTGGTGGCTCCGGGGATGGCGGTACCACTTCATTCTTGAAGGGCTGAACTATTTGGTCGGTATTATCGAATCCACCGCGTGTGTCTGCATCAGCCAGACTGCAAACCTTATCGTCCCAGCCCGGCTCGGTGATTTTGTCCGGGCATTCATCCTCAAACATGAATACCAGACCACATATTCCGAAGGTGTTTCATCGATTGTCGTTGAACGGATCTTTGATATTGTGATCGTGGCGTTTCTGGGCGCGGTATCCCTTTTCTTCGTCCTCAACGTCCCGGCCTGGTTCTACACTATTATCGTGATCCCGCTGCTCGCCGGGATATTTTTCTTTGTTTTTCTGCTCTTTATCGGGAAACTGACATCGAAGAACCGGTATATCGCCATCATTTATACCCTGCTGGACGAGATACGGCGGGCATCGCTCTCCGTCAAAGCTATCGTCGTGCTCAGTGCAACCTCGATCGTTATCTGGCTCCTTGACAGCATGGTCACGGTCGCCATCGTGATGATGTTCCAGGAACACATTTCCTTTGCCGTCATCGTGCTTGCGATCGTCGTCGGGAATCTCGTAAAGGCCGTGCCGCTCACGCCAGGGGGCATCGGGACGTACGAGCTGGCGCTGGCGATCACGTTCGAGATCGCTGGTGTTGCTCCCGCGATTGCCACACTGATCGCGGTCATCGATCATCTGGTCAAGAACCTCGTTACGCTTGGCGGGGGGATCATCTCAATTTACTACTTTGGGGACTGGGTGATCCCGACCATCAAAACCGCCATTGATTCGAAATTATCCAAGAGGAAGGATGCATGACTCCTGAGTCTCAGATCCTTTCGGTTGTCAGCTGGCTGCTGGTCGTCAGCCTTTTGCAGATCTCCGTGTACCCCACCATGAAAAAGACATTGGGGCGGTTCGCGTTTCCTGCCGCCTTCCCTGCCTCATTGCTCATATTTACCCTCGTCTCCTGGTACTGCGGGCTGATGCAGGTGCCAATCCAGATCGCGCTCGTCCCCTTCGCGGTGCTCTTCCTGTATCATGCGTATCACCGTCAGTATACGGTGGGGGAACTGAAACAGGAGTGGCAGTGGGAACTCATCTTTCTCATCTTCTTTTTCCTGATGCTGGACGTCCGGTTTGTCAACCCGACAATATCCTACGCGGAAAAATTCATGGACCATGCATTTCTGGCCTCAGTGATGAGAATCCCGGTCGTGCCACCGCTGGATCCATGGTTTGCCGGTGGGACGCTGGATGTCTATTACTACCTTGGATATTGGATGTTCGGGTGCCTCGCCATCGTGAGCGGTGTTCCCTCCACGATCGCGTTCAATCTTGCGCTGCCGACAGTACTCGGTATGGCAGCGGTGATGACGTACGCGATCGGCGATCTCCTCCTCGACCGGTTCAAGTGGTTACCGATGCTCATACTCTTCCTGCCAAACCCCTCCTTCTTTTACCAGATTGCGATTGGGAACAGCCTGAGTGCGGTCCTCTGGGATAGCACCCGGACGATCACCAACACGATCAACGAGTACCCGCTCTTCTCGTTTGTCTGGGGAGACCTTCACCCCCATGTGATGTCGATATTCAACCAGGTATTCCTGATATTCATTCTTATCTTTGTCTACAAAAAGTGGGAGTCGCTCGGCACACGGGGGAGGGGGCTCGTCTGCTTCCTTGCTGCCGTGAGCCTCGGGTCCATGCCCCTGATCAATACCTGGGATGTCCTGATCTATGCCCCTGTCACCCTCCTGATCGGGGCGCTGGTGGTCTGGCGGAACCGCACGATTCGGCCCAATACAGGATGGGTATTCCTGCTTTCTGTTCCGGTCGTTTCCGTCATCTGCTACATACCATTCTATCTTGATCTTATGGCAAACACCGGGGGTGTCGCGCTGGTCCGCACACCGTCGGACCCGGTCCAGTTCCTGCTGGTGAACGGCTTTTTCATCGTGCTTTTTATCATCATGCTCGCAGGAGAGATCCGCCGACGCCCGTACCTCCTGTTCATTGTGGTGCCGTTCGTGCTTGCCGGGTATACCGCTGCCGGGATAGCGGCAGTCCCACTCGTTTACTTCCTAGCAAAAAAGGAGAAAGAGGTGCCGGAGGTGCTGGCCATCGCGGGCCTTCTTCTCCTCATCGTTGTCGAATTCGTATATCTCAAAGACAACATGGGTGACACCTATTTCCGGATGAACACCGTCTTCAAGAGTTACCTCCCGGCTTGGATCATTCTGGGCACTTCCGGGTGCCTGATGGCGGGGAAGTGGTTGTCCGTTCCCGGGCGGGTGCCGCACCTGCCGGCCCGAACTACGAACCTGATGGCGACGGTGATCATTATTGTGCTCTTCGCTGCCCCGCTCATGATCCCGGTGGACCTTTACAGTTACGGGAGCAGGACGCTTGACGGACTCGCGTATCTTGAATACCAGCACCCGTCTGATGCTGGTGCTATCGCGTTCCTCCGGACGCTGCCGGGCAACGAAACGATTGTGGAAGCAGAAGGCGGGGATTATACCTATTACTCACGGGTTTCATCGTTTACCGGCATTCCGGCGATCATCGGCCAGCCATTCCACGAGTTCATGTGGCGCGGCGATGCCCCCGGCTGGTACAGCACGCGGATAAATGACGTCGCGGCAATCTACGGGCAACCCAATGAGACCGTCCCGCTGATGGAGAAGTACAACGCGACCCTGCTTTACGTTGGCGAACCAGAGCGGGAACGCTACCCGGTCAACATCAGCACGACCGGTCTTCACCTCATTTATTCAGCGGACGGCACCAATATTTACCGGCTCGCGGGATAGATTCACGCATCTCATCTTAGCCGGTCGTTCGCAAACCTTTATTTCTCCTCCTGATGAAATGATATGGCTGCATCACTACTGACTGATGAGTGATGAAGGAGCATTCATTTTGCTCCTGAATGAGGTGAGTTATGGCAAAAGGCTATGTAAAAACACAGGCTCCGGAGGAGCTCCAGAACAAGGCGCTCGAAGCCCTTGAGGTAGCACGGGACACCGGGAAGATCAAGAAGGGATCCAATGAGGCGACAAAAGCCATCGAACGGAACATCGCCCAGCTCGTCCTGATAGGCGCCGATGTGGAACCCGAAGAGATCGTGATGCATCTCGGCCCGCTCTGTGATGAGAAGAAGATCCCCTACATCTTCATCAATAAACAGAACGATATCGGTGCCGCCAGTGGCCTCGATGTCGGCTCCGCCGCTGCTGCAATCGTCAAGCCGGGCAAGGCAAAAGACGTGATCGAAGACCTCGCAAAGCAGCTGGGTGCCCTGAAGGCGTAAGGTGCGATCATGGCAGACGACGCAACGCCCGCTGAAGTCATCGAGGTCGTCGGTTCCACCGGCATGCACGGGGAAGCAATGCAGGTGAAGTGCCGGATCCTTGAGGGCAACAACAAGGGGCGCATCATCACCCGCAACACGGTCGGGCCGATCCGCGAAGGGGATATTGTGATGCTCCTTGAGACCGAACGGGAAGCAAAGAAACTCTCGAGGCGGTGACCGGCATGGTTGAACAGCACATCTGCAGTTTCTGCGGCGGAACCGTTGAACCGGGCACCGGGAAGATGTTTGTCAGAAAAGACGGCACGATCTATTATTTCTGCAGCACCAAGTGCCAGAACAACCACCGGCTCGGCAGGGCCCCTCGCCGGGTCCCGTGGACGCATACAGGACGGAAGGCTGCCAATAAGGAGTGAGCCAGCGGCATGGATCGCACCTTTGTCATGGTCAAACCTGACGGCGTCCAGCGGGGGCTTGTAGGTGAGATCATCTCCCGTCTTGAGTCAAAAGGGCTGAAGATGGTCGCAGCCCGTTTCGAGATGCTCCCGGAGAGCCGGGTCACTGATCAATATAAGGAGCACGTTGCGAAACCGTTCTTCCCATCCCTCAAGCAGTACATCATGGGGGGCCCCTGTTTCCTGATGGTCTGGGAAGGGAGAAACGTCGTTGCAATCATCAGAAAGGTTGTTGGTGCGACCAACCCGCAGGAAGCAGCACCGGGAACGATCCGCGGCGATTTCGGCATCGATATCGGAAGGAATGTGATCCATGCCTCTGATTCTCCCGAAAGCGCTGCCCGCGAGATCGCCATCCACTTCGCGCCGGATGAACTCTTCGCGTACACGCGAATAGACGAGTCCGTTCTCTACGAATAATGATTTTTTGCCGGATAGAATGCTCTCGTTCATCCGGGATTCCCCTTCACTTTACGGATGATCTGTTGTAATGGGAGGTTTCTGCCGTACCGAAATATTAAGCCGAACGAGAAAAATTGATGGTGCTGTTTTCGAGGCGTGACGATGGAATACATGAAGAGAATTATCAAGCTCTCTTCGACATGGGCCACAGAAAGACATGAAGAGACACAAATTATCTTTACAATGCCGCGGATGAGAAGGGTTGTATTGAGACAATTGTTAAGAAGATAATTTTTGACATAGAATAATGGCCAACGCAAAGTGCCGATAACCTTCATTGGTTCTTATTAACTTATTTTTATTCGGGATCCGGGAAGTTGAAAACATCTTCTCCCCACTCAAGATTTAATCACAAGGACACAGGTGTACAAGAGAAGAATCCATCAGGTTGTTTAAAGGATTTTCTCCCGCATGACATTCGCTTCACGACCAACGGGCTTTCTTCACCGTGCCTTTGAATTGAAAAAGCTGTGATTTACCAGAATCGTTGTATTTCCGGTGATTCAGATTTCAGGATCCCCAAAAATTATGGGCTTTTGTCTTTTTTGATTTTTCTTAACAGCAGTACGATCACGAGAACTCCGACAATAAGCCATACAATCATAAGAAGACCAGTGAGTAAAATCCCGAAGAACATGAACGCCGTATGAATTCCACCTTTATTATGTACCATCGCGGTACTTCCACGTATTCCTGGATACGTTCCCCGCATTCCCCTGCCGTACCCATAACCCTGCATCATGTACCCGTGGGCCCACATGCTGCCATTGGCCGTCATATTCTGGTAGTACGCCATATGGGATGTTCCGTTACCCCAGCCACCGGGAGCTGCTGCCGGCGGGTCAGCAGCGACAACAGTGCCGATTATTGCGACACTAAGAAGTATGATCAGGATGCTGATGATGAGGCCATGTTTCATTAGATAGTCATACCATTTCATGATTTATGCTCCACCTGTAATTCAATTATAGATTCATATATATTCCGTGGCGATGTCCACGATAACCTGGCGGAATCGTTGAAGCCGGTACCAATTTTAATGTCTTCTACCACGATTGTGGTTCGTTAGACATTAAGTAATTTATTAACTACATATAGTTATATATACTTAACTTTGATTTCCAAGTATTGATCTTCATACCAATGGTCAGTGATCGGTCAACCGGTCAAAAGTTTCGCGCGAACATCCCTCGTGTATCGCTATGGCTTCATAACTAAACAATTAGAATTTGGCAGGGCTGCCCGGGCGCTTTTTGAAAAATGATCGGAAGAATGGGGATAGCTTCGATTGCGGTGAATGCCTCTGATTTCAAAAACCATAATCTCTATTTACTCGTACGACCGCTCTATCCTTAATGGCCGGCGACCTGCTCAGCTTTTCCCTGCTCAGTCTCTCGTCCCTCATCATCATTGTCAACCCGCTCGGCGCCACCCTTATCTACGTCTCCCTGACTACGCAGCTCGATCAACCTGCACGGGATCTTATCATCCGGGATTCCTGCAGGATCGCTCTTGTTGTTCTCCTTATCGTGGGTCTTGCGGGCACATGGATCTTGCAGTTCTTTGGGATCAGCCTCGACGCTTTCCGGATCGCCGGGGGCATCCTCCTCTTTGGTATTGGTATGGAGATGGTGTATGCCAAAACGTCACGCACTAAAATGACGGCAACCGAGAAGTACGAGTCGAAGGATAATGAGGATATTGCCGTGATGCCCCTCGCCATCCCAATGATCGCGGGCCCGGGCGCAATCACCACGACAATTGTCCTCACCAACGAGGCGACGGCAATATCCCCGATTGCAACCTTCGTTGTGTTCGTTTCGGTACTCGTTTCAATTGTGATCACCTATTATATGATGCGGAATTCAGATTATATCATGAGCAGGATTGGCCAGCGGCAGTACCGGGTAATAAACCGTCTGCTGGGTATGCTACTGATGGCTATTGCCGTGCAGTTCGTCATCACCGGTATAAAGGCGGCATTTCCGCTTCTCGGAGGTACATGATGTCAGATGGGGATGTCGCATCGGTCGGTCTGGTTCTTATCGGGTGCAGCATCATCGCTACTGGTATCATCATCGCCACGATGATCCTTGGCATCACGATTCTTGGTGCATCGTTTCTCCTGCTGATTGCAATCGTCCTCATTGTATTGAGTGCAGCGCTGATCATCTACGGCCAGCCGGAAGAACTGCCTGCGTGATCACCTTACCGGATCCTCATGGCAGGAAGGGAAAGGGTCATGAAATGCTGCAGTGCCCAGATTGAAGCGGTCTGGGAGCAACCACGAAAAACGTTAAAAAAAGCTGAACGGTGTATACAGACCGCCACCGATGGCGGTGCGTCGCTGGTCTGTTTTCCCGAGCAGTTCGCCACCGGCTGGGATCCGTTGTCCGGGCAGAATATCGAAGACCTGAATGGTGAGACTGTCACCACCCTGCGTGCCCTTGCGCGGGAGCATTCGGTCGCCATCATCGGCTCGTTCCGGGAAAGGTCTGCCCCGTACCCGCGGAACACGGCCGTCGCTGTCAGCAGTGATGGTGGAATCCTCGCCGTTTATTCAAAGATCCACCTGTTCTCTCCGGCGCATGAAGATGAGGCGTTTACCCCCGGGACCGCACCTGAATCATTTACCCTTGAAGGAGTGCGCTGCGGGATTGCGATCTGCTACGACCTCAGGTTCCCCCCGCTCTTCCGCACGTACGCGAAGACCGGCGTTCACGCCGTCTTTGTCCCTGCTGCATGGCCGGAGAGCCGCGCCAGCCACTGGGAACTCTTTATCGCTGCACGGGCTGCCGAGAACCAGATGTATGTCGCTGGCGTGAATACTGCCGGAACAAATCCCGTGGACCGGTATGGCGGTGCGTCCATAACTACAAACCCGGAGGGAACCGTCATCGCCCGGGCCGGTGACCGGGAAGAACTCCTCTTTTTCGAAGTTGATCCATCTGAAGTGGATGCCCTCCGGCAGCGGTTCCCGGTTGGCAATGACTATAAGAATATGCTCTGACCCCCTTCTGATTAGATGGACTTCTTCTCTTATTTAGGGCGCGAAAATAAAAAGGACCCCGCTGGAAAAACACCGCCCTATATGTATCCGTACGGCCAATACTCTTCCATGTACCATCTCGTGTGCGTCCATTGCAGGGCCACATACCCGGCCGACGAGATTATCTACAACTGTTCCAAGTGTGGCCATTTGCTTGCAGTGACCTACCCGCTTGATGAGATAACCGTACAAAAAAAGATCTGGGAGAAGCGGCCGCTCTCCGTGTGGAGGTACCATGAACTACTCCCTGTCCACATCGAGCCGGTCACACTCCAGGAAGGTGGGACCCCCCTCTATCACCTGAAACGGCTGGGCGATGAGATGCACCTGCCCCACCTCTACGCAAAGCACGAGGGGATAAACCCGTCGGGTTCGTTCAAGGACCGGGGGATGACCGTTGGCGTCTCGATGGCACTCCAGCTCAACCGGAAGAGCGTCGCATGTGCCAGTACCGGCAACACCTCCGCAAGCCTCGCCGTCTACGCAGCAAAGGCGGGGATTCCCGCGGTCGTGCTCCTGCCGGCAGGGAAAGTGGCGGTCGGCAAGGTTGCACAGGCGCTGATGCACGGCGCACGGGTCATCTCCATCCGGGGAAACTTCGACCGTGCGCTGGAGATGGTCCACGAACTCTGCATCAGCCACGGCCTGTACCTCCTCAACTCCATCAACCCTTACCGGCTGGAGGGGCAGAAGACGATCGGGTTTGAGGCCATCGACCAGCTGGGAAGCGTTCCCGACCGGTTCGTCCTGCCGGTAGGAAACGCCGGCAACATCTCCGCGGTCCATAAAGGGCTGCTCGAGCTCCGGGATCTCGGCCTCATCGACCGGCTCCCGATGATGACGGGGATCCAGGCCGAAGGTTCAAGCCCGGTGGTCCGGGCGATCCGCGACGGCCTGCCCGAGGTGATTCCGGAGGATCACCCGGAGACCGTTGCCACCGCCATCCGTATCGGCGCACCGGTCAATGCGGAGAAGGCGCTCGTCGCAATCCGCACGACGGGCGGGCTTGCCGCGTCCGTGACGGACGAAGAGATCCTGCAGATGCAGCGCGACCTCGCGAGAATCGAAGGGATAGGTGTGGAACCGGCGTCTGCCGCATCCGTTGCAGGTGTTAGAATGCTTGCAGAAAGCGGCATGATCGACCGTGACGAGCGCATTGTCTGCGTCGTCACGGGACATCTCCTGAAAGACCCGGATACCGTGATAAAACAATGCGAGCCACCAACCGAGATCGACGCGAACCTGCCTTCATTGCTCTCTGCGCTGCACTGGTAGCCCTGCTGGCGCTCATCCCTGCAGCGGGAGCTCTCTCAGCAGAGTACCAGGTATTCCCCAACGGTACGGCGTACTCCGCTGTGATCGAGCTCACGGATGCCTCCGCGTACCAGTTTATCGATACCGGCCTTCTGGGGCAGAGCACCCCCCTCACGGTTGGCGGAGTAAAACTTACCGGGAACTGCTCGCCATGCCAGTTCAACTGGAGCACTTCCTTTACCGAACCCTCAACGATCACGTTTGCAGAGGGGAACTATACCCTATCGTACATCGGACCGCTCCAGAACGACGACCTCCAGAAGACCTTTGACGAGCCCTATGACGTCAATGTGACGCTTCCCGAGGAGTTCGACGTGCGCGATCCCCTGCTCGCAGGACTGAGCTATGGCGCCAACGTGACACGGTATCCGGACAATACAACGGTTGTACGGTGGGACAACGCGACGTCGTTCGACCTGCGGTTCTACGACAAGAGCCGTGAGTCGCTCCTCTTCACGTTCGCGACGTTCTGGATTGCGATATCCCTCATCCTTCTCGTGCCGTTTGTCCTGACTTGGAAGAAATCCGGATAAGTTATTGTGATTGTTTACTAACAATCACCAGTTCAACAAGTATGCGGGATATTCTGAAGGAAAAAGCGTTTTAACCAAGACAAGGTCTGCAAAGAGCCGGTAAAATGTGTCCTGGCAAATGAATCTTTTGTGGGCCCGTTTTTGATGAAATCAGAAATCCCATTTGTATTTATCTCAGTCTCTTCGCCTTTATCATCGCGATGATACCCACAACCGATGGCAGCGCCGTACTTGCCAGCGCCCCCTGCCACCCGATAACCGGCACGAGGCTCTCAGTGATCAGCGGGGCCGAAAGGGCAGTGAGCCCCACCATCAGGCTCAAGATACCGGATGCGGGACCGGCATGTTCCGGCCCGACGATCTCCCGGGGCGAAGCAAAGATCATTGCCGGCATCATCCCCCAAACGATCCCGAGGACGATAAAAAAGATTATCCATGGCAGGAGACCCGGGCCAAGGAAAAATATCCCCGGGCAGAGCGCGAGTCCTGCTGCCATCGATACGAAGATAAAGGTTCTCCGGGTGCGGACCCTGTCCGACAGTATACCGGTGACCGGGGCTGCCCAGATGATCATCGAGACTGGGACGATCGCGAGGACAGATGACGTGATGAGATCAAAACCAAGGACGGTCGTGAAATACGCGGGTACAAGTGACGTTATCCCCAGCAGGTAATAGTTGTTCGCGAACCACGCAACCGCGACAAGCCACAGATCGGAGTTGAAAAATGCAGACCTCAGGCAGTCATGGGAGAGGCAGGCCTCATGCTCATCAGCGAAATACCTGCCGTGTCGCATGCCATCATCCGCAGGTTCCCGTGCGAGAACCACCCAGACGACGAGGGAAGCGGCCACAAAGAGAGACGAGAACCAGAGGACGGAGATCCAGCCATATGAAACAATAATGATTGGGGCGAATATGAAGATGAGCAGCCCGGAGAGAGGGAGGGTCATCGACCAGACCCCCGTCGCAAGCCCCATCTCACCCTTCTGAAACCAGACCGAGAGAGCGCTCACTGGCCATGTGAATGCCATCCCATACCCCAGCCCCGCGATAAACCGGCCGATAAAAATTCCCCAGAACGTCGGGAATCCTGCCGTGATGATGGCGCCAAACAAAAGTGTTCCGAGACAGACTATTCCGGCAGATTTCCAGCCCAGACGGGGGGAGAGGATCGCAAACGGGATCGCCATGACCGAGACACCGATACCGAAACTGGTCATTGCGGCAAACCCAACATCGGAGAGTGATATTCCAAGGAGAACAGTAAGGGTAGAGAAGAGCGGGGGCATCAAAAAGAGTGCGATCGGCCCGGTCATGCCGGCGAAGAACACAGCGAAGAGAATTGTCCATCGATACTGGTAATTCCCGTCTTTCGGCATGGATGCACCCCGTTATGCAAGGCAATGGTCACCCTCATTATTTGTAAGTTTCGTTAGAAAAGGCAGGTGAGTCTTCAGTTGGCGATCGATATTTTCTTCTGTCACGGATGCAGATCGAGAATCAGCGTTCATTATTGAACAGGTGAATATTTTGTTGGTTTTATCATTCGTCCCAACTGAGATGACCGGGATCCGCCATGGCTACCGGCAAGCAAAAAGAGCCGGGAGCAAAAAGAGATAGGCAACCGGTCAGCAGCATAACGTGGCATTGCGCGGGACTGGCGCTTCATTGCCTGTTTGGCTGGCGCGGATGACTTCACCGTGACAAATGGGAGATCACCTCTTTTTCCCCGTGGAAGTAGGCGATCTGGTCAAGGTAAACCATGAAGAGGTACCCGGCAAGTACGCCGATGATGATACCGGCCAGATGCAGGGAGACGCTCACGGTCCGCGTCGAGTTTGCCAGCCGCTCGGGAAAGAGGTTCCAGATAAAGTATAGAAAGATCGCGACAATAGCCAGTGTGAGGAGCCGGGACAACCAGTCGAACCCCCGCAGCACGCGGTAAAGGTCAAAAAATTGATCACGGCAGACAATAACCGTCAGCGCCAGCAGCACGATCACCGCTACGATGCTGTACACCAGTATCGGGTTTCTCGCGGCGCCGTACAGGAGCAGGTAGCGGGCGATGATCCCTGCAGACAGGGCAAGAAGACAGGCTAGCACCATGCCATAATTGCTGCGCATGCTCCTTCCGGAGGTATGCTCCAGGTACATCAGCCAGAAGAGAAGGAGGAGCCCCGCGAGCGCGGCGTCGATGCCCGAGAGGCCGGCGTAGTAGGTCGTCGTCGCGTTGAAGAGGGCAAAGAACGCCCCAAAGATGAGGAAGATGAAGACGATCACTTTGGTCAGCACGATATACAGCCGCTTCCGGTTTATAATCGTGGCGAGCACGAGGCCGTAGATAGCAATCAGGAGGTAGGCAGTTACGTTCCCGAGGAAATGATCGAAATTGAGGTGAACAAAGGAGGACGTAAAGAGCTGGTAGACGTGGAAGTTCTGCAGATCGACCTGCAGGCTCGTCCGGAGCGATGGGTCAATGGTGACATAATATTCGACGATGATCGTGATAGCCGGGATGATGAGCGTAAAGGCGAGGTACACGGAAAAGAGCCTGATGTTGAGGGTAGAGCGGAAGTTTTGGTACTTTTCCCGGAAGGTCATGGTGTGCAGCTGGCCATTTGCCGTATTCTCTTATTCCAGATATCTGGCTGTGATAAAATAAAAGGTGAAGGGTTCTGCACACTTGGAACATGCACCTCCCCCTCCCTGCCCGGCCAGGATGTTTTACGTGCCGGCACTCCCATTCACTCCAACAGGCATGGAGCGGATCACCGCAATTGCATACGGAAGGGTGCAGGGTGTGGGAATACCGGTATTACGTGAGCGGTTGCGCACGTGGGACCGGTGTGGCCGGGTACGTGAAGAACCTGCCGGGCGGTTCGGTCATGGTTGTTGCCGAAGGCAGCCGCGAGGCGCTTGATGCATTCACCAGTCTGCTCCGGGCCCCGGGGGGGACATGGTGATCCGGGTGCGGGAGCTGGTGGTGACGCACAGTGAAGCGACCGGGGAGTTCCTGGGCTTCTGGGTGAGATGGTGAGGGGGACCAGAAATTCTGCCGTTGCAACCGGCACCTGCCGGACGGACCCGGAAATGCCCGGACAGAAGATCAGTGCTAAAAAATCAGGATTGGCGGTATAAATTTTTAAAAATTTACTGCAGACCAAACGACTTCAGCACTACATCCGGGTTGACGGAGCCGACATGGTAGACCTTGCCGTCCGTGAGTTCGTTGATGATGACCTCGGCAGGCGAGAAGAGTGAGGTATCGATCTTGTAGAAGTCGTACCCGGCTTCCTTAAAGATCTCGTTGAAGGGCTTGCCATACCCCTTGGACTTGTTACTCGGGATCTTCTCGAGGTACTCCTTGATCTCCGGGGCCTTCATCGTGAGGGTGATCTGCCCGTGGTAGATGGTCGCGTCGTTCGTGACGCCCATTGCGAGCTTCGGCCCCAGTACCGGGGGCACCGGTGCCGACCCGATGGCCGCACAGACTTTCCTGGTGTCAAACCCGAGCTCGTTCAGCTTGTAGATCGCAGTCTCGACGCACCGGCCGGCGACCTGGATCGAGCCGACGATCGAGGAGGTGGGGGCGACGACCGCGCAGACATTTGCCACGTCGATATGGCATTCCTCAGCGATCTTCTCCATCACTTCCCCGTTCGGCAGGTGGTCGCTCTCGAGACAGATGACGGCGCTGTCGAAATCGTCCTCGTACTCGATCACCTCGAAGGTGTGCTTGGGTTTGAGCGAGAGCGCCCGGGCGGGGCCGCTCCCCATCGCAAAGTAGTTACCTACCTTGATCGTCCAGCCGGCCTTCTGGGAACCGAGGCATGAGATGGACGGGAAGTCCGTATTGACATCGATGAACGGCATCGGGAACCCGCCGATCTGCCCGTTCCGGAAGTTGACCTCCCCGAGGCCCCCCATGCAGATCTCGGTATATGCCCGTCCTGCCGCGTACCCCCCGCGGGTGCTCACACCGCAGTCCACAATTCGTGCGCCATTGTCTAGCTCGTGTAAGGCCGCGTTGAATTCCTCAGCGAGGTCGGCCAGATTATCGAATATATCGAGTGCCATTTCATTAACACTTAACATATTGAAAAACCCCTGCATCATAAGAGAGGGTTGCCAAATAGATAATATTTTTGAAATAAAACTAGGCGTCAGGACAAGTACTCGAGCACCTTTGCCGGGTCGTACCGGAGAGTGATCACCCGGGTCCTACCCTTCCCTTCCCGGTACTCGAGGTTCACCAGTCGCATCGCGTCCATCTTTTTTATGATCTCGTAGAACCGGGTGTACCCGACCGGCACCTCTTCCTTTACGGACGTGTACACCTCGCCGGCGTTCATCTCTTTTCCATGTCCGCTGATCTCCGCAAGGACCCTGAGGATCTGCCGCTCCTCGTCATGGAGGGTCTTTACCGTGTATGCGAGGTGGAGGTACCGGGAGACCTCGTAGGCACCGCAGATGTCCTCCCGCGTAATGCTCCGCCGGGCGTCGCGCTCAGCGCTCAGCGACGCTCGCTTCAGCAGGTCGATCCCCACCCGGAGATCACCGCTCTTGAGCGTCTGTTCGACAACAAGCGCGAGTATCTCATCGCTAATGACACCGGAGAAGAACCCCTGCATCACCCGGGCCTTCAGGATCTCCTGCACCTCCTCATTCCCGTACAGGGAGAAGTAGATCTCGGTGGGACGGAAGACGGAGGCTACCCGTGCATCGATGGCAGCCGAAAGATCGACGTCCATGTCGCTGATGATCACGATGACCCCGATCCGGGTGCCCTCGTAGGCCTCATGGGAACGGAGGAGCGTGTAGAGCACCTTGTTGATCTCGTTCTCGTACAGGAGGTAGTTGACATCGTCCAGCGCCACCAGCAGTACGATCTCTTCCCTGAGGAGCAGGCGGGCGACTGCATCGAAGACCTGCTTGAACGATGTGCCGGATGCGGGGGGGAGGTGCCCGGAGAGTTTGCGGTAGATCTGTGAAAGGATGGCGAACTTGGTGTTATCGATCTGGCAGTTGATATAGACCGGGACCAGTTTTTTCGTCGACTCTTCGATCTCGGTAAAGAGTTTCCGGACACTCGTGGTCTTTCCCGTGCCGGGCAGACCTTTGCAGATGGTATTCAGTGGCCGTCCGCCCCGCAGGCCGGGGCGGATCTGGATCGCCAGTTCGCGCATCTGGGTATCGCGGAACTCGAACTGCTCGGGGACGTAGTCGATCTCAAAGACTTCCGGGTCCCGGAAGAGCGTCTCGTCCCACATCAGCAGGTTCTTTTTCATCCCGGTACAGCTCTCCTGCATCGTTCTTAACTGCATTGAAGTATTTCGGGCCGTAAAAGATAGATGTTGCCGCAGGAATTCCCGCAGACAACCCCAGATCTCGGTACGGGTAAGAAAGGGAACGGGCCGCGTGCGGCGACAGCTGAGGATAGTCAGCCCATAAAATTTTTTACAGTGGCTATTATGGGTTTAAGGTACCATGGATTCCAGATTCGCACACCCAAAAAAGGGAATCGATCCGGTATCCCGTCATTGCGCACCCCACTGTTGCAGCAGGGAGTCGAGATTAATCTGGGAGAGTGGATCGGTAAGGAACTGCCCGTCACTACCGATGGGATCAATATCCAGGCCATATTTCTCGGCCATGCAGTTGGTCTGCGTCAGCCCGAACTGGTTATACGGGCCGCCTTGGATGTTGAAGATCACGTGGTACTTGTCTTCCATTTGCAGCGTGATGTTTTTCGTGAAATTCGCTGACAACCCATCATAATGCAGGCTGAACACATCTCCGGCATTGGCAGCCTGCTGGTATTGATCCCACCATCCCGGATTGATCTGGCCCTCAGCCGACCAGTCGTCGCAGGGGACATTGTCGCATTCGTTCCCCATGCATTCACTGCAGGTTGCATCCTGCTGCCACTGGTTCTCTTCAAGCACAAGAGGGAATGTCATGGTTTCACCGGGTCGGAGAGAGGGGAACGGGGTGTCGGGTTGCGTGGTCTTGAACAAACCAAAGAAATCCGTGAACCTGAATTCACCCGGGGGTGTGGAATTGACAGGGTCATCGTTCTCCAGCTGGATCATCAGGTGCGCCGGCTGGTACTGGTAGGCCGGATCCGGCTGGAGGCCGTACGGGTCGCCCGAAGCCGGCACATTCTGCAAGCCGGCGGCGATATCGTGAATGTCCTGGGCCGTATTGGCGATATCCACGGCGTCGTCAACGGACACGCCGGTCTCGTCGGTGATGGATGCCGCAAGGTAATCGGCCCCGTTGTCCATCAGCTGGTTGAAGTTCGGTATGCTGGGAGGTACGCCGAGCGCTGCGAGCCCCGTATCGACCCCCTCAGACACCACGGCCTCGCAGTAACCATTCTGCCCGCAAACGGAAGCGATCACGGCGGCCTTCACCGTGGCATAGGCGTCGGCGAAATTGTCCACGAGCGACGCCGCGAAACTGACAAGGTCCTCAATGGCCCCCACGAATTTGATCCACCAGCTGTCGCTGTGCGGCGATTGGGCACAAAGGTTCTCAACCCATCCATATTCTGCATTTCCCACCATCATCGTCGCAAAAATATCCGCATTTTTATCCGGGTCCTGCGTTGCCAGAGCTCCCAACATTGCCGGCTCTCCATATTTCTTGAACCAGTCGACCCAATAGCTGTGCCCTGTTGTAACGATGACACGGCAGCTCGCATCGGGATCCATCGGCTGAATCGGCGTGTAACCGACGATATTGATCTTTGGTACTTCGTAGGAGTACCCGTAAAAAGTCGGCGGTGTGCAGTTATAGAGTTTGAACGCGGCCTGCGGCGCCCAGTCAACCTCGGTCTGTTCGGAAGGACTCACTGTAAAACTGCCCGGTGAACTGGTCGGTGCAGCGGCAACGACCCGGATATAATAATGGGTCACCGAAGGGTTGGCCGTATCAGATGGGGTTGCAAACGTGGAAAAATCGACCGGGAAGAGGTGGACCTTATCGGTGTAGGTGGGCAGGCGCCCGTTGCCCGTGCTGCCAGCGCCTGGGATGTGTCCTGCGTATATGCAAGCGGCTCAGTTGTATTGAGCGCCTGCTTTTTATTCACGATCCCGTTGATGAACGAGAAGATTGCATCCAGCGGGCCTTTCCCGGAAGCACGCACCGGAAGATTCGCGGGTTGGAAATTAACGGAAACCCGGAGTAATCCGGCTGCGGCCAGAGAGACCGGTGAACTGGTGTCAACGCACCCGCACTTCACCGCACCCGTACCGGTGGTGCCGGCACACGAGCTCTCGTTCACCTGTATGCACGTCGTCCCGGTGAGCGGGCAGATCCCGGCGCACTGGAACGTCGCAGGATCGTAATGGCACACGTTCGCCTGCATGCTCTGGCTGTTTCCCGGAATCTGCGGGGAAGGTACTGGCGGTGTCGGTACAGGGAGCGGGGGTTGCGGGGTAACCGAAGGGGAGGTGGTGCCTGATGTCGCCGGGATGGTGGTGGGAAGCGGGGTGGCTGTTATGATCATGAGAGCGGTCGTGGGAAGGGGCGTTGCGGCAGGTACTGTCGTTGAAGTTGTGGTGGTGACGGGAACAAGGGTGTAAGTCTGTTGGTTCAGCTGATCTGCAGTAATGGTAAAGCTCGTCGTGTAATCCTGGTACCCCACCATGGTGAGCAGCAGGGTATGGGAGCCCGCGGCCAGTGTGCGGTTGGTGTACGGCGTGGTTCCCAAGACGGCACCATCGATGGTCACCTGAGCTCCTGAAGGAACACTGCTGATACTGATCGCACCAATTGGGACAGCGGTGGTTGTGGGGACGGTATAGACCGGCCGGTTGATGACGATAACCGGGGCCGAACTTGGAGTGGGGGGCGGGGCCACGAGAACCCCGGATGCCCCAGAAACGACGGGAACAAGAAAAATTGCAGCAAGAATGAGTAATAAGAAAAGCACAATTTTTTTCATAAAATTCAAACGTGGGATATTGTATGAGAGAGAATAAATGTTGTGAAATGATTTCTAAGGGGGGCCCTGATACGTTTTCTCGTGGTGGAAGACCCGTGAGCCCGCCGGTCTGTCGAAATGATGTGTACGGCAGATGAAAAATGAACTGGTGGTTTTCAGGTAAATGAAATAATCTTTTCACCAGAGCCAATAAAACCTAGAGGGTTTCATTGATCTTACTCCAAAAGGATGCTTCGAAAAAAGAAAAATGGAATCTGGACTTTTGGGAAATTTTTTTTCCTTTTTTCTCAAAAGAGAAGAGAAGTCTCAGTCAATAACCTTGAATAGGTGCTCAGGACAAAAATACCTGAATATTTTTGTGGCAGATGATGAGAGTTACCCCCACTGATATAGTGATGATGCAGGGGACTGATGCCACATTCCTTCAGCTGAAGAGGAACGGGAGGAAGTCCGGCCCGTTTTTCATCCCGAACATCCCCTTCCCGGCCTCGCGCTCCGTGAACCGCTCGGTTAAATCCCTGCCTTTTCCCACGACAACAAACGGGACCGGTTCCCGGGAATGGGTCCTGATCCTGATCGGTGTCGGGTGATCCGGGAGAACCGCGAGCACGCCGCCAAACTCTTTCCGGATCATGCCCACCACGCCATCAATGCGTTCGATCGCCCGCACTTTCTCCTCAACGCTGCCCATGTGCCCCGCCTCATCCGTGGCCTCGATATGGATGTACAGGAAGTCAAGGCGGCGGATCGCATCAAGCGCGTACCGGGCCTTCGCGGCGTAATCCGTGTCGAGATAGCCCGTGGCACCGGGAACTTTGATCACCTCCATGCCTGCGTACCTAGCGATCCCGTTGAGGAGGTCGACGGCCGAGATCATGCCGCCATTCTTCCCGAATTTGTCCAAGAAGAGGGGCAGGGCAGGGCGATGGCCCCCGCTCCACGGCCAGATCTGGGTCGCCGGTGGTTTTCCTGCCCGGACCCGGACCGTATTGACCGGGTGGTTGAGGAAGACCCCGCGGCTCTTCTCCATGCACGCGAGGAGGAGAGGGGCGTCTCCCTTGCGGGGAAGATAATCTGTAATCCTGCGGCCCACAATGTCATGCGGCGGGGTTGATTCCGCCCCCCGGCCATCAGGAACGACCAGCAGGTTGCGGTAGCTGATCCCGGCCCGCACCATCACGTCCGGCAGCTCCGGGGCAAGGGCGGCAAAGAGCTCGGTTCCTTCTGTGCTTGTGATGTGCCCCGCCGAGAAGTCCGCCATCACGCCGTCCCGAACGGTGACGAGGTTGCAGCGATAGGCTACATCGGCCGGAGACAGGGCAATACCCATGCTTGCCGCTTCCAGCGCCCCCCTACCGGTATAGAACTGCCGCGGGTCGTAACCAAGGATGGACATGTTGGCGATGTCGCTGCCGGCTTCGCATCCGTCAGGGATCGTCCGCAGCATGCCGCACGCCCCATCCCGGGTCACCCGGTCAAGGTTGGGCGTCCGTGCATACTCGAGCGGAGTCCTACCCCCAAGTTCCGCGAGCGGTTCATCCGCCATACCGTCCCCGAGAATGACGATGTATTTCATCATGACTGCCCTTTTTTAAATTATGGCCCGGCAAGCATGGCCCTGACTGCAACCCGTACGCTCTCCTCCGATCCCATCTTTGGCTGCCAGCCCAGCGCTTGGATCCGGTCCAGTGCAAGCTGCATCTGCGGCACATCGCCGACCCAGCCCCGTTTTCCACCCGTGAACCGGTAGCGGACCGCGGGAAGACCCATCTCTCCTGCAACAATATTAGCGATCGATTGCACGTCGATCCAGTCCATGGAGCCGATATTGAATGTATTGACCGGTTCCCGTGCAAGGCCAACTGCAAAGAGCATCGATGCGACGCACTCGTGAACCTCAAGATAGGACTTTGACTGCCGCCCATCCCCGAGGATCTCCAGCTCGGCCGGATCCTGTTTCAGCTTCCGGATAAAGTCGGTGATAACGCCATGGCTGCTCCGCTCGCCGACGATATTGGCAAAACGGAACAGCCACGAGCGCATGCCAAAGGAATGGCAGTGGGCGGAGATCAGCGCCTCGCAGGCAAGCTTCGATGCCCCGTACACAGAGATTGGTTCAAGGGGGGCATAGTCCTCCGGCGTGGGGATGACCGTGGCGTCACCATAAACCGTGGAGGTTGAGGTAAAGACAATCTCCGGTACCCCGGCAGCCCGCATCGCTTCCAGTACGCGGCAGGTTGCCGTGATATTGTTCTGCATGACCGGACGGGGATCGACTGCACTCTGCCGGACGTCGGGATCCGCGGCAAGATGGTAGACCCGGGCTGCCCCTGCCACAGCATCCTGCCAGCCATCGGAACAGAGATCGTGGACGAGAATCCGGGCGTTCCCCGCGTCGAGGTGCCGGGCGATGTTCTCCCGGCTCCCGGCAGTGAGCGAATCGATAACCAGCACCTCATCGCCCCGTGCAACAAGGGCGTCGACAAGATGCGAACCGATAAAACCGGCACCGCCCGTCACTACACTGAACATCAATACCTTATATGTCATCCATGCTATAGGATTACTGCTATGTTCATCGGGATCGATCACGGCACCACGGCGATGCGGTTTGCCGGTGAGACCGGGCAGTTCAAGCTGACGCGCGAAGAGGCGCGGGATTTCACCGTGGCAGATCTTTCACGGATCTGCCCCCCGGGGGAGATCGAAGGGATCGCTCTCTCGTACTCGATGGGCGACAACTTCTCCGCGATCACGGATATCCGCAGGGTGAAGGACCGTGGCATTGTCAGCCGCGACGGCGCGGGAAAACATGTCGGAGGGGGTACCCGGGTCTTTGATGAAGTGGCCGGAAGCAATATCCCCGCAGTCGCCGTGCCCGGGCTGCACCGGGGTTCGCCGACCGACCCCAGGTTCAAGGCGTACTCACACCAGTCCAGCCCCGAGAAGATCGGTATCGCCTATGAGATCTGCAACGACCTCGGGGACGATCTTGTTGTCTCCGATGTCAGCTCCAACACGGTCACTCTTCTTGTCACTGCCGGCAGGCTGGTGGGCGCGTTCGATGCCTGCATCTTTGCCCCCGGTTCACGACACGGCGCTCTCGATGTAAATGCTATACGAAGCGTGGATGCAGGGGAATGCACGGCAAACGAGGCCTTCGAGCATGCAGGCGTAGACTTTACCCTCCCGGAGAACCAGCGCACCCGGACGGTCGGGATGTTCTCCGCGATGGAGTGCGCTGCTCTCCTTCTCCTCAACCCCCGTGCGCGGGTCGCACTTGCCGGGACGCTGGCGCCGGCCGCGGCACCGGAAGTCGAAGCGCTTCTGGATCTCGATGTGGCTGTCTATGATGAATGGTGCGCATCCCGTGGCCTTTCAAGGATCGCCCGCGACGTCTTTTCCGGATCGACGGATATTCTCGGGCTTGGTGTCGATCTTTAGATTTGCATTGATTTAACATTTGAAAGAGAAGCAGGGATCGTGATTTTTCATGGAAGACAGAGACTTTAATCTAATGGAAAATTCGAAAAATCTGATTTTGATCTTCCTTCTCTGTATTTCGCTGTCACTAGTGATAACAGCTGTATCTGCGTCTGATTCAACTGTTGCCCAAAACAATTTCGTGTACACGTCAAATTCAATAGGCAATTCTTATGTGGTGAAATCAACAAGCGGCAACATTATTTATTTTATCGATACCGCCAAAAATGCCGTCACCTGGACCTATAATATCAATCGTTACATAGGTTCCATCGCAATTTCACCTGATGGAAGATATGTCGCTGTTGGATGTGGTGGGGGACTAATCTATGTCTTTGACCAGCAAGGAAATGTGATATTGAAGCAACAATTTGGAAACGCTCTCATCCAATCGATTTCATTTTCAAAAAACAATAATGAAGTCGATGCTTCCAACATATTCAATCAGGCATTTTATTTCAACATAAATGGAAATCTTGGGGTTCGGCCCGCTTCGCCGGCCGTCACAGCAATACCTTCGGCAACGATTTCATCGATACCAACGACTTCGACGTTTGCCCAAGGTGCACAACCGGTTGCATCGGCACCATCGACCGGTGCTCCCGCCGGCATGTCCCCCCAATCCGTACCTGCGCCGGCACCACCGCCGCCAACAGCGGTGAACACATTCAGTGGAATACTCTTCTGGATTGGAGTGGTGGTAGTTATCGCTGTCATGGTACTGCTCGTTGCGCGACAGCGTGGAGGCAGGCAGGACCCCCTGATATAAACTTCCGGTCTTCAGATTTTTAACTCTGGGGATTTCTTCAACAATGATCAGAACCATCGTCAGGATCCGGTTTTCGGGCAGCGCCCTAAATATCGATTAGCGGGTGCATATCAGCATTATTAATAATGATAAATTACCATAATATGATGCAAAATCGTGAGGTATGGCAGGGTGAATGCCCGCGTGTAGAATTATGATGATTTACACAACGGGTTAGTGCTTTATCATGTAAAATTATTAGGAGATTTTTTCTTGAGAGAGTTACGCATCCATGGCAGAGGTGGTCAGGGTTCGGTCACCGCTGCAGAACTTATCGCCGTTGCCGCGTTCGAAGGAGGCGTTTATTCACAGGCGTTTCCGGCATTCGGCGTCGAACGGCGCGGTGCGCCGGTCCAGGCCTTCGTGCGGTTCGATGACAAAAAGATCCGGCTCCGGAGCCAAGTCTATGAACCGGATTACATCATCGTGCAGGACAGCACCCTCATCAAAGATGTCAACGTCTTTCTGGGCGTGAAAAAAGGAGGCATCGTTATCGTCAACACGGAAAAAGCACCGGACTACACGGTTCCAGACGGGGTGAAACTGATCACGATCGATGCCACGTCCATCGCGCTCAGGGTCATCGGTGTCCCGATCACCAACACCTCCCTGATGGGCGCCTTTGCCGCGGCCACGGGCGAGATCAAGCTCCCGGCACTCGAAAATGCCCTCCGGCACCGGTTCCCGCCGGAGCTCGCTGAGAAGAACATCGCGGCGGCCCGGCAGGCCTACGATACCGTGAAGGGGGCGGCATAATGCCCCTTGCCATCGGGTGCCGTGCCCGGCCGGGGAAGGCGGCCGACAACAAGACCGGTTCGTGGCGGGTCTTCCGGCCGGCCTTCGGACACGATAAGTGCTCCAAGTGCGGGACCTGCAGTCTCATCTGTCCAGAAGGGTGCATCCATGAGGACGAGGAAGGGTTCTTCGACCCGGATTACGCGTACTGCAAGGGATGCGGCCTCTGCGCAGAAGAGTGCCCCAAGGAGGCCATCGAGATGAAACAGGAGGAGAAATAGATGCTCGAGATCACGGAAGGCTCTCATGCCGTCGCAGATGCGGTCCGCCTCTGCCGGCCGCAGGTCGTTGCCGCATACCCGATCACCCCCCAGACCCATATCGTGGAGGCGCTTGCCGACATGGTGGCAAACGGCCGGCTCGACGCCGATTATATCACGGTGGAGAGCGAGTTCTCCGCCCTCTCCGCCTGCTTGGGCGCAAGTGCGGCAGGGTCACGTGCCTACTCCGCGACCACCTCGCAGGGGCTCGCCCTGATGTTCGAGGTCTGTTTCAACGTTGCCGGCATGCGCCTGCCGGTTGTGATGTCTATCGCGAACCGTGCACTTGGCGCCCCTCTCTCTATCTGGAACGACCAGCAGGACTCGATTGCCCTCCGCGACTCCGGCTGGCTCCAGTTCTATGCCGAGGACAATCAGGAGGCGACCGACCTCCATTACATCGCGTACCGCGTTGCGGAGGATCCCGCAGTACTCCTCCCAGCGATGGTCTGCTTTGACGGGTTCATCCTCTCGCACACCTACGAGCCGGTCGAGATGCTCTCGCAGGAGGACGCGGACCGGTTCCTCCCGAAATTTGCACCCACGGAGCGGCTCGACGCAAACGACCCGATCAGTTTCGGCATGTACGCGACACCGGAATACTACCTTGAGTTCCGGTACGCGACCGACAAGGCGCTTAAGGATGCCCGGTCCGTGATCAAGAAGGCCGGCGAGAAGTTCAAGGCGATGTTCGGGCGCGACTACTGCGCGATGGTCGAGGGCTACCGGATGGAGGATGCCGAGACCGCGATCGTCGCGATGGGCTCGATCTGCGGGACGACCAAGGACGCGATCGACGAGATGCGGGCGGGAGGGAAAAAGGTCGGCCTCCTGAAGATCCGCGTCTTCCGCCCATTCCCCGCAGAAGAGATACGAAAGACCCTTGCGAAGGTAAAACGTGTCGCCGTTCTCGACAAGAACATCTCGCTGGGCGCCACCGGCGCGGTCGCGCTCGAAGTGAGAAATGCACTCTACGGTTCTGGCATCACGGTCCTCGATTACATTCTCGGGCTGGGCGGCCGGGACGTGCGCAAGAAAGATATCCGGGAGATCGTGGCGCTTGCCGAGAAGGGTACCGGCGACATCTTCTACGGCTTGCGGAAGGAGGTGCTCTGATATGGTCGAAAAAGACGCCGAACTCTTTGACTGCGGCCACCGGGCCTGCGGGGGCTGCGGGGCGGCGCTCGCCGCACGGCTGGTGCTGAAAGGTGCGGGAAAGAACGCCATCGTGGTCTCCTCGACCGGCTGCATGGAGGTATTCTCCACACCCTACCCGGAGACCGCGTGGAAGGTGCCGTGGATCCACTCGCTCTTCGAGAATGCCTCGGCCGTCGCCTCCGGTATCGATGCGTCCCTGAAAAAACAGGGGCGTTCGGAAAAAGTCGTGATCATGGCAGGCGACGGGGCCACCTTCGATATCGGGATGCTCTGCATCAGCGGCGCGTTCGAACGCGGGCATGACTTCACCTACATCTGCTACGACAACGAGGCGTACATGAACACGGGCATCCAGCGCTCCGGTGCCACTCCCTACGATGCGAGTACCACCACAAGCCCCGCCGGTTCGCACTCCTTCGGGAATAAGCGGCCCAAAAAAGACATGCCCCAGATCCTCGCGGCGCATGGTGCTCCTTACGTGGCCACTGCTTCGATCGCCTACCCGGCCGACCTTATGCAGAAGATCGAGAGGGCGGTGAATACACCGGGCCCATGCTACGTCCAGCTCCATGCACCCTGCTGCACCGGCTGGGGATTCGAGGGGGAGCAGACAATCGCGATCGCCAAGCTCGCGATCGAGACCGGGCTCTGGGTCAACTACGAGATGGTCGACGGCAAAGTGACCAAGGTGAGAAAAGTCGTCCGGAAACCGGTCGAAGAATACCTCACAACCCAGAAACGGTTCCGGCACCTCTTCAAGCCGAAGCGGCAGGACGCCGAGATCGCCGCGATCCAGGTACTCGCCGACCGGAACGCAGAGAAGTTCGGGATCGATATCAAGATCCCAAAGAAAGAATAATTTTTGGCTCCGCGGCCGGATTTTTTACAAAAATTTTCGATAACTCTTACGGGCAGTTTTGAAAATTCCCGCAAATCCTTCCGAATTTTTTACAAAATTTCGGAAAATTTTTGCGAACTTTTTTTAAAATTTCTGGCACGGTTTTATAGGAATCCGGGGGAACAGAGGGCCGTGGAGGATCTGCCCCGGTTCCAAGTGTGATGGGGTTCTCGTGTTGACGGCTCACCCCGGCGGCGGGATAAAAACGGTTATAATCGCCCAGTTCGCAAAAATAACCCACTAAAACGTGTTTTTTAACACCCCAGTACAAACGGTCACTATTGGGCCTGGAACGGCCGATCTCTCCTCAGATCGATCTAAAACACATTCCAAAAACAGGTGGCCCTAGAACGCTTCTATATTGCAGGGCTATATCCCCCGTAAATTGGAGATTCCTGAAAAAAAGGCGATTTCCAAAGACTTTTCTATGGGCGTGGACATCACTTCCACTCCAGCCGGAAATGAGGATCGTCCGTTTGCCAATCCGGGCGTTTTACAGGGTTATTTTTCCCCTTGTCTTCAGGTGCCCGGATCCGGCCTTAACCCGGGGTGGATTGAAAAAGGATAGACGGACCGGGGAGAGAAGGAGATATCCGGACGGTCGCTGATCGCGGCAATGCCTTGGGACCGTATCACCATGGGGAGATTGCGGGAGGTTAGGGATGATGTACTTTTTTGGAAATAGCAAGGGGCGTTTCTGGAAAATTTTTGATGCGATTGCCGGACTTTTTCCAAAATGTCCGGGAACCTTGTTGAAATTTTCCAGAAATATCCGATAAGTGTACCGGTCCTCAATCTCTTTGATTGTTTCAGGTGCAATAGCCGGACGTTCTGTTGCGTTGCCGGGACTTTTGGCCGTGAACGAACCCTGTTCAACATACTCTCCAGTTCAATGCAGGAGAAGGTCAGCTTCAAGCTGGAGAGATTACCAATGTTTTTATCACCATACTTCGACATTAGTAGGTTGTCGGGCTCGTGGTCTAGCGGTATGACGTCGCCCTTACACGGCGGAGGTCGCCGGTTCGAATCCGGCCGGGCCCATCGTTTTTATAAACTTTTGGCATCGCCACGTCATCCCTTGCCGTGGTCGCTGCTTGTAAAAAAGGAGTTCAGGCAGTAGTACTTCCCGTGCTTCCCTTCTGGATACTGGCGAGCTTAATCGTGAACGTGAGGTTCTGGCCGGCAAGCACGTAATTTGCATCAATCGTCACACCGGCGCTGGTGACATTGACAACTGTCACGGGCCTCGTACTGCCGTCAGGTAAACTATGGAGTAACTTTTCACCGGGAACAAGCGTGGTGTTTGCTGGGAACAGGTTCAAAGGTACCGTCTGGACGAGTGATGGATTGTACGGGCCGTACGCCTTAGCGACCGGGATGTACACGGTCTTTGTCTGGCCGACTGCCATGCCGGTGACGGCTTCGTCAAAACCCGGGACAACCATCCCTTCGCCGAGTGTGAACGAGAGC
>Ga0326728_10004136_pt1 | contig 43633 bp, 38 predicted proteins | sample MB3enrmetagenome_FD_207602 | JGI IMG/M metagenome (GOLD analysis project Ga0326728, IMG submission 207602) | Lab enriched peat soil microbial communities from McLean, Ithaca, NY, United States - MB31MN | ecosystem: Environmental > Terrestrial > Soil > Wetlands > Peat | place: USA: New York...
TCCGTACGTGAGCGGCGCCTTGAACCTTGCCGGTGAGATCGCTGTTGCCTCGACGGTGAGTGGCACTTCTTCGGTCGCTCTTGACCGTTCGAACAATATCTATCTTGTGCAAGCGGCGGGCGGCGCCGTAACAGTGGTGAGCGCCAATGGCACGCTGAGCTTGCCCGAGCCCGCCACACTTACATCTTCGACAAATGCAGTTGCCACCGTCACTAACACCGGAAACTCCGCGCTGACCGTGACAGGCTACACCAGTAGCAATTCAGTAGACTACTCGGCTGCCGATACCGCAACCGGCGGATGCGAAGCCGGCAGCCCGGTGGCGCCGGGCGCCACCTGCACGGTGAACGTCACTTTCCAACCTGGAGCTGGAGAGCAAGGGACTCTCACCAGCAACATTGGGATCGTGAGCACGGCCGTGAACTCTCCGATCGCGATTAGCGCGACTGGCACCGGACCGGCGCTCTCCACCTCCGCAACGACCGTTGCCGGGGGAGCCAAAGCGGCAGAGGTGATCAATACGCCACTCACGATCACTGTCGCTCCGAAGAGTGGATCGGGCATTGCCCCCACCGGAACAGTCACTGTGAGTTATACAACTTGGACCGTAGTCATTCCGAGTTCAGGGCCCAATGCGGGCATTCCCACCATTACACCGCAAACAGCCACGGCAACGTCGAATCTAACCAGTGGCGCCGCCACCTTCGCGTTGTCGCCGGTCCTGGCGGGGACACAGACCATGACCGTGTCGTATAGCGGCGACCGAGTCTACGGTCGATCGACGGGGACGCTGTCCGTTAACGTGGCGAAGTCCGCGATTACGGGGATCGCTCTGCCCGTGTTCCCCGATCCAACAGATAACAACCTGCCATTTGTTCCGGCAGGGACTGGCAGCGGCACCGTTCCGTACGACGGATCGGAAACCCCCTTCCAATACAACTTCATCATGAAGGTGGGCACTGCCGCTGGCGTTCCCACCGGGACAATTACGGTGATGGATAACTCGAGCCAGTGCCCTGCGGGAACCTCCTTAGCGGGAATCGGCGCGGCGACCTGCGTTCTGGCTGGATACGCGACCCCGGGTGGATACTCGGGCGTCGCATGTCCTACCTCATCAGGCGCTGGAGTGTTGACCATCGAGAACGCGGGCACGATCACAGGCGCCCAGGCATCATTCCCAACGAGCTGTTTGTGGTATGTGCCTCAGGGTGTCAGCTATTCGCCAGTCATCTTCACGCACTCCATCTACCCGGTGTATAGCGGGGATGCGAATTTCCTGAGCCTTACCGGGCCGACTTCAACGGTGCTGCAATCTGTCAGAGGGCCAGCCTTACAGATTACCCAAACGGGTAATGCGGCCTCGCTGACTGTTGCTCCGTCACTGACAGTGTCCGCCGGATCTTCGGCGAGCATGAATCTTACCCTCACCTCGATCCTCGGGTATGGGCTTGCCGGACTGAACGCCCAGTTGAATGCGACTAACTTCCCGGTAACCTTGACCTGCGACAATCTGCCGCCACACACACAGTGTTCGTTCAGCTATCCCAACCCGGACCCGCTTGTACCGAACTCAGTGGATATCCCGTGCCCCTCAGGCGCGACGACAACACAACTTGCAGACGGCTCAGTTCAATGCACGCCGGGACAGGTAACCGTGACTTTCTACACCGATGTAACGGCGGGCACTACGATCAGCCAGAATGCCCGTACTACTTCCGTTACGCTGGCGGCAATCTTTGGATTCGGAATGCTTGGGCTCTTCTTCAAACGCAAGACCTTTGAAAAAGGCCGGATGCTGCTGATGGTGTTCCTGATGATTGCCGGAGGTGCGCTGGCAGTGAGCATTACAGCGTGCAACACCACAACCTTGGCCCCCTTGGCGGCGCTGAACACGCCTGCTGGAACCTATCCGGTGACGATCACGGCGGACGAAACGGGCGCGTTGTGCGTCTCTGAGCCTGGAGGCGCGGGCGACAATTGCATCGTTCCAGGGAGCGGATCGACATCAAACAACGGCATCAAGGTCTACGGCACTGAAAACCAGGTCTCGATACCGTTTTACATCAATGTGACTGTGCAATAGCACGGCACAAACGGAAGCTACGACAACCAACATCGCGCCGCAGAAGCGGCGCGATGTTGTCTGGGGCGGTTTTCCATCCCGCGTTGCGCAATAAAAGTAAATTGATTTAGTATGGGTGGGCTTCAGAAAATCCGACCCGAACTGATTGATATACAGATCCCCGACGGACCACCGTGCGCTCACTGACGGTTTAAGGCGTGTCCTGAAAACCGGGTCTGCGCGCGATCGCTGACAAGTCCGGACTTAAGTCAGAAGACGCAGTCAACCGTCTATCGAAATGATCCTAAGGAGAAGTTGGTTATGCGGGTACCTTCGGCTTGGTGGCTGGTGGCGGCTCTGAGTTTTGTCTTCGCTGGATGCGGCGGCGGTGGCGGAGGAACAACCTGTACCACCAATTGCGTTACGAGCACGCTTTCGGTCAGCGGAGTCACACCTGCCAACGGTGCGACGGGCGTTGCTATCACCTCGATCATCACGGCCTCGTTCAACATCGCCGTGAATTCGTCGACCGTCACCACATCGACCTTTACGCTGACGCCTCAGGGCGGATCCCCGGTAACCGGAATCGCCAGCTATAACAGCCTTAGTCTTATTGCGACGTTCGCGCCGACCGCTCCATTAGCCTATAGCACGACCTACACTGCGACCATCACGACGGGCGTGCAAAGCTCCGCAGGAACCGCGCTAGCCTCTAACTACACCTGGTCATTTACGACGGCAGCCCAGCCAAGCCAGCCGCCGACTGTTACTGCGGTGACGCCGGCGAATGCGAGCACCGGTGTTGCCATCAATTCGACTGTCACCGCGACCTTCAGCGAGGCCATGAATGCCTCAACCATTACCGGATCGACATTTACGCTAACGCCGCAGGGCGGATCGGCCATTGCAGCGACCGTCAGCTACGCCGCAAACGTCGCGACCCTCACGCCTACCGCGGAGCTCGCGAATAACACAACCTATATGGCGACGATTACGACGGGCGTTACGTCCTCTACCGGGAGCGCGCTGGCGGCTAACTACAGTTGGTCCTTCACGACCGTGGCAGCGACCGTGACGACCCCGCAAGTCACCGCTGTTACGCCAACGAACGCTAGTACCGGTGTGGCAATCAGCACGACCGTGACAGCAACATTCAATCAGGCGATGATGTCTTCGACAATCACTGCTTCGACCTTCACCCTGACTGGGCCAGGAAACACTTCTGTGCAGGGCACCGTCGTCTACAACGCCGGCACCTCGGTTGCGACATTCACTCCGGCGGCGAATCTTGCCTATAACACTGAATACGTAGCGACACTCAATGCAAGCATTATGAGTTCCTCGGGAGTTGCGCTCGCGCCATACACATGGAGCTTTACGACAGCGGCGGCGCCGGTCCCCACCGTCACGACTACCGTACCCACCAGTGGCGCTACCGGTGTGAACGTGGGTAACGCGTTGACAGCGACTTTCAGCCAGCCAATGAATTCCGCGACCCTCACCGCGTCGACGTTTACGCTGGCAACAACCAGCGGCAACACCCCCATCAGCGGCTTAATCGCTTACAACACAGGCACTTCGACAGTAACATTCACGCCCAACGCTTCCCTCGCTTACAACACCTCGTACACCGCGACCATCACGACAGGGGCGGAGAGCTCGGCCGGCGCAGCGCTGGCCTCGAACTACGCATGGACATTTACCACCGGGGCGAGTCCGAACCAGGTAACGGTCGATTTCGGGACGACCTATCAAACGATCCGCGGCTTTGGCGGCTCGACGGCATGGCTTGGAGAAATGCCCTCAGCCGTGGCCACGGCACTGTTCAGCCCAACGAGCGGCCTCGGCCTCAGCATCCTGCGCGTGCGCATCGATCCCACAGGCTCGGCGTCCTCCACGCCCTACCCATGGGAAACCAGCTCCCCTAACGATGGCGGAAACTGGCTCGAAGAAGCTGCCAACGGCGCCGAAGCAGTTGCCGCCAACCCCAACGCCATCGTCTTTGCCTCGCCGTGGACGGCGCCAGCCACCTGGAAGCTTAGTGGCACCAGCACTACGGTGAGCGGCACTACCTTTAACGAGGCATTCAACAGCACATGCGGCGAAGGAGCGGGTTACTGCGGCGGCTATCTGGATCCGAACCACTATGCCGACTACGCCAACTACCTGGAAGACTTTGTTAAGTTCTTCAATACCACGAACAGCCCTCAACTCCTCTACGCTATCTCGATGCAAAACGAGCCAGAGGAGAACGTCACTTACGAATCCTGCGTCTGGACTCCCCAACAGATGGACACGTGGATTGCAGGAGACGCCTCCACAATCACCTCAGACCCATACTCCACGAAGCTCATCATGCCGGAGTCGGATAACTTCAACCCGGTCGATGCCTCAGTTGCCCTCGGCGACACGAATGCGCAAGGACTCATCAGCATCATCGGCGGCCACATTTATGGGGTTCAGCCGATGCCGTACTCAATTCCCTCGGGGGACAGTCCGAAAGAAATCTGGATGACCGAATTCGGGCCCCTGAGCACAGCGACACTCACCTGGGCCGAAGCCTTGACGACGTATAGTGAATCGATCCATAACTCGATGGTCACCGGCCAATATAACGCCTATGTGTGGTGGGGAGTTTTCGGGGCCTCTACCGGTAGTTGTGCAACCAACGCCGGCACCTGTGGCCTCGTCGACGACGCCGGCAATGTGCAGCCAATGGGCTACGTGATGGGCCAATACTCCAAGTTTATTCAGCCCGGCTTTGTACGCGTGTCGGCGACCGCAAGTCCCGTTTCCGGCGTGTACGTTTCGGCGTATAGCAACACCTCGCCGTCGCATTACGTGATCGTGGTCATCAACTCCAATACGACTTCGGAGAGCCTGAGCTTCGTGCTGAATAACGGGAGCGGCGTGACTTCATTGACGCCATACCAATCCACGTCATCCGCAGGGTTGGCCGCCCAGAGCGTTGTCACCGTTTCGAGTGGGCAGTTCAGTTACACGCTTCCCGCGCAGAGCATCGTTACGTTTTACCAGTAGAGGGGTCATCAGAGACGGTTTTCAGAGTGCGGCGTTCTGCACCGGAGTGGATTTGCCTGGATCCGGTGTACCGCTCTCTGAGTGGAAGGCTGCCACGCCACAGCCGACAAGCGCGGCTTTGTCCTTGAGCTCCGAGACGCGCAACTCGGTCGTGGAATCGCCGATCTCGGCCCGCACAGTGGGCAAGAAAAGATTGGCAGATCGGGAGATTCCGCCTCCCAATACGATCACGTCCGCGCGAAACTCGGCGAGCAGCGCGCGAATGACCGCCCCAAGATGCTGGCCGAATTCGATGAACGCCTGTTTCGAGGCCGGATCGGATGGAGCGGCAGCCGCCAGCTCGACGACCTCACTCTTCCTCCCGGTGCAGCGCTCGAAATTCCCCATGATCGCTCGAGAGGAGACGAAATCCTCGACGATTCCGCCCTGGTAGGGAAGATTCCAAATCTCGCCGCCGCTGGGCACGCCGGGCCCCTCAGTTACGAGTTGACCGTCGACCGCAAACGCCGAGCCGATCCCGGTTCCCAGAGTCAGCCCTACGGCACGGCGGAAGCCGCGGGCCGCTCCAGCGCCAATTTCACCCAGCAGATACGCGTCAGCGTCGTTGAGAAAGCGGACCTGGGCGGCCTCGAAACCGAATCGCTCGGCTAGCCCCTGGCGCAGGTCAACTCCGTAGAGATAGGGCAGTTTGTGGCGCATCAGGCTCACGCCAGCCCGAAGGTCGAACGGTCCGGGCACAGCAAGCATCGCTCCCATGATCCCGTCGCGGTCAACACGAGCTTTCATTCCCAGTTCATAGAGGAGGTCAAGGAAGGCGACGGAAGTGGCTACGGCTGCGTGTGGAGCAGTGGCGACAGGGCCCAGGCGGAAATCCGGGGCGCAACAGGTCGCGGCGGCAACGTGGCTGCCGCCGACATCGAACGCAAGAACACGGCTATCCAAAGGATCGGACACCACAAACACCGGAAACCTCGGCCCATGAGAGCGTTCCCATGCGGATGAGATTGTTACCATTTGTATCACAACTTGTGCTTTTAAGTCCGAAATCTTTCATGAAGCATTTGTTGTGAAGCGCAGAAAATCGGCATTGATTTTATTCCATGTTGCCGTCATAATCCCCGGCTTCTTGCTCTAAGGCTCTCACCTTGTCTGACCAACGTCCATGTGGTGGTAACGTTATCGTCCAACCCGCCGGTAATGCAAGCACTAGCAATGAATTACGGATCGAATTCCTGACATCACGGGCTGATTTTCTTCGCGGAAGTGGCTGAACGCGAGAAGCAATGCGGCAGTCAGCATGCCCACTGCAACCAACGCGGAGACGGCGGGAAGGATGGCGGTGGAGGCGATGCTGCCCGCCATTCCGAAGATTCCGCCGAGCGCGAAACCCAGGCACGACGCGGTTCATCGGATTCTTCATAACGGAGAGGCCGCACGTATGTAAACATCGTTTCCGAGTAAACCAATGTGCCGCTGCTACGATGAACGAAAGCACCTTCGATTCACTTGTTCCCGTTTTGAGGCGTGCAGAGTGGCTCATTCATTTGGAAGAAGCCACTTTATCTGCAGCTTCCCGCGACGACCAGAATCGAAATTGCTGTAGCTGATAACCGCGATGCGCGATCACCTGGCCACAATCATCGACGATTTTCGCCGCTTCGACCGCGAGATTGCGGTGGTGCGTTACCAGGGGAATCGGCGGCGCGTGACGACGTATGGCGAGTTGGCGCGGCTTGCAGGGCGCTTTGCGGCACTCCTCGAACAGCGAGGCATCACCGGGGGTGACCGCGTCCTGATCTGGGCAGAAAACAGCGCCGAGTGGATCGCTGCCTTTTACGGCTGCATGCTCCGCGGCGTGCTGGCTGTGCCGCTCGATGCATTCGGGACCGCTGAATTTGTGGCGCGTGTGGCCAAGGATGTGAATCCGAAGCTTGTTGTTGGCGACGCGATCCTTTTAGCCAAGTTCGCCGCGGCGCACGACGCCCCGAATCTTCCGGCGCTCCGCTTGGAAGATTTGCACTGCGAGCTGCCGACCGAGGAGTTGGGCGCAATCTCCAACCTTTCGAACCAGACCCCACTCGAGATTCTGTTTACTTCCGGTACCACAGGCGACCCCAAAGGAATCGTCCTTACTCATGGCAACGTGCTGGCCAGCATTGGCCCTATCGAAGACGGCGCCAAGCCGTACATGCCCTACGAGCGCCTTATCCACCCGCTGCGCATTCTGCACACTCTGCCGTTGAGCCACGTGTTCGGCCAGACCATGGGCCTCTGGGTTCCACCCATCTTCATCGCCGAGGTTCACTTCGAGAGCCGTCTCGCCGCACCGCACCTCATTGAGTTAATTCACGGCGAGCACATCTCCGTCCTCTGTGCCGTGCCGCGCGTTTTGGCCCTGCTCAAGGCGCATCTCGAGGTCACCCACGACGGCCTCGCCGAACGCGCTGCCGCCGCGCAGAAGCTTAGCCCGTGGCAGCGCTGGTGGCGCTTCCGCGGCGTGCATCGCGAGTTCGGCTTGAAGTTCTGGGCCTTTGTCTCCGGCGGCGGGGCGTTGCCCGGCCCGCTGGAGCAATTCTGGAACGCGCTTTGCTTCCTGCTCATTCAGGGCTATGGCATGACCGAGTCTACAGCCCTCATCACGCTGAATCACCCCTTCCATGTGGCCCAGGGAACCATTGGCAAGCCGGTCGCTGGGCGCGAGGTCAAGCTTGGCCCCGACGGCGAAGTGCTGGTGCGCGGCGCGGTCATCTCCGGCGCCACTTGGGAAAACGGCGCAATGCGTGCGCGAGACAACGAGTGGCTGGCGACGGGGGACATTGCGGAGCGGGCTGAGAGCGGCGAACTCAAATTCCTGGGCCGGAAGAGCGAGGTTATCGTCACGGCAGCAGGCGTCAACATCCATCCGGAGGACATCGAAGCGGCAATCGAGGAACAGCCGGACGTGGCGGCTTGCGCGGTGGTCGCGATGGACACTCCCGCGGGGCCGGAGCCGTGCGCTGTGCTGGCGTGCCGCGGGTCAGGCAACTGCGCGCTGATGGCGATTGAGCGCGCCAATGCCACGCTGCCTGAGTTCCAGCGCATCACGCGCTGGGTGCTGTGGCCGGAGCCGGATCTGCCGCGAACTTCGACCGGAAAAGTGAGGAGGAAGCCGGTCGCAGCGTGGCTCGCGCGCATTCAGACTGCGGCGGCGACGCCCTCAAGTGGCAAAGCCGCAGCGAATGGCGACCACGCATTCGGGCCTTCGGCGGACTGGCTGCTGGCGCTGATTGCGCAGATCACCGGGGAAGCACTCCCCGGCGTAGGCGACGAGCTGCGGCTGACAGAGGATTTCCATCTTGACAGTTTGGGGCGCGTGCAACTGGCATCGGCAATCGAAGAACGGCTCGGGATCGTTTCGGGCACAAGCCTGCTTGAAGATGTGCAGACACTGGGAGAGTTGCGCAAGGTCGTGGCTGGCGGAGCAGCAGGGGAGGTTGAGCCGGTACAAGGGGTCCCCACGGAGCCGGTTGCAGCTGAATCCGACGGCCGTCACACGGATGGCGCGAATGACGGGCGAGACAGCGTGCAGAGCGAAAGTGCTCGAGCGCCAGAGGACGCGCCCGTGGAAGGCGAAAAGCAACAGGTAGTATCATCGGCAGCTCTGCCGCAAGGGGTGTCGGCGGCACCCGGCGCGCGTCGGCCGCGTTTTGTTTATCCCAAGTGGCCGTGGTGGAAGCCGTTCCAGTGGATTCGGGCGGCGTTTGTTGAAGTTGCCTTGCGCCCAATGACGTGGCTGCTGGTCGCGCCGCGTGTGGTGGGGCCGGAGAAGCCACTTCCCGAGGGACCGCTGCTCATCGTCGCCAACCACGTCACGTCCTATGACGGAGATCTGATCGTATACGCGCTGCCCGGGCCTTATCGGCGGCGGATGGCCGCAGCAATGCTGGGCGAAATGCTCGATGACTTCCGGCACTGGCGGAATCCCTGGAAGCCGGGCAACAAAAGCTTCTACATCTTCGGGCTCCCCGCCTACTACCTGGTCACGGCGCTCTTCAACGTGTTTCCGCTGCCGCGCCAGCGCGACTTCCAACGGAGCTTTGCTCACGCGGGCAAGCTCCTTGATCACGGTTACAATGTGTTGGTTTTCCCCGAGGGAACGCTCTCGCCCGACGGGCAGATGGCCAAGTTTCGATCAGGTATTGGTCTGCTGGTGAAGCAGAGCTATGTGCCCGTCTTGCCGGTAGCCATGCGCGGGCTGGGCGAGCTGAAGACGCACCAGCGCAACTGGTTCCGGTCAGGGACCATTGAAATTCATCTGGGCAAGGCGATTACCTTTGGTCCCGGAGAAACCGAGGCGGCGATTACGGCGCGACTGCACGACGAGGTGGAGCGGCTGCTGGGAAATGCTGGGAGCAAAGAAGCAAGTTAGCGAGTTATCAAGTTGGCGCGGCGCCCATCTGACTCGCAAAACCCTGCCCACGGAACGAGATTGAGCCCTTCCGCGTAGGTTGGATGGGGGTCATCGTGGGAAATCTTTCGAGCTTTGCGCGGAGCAGCGTGAAGTCGCGGCCTGAAGACGAGCCAAGCCCGGTGTGGATGAATTCAATTGCGCTTCTGGTCTGGCTGCGGCTGCGCGCGCTTTTTGGGGAGCGGCTTTCGACTACGGCGGGTAGGCGAGTGATCTGGATCGTGGCTGGCCTGTCGGTTTGCGGAACTACCCTGGTGGAGACGCCTTTCCTGCTGCATTTGGCTGGAACCAGCGACTGGCAGCGTTTCGCCGTTCTGGGCCTTGGCTCTGGCGTTATGATCGCGAGCGGCGTTGTGCTGATAGTGCGCCGGCGACGGATTGCGCCCACCCGGGCCTGTATCGCCGGACTCGAAACGGCCTATCTCGCCAACATGGCCTTGATTCTTGTGGTCTATGCCGGAGCGCCGGGGAGTTTCTCGTCACGATCGGGCTGGTTCGTTGCAATGGTTATCGTGTGGCCGATGGCTTTTGAACTGCTCTTTTTTTGCCCGGTCATTTCGAAGGCAGGGTCTTCCAGAGAGCCGCATTGGGGCCTAAGAGATTCGCGGGCTGTGCTGACAACGCAGCGGGTGTACACAGGCGGTTGCGATGGATTAGCCTCTAATTTCGACTGCTTGTGGGACGTGGGACGCTTTCATGATGACGAACGTGAACCAGCAGGAGCTCGAAGAGCTCTATGAATTGGCGCGGAAGGCTGCGGAGAATTCTTATTCGCCGTATTCGGAGTTCCGCGTGGGGGCAGCTTTGCGGCTGACCAACGGCGAAATAGTGACGGGGACGAATGTCGAAAACGTGAGCTATGGATTGACCATTTGCGCGGAGCGGTCGGCGCTTGTGCGGGCTGTGTCTGAGTTTGGTCCCAAGGTTCGCGTTGCGGCGGTCGCAGTTGCGAACTTGAATGGGAAAGCCAGTCCTCCTTGCGGCGCGTGCAGGCAGGTACTGGCGGAATTCATCGAGCCCGGTGCTCCAGTGGTGTTTCCCGTTGAGGATGGAACGCGGAGGATGACCTTCGGCGAGTTGCTTCCGTTGGGGACAGAGATGAAGCTGAAGTAGGTCCCTACGCCAGTTTCATCGATACTCGCTCTCTAGTCCGGCTCAATAGACTCTTTTGCTGAAGTCGCGGATCGACATCAAGCCACCCGCCGCGATGCCGGTGTAGCCGAGTGAAAACAGCCAAAGCCCAAACCCGGCCATCGCGTGCACCTGGGAAACGAAGATCAGCGCCAATAAGTTTGCCGGGCCGCAGAGAGCGCCGATGAACACCAGGTATCCGGCGTAGAGCAGTTTCCGAGGAGGCGCGGCTTTACTCGACAAGTAGCAAAGGGCGGCTGCAACGGCGGCGATCAGAGGAATGAAATACACGGCTCCGATGGTCTTTCCCAAATCGAGGCCGCTGAGACTGGTCGCTGTGTCCGCCGTCAGCAGTACTGGAATCGCGACGGAAACCCATGGCAAAAAGAAAGCGATGATCGCTACGATCGCACCCGCGCCGGAGATCTTCTCGCCCAGCGACATGGCAGCGATCAGCGCCTGGCCTTGTTGCGCAATCTGCGCTGTCGAGACGCCGGCAAGCGCCGCTGAGGGCGGAGGCGGCGGAGGTGCGGCAACACCGGGGCCGGCGGCGGGTTGCGCGCGCAGACTCGTTCCGCATTGCTCGCAGAACACTGCGCCGTCGGGATTTGTCTTTCCACAGGCAGGACAGTTCATCGCAGATCTCCTTTGAGTTTTCTTGGCCCCTGAGGTTTTGCACAACGTTCCGAAGTAAGCGATCAGGGCGTGTGCACGACAGGATGCGCATCGTTTGTAAAAGGGCTTTTCTTGGGCTCAGCTCCAGGCCGAAAGCGTGACGCGAAGTTGGATCAGGGGGATGACGAATCTTAGGAAACAGAAGGGGCAATGTCAAGCATGAAGTGATCCAAAACCAGCGCGTTACCGCGCACTGAAGCGGGCATGATGCGGTATTCTTATTGCCTTGCACCGCAGGTCGAAAACCATGGCATCCGAAACGCCTCTGCACATCATTGACATCATCCGCAAGAAGCGTGACGGCGGGGAACTGGACGCCCGCGAGATTGCGTTTGTGGCTGCGGGCGCGGCGAGTGGGTCGGTCCCGGAGGCAGAGCTGGCGGCGTGGCTGATGGCGGCGTGGCTGGAAGGGTTGTCGCTCGGGGAGACGCGCGCGCTGACGATGGCCATGCGCGACTCCGGCGTCCGATTTTCTCCGACCGGGCTGGGCAGGCTGACGGTGGACAAGCATTCGTCGGGCGGAGTGGGCGATAAGACCAGCTTTTTGGTGGCGCCGCTGGCGGCGGCTTGCGGCGTGGCCGTGCCGATGATCAGCGGACGCGCGCTGGGGCACACCGGCGGGACGCTGGATAAATTGGAGGCAATACCCGGCTATCGAACGGCGTTGACGCTCGCCGAATTTGAGACGGTGATCAAGAAGTGCGGCGCTTCAATCATCGGGCAGACGGACCAACTGGCGCCCGCCGACCGCAAGCTCTACGCGCTGCGCGATCGGACGGGCACGGTCGAAAATCCGGGGCTGATCTGCGCCTCAATTCTAAGTAAGAAACTGGCGGCGGGGTTGGACGGGCTTGTGCTCGATGTGAAGACCGGCTCGGGCGCGTTTTTGCGCAAGATGGAGGACACGGAATTTCTAGCGGCGCTGATGGTGGCCACGGCCGAGTCCGCGGGAACGCGAGCGGTTGCGCTCTTGACCGACATGAGCCAGCCGCTGGGACGCGCAGCGGGCAACTGGATTGAGCTGGTGGAGTGCGTGGAGCTGCTGCGCGGCGAGCGGCGGGCCTGGAGTGAGGACTTGCGCGAGCTGTCGCTGATTCTAGCGGGATGGATGATTCATTTGGGCGGGAAAGCAGAGTCGGCGAAGACCGGCTACACGCTTGCCGCAGCGGCGCTGGATGATGGAGCGGCGCTTGCTGCCTTTATGAAGATGGTCGACGCGCAAGGCGGAGATGTGAGCGTCTTCGACGATATGAAGGCTTTTCACAAGCCCGGCGCAACGCAAGTGGTTGAGGCTTGGGAAAGCGGGTTCGTGGCGGAGATGGATACGACGGCGCTGGGCTGGGCGGTGCAGCGGACGGGCGCGGGGCGCGAGAAGGCTGATGAGCCGGTCGATCCGCACGCGGGGATTCTTTTCCACGCGCGCCGTGGCGCGAAGGTGGAGCGCGGCGAGCCGCTGGCAACCGTGTATGCGACGAAGCCGGAGATGCTGGCCGAGCCGGTGGAGATTTTAAAGCGGGCAATAGTCTTTTCCAAAACTGCGCCCGAGGCAGTCGCGCTGGTGGGGCGCGTGTTTAGGAGCGAGAATGCGGACGCGTATTTGGGCTTGGCACAGCAACCGTAGCTCTGCGAGGGCGCACCTCGAAAGTCAGTTGGGAAACGACTTCTCTTCAATGAGCGGCGGGTTCCGGTCGAAGTCGCTAAAGCGAATCCAGCGAGGGCGCACGACGAAGTAGGCGATCCCGGACCAGCTCAGGCGTTCCGGTCCGTCGGGCCATGCTGCGAAGTAGGCCTGCTGATAGCGGCGGAGCTCGTCGCCCGTGGGCTCGATGGCGAGCCCTTCGAATTGAACCGTCTGCTCCGACTCCCAACCGCCCACGACGAAGGAGCAGGCGGGGCGAGCAATCAGATTCGAATACTTTCGCGACGACTTCACCGTATCGAAAACGATCTCTAGCTCCGGAGTGGTGGCGATGCCGACGAGCGCCGACTGAGGGATTCCAGCGCTGGAAACACTTGATAAGACCCCGTAGCGAAAGCCCGCCATAAACGAGTGGAGAGCCGCGATGTCCATATAAGCCTCCGGGAATCCCGGCGATCGAGCTCATTTTCGCGTTCCGGCTCGTCCCCGGGATGATTTAAGGTTATCCAAAGCCCTTCCGTTTAACGGCGAGGAGATTCGCATTGGGTCGATTCACAGGCGTGCTGGGGATTCTGGCGGTGCTCTTGGCCGCGTATCTTTTCTCAACCGACCGCAGACACATTCGCTGGCGCACCATTGCCTGGGGACTCGGGCTACAGATCACGTTCGCCTTCATCGTTCTTCGCTTCGACTGGGGCGTGCGCACGATGAACTGGGCAGGCGACGTGGTGACCAACATGCTGTCGGCCACGTTCGCGGGCACACAGGTGCTGTTCGGGCAGCTCGGGCTGCCGAACTCAGGCGCATTCGGCGATTTGCTCAACAAGGTTCCGGGACATGCGGTCAACCCAGGCGCCATCTTTGCGTTTCAAGTTTTGCCGACGATTATCTTCATCTCGGCGTTCTTCGCGGTGCTCTATCACATTGGATTGATGCAGATCATCATTCGCGGCATGGCATGGATCATGCTCAAGACAATGCGCATCTCGGGCGCGGAGAGCATGAACGTGGCGGCGAGCATTTTCATGGGGCAAACGGAAGCGCCCTTGACCATCCGGCCCTTCCTTTCGAAGGCCACGCGCAGCGAGCTGATGACGATTATGACCAGCGGCATGGCGCACGTTTCAGGCGGCATCATGGCCATGTATATCGCGCAGGGCGTGGAGGCGCGGCACCTGTTGTCGGCCGTCATCATGACCTCGCCGGGAACGATTTTGATGGCCAAGATGCTGGTGCCCGAGACGGAATTGCCGGCGACGGAGGGCAAGGTCGTCATACCCAAAGACGAATTGCACGCCGATGAGAATTTCATTGGCGCGATTGCGCGCGGGACCATCGACGGCGGCAAGCTGGCGATGAATGTGGGCATTATGTTGGTCAGTTTTCTGGCGCTGGTGGCGCTGCTCGACATGCTACTGAGCTGGTTCCATGGAATGCCCTACACGCACTGGATTCCCGCGAGCCTGGGGCAGATTCTGGGGTTCGTTGGCGCGCCGGTGGCGTGGCTGATCGGCGTGCCGTGGAAGGATTGTCCGGCGATCGGCAACCTGCTCGGTACGCGCATGGCGCTGAATGAGGTGGTTGCCTACATTGGGCTGGGCGCAGAGAAGGCTACACTCTTGCCGCGCTCGTTCACGATTGCCACATTTGCGCTGTGCGGGTTCGCGAACCTGGGGTCGATCGGGATGCAGATCGGGGGCATCGGCGCGCTGGTTCCGGAGCGGCGCAACGACCTGGCGCGTCTGGGCGTGCGGGCGATGCTGGCAGGGACGATGGCGAACCTGATCTCGGCGTCAATTGCGGGGATATTTCTGGGGTGAATCCGGCGCGCTGAGGAAATCCTGCGGTTCAGACTCAGCAGAGGAGATTTCTAAGCCCAGATTCCGGGGAGGCAAACTCCTCCAGCCGTTTCACGAGCCAAACCGTGCCATGGTCCGCAGCTTCGCCTTCGCCGCTTCTTCTTCGCGATTGCGCGGCGGCGCTTGTGTCTCAAGCCGGCTGAGTAACCGCATCGATGCTGCTGCGATCTCATCAACCGCGGCATGAAATGCTGCTTCGTTCGCCTTCGAAGGTTTGTTGAAGCCACTCACTTTGCGCACGTATTGCAGCGACGACGCGCGCACTTCCGCATCCGTCACGGGCGGATCGAAATTGAACAGCATTTTAATGTTGCGGCACATGAGCTGCTATCCGATGCACGCTTATCCGGGATACGCGCCCGTGATGTAGCCTTCGAGCGCCTGGATGGCGTGTTCCTGGCCGGAGATGACCCACTTGACCATATCTCCAATCGAGATGACACCGATCAATTTGTCGCCGTCGAGTACGGGGAGATGGCGAAAGTGGCCCTCGGTCATGAGGTTCATGCAGTCGTCGACTGTGTGCCGCGGCGTGATGGAGACGACGGGACTGGTCATGATCTCGCGAACCTGGGTGTCGCGGGAGTGATTGCCCACCAGAATGCCCTTGCGCGCGTAGTCGCGCTCGGAGAGGATGCCGACCAGTTGCGAGCCGGACATGACCATGAGAGCGCCCACATCGTACTCGGCCATCATCGAGAGAGCCTCGTGAACCGTTTGCTCGGGGGAAATGGGCAGGATCTTATTGAAGGTCTTTTGCTTCAGCACCTGGTCAACGGTGTCTGTGATCTTCATTGGGTCCTCCGTATGTCTTAGCCAGGGGAATAGCGGCGCGCCTCCTGGGTGCCCAAGGGCATTGGCTGCCGTGGAAGAGAAGTATACGCCGGATTGCATTACCCTGTCGTACTCACCCTTCCACAGGTCGCGATGTGATGGGTGTCACCTGCCTTTGGTCATAACGGGCGGGGCCAGGCTGCGCCGGAGGGCGCGTGTCAGGCGGGTTGGCGGCGACTGCGCTACTGGGCGCGCAGGCGGCGGAGTCGATAGACAATGGTGAGGGCGGTGACGGTTCCGCAGGTGAGAAAACTGGCGCCAAGGCCGATGATCAGGGAGTCGTCGTGCTCGTAGAAGCCGTGGACGACGCCGATGACCTGCAAGATGCAGAAGCCGCCGAAGGTGACAAGCGAAATGCCCTCATCGCTCTTCTTGCGCCAGACGGCGAGCGCCTGCGGCACGAAGAGGGCTGCATTGCCCAGAAGAGCCAGCCCGAAGACATAGGTAACGATTTCCCTCATTCCCGATCGACCTCCGCGCCCGAAGGGACGGAAGCCAGGCCGGCAGTTTAAGCGTCAGAGCGCCTGAGAGCCGTAGGTTTGTCGCGGCTTCCAAGTCGCCCAAATGGTGAGTGCGGCATTGGCGGATTATGGGTCCAGGCTGACATGCTCCCGAAGGTATCAGCAGGCGAAGGTCTATTGCTCGATCCTGCGCGGGCGGACGAGGAAGCGCGCGCCGAGCGCGCCGCCGGCGACGGAAAAGCCAAGGAGGATGAGCACCAATATAGAGGTGTCCATGAGCATGGCGCCGGCGTGACCTTCGGGCGAGACCATGATGGCTCGATTCATCGCGATCTGCTGGGCATCAACGCCCCAGGACGCCAGTAGCTGGGTGGAGAGATTGATCTGGGAATTCCAGGAATCATCGATGGCCGGGCCCTGATGCAGCCAAAAGCGCATTGCGTACAACGAAACAGCGGTGGTGAAGGCTGCAGTCCAACCGCCGAGAATGCCGGTAACAAGGCCGATGCGCGCACCGGCTCCAATGGTGATCCAGGCGGGACGGCGGCCGCGCATGTAGAGGGAAACCGCCCAGGCGCCGGCCGCAGCCATCAACGGCAATCCCAGGATTCCAGCCGGAGAATACATGGAACAGAGCGCGCCGGCCGGAACGGCCAACATGAGAGCCAGGCGCAGGGCAGGTTTCCAGTCAACGGTACCCGCGTCGCGGACCGGCTCGCCGACGCGTTCGGGCTGGCCCGGCGTGCCTGACCCATCCGCTGTGTAGACGAGCTGGGGCAGACCGCAGAAGGGGCAAAAGCAGTCCTCGGGCTGGACGGTCTGGTGGCAGCGGCTGCAGGTCAACTCCATATCAAAAGCCTATCGCATCGGGGCGACGGGCCGATGGAGCCCGACCATCAAGAAACCTGATTGAGAGGAACGGTCTGAATCTGGAGCTGATGGTATATCTGGAAAATATGCGAACAAAACCTTTGCGATCCCGCCTCAATTCCACGGTGGTACTTGGGCCTGTTCTGCTTTTGGTCGTCCTGTGCGTGGCCGCTTGCGCCCAGGGAAACGGAAACGACGAAGAGCAGATCAGAGCGGTACTGCAGAAGTATGCGACCGCAGCCGACAATGCCGATGTTTCATTAGCGTCCCGGATATGGTCTGAGGACCCCGGCGTCACCTTCATTCATCCGCTCGGCACAGAACACGGATTCAAACAAATTGCAAATCACGTCTACATCGGAATGATGGGCGGCATGTTTTTAAAGCGCGAACTGATTTTGCATGACCCGATGATTCATGTTTACAAAGACGCCGCATGGTCTGAGATGACGTGGACTTTTCACGCGACCACGAAGGACGGGAAGGCGATCACGAGTGAAGGGCGAGAGAGCCAGGTTTACCACAAGGAACATGGAGTCTGGCGAATCGTTCTCGTTCACTACTCTGGACCGCCTGTGCCTATGCCGAATACTCCGACCGGGAACTGAGAAAAATGGATTGCGTCGCCGGCGGCGGATTTATTTCGAAGCATCTGCGGAAGCGCGGTCGAGTTTATGGGCGACTATGCTTTCGGCGGCGGCGAGCGCCTCGGCGAGTGACATTTCTGTGGAGTCGAGGATGACGGCGTCGGGCGCGGGCTTGAGCGGCGAGTCTTTGCGATTGCGGTCGCGCTCGTCGCGAGCACGCAGGTCGCGGAGGATCTCTTCTGGGGGCGGCGCGGCTGTAGCGCCCGTCTGACCGATCTGCTCGTAGCGGCGCTGACCGCGCACCTCAGGCGCTGCGTCTAAAAAGATTTTGACTTCAGCGTGCGGGAAGACGACGGTGCCGATGTCACGGCCTTCCATGACCACACCACCACGCGCGCCTACCTGCTGTTGCAGGCTGACCATCCAGGCACGAACTGCGGGAAAGACGCTGACGCGCGAAGCGGCTTCAGTGACCAGCGGGTTGCGAATGAGGCCGGTAACGTCCTCGCCATCGAGCAGGACAAGATTCTCTTCATCACCGGGCTCGAGGCGGATTTCGGTCTCGCGAGCGAGCTCCTCAAGAGCCTTGGCGTCGTCCAAAGCGATTGCCGCGCGCAGGGCCTTGAGGGCAAAGGCGCGATACATTGCGCCCGTTTCAAGATTCATCAGGCCGAAATGCCGGGCCAGGTGGCGGGCGATAGTGCTTTTTCCGGCGCCGGCAGGGCCGTCGATGGCGACAATGATTCTGCGGTCCCAGACGGGATCAGGAGTGAGCTTTTCGTCCGGGCTCATTTACTTTCGTTCATCCGCGTTTCTTCGATCGCCGATTGGAGGTAGCGGTAAAGCCATAGCGCGATCGGTTGCCTGCCTTCGCGGAGGCCGTTAGCGCCGGCTTGCGGCTGCCGCGCGCATCGGTACGCGAAGTGGAGCGCGCACCTTTGCGGGAAGCATCGGCGTGCCGGACGGACTTGCCCGCAGGCTTTCCATTGGTGGAGCGGCCGTTGCGCAAAGTTCTTGACGCGGAGCTCTTGGCCTTATGCAGGCCGTTCCCGCTGGAGGAGCTTTTGGGGCCATGTGACGCGTGGCGCTTGCTGTGACCGTTGCTATGGCCATTTGTTGAAGTGCTCTTTGCCCAGCGCGAGCTTCCGTTGGCGCGCGGTGAAGCGCTGCGCGCGTCGCGGCTGGGACGGCGAGTGATGCGACCGACGGCGGACTTCTGCGCCGGTTTGCGGTCGCGGGTCAGAGCGGGTTGATGACTGAAGCGCGGTCGTGAAGCTTGCGGCCTCTCGCTTGACGATACAGAGTGCTCGATGACCGGCTCCACCGGCTTGGGAGGCGGAACAGGCGCCGATGCAAACTGCGGAGCGGGCCGGGGCGCGATCGGCAGGCGGACTGTCTCTTCATGCTCGTAGGAGCGCAGGAAGTGCGACGACGCCGGCATGGACGAACTGGCATACATCGTCGGAGCCGCAGCGAACTCGGGCAGAGTTCCGGCGACGTAAAAATGCGGAGCGTGGCCGAGCGCAAGCGAATGCACCTGGCGAGTGGCAACCAACCCACGCAGAACCTCACGCACCTTGCTGCGCGCGGTCAGCGGAGCCAGGAACATCTCCACTTCTTCCATACTCGCGGCAATCACAGCCTGCAGGTAGATGGAGGCGAGAACCGAAATTGCGGTGACTTGCGATGTGGATGCGCCCTCGGCGATGGCCTTCTGGTAGCGGGTGCGCAGAAGCTGCCACTGCGGCGTCTTGTTGGGCGCCGAGATCACGGGAATGATGCGCAACTGCTGCCATAGCTCGGTGATGGCGCGCAGGACAGCGGACTCCGAGACCTCGCGGCCCAGCGAATGCTTCAACTGCGGGATGGTGGCGTCGCCAGCTTCAAGGTGCTTGTAGGCCTGGACGGCGAGCGGCGAGACCTGGCGCGAACCGGTCAGTTGCGGGCTGCGCCGCCAGTCGCGATCGCCGCGGAGCGCGTAGACGTAGGGCAATACCCACGCTGCGACCACGAAGTCAGGTTGCTCGCCTGGCTGGCCGAGCAGATTGAGTCGAACGGCCACGCTTTCTGATTCCAACCGAATCAGCAGATCTTCAGCGGTGGCAATGAGCTTAACGCCGGGAGATGGGGTGTGCTCACCGGCTACGGCTTCAACGAAGGTAGGGGCAGTGAAAGAGGCGAACTGTCGCCGCGGTAGGAAGAGACACAATCCCGTCTCCTCCAACCAAGTGCGGGCCTCATCAAGAGTCAACTGCCCGCGTCCATTCAGGCGCATCCTTTCGGCGCGCGATGCTTCCAACTGTTCTGCTGTCAAAGAAAACCTCGCTTCCAGGTTGGCGATCACGGCCAAAATACCGCGCCCCTGAGAGCGCGTCCTGTCACCTTCCAAGCGCCGATGGGTCTCTACCGGACCCTAAATTCGGTGGAATGCCCTTTGGATTTCCTTCCAGGAGTACAGAAGAGCGATTGGACGTCCATGTGGGCAACTGGTTGGGTGACTGGTCTTTGCAAGCTCTAACAATAACCATTCTATACGTTTTGGATCAAGATGTGTATTGACCTTGATGGCAGAATGGCAGGCAATGGAGGCGGCGATGCGCGAACGAAGCCTACTAAGTGCTTCATTTTCAATTGGTTCGCCTAAATCAGCGGAAGATTGATCGATGACTTCGGCGATGGTTCGCTCGAGCTCCGCGCCTTCGAGACCGACGGGCGCGGCCTTTACCGCAAGTGTATGAGGGCCAAAGGGTTCCACCTCAAAACCGCTTACTTCCAGCTCCTCGGCGATGCGGGCGAAGACGACCATCTGTTCCGGCTTCAGTTCCACAAGCATCGGCATGAGGAGGCGCTGGCGCTGCACGCGCTCCACCTGGCGGTCGCGCAGGATCTTCTCAAAAAGCACCCGCTCGTGTGCAACGTGTTGATCAATAATCCAGAGGCCATCGTCGCCCGCCGCGAGGATGAACGACTCGCGCAACTGGCCGAGCGGTTTGAGCGAGCCAAGATGGTTGAGCGAATTCGCTGCCTGCTCGGCCTCAACCAGAGCCGTGGCCACCGCTGGATTGCTTCCGTAAGCTGTTGCTCCATTGATGCTTGGACTACAGTCGACCGCGTTTGCAGAGGCATCTGGGACCAGGAGCGCACCGGCTGCCGCACCCCAAGTCTCAAGATCGAGAATGCGCGTGGACTGCTCGCCGGGAAGGCCTCCACCACCGAAAGGAAGTGTCCCAGGAATGGGGGCCGGAACCCTTGGCGTGAGGTGGAAAGCCCCGGCGTCGGCGAATACGTTTGGATCGGAGTCGGGAACGCCGGGCAGCGGCGACGCAGCCTGGGGCATGAGCGACGGACTGGCCGTTGGCTGCGAGCCGATTGCGGCGATGAATTCAGCAGCTGGCCGCGCATTGATGAGCGCGGTGCGCAGGCTGTCGCGGACAAAGTCGTGGATATGACTCTGCTGGCGAAAACGCACCTCGGTTTTTGCGGGGTGAACGTTTACGTCCACCTCTTCGGGCGGCATTTCAAGGAACAACAGAACCACCGGAAAACTCGTGGGCGGAATCACGTTGCGATAGGCCTCGGTGATGGCGTGAAGCAGAAGCCTGTCGCGGATGAGGCGCTTGTTGATGAAGATATAGATGGAATTCCGGTTGAGCTTTTGCAGTTCGGGTTTGGAGTAGAAGCCGGTCAGGCGGAGGGATCCAGGCTTCCGCGGCGGCTGTTCAGGATCCTTCCTCCAGGGCGGCGGTTCGGGCAGGCCGGCACGCTCCAGTTGAGCCTCGGCGGCGACGGGCAGCAACTGGCCGAGCGTTTCCTTGCCGAAGATCTGAAAGATGCGCTCGGCTGTGCGCGTGGCGGGAAGCGCGGAGAGAATGGTGTGACTGGCGGAGAGTAATTCGAATTGCTTTTCAGGATGCGCCAGCGCGTAGTGCGTGACCAGCGCAGTGACGTGGGCGAGCTCAGTGGATTCGGCGCGGAGGAATTTGCGCCGCGCGGGAGTATTGAAGAAGAGATCGGCGACTGCGATCGTAGTTCCCCGGGGCAAGGCCGCGTCTTCCACGCGATAGATTTTGCCGCCGGCGATCTCGATGTGCGTCCCAGCATCTTCCCCGCCGGTTGCCGTCTCGAGCGTGACGCGCGCGACGGAAGCAATCGACGGAAGTGCTTCGCCGCGAAAGCCCAGGGTGGCAATGGAGAGCAGATCGTCCGCAGTGCGGAGCTTCGAGGTTGCGTGGCGTTCGAAGGCCAGCAACGCGTCGTCGCGGTTCATCCCATTGCCGTCGTCGAAGACGCGGATCAGCTTTCTTCCGCCGCCTTCTACCTCGATGCGAATGCGCATGGCTCCGGCGTCCAGCGCGTTCTCAAGGAGTTCCTTGACGACGGATGCGGGCCGGTCAACCACTTCGCCAGCGGCGATTTGATTGGCAACCTGATCGGGAAGGATGCGGATCTGGCCCATAAGACCTCAGAGTAACGCAAGCTGATGGACCAGATTCGGAGTGAATTACCGCGTCAAATCGTGCAAAATCCGCACTTATTGCTTCTTGGTGTGCGCAGCGGCAGCTTTTGATTTAGGCGAAGCGACGGCGGCTAGAGAAGGCGATGAATTTTGTGATGTCGACGGCCCTTCGAGCATGGTGGCCTTGCGAATCACCGCATCGGGAGATGTAGTGGTGAAGCCGGGGTTGTTGGTTAACTGGGCGTCATACCACTGCGGAGGCAAATACCACCGAGAGTCGCCGGAGGCAGTCATATAGTCGTAGATCAGCGGCATATCGGCGGGCAATCCACCGTGATCGCGCTCGGAGAGGACAACATAGGACTTGAGCTCGTTTGAAATCTGATCGTGGTTAGACGGGTCTTCCGCCTCCATCAGGGCCACAGCGTATTCGAGATGGGCCGAGGGGATCGCGCCCCGGTCCGCGTCCAGGCGCAGCGCAGTAGTCAGATGATTGAGAGCATCCTGCCGCTCTTCGGGTGTGCGGGCAGTGAGGCGTTCGAGTTTGGCCAGATAGAAGTTTGCGTAAGGGTCGTCGGGCCGATCGGTTACCGCGCCCTGCAGGTTCCGTTTGGCTACCGCAAAGAGATCGTAGTCCATGGCGAGAATCCCGTTGTCGCGCTTGACGGAGGAACTCGTTGGCCCGAAATCGGGTGAATTGGAGCTGAATCCTTTGCCCTTGGTCCGCAGCTCAATCTCCGCCTTCAGTTCTCCGCCCAGGAGCGAGTCCAGGTGGGCCTGGCGCTCCTTGATGCGCGGCGCGCTGCCCATGAATCCAAGTCCCATGCGCGAGTCGGCGGTGACAACCTGATTGAGCGAAGCGAACAAGCGAGCGACCTCGCGCGGGTCGTAGCCCTGCTCGAGCATCAAATTCACCGCCATATCGTCGGCATCGTCCTCTTCCTTCGAGGCCCAGAGCACCGGCTCGATTTGCGGGTGAATGAAGTAGTGGCCCACTTCCATTCCCGTAGCCAGGCCGGCGCTGCCGCCGAGCAAACCCCCCAGGCGAAGCGGGATCATGGCGCCACCCAATCCGGCCCCCATGACCATGGAGCCCACGTCGGTGATCACCTTTTCCTTTTCGGCCTTTTCCTTCGCCAACTCTTCAGCCACATGCTTATCGCGAATGCGCAGGTAAGCCTGCCTGAGCTCAACGTGGGCAATTTCGTGCGCCAGGATGTAAGCCAATTCCGATTCGCTGTTCAGCATGGATACCAAACCCGTGGAAAGGTAGATGGTTCCGGTCGAAAGGGTGAGAGCCTTCGGGATGGGATCGTACAGGACGCGGAATGTATATACGTTGGCGGAGTTCTTGGGCACGAGCCTTTGCCCGATGTGGTTGACGTAGCTCTGCACAACGGGATTGGCATAAAGACGCTGCCGATCAAAGGAGTCGCCGGAAGCGGCATCCTGCGACAATCCCATGTTCTCGGTCAGGTTGATGCCGTAGGCCAGCTGCATATCGTTTCTGCGCAGCGTATCCCATTCCTGCTGAATGGCGTCCTGCACCTCGGGCATCTGCTCGATCCGGGCAATCTTGTCCTTGTCAACGTTGCTGATATCGTTTGGGTCCTGCGCCTTTTTCTTCCCCGAAAGCGCGTTGGTTATCTGGGATACCTGGGCTGAGGATGTGGAGACCAAAACTCCGCAGAAAAGCAGAGCACCAATGGCGATCACGAGAAGTCTTTTCATCAGACTCTCCTTTACCAATATGGGCGTCAGGGGGGACGCCGCTCACCGTTGATGGCTTGGGGGGAAGACCCGGTACCCCGAGTATAGGCCCGAATTTCACGCAGAGTCAATGTGGGGGCATGGGCGCTAATCGCCGCCATTAGAGCGGGGATTGCGCATCAGAGACCGCGAGCGTGAGGAGCAGTCAGGCCCCTCGGAAAAGGAGTGTTTGCGGGCCACGGGTACCACATGCAGAGACGCTAGTCCGAAGTGTGATCGAAGGCACACGCGGTTCGCAGAATGCACGCGACAATATCTGAGTAAGGCCGGGAAGCAGTGGGCATCGCCGGCCGGGAGAAGAAATCCATGAGCGACCTTGCTACATTGGCTGAAGCCGTTGCCGTTGACCCGCTTGTCGGCCATCCGCCGGACTATCACGTCTTCCACAAGTTTATTGAGCGGTGCAAGAATCTCCCGGCCATCACGACGGCGGTGGTTTGGCCCCTCACTGAAGTGGCTCTGAGCGGTGCGGTCGAGGCCGCAGCCGCGGGCCTCATCGAGCCGACGCTTATCGGACCGGAAAAAGCGATGAAGGCGCTGGCGGTAAAGATTGGCAGTGACATCAGCGCCTACCCGATTGTGCCGGCAGAAACCGAGGCGCAGGCGGCGGAGGCCGCGGTCGTTATGTGCCGCGCGGGGAATGCGCAGGCACTGATGAAAGGCAGCCTGCATACCGACGAGTTGTTGAAGCCGGCCATGCAGCGCGATACCGGGCTGCGCACCGCGCGGCGCATCTCGCATGTATTCATCATGGACACGCCAGCCTACGCGCGGACACTGCTCATCACGGATGCGGCCATCAACATTACGCCGGACCTGGAAGACAAGATTCACATTGTGCAGAACGCCATTGACCTGGCGCACGCGCTGGGCATTCACGAGCCCAAGGTGGCGCTGCTCTCGGCGGTGGAGACGGTGAACCCGAAGATCCAGTCCACGCTCGACGCCGCGGCGCTGTGCAAAATGGCCGATCGTGGCCAGATCACGGGCGGCATTCTCGACGGCCCGCTCGCCTTTGACACGGCAGTGAGCCAGAAGGCGGCCCAGATTAAGAAGCTGGTTTCGCCGGTGACGGGCCAGGCCGACATTCTGGTCGTGCCTGATCTTGAGAGCGGCAATATGCTGGCGAAGCAGCTTGAGTACCTGGGCGGCGCGCAACTGGCCGGGATCGTGCTGGGCGCCAGGGTGCCGACGATTCTGACGAGCCGCGCGGACTCGGCGGAGACGCGGCTAGTGAGCTGCGCCGTAGCCGTGCTGCTGCACTATGCGGCGCACCCTGCGGTGAAGGTGTAAGAGCCGCAGCCGAAAATATCGAGCGATTCAAGGAACATCCGGACACTCAGGCGGGCGCCCATGAACATGTGGCGCCCGGTCCGTGTCTGTGGAATTCTCCACAACTTTTCATCGGCGGCCCGTCGCTTCGGCTGAATCCGCGGTCTATTCTTGGCATCAAACTGGTTACGCGAGACACGCAGCGCTTCCCTCCCAGATTCCCCATTCCGCAGTTCGCCTGCCGTTCTCGCGCAAAGGAGATCAGATGCCAACACACGTAATCCAATCCAATAAAGCGGCCAAGACTAACAATCCGGATGACTTCGCGCCTGAGCAGGTCAAGGAATTGTCGGACGCTCTCAATGCGCTTCTGGCCGACGTTTTCGCCCTCTACATCAAGACCAAGAACTTCCACTGGCACATGAGTGGCCCGCATTTCCGCGATTATCATCTTCTGCTCGACGAGCAGGCCGATCAGATCTTCAAAATCAGCGACGATATCGCCGAGCGCGTCCGCAAGATTGGCGGGCAGACAATCCGCTCCATCGGACAGATTGCGCGGTTGCAGCGCATTAAGGACAACGACTACGAGTTTGTTCCGGCGCACGGGATGCTTGAGGAACTCGGAGCCGACAACAGAGCGTTGGTGAAAAGCCTCCGCGAGGCACACCAAGTCGCGTCCGATGCCAATGACTACGCGACGACCAGCTTGATCGAGGTCTGGATCGATGAAGCGGAACGGCGGGCGTGGTTCCTGTTTGAGTCAACGCGATAGTTGCATGACGGTGACGACTGGTTGCGGAGACTTGAGGCGCTGTCGTATGGTGAGCGCATCGGGCTAACCTGGCGGTATTGCAAGGAGACCCCAAGCCAATGGACGCCGTCACCGCATCTCAGATTGCTGCCGCCGCGGGCGGCAGCTTCCTCATCGAATCGCGCACGCCGGACGAAGTTTTCACCCCTGAAGACCTGAGCGAAGAGCAGCGGCAGATCGCGGCGACGGCAGAGCAGTTCGCGCGTGAAGAAATTCTGCCGCGCGTGGCAACGATCGAGCGCAAAGAGCCGGGCGCGCTGCCGGCGGTGTTGCGCAAGGCCGCCGAGCTCGGGTTCACCGCAATCGACGTTTCCGAGAAGTTCGGCGGCCTGGCGATGGACAAGGTGAGCTCGACGCTCATCACCGATCACATCTCCGTGCTGGCGAGCTTTTCGACGGCATTCGGCGCGCACATCGGCATCGCCACGCTGCCGCTGGTCTGGTACGGAACGGAAGAACAGAAGCAGCGCTACCTGCCGAAACTCGCGACCTGCGAGTGGATCGGCGCGTATGGGTTGTCCGAAGCCAGCTCCGGTTCGGACGCCATGAACATCCGCACGCGGGCGGTGCTTTCGCCTGATGGGGCGCACTACATTCTGAACGGCGAAAAGCAGTGGCTGACAAACTGCGGCATCGCGGACTTGTACACTGTCTTCGCCAAGATTGACGGCGAAAAATTCTCCGCATTCTTGATCGAGCGCAGCACGCCGGGCCTGACCGTGGGCGCGGAGGAACACAAGCTGGGGATTCATGGCTCGTCGACCTGCCCGCTGGTTTTGCAGGATTGCAAAATTCCCAAAGAGAATCTGCTGGGCGAGGCCGGTAAAGGCCACCACATCGCGTTCAATGTCCTGAACGTGGGCCGCTTCAAGTTGGGAGTGGCGTGCATTGGTGGCGCACGGCACGCGCTGGCGCAGATGATCCGCTACGCCAAGGAGCGCCGCGCGTTCGGCAAATCGATCGCCGAGTTTGGATTGATCCAGCGCAAGATTTCGTCGTCGGCCGCGCAACTCTACGCGGCGGAGAGCATGGCTTATCGCACGGCGGGCTTGATCGACGCGAAACTGGGCGGGGCTAACGCGAGCCAGATTGGCGGACCGTCGGGCCAGGCCATCGATGGTCTTAGCAGGCCGAATATTCCCAAGAGTATCGAGGAGTACGCCGTGGAGTGCTCCATTTTGAAGGTCTACGGCTCGGAGATGTTGACGCTGGTGGCGGACGAACAAATCGCCACCATGGGCGGATACGGCTACGTCGAGGAGTATCCAGCGGAGCGCACATATCGCGACGCGCGAATTAACCGCATCTTCGAAGGAACCAATGAAATCAACCGCCTGATCATCACCGGCTGGATGATGAAGCGCGCCATGAGCGGAAAGCTGCCGCTGCTCGGTGCAATCAAGCGCGTGATGGATGAAATGATGGAGCCGCCAGCGTTTGGCGGCGATGCGGATGCTAGCCAGCCCTTGGCACATGAGACTGCGGTGCTGACGGCAGTAAAGAAGATGGCGCTGTTTGCGGCGGGTGTGGCCAGCCAGAGATTTATGACGGGACTCGAACAGCAGCAGGAGATCATGGCCGACCTCGCCGATATGATCAGCCAGGTTTTCGCGCTCGAGTCGGCGCTGGTGCGAGCACAGAAAATCGCACTGGCAGGACGCGGCTCGGCAGAGGTTGCTGCGGCAATGACGGGATTGCTGGCCGAAGAATCGATGGCGCTGGCCGAACAAGCCACGCGACGCGTGCTCGCAGCGACGAGCGAAGGTGACGCGCTAACGACACAACTTGCGATATTGCGGAGGCTGGCGCGATCGACGCCAACCGACGTGGTGGCGTTGAGCCGAGCAGTCGCTCGGCGGTGCATTGAAGTGGAACGCTATCCGCTCTGAGCCCGGCGCTCAGGCCTCGTGTTCGTGGAGCGACTGAACTGCGTGCGGTGTCCCGTTGTGGGATGAGAGAAGGTGCGCGACGATGGCGACCGCGGGCACAAGATAAACGATCGATCCGCAGACCCACATGAATGCGCCGGCGGCGACCTGGTCGTTAAGCGCGCCGAAGCCGAAGGGCCGTGGAACCAAAGCGTAACTAGGGTAGAGCAGCCGGCCGGCGAAACAGAGAAAGGCCGAGACTCCCGTGTTGACCACATCAGCGAGCAGGAGATAAGGAATCAAGACCCACCGCGAGCGTAGCGGACGACTCGGCCACGGTTGAACGATCGGCCACCAAAACATCAAATTTGTGAAGAAGAAGCAGGCGTGCTCGAAGTTATGCCAGTTTTCCGAGGCAAGCGCGAATTCGTAGGCGCGCGGGATGTGCCAGCCGATGTAGGCGGCGTTCATCGCCAACCAGGCCACGCGCGGCCGAGTAAGGAATACTCCCGTCCGGTCAAAAAAGCGGGAGACAAAAAGCGGACGAAGCAGGCGACGAATCGCGAATCGGGGAAGGCCGCGCAACATTGGAACAACGGGCGCGCCAAGAACGATCAGTGGGGGCGCGATGGACATGAGCACAAAGTGCTGCGCCATGTGCATGAAGAGAAGCGATTCGCTGAAGGTATCGAGCGGCGAGGCGACGGACGCGAAGAGGGAAACGATGCCGCCGAGAAACGCCGCGAGCCGCCAGGCAGGAAACTCAGCGGGCCGAGTGCGGCGGATCAGCAGCCAGCCGCGGGTGTAGATGAACGCGGTGAACGCGAGCGCGGTGGTGACGGCCCAGGGAATGTCCCAGCGGGTGAAGAGGTCGACAAGGTCTGTTGAGTCGGTCATGGGGCTGGGATCATGGGCCGGAGTTTCCAGTCGCTGGCGAGTTCGATTTTGGAGTGGAAGTCTGCGGCGGCAAGGCGGAGCTTGCGGGGGGCTGTTCGCCGTCGACCGCGCGGCGCGAGGCATCGTATGCGGGCGGCTCGTTGGCCGGATGCAGCGTCTCGAGGAAATTCACCAGCGCCTCAATCTCCGCAGGTGAAAGATTCTTGCCGTAGGCGGGCATGTTGCCGCCACCAGTGACGACTTTGAAGCGCATCTGGTCGATGGTCATGCGCGTGGCCACATCGTCCAGCGCGGGGCCGCGCTCGCCGCCGGCGCCCCCGATGGAGTGACAATTGCGGCACTGCTTGGCCTGGAAGACGACGGCACCCTGGCGCACCAGCGGAGTAGCGGATTGCAGATAGTGCACAGGGATGGGATCGCCACTCCAGGCGCTCATGTGCGGGCTCCACGGCGTAGTGGTTCCGAGATGCGTGAGCACGCCCCAGCAAACTGCGATGGTGGAGACAGTGAGCACCGCAACGGGGCGCCGATGCCAGCTCTTCTCGCCTTCCGCGGCTAAGAACGGCAGCGCGAGCAGGCCGGCAATAGCGAGAAGCGGCGCGATCAGGATGAACGGCGTCTCCATCTGCGGCGGGAGATAGGAGAGCACCGTGTAGATCCAAAGGAACGAGAAGTCCGGCTTGGGAACGGTTTGAATGATCGACGGATCGGGCTGACCGCTGGGGCCGTAGGGTCCAAATACGAAGGCGCAGACGGCGACGGCGGACAGGATCGCGCCGGAGAAGACGAGATCTTTCCAGAACGCGCCGGGGATAAAGGGAATGCCGTCTTCGTGGGTGAGGCGCTTGTATTCCGCGAGGTAGGTTGCGCGCCTGACGAGCCGCCCCGGCATCGGCCACTCGTTGATGCCGAGCTTGAGCACCATCCATACGTGCACGAAGACGAAGAGCAGCAACGCGCCGGGAATGACAAAAACGTGGAAAGCGAAGAAGCGCGAGAGCGTAGCGCCGGCGATGATGGGGCCGCCGAGAAGCAGATGCACCAGGCCGCCGCCGATGAAGGGCACGCGGCTGGCGATGGATGCGCCGATGCCCAGGCCCCAGTAAGCGTCCTGATCGAAGCGCAAAACCTGGCCGGTGAAGGCCATGCCGAGCGTCATCAAAAGCAGAAAAACGCCCACAATCCACGTGAACTCGCGGGGAAATTTGTAGGAGCCGAAGAGAAATACCTGCGCCATGTGGATGAAGACGATGGCGACCATGAAGTTCGATCCCCAGCCGTGCAAGGCGCGCAGGAACCAGCCGAGCGGAATCTCGTGATTCAAAACGTTGAGGCTGCTCCACGCTTCGCCCGCTGAAGGAACGTAAACAAGAGCCAGCAGAATGCCTGTGAAGATCTGCAGGAACAGCAGCGTGAAGGCGGCGCTGCCAAAGACGTACCACCAGCTTGCGGTGTTGCGCGGCACCGGGTGCAGAGCCGCTTCCTTGACCGGCCCTTCAAGCTGCAGACGCAGCTCGAGCCAGTTGTAGACGCGGATTGCGGTTTGCTTCAGCCGCTGCATGAGCAGTCTCCGTTGCTGGTGGAGAATTTCACGAGCTTTGCCGAATTAGAGAGCGTGGGCATTTCGCCGGCGTCGATGAGCAATTCGCCCGAAGAAATCTTCCAGTCATAAGTGAAGAGGCCCCGCTCGGGCGGACCGGAAGCGCGCGAGCCGTCAGCGTAGTAGACGCCGCCGTGGCAGGGGCACATGAAGAGCTGCGACTGCGGAAACCAGCGCACGGGGCAGCCCAGGTGCGCGCAGTTGATGGCGAAGACGCTGAACTGGTTTGCGCTTTCGCTGCGCACGTAGCAGGCGACGTTGTCGGTTTGGCCGTCCCACGAATTCGCCGACGGATTTCTGTAGAAGGCGAGGCGTGTTTGTCCGGCAGGAAATGTATCTGCGGGGCCGAGCGAGACCCAGGAGTTGAAGCTCGCGTCTTTGCGCCAGGGCGCGAAGAAGTAACGCAGGATGGGAACTGCGAGAACAACGCCTACGATGCCGTTGAGCGCGATGCTGGCTTTGAAGAGCAGCCAGCGGCGGGAGACGAGTCGTGGATCGTTTGGACTCGGAGCCTCGCCGGTGACTGGCGCGGTCGCGCTTTGCGGCGACGGCGTGTTCGATCTGTTCTCTTCATTGCTCATTTTGTTTGCCTCCCGTCTGGCGAAGTCGATGTGGATTGGCCGGGCGCGGTGTTCGCGGCTGGCGAGAGAACTGCTTGGGCGCGCAGGCTCGCCAGATACGAAACGATATCGTCGACGTCCCCGGCGGAAAGTGGCGTAGCTGTTCTGCCGGACGGGGCGTCGTTGCGCCAGTCGGGTTGGCCAATGTCCGGACGGCCGGCGACGATGACGTCGCGCAGAGCCTGGTCGCCAATGAGGGTGAGGTAGACCGGGCTGGAGATCTGCTGATGCGAAGGCGAGTGGCAGGATGCGCAGTGTGCCTGGTAGGCGAGCTCCCCGCGCTGCGGATCGCCCACCTGGGTTTCCGGGTAGGGCGGAGGCGTCGCTCCGGCGAACGCATTCGGCCGCGACCACTGCTGACGCATTCCCGCGACGAGAGCATCCACCTGCGCGTCGGTCAACATTCCACCCTGCGATCGCGCGAACGCCGGCATCTCCGTGCCCGGCATGCCGCCGGAGATCCACTTGCGCAGAGTCGCGTCGTCAATGAGGGCCTGATACTCGGGATTGGCCAGATCGATGGCCGGGCCGTTCTGTCCGTTGGCTCCGTGACAGGCGGCGCAGTTCTGGCTATAGAGGGAGGAGAAGTCAGTGACCGCAGTGGGTCGCGGAATGGGATCGGGCGGATAACCCGGCGCGTGCCCGCAGCCGGAGACAGACGCGGCGATTGCGGCGGCGAGCAGGAGCCCTCCGCGGGGTCTCACGGCTTCTCCTTCTCGTGGGGAGGGCCCGCATCGGCTCGCGATCCCATCATGCCGGGCGCTTCAATCCCGAGGCGCGCGGCAAAGGGCAGGGATTGACTCGTTGGGATGCGCTCCTGGCGCGCAACGACAATTCCGGCAGTCACTCCGTAGGCAACCTGCGAAACAAGGAACCAACTCCAGGAGATGCGATCTGCCAGCGCGGGATTGATGATGCCCATGAAGGAATGCAGAATGCCAGTCCACAAAACGGGCGCAAGAATGCCGCCCAGCAAAACTGGATGGCGCGGAAGCATGGGCAACATGGCGCCATAGAGCAGGCCGACCAGCAGGCAGGTGAGAGTGTGGATGACGATAGCGATGAACAGGCTTTGCCAGTGAAAGGCGGCGATGTCCGCGGTTGTAGGATTGCGCCAGCCGGCAACGCCAGCGCCGCCGAGCAGGTTCACGGGGTACCAGATGCTGTGTTGCGCAATCAGGCCATAGAGGAGCGCCGGCCCGATCATCGCGATTCCGCCGGCGATGCCCCCCTTGATGCCGCTGATGACGGGATAGGTCTCAACGGGCAGGCGTGCGCGGTGTTCGGGGCTGAGCCTGACGCGATCGACCAGCGTCCGAGACGATGCGATGGTAATTGGCTGAACGGTCACGGCGATTTCTTCGTGCTGCTCGTGCGGAAGGATTTCGCGAAACCATCCCACGCAGCCGGCGAGCATGAAGACGCCGCCCAGAATGCTGATGCCCGCGCTGGTGACGAGTCCAGCCGCGGCCAGCGTGCATCCGAAGGCGAGGATGATGGGCCACGCGGTGGGCGCGGGCAAGTGAATCGTCGCGCTCTGTTGCTGATCGTGATGGAGAGAATCCGCCATTTCAATTTACCTGCTCACGATATAGACGACGGTGAAGACCACGACCCACACTGCGTCAACAAAGTGCCAATAGAGCGAGAGAACCTGAATGCGCTCGGCGTGGCGCTGCTCGACGCGGCCGAGAAGCGTGAAGATCATGGCGAGCGAGAGCATAATGAGGCCGACCACGACGTGCGTGGCATGCAGGCCGACGAGCGAGTAAAAAGTTGTGCCGAAAAGATTCGTCTGGATGGTGAGGCCTTCGTGAACAATGAGCCGGGTCCACTCCCGCGCCGTGCCGGCGAGAAAAACGATTCCGAGCAAGATGGTGAGCGCCCACCAGGCGGCGAAGGTGCGCATGCGGCCGCGCTCGATGGCGTGCTCGGCGAGCCAGATGGTGAGGCTGCTCGAGAGCAGGCAAACGGTGTTGAAGATGGGAACGCTGAGAATTTGCGGCGTTGGCCCGTAGGTGCTGCGGCCGATGTAATAAACGTACGCGACCACAAAGATGGTGAAGATGGCCGATTCGCCGATGATGAGCGAGAACATGGCGACGCGGCCGCGCGATGGGAGGCGCCAGCTTTCGTCCGCGAAGATGGGGATCGTGCTCATTGTTCGTACTTCCAGTCGGGATCGTTAGGGTGCTTGATGTCCCAGAGCGGCCTGCGGCTGCGCACCACGGGATCGGCGGCATAGTTATAGGCGGGCGGCGGCGAGGGAGTGGACCACTCGAGCGTCCACGCGTCCCACGGATCGTTGCCGGCCCCCTTGCCGTGCAGATAGGAGTCGATCAGGTTCCACGCAAAGATCAGCACCGCGATGCCCTGAATCATGCCGCCCGCAGAGATGATCATGTTGAGCGTGTTCCAGCCGCGATCGGCTTCGTAGGCGTAGATGGAGCGCGGCATGCCGAGAATGCCGACGAAATGCATGGTGTCAAAAGTGAGATGGAAGCCGATGAAGAAGAGCCAGAAGTGCCACTTGCCGAGTGTTTCCGAGAGCATGCGGCCCGTGACCTTGGGATACCAGTAGTAAATCGCGGCAAACATGCAGAAGACAAACGAGCCGGTCAGCGTGTAGTGAAAATGCGCGATCACAAAGTAGGAGTTGTGCAACTGCCAGTTCCAAGCTGCCACCGAGAGCATGATGCCGGTGAGTCCGGCTATGAGGAACTGAAACACAAAGGCCGTGCAGAAGAGCATGGGAGTGGCGAATCGGATTTTGCCGCCCCACATGGTGGCCACCCAGTTGAAGATTTTGATGCCGGTGGGAATGCCGACCATCATCGTGGAAAGAACAAAGAAGGTGTTGCCTACTGACGTCATGCCGACGGTGAACATGTGATGCGCCCAAACGCTGGTGCTGATGAAGGCGATGGCCACGGAGGCCGCAACCATGACCGGATAGCCGAAGATGGCCTTGCGCGAGAACACTGGGATCACTTCACTCGCAATGCCGAATGCGGGCAGGATCAAAACGTACACTTCTGGATGTCCGAAGATCCAGAAGAAGTGCATCCAGACAACGGCCGAGCCGCCGGCCTGCGTGTCAAAGAAATGTCCGCCCAGGTAGCGGTCGATGATCAGCATGACCTGCGCGGCGGTGAGCGGCGTAATGGTGATCAGCGTGAGACCGCTGGTCACGACCATCAGCCACACGAAGAGAGGCATGCGGAACAGCGTCATGCCGCGGCACCGCATTGAAAACGCCGTTGCCAGGGTATTGATGGCTGCACCCAGCGTGCCGAAGCCCATGACGATGAGCGAAAGCGCCCAGTAGTCCGTGTTGTGGCCGGGCGAAAACGCCTTGGCGGTGAGCGGCGCGTAAGCCCACCAGCTCACGTCGGGCGCGCTGCCCATGCCGTAGAGGCCAAAGCCGCCAATGAAGCTGAAGTAGAGCAGCAGCCCGCCGAACGCAGTCATCCAGAAGCTGAATGCGTTGAGCCGCGGGAAGGCCATATCGCGCGCGCCGATCATCAGCGGGACAAGATAGTTGGCGAAACCGAAGATAAAGGTCATGCCCACCAGGAAAACCATGGTGGTGCCGTGCATGGTGAACATCTCGTTGTAGAACTCGGGCGAGAGGAAGTGGTTGTTGGGGATGGCGAGCTGAATGCGCATGGCCAGCGCTTCGGCTCCGGCGACGAGAAGGAAGAAGATCGCGTAGACGACGTAGAGAACACCCAGCCTTTTGTGGTCGACGGTGACCACCCATCCGTGCAGCCACTCAAGAAACGCAGCACCGCGCGTGGGCGTCGCTGTCAACGAACCGGGAATCGGAAGTGTCTGGTCGGCCATCGCTTGTTCCTCAATGCAAGGTGGAAAGGTATGCCACCAGTTCGTCGATCTGCTGATCGCTGAGTTGCATGGCAGGCATCAGCGATCCGGGTTTGAATGTGCCGGGATCTTGAATCCACGCATGCAGGTTGTCGGGCGTGTTGGCCGCAGCGCCGGCGGCGATGGTTGCCCGGCTCATCACGTGCGTGAGATCGGGGCCGAAGGTTCCGTGAGCAGGAGTGCCCACAATGGTGTGGCAGTTGACGCAGGCCTGTGATTCAAAAACCTGGCGGCCCGCGGCGACAGCGGATTCGTTAACTGCAAGCTGCTGCTGGTTTTTTGCCCAGGCACCGAATTCCTCCGGCGTGTCGACGTAAACGCGAATCAGCATTTTGGCGTGTTCGATGCCGCAAAACTGTGCGCATTGGCCCACATAAAGGCCCGGCTCATGCGGATCGAGCCACATTTCATTAGGGTGGTTGGGAATCAAATCGGTTTTGCCGGCGAGCTGCGGCACCCAGAAGCTGTGATCCACGTCGGCTGAGAGCAGGCTGAGATAGGTTGGCTCCGGGGCTCCGCGTGTGCTGACGGGAATGTGCAGCTCGTTGGCGGTGACGATATTCAACTTGGGATAGCGAAACTCCCACCAGAACTGGTGGCCGATGACAGTGACTTCGAGCGCGGATTTGGGCTCGGGTGCATCCTGAATGGCGAAGATGATGCGCGCGGTGGTGAGAAAAAGAACCACTACGATGAGAACGGGAATTACGGTCCAGGCCAGCTCCACTTGCGTGCTGCCGTAAATCTGCGGCGGCTCGTGTTCGGCGTCAGCCCCGCGAGCGCGGAACTTGACGACAACATAAGCGAGCAGGCCCCCAACCACCGCAAAGATGGAGCCGGTAATCAGGAGCACGAAGAGCGAGAGGTTGTAGATTTCATGCGCGGGGGTGGACGCGGGCGCAAGAATGCTGGGCGTGGACTGCGCGCCTTCTGCGAGAACTGGAGCGGCGCAAAGGCACAGCAGAGCAACAGAGCAGAGCCGGGATCGAGATGAGGAAAGACTGCAACCTGGCTGCATAGTCCTCCACGTTCCGGTCAAGTTGAGCAAGCGCGCCGGCATAAACAGGTATGCCTGCCGATTTCACAGCCAATGGGTTAAACGTGCATCTTCGCACTGGATATCTGTCACTGCTTTGATGCATTTGCCGGTCAACGGTTGCGACTCGATCAGGGGATAAACGGGGAAGGCGAGCTTTCGAGGTCGATTATAAGACATCTATATTAGAACTGTGCCTCGCAGTGGAACGAGGGCCCACGATAATAGGAAGCCGTCTTCGAAGTTTAACTTTGATGCAATCTGCGCTGTTCGATCGTCTGACAATTCGCGGACTGCTGGTCGAGGCAGAAGTGTCCCTGGCCGAGAGGCCGCATCCAGAGAGCGCGCGCCGCGATGCCGAGATGCTGCTGCTTCATGCGATCAGGGAAGAGTTGCCGGATGTAAACCTGGCATGGTTGATCGCACACGGACATGAAACCCTGTCTGCGCGTACACATGCCAATTTCCGCGCGCGGGTCGAGCGCCGCCGCGCTGGAGAGCCCATCCAATACATCACGGGTGAGGCGGAATTTTACGGACTGAGTTTCAAGGTCAGTCGGGAGGTTCTGATTCCGCGCCCGGAAACCGAGCACTTGGTAGAAAAAGTCATGGAGCTGGCGCGGGGATTCGAGCGGCAGCGCATCGTGGATATCGGCACGGGATCAGGGGCGATTGCGGTGGTGTTGGCTTCGAATTTGCCCGACGTGCACATTCACGCGACAGACGTTTCCGCATCGGCTGTGAGAGTGGCGCGAGGCAATGCAAAACGCCATGGCGTAGAGGCTCGCGTGATCTTCCGCGTGGGCGACTTGCTGACGCCAGTGGCGGGCAAGCGATTCGATCTCATCGTCTCTAATCCGCCTTACGTGCCGGAGAGCGATCGCGATTCGCTTTCAGTGGAGGTGCGTGATTACGAGCCCGCGCAAGCGCTCTATGCGGGCGCCGACGGTCTGGACGTCTATCGCCGGTTGATTCCAGCGGCTTTTGGCGCGCTGTTTCACGAGCGGTATCTGGCATTGGAGATCGGGTTTGGCCAGGAGGCTGCGGTCAATGCTTTACTCGCCGCCGCCGGCTTCATCGGGATTGAATTCACGAAAGATTTGCAAGGCATTCCCCGCGTAGCAATCGCGCGGCGTCCGTGAATCCGGCTCGACACGAGTTCGTTGCAGCGGTTGGGCGATTGAGAATCGCATGCGCCGCCTTCGCTACTCCAGACGCACGGAAGTTTCAGGAGGCGCGGCCGGTCTTGTTCAGCTCTTTATGGAAGCCGAGGTCTTTGGCGAGCAGGCTCTTTGTGATGTAGACAATCTGGCCGTAGTGCAAGCCGAAGTGCTCAACAACCTGGTAGACGGCGTCGATACCGCGCACATGGTAGCCCTGAATCTCGTAGGGAGCGAGCAATTCGTCTACGGTGAGGCGTTTGAGCACTTTGGCTGCTTCATCGAGCGTGGCGCCGAGCCGGGCAAGCAGGTCGGCGGCAGAGAGCCCACCTTGCGCCGCGAATTCCGCGGGACGATTACGCTTGTCGGCTTCTTCTTTAAATGAAGCCACCAGCCACTGGCGCACGTTGCCCTCGAGATGCAAAAGAAGATTGCCGATGCTGTTCGAGGCATCGTTGGGCCGCCACCATACTTGCTCCGTGGTGAGCGGCGCGACGCACTCCTTCATGCGCGGCCAAAACTGCTCGAGCAGCTTCTGCCGCGAGAATTCGAGGAAGAGCTCGGCGAGCTGGTTGTCGTTTGCGGTCATTGCCGATGTATCCTCTGTCCGCCGGCTAAATCAGCTCATAGCCAGCGAACCAGTAGCCAATCTCGAAGGCGGCCGTTTCTTTCCCATCCGAGCCGTGAATTGCGTTTTCCTGAAGGGAGCGTGCAAACTTCTTGCGGATCGTTCCTTCTTCGGCATTGGCGGGATTGGTGGCACCCATTAGCTTGCGCAGGTCAGCAATCGCGTTGTCCTTCTCGAGAACCATGAGGAAGAGCGGGCCGGAACACATGAAGTCAGTGAGGCTCGAAAAGAACGGCTTCTCGCTGTGCACGGCGTAAAAACCCTCGGCCTCCCGCTTGGTGATGAATTCCTTCTTGATGGCGACGATGCGGAAGCCGGCCTTGTCGATTTCCGTGAGGATAGCGCTGACAAGTCCATCTGCTACAGCGTCGGGCTTGATGATGCTGAAGGTTCTCTCGAGCACTTTTGTGCGGCTCCTTCGAAGATAATTCTCTCTGTATTCCATTGTAATGGAAGGCTTTCGACGCGGCGTGCCGGGCTTCGAACGCGCGATTTCGAGCGCGAGTCCTGCAGCGGCGAATCGACTTTCCCCGTTGATCCAGTGCCCGATCCAGAGACAATTTATCCCCCAAAAGTGGTATGCCGGCAACCCTTTTTACCGCAGACAAACCATTTGGATTCTGCTACAAGTAGTGGTGTATAGAGAATCGTTCAGGGCTCGGACAGTAGAGCACCAAGTGCCGAAAGACTGAATTTGGGGATCTTTGATGGCCTTGCTTGTACTCCAAATTGCTGCCGTGGTTGCGACCGCTTTGATTCTTGTAAAGTGGCGCAAGAGCGTGCAGCGCCGCAACGCGCAAACATGGGATACGTTGCTGGCCCGCCTTCGCCCCGAGTGGAGTGCACGTGAGTTGAGCGATCACTTCCTGTGGCAGGAAGGTTTGAGCGCTACCCCTGAAGATGCCTGGCATCGTATGGAAGGCCCCAAAGGCCTCTGGGTGATCTACCAGAATGCGCGAGTCATGCAGGAGATGGCGGACTTCGCCGCCAAGAATTGCGATACGATTGATCGCCTGCTCATCGAGACATTGCACAGCGACGCGATGCAGATTCGAGTTTGCGTGTTGGCAGCTCTCACGCAATATGCATTTCGGCACGCTAGCGAAGGTGTTCGCGTGAATGCGTACCGCGCCGCATCGATGTACACGGGCATGGCGGCCCGCATGACGCAGCTGCTGCAGGAGACCGCACCTGTCATGGTTCCGGACTTTGTCGCTGCGATGTAACGTAGATTCTTCTTTCGAAAAGAAAACCCCGGCTGCGGCCGGGGTTTTTGTTTGTCGGAACGTAAAGCCCGCGCTCAGGGCTGCATCGTGGCCAGAAACGCAACGATCTTTGCGAATTCTTCTTCGGTCAAACGGAAGCTGAGCGCGGCAGCGGTCTCCTCTACCTGCTTTTGGCTGCGCCCGCCGACGATTGCGCCCGTGATGGCGGGGTTGTGCAGCACCCACGCGATGGCCACCACTCCGGGGGTTACGCCGTGCCCGTTGCCGATCTCGCGCAGCAGCTCGACGAGGCGCAAATTCTGGCTCAGCCGCGGCTCGTTGAATTCCTTGTTCTTGCGCCGCCAGTCGTCCGGAGCGAGGTTTGCCGCGCGCTCAGTGGTCATTTTGCCCGTGAGCATGCCTGAGAGCATGGGCGAGTAGTTGATGACGCCGATGCCGTTGGCTTGAGTGAAGGGAAGAATCTCGGCCTCGATGGCGCGGCGAAGCATGGAATAAGGCGGCTGCAGGCTGGTGATGGGCGCGATATTCATAGCTCGCTTCATCTGTTCGACGGAGAAGTTGGAGACGCCGATCCAGCGAACCTTGCCTTCTTCCTGTAGACGCGCCAGTGTCTCCCACCCCTCCTCGACCTCGTCTTCGGGCTTGGGCCAGTGAATCTGGTAGAGGTCGATCGTGTCGACCTGCAGGCGCTTGAGCGAAGCTTCAACCTCTTCGGCGAGCGAGGAAGCTTTGAGCGAGTTGTAGACAGAGCGATCCGCGTGCCAGCGCAGGGAGCACTTGGTGAAAACGTAGGGCTTGCGCGATAACGATTTTATCGCGCGCCCAACGATTTCTTCCGAATGGCCGAGCCCGTAGACGGCAGCGGTGTCAATCCAGTTGACGCCCAGATCGACTGCGCGGTGGATGGCGGCGATGGAATCGGCGTCGTCCTGAGGGCCCCAGGCGTTTGACCAGTCGCCGCCGCCAATGGCCCAGGTGCCCAAGCCGATTGGGGTGAGTTCAAGATCGGAGTTGCCGAGAGTGCGGAGAGAAAGCGAAGCAGTTTGTGTCATGTCCTAAGCCTAGATGCATTGTCGGGGCCGGCGCTTCGAAAAAAAGTTGCAAACTGGTCAAAATTGTACAGTTTTTGTCCCGTCGGGATCTTACCGTGGGGCGCAGTACACTCCCCAGAGCGGCGGCAGCGCTGCCGGAACAACCGGCATTCTCCTTGAGGGCCGCACACCCTTTTTCGCTGCCGCCGTACTGCTTGAGTTCCGCCATTGTGAAGAACCCATCGACAGGATTCTTCGCCAACCAACTGTCGGCGGAATTCGGCGCTAATTCAAAAACATTGTGCGGTAGAGCGTGTCGCGCTGGACGGGCTTGAACCCGGCGTCGCGGATGATGCGGCGGAGTTCTTCTTCAGTAGTGCAATGCGAGGTGCCGGCCGCGCGCACGACATTCTCTTCGAGCATGACCGAGCCCACATCATTGCCGCCGAAGTGAAGGCCCAGCTCGAGCACCTTCAATCCCTGCGTGACCCAACTGGCCTGTACGTTCTCAATGTTGTCGAGATAGAGGCGCGCAATGGCCAAAACCTTTAGGTATTCGACTGACGTTGCTTCGTCCCAGCCGCGGCCACCCAGCGCCGTGTTTTTCGGCTGGAAGCTCCAGGGGATGAAGGCTGTGAATCCGCCGGTCTCTTCCTGAAGGCGGCGCACGGCTTCGAAGTGGTTGATGCGCTGGTCGAAATTCTCGCCCACGCCGAACATCATGGTCGCGGTGGTGCGCATGCCGAGTTGGTGCGCCGTCCGGTGCACGCTCACCCAATCTTCCGTGTCGCACTTGAGACGCGCAATGCGATGGCGAACTTCATCGTCGAGAATCTCGGCGCCGCCGCCGGGAATGGAGTCAAGGCCGGCGTCGCGCAGGCGCGCGATGGCTGTGCGAAGATCGAGATTCGAGTACTCGGCAATCGCAAGCACTTCAGAGGCCGACAGGCAGTGCAGCCAGATCTGCGGGAAGCGCTCTTTAATGCCACGGAAAAGCCGCTCGAACCAGTCGATCTTGAGATCGGGATGAATGCCGCCCTGCATCAGCACACCAGTGCCGCCCATCTCCAGAGTCTCGGCAATTTTCTCGTAGATTTTTTCGAAGTCGAGGATATAGCCCTCGTCGGCACGCGGATCGGGTTTGCCGGCACGCGGCAGCGGACGGTAGAAAGCGCAGAAAGTGCAGTACTCGGTGCAGTAGTTGGTGTAGTTGATGTTGCGATCGATGATGTAAGTGACCACTCCCTCGGGATGCAATCGGCGGCGCACACCGTCGGCTTCGAATCCCAACCCGATCAGGTCGGGGGATTGAAAGTAATCGAGAGCCTGCTGGCGCGAAATCGGCATATGTTTGATTCTAGCAATTCAACTTTGCGGGGTTGCATTGGCCCGAGGAGCTTCCTTGGCGCGGCGGAAGAGAAAGATGCCGCGAGTGCGCAGCGGGCGGCCCTGCGTGCGCGCCAGATTGGACGCGGTGGAGACGCCACTGAACAGAACAAAGAAATCGAGGAATGCTCTTAGGAAGCCTTTTCGACTCTTCTCGGCCATTCGAGATGAACCTTTGATTCGACGATCCGTTTTTGAGATGCGAAACCGGGCGGGCGGTTGCAGGAATCCGCCGAGTGGGCCGGCTTATCCCGCGTAACGCTTCTGATGCCAGATCCACGCCGTGCGGATGATCTCGTCGAGCGTGGTGTAGCGCGGGTTCCAACCTAGTTCACGGATGGCTTTTCCAGAGCTGGCGACGAGCACAGCGGGGTCGCCGGGACGTCGGGGATGAAGCTCGGCCGGGATGGGGTGGCCGGTGACGCGGCGCGCCGACTCAAGTACTTCACGCACGCTGAAGCCCTGACCATTTCCCAGGTTGTAAATGAGTGGCCCCTGATTTCCGGGTTGGGCGTCGAGAGCTGCAAGCGCCAGCAGGTGCGCCTCAGCCAGGTCGGAGACGTGAATATAGTCGCGGATGCACGTGCCATCGGGGGTGGGGTAGTCGTCGCCGAAGATGCGGATGGATGGGCGGCGTCCGAGCGCGACGTCGAGGACCAGGGGGATCAGGTGGCTTTCGGGCTCGTGCGCTTCGCCGCGGGTGATGCCTCGAGGACCCTCATGCGCGCCAGCCACGTTGAAGTAGCGCAACGATGCGTAACGCAGACCATGAATGCGATTGAACCAAGCCAGCATCTGCTCTACAAGCAGCTTCGATTGGCCATAAGGGTTCGAGGGCGCCAGTCGCGCATCCTCCTGAATCGGAATGGTTTCCGGCTCGCCGTAGACGGCCGCGGTCGACGAAAAGACCAGCCGCCTGGGACCGCGGGCAATCGTAGCCTCAAGCAGCGCGAGAGTTGATGCTGTGTTGTTGCGGAAGTAGATCTCGGGCCGCACCATCGATTCGCCCGCCTCAATCAGCGCGGCAAAGTGCAGCACGGCGTCGAATGGCTCATTTTTCCTTCGCGCCGTATCAAAAATGCTTTCGATGGCTTGCCGGTCGGCCAATTCGCCCTCGACGAATTCAACTCCCGCAGGAAGCAGACTGCGCCGGCTATGGCTCAAATTATCGAAAACGACTGCTTTATGGCCTTTTTCAACGAAGAGGCTCGCAACAGTACCTCCGATGTACCCTGCCCCACCCGTCACGAAAATCTTCACAAAAAGACTACCCTCGCTAGACCAGTTTGGTTTACCTTGAGTCTATAAGAGTAGTGCCCGACTGTGCGGACAATCGAGCCGCATGGCCTGAATACCCCGAGCGGACGGGAAGCAGCTCCGAGAGCTTGAATACATCGCCTTGGGAATACGATTGAGGGGTCGCTCAAACGATCCCATTTGGTGTTCCCGGTTCGCATCTTCAGTCGCGAAACCGGCGGCCGATTCCTTTTGAAGTGCCTTGGATTGTGAAGGAAAGGAACGGAATTAGTGCAGGTGGGCAACCCGCTTCGGGCAAGTATTCAGGAGGATTCCCCCCGTGCCATTGGTACCTGTACATACACATTTTGGGTGATCGGTGAGTAACCAACCGGTCCGTATACTGGTAATGGTTTCTTTCTAATTTCCCTCAAGGAACCTGGAAAATAGGCGATGGGAGGGATAGGCGGAGCCATCAGGATTAAGAGAAAGACAGATGGCGCTGCACGGCCCGTCCTGTCAGGCCTCCGGGCGCCAGGCAATCTCCAAATCCTGATCGGATCATCAAACCGAGTTGGTACACGATTGAACGTTGTGATTGAGTTGGAAGAACGCAGCAGTCATTTAAATTCCAGGTTTGCGTTCCCCGATTTTGCAATACTTCCCAAGGTGGTCCCCACAAGAGTGGGGGCGGCCGCAAGCGAGGTTTAGAGAAATGGCGACGTCGTATACCCCTGGACAAGGCACCTTCGGTTTACTTCCAGAGCCTGAGGCCCGTCCGCTGGCCTTTTTGATGAGCGGCGGCATCAACGTGGCGATCGCCGTGACGGCCATCGTTATCGGCATGACGGCGCAACACGTGCTTCAGCAGCATTACGAGATGACAGAACTGGTCGTCCCGAGCACGCCGCCTCCACCCGCGGTCAAGATCAGGCAACCACCTCCGCAGGAGTTGCCGCCGCCGCCGGAGCCGCCCAAGGTGGAGTTGCAGCCGCGACAGATTGAGATGCCGAAGCCGAAGCCGGAGCCAAAGCCGATCCAGATGGAAGCCAAGGTCAATTTGCCGGTGATGCAGCCGAAGCCGCAGACGGTGATTATGCAGCCTCAGCCCAAGGCTGCCCTCACGGCCGCGATGCCCGCTCAG
>Ga0326728_10004139_pt1 | contig 43615 bp, 43 predicted proteins | sample MB3enrmetagenome_FD_207602 | JGI IMG/M metagenome (GOLD analysis project Ga0326728, IMG submission 207602) | Lab enriched peat soil microbial communities from McLean, Ithaca, NY, United States - MB31MN | ecosystem: Environmental > Terrestrial > Soil > Wetlands > Peat | place: USA: New York...
ATCAGAACGAAGACCGTCTTCTTTTTCTGATTTCTACTTTCTAATTTCTGAATTCCCGACTCCCTGCTCCCTGCCACAAGGAGTGCGAGAAGGCCAGCGGCTGGGTGCCTTCATCGCCCCGAAAAAATCTCTAGAAAAGGAGCAAACCCATGCCTCGAGTCAAACGCGGCACTGTGCGCCGCGCCAAACGGAAGAAGCTCGCCAAACTCACCAAGGGCAATTTTCTCAACAAGAGTAAACTGTACCGGGCGATGAAGGAGGCCGCTGATCGCGCCGGCCGATTCGCCTATCGCGGCCGCCGCCGCAAGAAACGCGATTTCCGCCGCCTGTGGATCATCCGCATCAGCGCCGGCGCCCGCCTCAATGGGCTCACCTACAGTCAGTTCATTTGGGGTTTGAAGAAGCTCGGCATCGAGCTCGACCGCAAGGTGATGGCCGATATGGCCGGGCGCGACTCGGCCGCTTTCGCCGAACTGGCTGGGAAGGTGAAGGGAGCCGTCGAAGCGCACCAGGCCGAACTGACAAAGGCGGCCCCAGCGGATGAGAACGCGAGGATTTGAAGCTAGAAAGCTTGGTATTGTTCCGCCGTCATAGGCCGCGTTCATCCTACGGCAAGCTTTTCGAGACGTTGCAGCGTGTCGGGGTATCGGCGCACGAGCAGCACCAGGGCAGCCGCTTGCGGATTGGGCTTGGCGCGGCCCTGTTCCCACTTCTCCAGAGTCCTCTCATTGATGTGGAGCTTTCGCGCAAACACCGCCCGCGAGCAGCGGAGCTTCTCCCGCGTTTCCTTGATCAGCTTGGAATCGACTTTCGGAAGTGGCCTCGCCTCCACCTTGTAACTGCGGAGGGTGATCTTGCCCTCGCGGTGGCTCTTCATGGCCGCCACACCCTCCATTAGCTCGTCAAACATCTTCCTGTTTGCCATCACCGTGTCCTTGGGGGCTGTCGCGCGGCCCGCTTCTCCGCCCGTGCCTTCAATTCCAGGTCAATCGCGGCCCTCAGCGCTTTCTTCTCTTTGGCACTCAAATCGGACGCTTCATCTTTATCGTACAGCGTCATCAGCCAGATCTGCTGCTCCGATTCGAAATAGAAATAGATGATTCGCAGGCCGCCCCTTCGCCCTTTGCCTCTCCTCCGGTCAGCCCAACGCGCCTTGCGAAACCCGCCGGTGCCCGGCATCACAGGCCCCAGCTCAGGACTCGCAGCCAACTCGAGTTGAAGCGCGCGGTAGCCCTCCTCGTCGAGGTACCCGTGAATGTGGCGAGTGAACGCCGGCGCTTCGATGAATTCCATTCGTGGCTTCCGATGCGAGCCGCGTACGATCTTACAGTGTACGCCAAAAGCGTAGGATCGTCAACGCATCCGCGCCCCGCTTCAGCCAGCCTCGTGCTATACTATGGCGGACTGTGCTGGAAGAGTCAGGCGGGCGAGCCTTGGAGAAACCAGCAATGAATCAGATTTGGGAAGTCTTGGCCCGCTGGGACGGCGAGGCGGGCGTCTGGGTTGCCGAAAGCGGAAATGTGCCGGGCCTGGTGGCGGAAGCCGAGTCACCGAATGCACTGGTGGAGAAGCTCCGCGTCCTGATTCCCGAGCTTCTTGAGGCGAATGGAGTCCTGGAAGGCGGCGGCGCAACTGTCGAGTTCCATGTCCGGTATGAGCATGAGGAAAGCGGAGTGGCAGTTCTGGCCTCCTGATGGCTGATTACACGCCCAAGCTCAAAGAAATTCTCCGCGCCTACGGCTGCTCATTTGATCGCCCCGGTCGCGGCGACCACGAAATCTGGCACAGCCCCAGCCCCATCACCGGGCGGCGCTTTCCTGTGGACCATCAAATTCGATCGCGTCACACGGCGAACGGGGTCCTGAAGCAGGCTAGCATTCCCAAGCAGTTCTAACACTCCCCTCCGCGTGTTTCAGTCCTGATTCGCAGAACTGCGTTCTGCGCCAGCCGGCCCGCAAAAGGGGAAAACTCCCAAAGTGCGGCCAAGCCTCCGGGCAGATCATGTTCTTCAGGGACACTCAGCAGGGGAGCGCGAGTTCGTGATAACATCCCTCGAAGCAGGTATCGAGGCAAGAAGTGGCGCGGTACACCTTACATCTCGGCGAGTGCCTGGGGTGGATGGAGAAGAGGGGAAAGAGCTCCATTCACGCTATCGTCACCGACCCGCCCTACGGACTGAGGGAATATACGTCCGTGGAAAAGGAGAAACTCCGCAACGGGCACGGTGGCGTCTGGCGGATCCCTCCCTCATTTGACGGATGCAAGCGGCGCCCTCTGCCGCGTTTTACGGTCCTCACCGAGGGTGACTATGAGAAGCTCCGAAGCTTTTTTTCAGAATTTGGCCGCCGCGCCATCCGCGTACTGGTTCCGGGCGGGCATTTGTTTATTGCTGCCAATCCGCTGCTCTCACACGTTGTTTATCTGCCCCTGGTAGAGGCCGGGTTCGAAAAGCGCGGTGAGATTATCCGCCTCGTCAAGACCCTGAGAGGCGGGGACCGTCCTAAGAACGCCCACGGGGAGTTCGCCCACGTTACGGTGATGCCCCGCTCGGGCTGGGAACCGTGGGGGCTTTTCCGCAAGCCGTGTGAAGGCCGAGTTCAAGACAATTTGCGCAAATGGAAAACGGGCGGGCTGCGGCGGGTTTCGTCCGAAAAACCCTTCGAAGACGTCATTCGCTCAGCACCCACGCGGGCCGAAGAGCGCGCGATCGCTCCTCATCCTTCTCTGAAACCCCAAGCCTTCATGCGGCAGGTTGTGCGCGCATCGCTTCCGCTGGGAGCCGGAACCGTGCTTGACCCGTTCATGGGGGGCGGATCGACCATCGCCGCCGCGTTGGCCGTGGGCTACGACAGCATCGGAATTGAAAGCGATCCTGTCTTTTACCAGATGGCCGAGGGAGCCATACCGAGGCTTGCTGCCCTTGGAGCCGAACCTAAACCGTCACCGGCGACATCCACTCGTCGCGCGCTGCGAGACGAACGAGTTGGTAGTGCTGAGTTTCGGCTGCTTGAAACTCTGGGGCCTTTCTGTTCGGAAGTGGTGCGCGGCTTATGATTGGCGTAGGCAAGGGCGGCCCAATTCCCATCGGCAAGGTCTCGCTGGAGGACGACGCGGGAAGGGGAATCTGGCGAAAAACCGCCGAGTTTCTGAGAAGCGAAACTGTGTGCTTGCTACCATCGCTTGGGCCGAGGTGACTTCGGGTCGCATTTCTGCGATAATGCTTTCAGGCGGCACTCGCAGCACATCGTAACCCGCTTCGATAATCGTCCCGGGGAGGTGACCGGTGCAGGTAATCTCTTTCATGAACATGAAGGGGGGTGTCGCAAAAACGACGCTCGCGGTAAATGTTGCGTATGGTCTCGCCTACGTTCACAAAAAGAAGGTGCTGATCGTCGACGGTGACCCACAATTTAACGCAACACAGTACCTGTTGGAAGATGAGGTTTATCTCAAGCATTTGAACGACGCGAAGAAAGGAACCATCCGGGATATCTTCGTGCCACGCCGCCCGGGGCAGATTAACACAGTGCTCGGATTCTCCAAGCATGTGAATAAGAGCAAGATGCCTTTGGCGGCGTGCTCCTGTTCAATTTTCGACGATGGTGGGCAGGGGAAGCTAGACCTGATTCCGTCCACCCTCGCATTAATAGACATCCAGGAATCGAGGCGAGGAACCGAGGCCAAGCTCAGGGCATATATTCATGAAAAGGCCGGCGGATACGACTACGTGATCGTGGACTGTCCGCCGACTATTTCTATCTTTACACAGGCGGCATTGATGGCCAGCGACCGATACTTGGTTCCAGTGAAGCCGGATCCACTGTCCGTTGTCGGGTTGCCACTTTTGGAACGCTGGCTTGAGGACTACAGCGACGACGCCGGGCTGAAGGTCGACTCGGTCGGTCTCGTATTTACGCTTGTGCGCGGCCCGCTCCCTGGCGCGATGCGCGAAGTGATGGAAGATTTGCGGCACGATAGGCCGAAAGAGGTGTTTAATAACTACCTCAGCGAGTCAACAGACGTCGCAGAGTCAGTCGAGGTTCGCAAGCCGGTGTTTCTGCACAAAAAGCACGGAAAGACAGCCGATCAAATTCTCAAGATCACTCAAGAGTTCCTTGATCGCACCTCAGGAGGCTAAGCCGTGGTTCATGATAGCAGGCACCAACCGTTCCTCCGGTTCATTCGGAGGGTTATTGATGTACCGCTCGGGTACGGGAAGCAGGACCTTTTGACTTTCCGAAGCCTCGCCGCCATAGATCACCCTGCGCTGGTTCCGGTAATCGACGGCTACCTGACGTTGGCGGAGGGAGCCGAGACCGATGTCATTGCCAAGCTTCCAGAAGCTAGGTTTGGCTCCAGGAAAAAAGGCGTTCCGGAGATGCATTTGTTCGACCTGCTGAGGCAAAGACGCCTGTTCCCGCAGAACGAGGACCTCGCTCAGTTCGCGGCTAGAGTGCTTCCAAATCTGAGGGCGTACCGTTTCGACAAGATGTCGCGGGCGGATATAGCTGGCAGAATCATAGAATACCTGGAGACTCGTGACTCAAAGACCCGGGAGCAACTGGAGGCCTCGATGAGAGAGGCGATGAGTTCAGGAAACGAGAAAACCGCCGACAGGAAGAGCTTCCTTTCAAAATGGGAAAGAATTATTAGGGAAACCCAACTGTGACATGTCCGCACAACCTGTTACCTCTGTAGCTGAGGACTTTTCCGAGGCATTGGCGTTCCTCCAGGAACGAGGGATCGTGTCGGTGCCCCCGCCTCAGGAAGTGGTAGAGAATGCAAGGCGCATACACAGCGCCACATACAGTCTCATCCTTTGGCGGTTCCGCCTCAGGCGGTTGCCAACGCACGGGCAGGTCTTCATAGAAGAGATTGCGTCTGATGCGCTCCAGATATTGCCCCAGATCATGATGGGGTACAGCAAGACCGCAAGGCTGCTTACCCGTGGAATAGTTGAAAACACGCTTCGGCACTTATATTTCTCCGACCACCCAGTCGAGTTTGAATGGATGAACCGAGACAAGAAATGGCACATTAAAATTCAAGACCTATTTGAATATGCAAGATCCCATCCCATCGTTTCAAAGTCTGAGGAGAGATTCGACGCGATAAATCGTCTTAGCGCGCTCTACAGTGAGCTGTCAGAGGCCATCCACGGCCGCAGGGTCCAAGACCTGGAAATGCGGCTCGCGCTCAGCAAGATAAAGTACGCCGACGCAGACGCGAAGACGGAAGCGAGGGTCATACGGCGGTGTGCCGAATCGTGCAATTTCGTGCTTGCTCTGTTTCATCGCGGAAAAATGGCGGCTTTCCAGACTGAGGACAGGAGAATCATACTCCGCAGTATGCCCCCGCAGGCTCGCCGAGTCTGGAAGGAATGGCCTTGATCTGGCCACCAGGCAATTCGCCGGACCACGAGGCACCACTGACCGGAGGGAGCCCTGAGCGTGTCGTTTTGGACGGGTGGCGAGCGTGTGCGCCACCTCGAGTGGGTGTGCCACCTCGAGTGGGTGTGCCAGGCGTCGGTTCCTTGTCGATTCAGGCCAGCATGAGGCGTTCGCCCTTTGGTTCGGGGGATGGAATCCCCGAACTCTCTCGCGGTGTCGATCCACAACTGGATCGCGTGGGCGAGCGCCGCTTCCTCAGTCCCGCCGTGGGCCATGCAACCGGGCAGTTCCGGGACTTCGGCAGGTATGAATTCCGCGTGGTATCATAGGGCATGGCATCGGGGAGCGAAGATGGAGACGAAGCAGCAGATATTGAAGGCCATCGAGGAGCTACCTGACGACGCCGGAGTCGAAGAGGCCCTGGAGCGCCTGTACCTGCTTTACAAGGAAGAAAGAGGGCTCCGCCTGGCGGGTCGCGGTGAGCTCCTCAATCAGGAAGAAATGACATTCAATCGAATCACGGTGAATCCAAACCAAATGGGCGACGTACCCTGCGTGCGTGGATTAAGAATTCCGGTGGCCACGGTGGTGGGTATGGTAGCGGACGGCATGAGCCACGATGAAATTCTGAGGGCCTTCCCCGACCTCACGCGCGATGATATCAGCGAAGCCCTGCGATACGCGGCCGAAGCGGTCCGTGAGCGGGAAATCCCGATGGTGACGCAGGGTTGAAATTTCTGGTCGATAATGCGCTCTCGCCCGCGGTGGCGGAGGGTTTGAGGCTGGCCGGGCACGACGGCGGCTCATGTGCGTGACTACGGCATGGCGGCGGAGGACGATGAGAGCATTTTCGAACGCGCCGCCCATGAGGGCCGCATCCTGATATCGGCCGACACCGATTTCGGGACAATCCTGGCACTCCGGAAAACAAGCAAGCCTTCCGTCATTCTTTTCCGACGGTCGACCAGCCGCCATCCCCATGACCAGATTTCTGCACTTCTCTCAAATCTCAGCGATATCTCCGCAGATCTCGACGACGGCTGCATTGTGGTTTTTGAGCAACGAAGAATCAGGATGCGGCGCCTGCCAATTTTCGATTGACAGGCGAGAACTGGCACGCTCAGGGAGTAGCCAGAGCAGTGTTGCGACCTTCCACACGGCGGAGATAGGGCCGACCGCGCGGGTCGCCCGGCTCCATCAGATAAGAGAAAACATCGGTGTCGAGCAGGATGATATTTAGCGGGTCGCTGATCACAGCCTCTTGCGTCCGTGCGCGGCAGATCTCTTCGACGAAGGTGTCTATGTCCTCATTCCAACGCACGGCGGCGAGCGGGCGCTCCTCAAGAGGCTAGCCCCTGCCATTACTACTCTAGGCTCCCAGCCCTATTTTTTCTTGACACGGACTGTCGAGCAGCGGTATTCTTGAAGCTGGAGTTATTACACGGGGATTCGCCACTGGGCGCGCCCCCTGAGGAAGAAGATGGTTTCGCTGCAATCATCCGCGCTGTCCCCGGTCAAGCTGGCGGCCAAGGGTACTGGTGGGATTCGGCAAAATCCCGGGCTTCGGACGCTGTCATTCCCGCGAAAGCGGGAATCTACCTCGCAAAGCTTTGGAGATGCGCTGTCGTCGGACTGGATTCCCGCTTTCGCGGGAATGACCGGCGGCTTAAGGGGAACACCATTCCAAATGACGCCAGTGGCGGCCAAGCGGCCGTGGCCGGGGGGTCGGGTTGGAGCGTCGGGTAGGACCACCGCCATCGCTGGCGGGACTCAACCTCTGACCCGTTCCGAGGTTATCCGGTGGTGCGTCGTCGCATCGATCACTCGCGGCACGGGCGAGCTTGGGGCGCTGACCCGACACGGGCTCAATTTTGACGGAACAAAACGAGTACTATATTGAAAACAAAGGACCGCTGCCAGAAAACAAACCGAAAACAAAGCGGGGAAGGGCTGGGTATGGCCCTCGTAGAGGATGGCCTGTCCCCTTTGATCCGGTGGCCAGCGTCGATCAATCACTCCCAGGCCCTGACGAGCTTGGGCATTGACCCGACACGGGCTCAATTTTGACGGAACAAAGCGAGTACTATATTGAAAACAAAGGACCGCTGCCAAAAAACAAACCGAAAACAAAGCGGGGAAGGGCTGGCTATGGCCCTCGTAGGGACAAGAAGGCAGTAGGCAGGCCAAGGGCTGGAACTGAGAACTGAAAACTGAAAACTCTTGGAAAACGAAGCCACGGATTTGCTTGAAAACAAAGGAAGTCTATCCGTGAGAAGTAGGAACGAACCCACCGGAGGCGGTGGGTGGGTGGGCAGTAAGCAGAAGGCAGGCCAAGGCTCGAACTGAAAAGTCGACGACTGAGAACTTAACTTCTAGAGGAAACGAAGCCACCATGTTATTGAAAACAAAGGACCGTGCTTTCGGAGGCTCTTGGAAAGCCACGATGTTATTGATAAAAAAAGGCTTATCTGGAATTAGCCACGATGTTATTGAAAAATAGTATAGTTACTGAAGGCGTGGTCACTTGCAACGACCGACGGAGCACTGGTTCTATGGCTGTTGAAGCCACAGATGGTACCTTGGCCGGAGCAAGCCCCGGCCCTACAGGAGCGCTTGTAGGGCCGACCCTTGGGTCGGCCTTCCCTCAGAGCCGAGTCGGGTCGCGGGAAGGCGGCAGCAGTCCGAGGCGCCCTGCGGCGCAAGCCAGGATTCAGACGTTATGACGCTGGAAGAAAAAGCCGGGAAGAGTCTCGAGGAGCTGGGGACCACTGATGCACAGGAAGTTGCGCGCTTGTTCGGTGAAGCAGAGCAATTTCTTGGGTCTCAGGAAAATGAGGTTCTGAGTCTTGAGAACGACCAGGAGTTCGGCTTGAAAGCCAAGGCGCTTCGAGACTTTTGGCTCAGTCGAAAGAATGGCCTAATTGCGCAGATGGATAAGACTTGGCTCAAAGGCGCGCCGAAGCAACTAAGGCCAATAGTAGGCTTTCACTTCAACAGCCTTCGAGGCCGCGCCGAGCAGCTTGAGGAACGGCTCGACAAGAGGCGTAAGCGCATCCTGAAAACCGTCCGCGGGCTCGAAGACGAACGCCCCCGTCAAACGCCCACCGACCTCACCCTTCCCGGCTACCGGCGGCCCCTCGGCTCCTTTCACCCCGTGACGCGCGTGCAGCGCGAGATCGAGGACATCTTCCTCGGCCTCGGCTTCTCGATCGAAACGGGACCGGAGATCGAGTCCGTCTATTACAACTTCGACGCGCTCAACATTCCGGAAACGCACCCCTCGCGCGACGACTGGGACACGCTCTACATCGACGACCAGACTGTCCTGCGCACGCACACCTCGCCGGCCCAGATGCGCGCCATGGAGAAGCGCGGCGCGCCACTCTACATCATCGCCCCCGGCAAGTGCTATCGCCACGACAAGCCTGATTCCACGCACTCGCCAATGTTCCATCAGATCGAGGGGCTGGCCATCGATACGGATATTACGTTCGGGGACCTGAAGGGCACGCTCGATTTCTTCGCCAAGAAGTTCTTCGGCGAGAAGGTGCGCACGCGGTTCAATCCCAGCTTCTTTCCCTTCACCGAGCCGAGTGGCGAAGTTTCCGCCAGTTGCCCGTTTTGCGACGGGCGCGGCTGCCGAAGGTGCAAGGAGAGCGGATGGATTGAGTTGCTCGGCTGTGGGATGGTCCATCCCGACGTGCTGCGCTACGGCGGGATTGACCCGGACCGCTACTCCGGCTGGGCGTTCGGCCTCGGCATCGACCGCTTTGCGATGGTGAAATACGACATCACCGACATTCAGCTCTTCTTTCAGAGCGATGTGCGGTTTTTGGAACAGTTTTGAAAGCAGTTAACAGTCGAGACAGCAGTTAACAGTCGACAGTTGAGAGTCGACAGTATAAGACCGAAACAACCTGTCTTGGGCTTTTGGCTTTTGGACTGTTGACTGTGAACTGTCCACTGTGAACTTCCGATGAAGATTTCATTAACGTGGCTCCGAGAATTCGTCGACGTTCCCGCTGATCCGGCCGGGATCAAGGCCGCGCTGGTCAGCGTCGGGCTGGGTGTGGAGTCTTACACCTCGGTCGATGGCGACGTCATCTTTGAGGTTGAGGTCACCACCAACCGCCCGGACTGCCTCAGCCACTACGGGACGGCGCGAGAGCTCTCGGCGTTCTATCGCCAGCCCCTCAAGCCCCTCGACGATATCGTCCAGGGCATGAAGGAGTCGGGTACGGCGGCAGCGAGCGAGCTCGCGATCGAAATTGCCGCGCCCGACCTCTGCGCTCGCTATTGCGGGCGCGTGGTCCGCAACGTGGAGGTGAAGCCGTCGCCGGCCTGGCTCGTGAAGCGCCTGGAAGCCGTGGGTCAGCGCCCCATCAACAACGTGGCCGACGTCACGAACTACGTGCTGATGGAGCTCGGCCACCCCCTGCACGCTTTTGATCTTGCGCGCCTGCGGCAGAAGAAGATCATTGTTCGTCGCGCCCGGAATGGGGAGCATCTCCGGACGCTGGATGGAGTCGGCCGCACCCTGACCGAGGACAATCTGGTGATCGCCGACGCGGAGCGCGCCGGGGCGATTGCGGGCGTGATGGGAGGCGAGGACTCGGAGATCTCGGCGGCCACACGCACGGTTCTGATCGAAAGTGCCTGGTTTGATCCGATCTCCATCCGCCGCACCTCGAAGGCGCAGGGCCTGCACACGGAAGCTTCGCACCGCTTCGAGCGCGGCGCCGACATCGAGATGGCGCCGAAGGCGCTCGACCGCACCGCGGCGATGATTGCGGATCTCGCCGGGGGCGAGGTCCTGGAAGGCATGGTCGATCGCTTCCCGCAACGCCGGCCGCGGCCGGAGCTGGCGCTGCGAGCGAGCGAGATCGTGCGCATTCTGGGATTCGAAGTGCCGGGCGATGAGGTGGAGCGCATTCTGCGAGCCCTCGGCTTCGAAGCGGTCGAGCAGGCCAAAGGCCATTGGTCGGTGCGGCCGCCGTCGTGGCGGCTCGATATCGGGCGCGAAGTGGACCTGGTGGAAGAGGTGGCGCGCCAGTACGGCTACGACCGCTTGCCCTCGCGCGTGCGCCCGGCGCCGCCGCGGCCGGAGCGCGACACGCGGAGAGAGAAGGAGCTGACCGTTTCGAGCGTCCTCGTTGGACTTGGCTATCACGAGATCATCGCCAGCGCCATGGTGGACCCGAATGAGGACGCGCGCTTCAGCGACCGCGCGCCAGTGCGGATCTTGAACCCCATCAGTCAGGAAGCGTCGGCGATGCGCACCACGGCGGTGCCGAGCCTGATCCACGCCGTGCGCTGGAACCTGGACCGCGGCCAGGACGAACTGCGGTTCTTCGAAGTGGGAAAGACCTACGCCGCTCGGCCCGAAGGCGTTAAGGGCCTGCCCGAGGAGCGGCGTATCCTCACCCTCGGTGCGAGCGGGCATCGGCGTCCGGCGAGCGTCCACGACGGCGCGAAGCCGCTCGACATCTTCGATCTCAAAGGCGACCTGGAAGCGCTCCTGGAAAACTTCGAGATCCCCTCGCTTTCCTTCGAGCCTGCATCAGTAGCCTACTATGAGGCGGGGCTCAGCGGGCGGTTCATCGCCGCTGCCGAAACCGTCGCGGTGTTGGGACAGCTCAGCCGGGAGATGGCCCAGGAATATAAGCTGCGCCAGCCGCTCTGGATAGGAGAGTTGGATCTTGACACCCTGCTGGCGCTGCCGCTCAGGCTGCGAACGTTCCGGCCCCTTTCGAAATTCCCGGCGGTGGAGCGCGATTTCTCCCTGGTGCTGCCGGAAGGGGTCTCGTACGCGCGGCTGGCGGAGGCCATTCGCGGCCTCGATCTCCCCGAGCTCGCGAGCATCCGGCCGGGCGATCTCTTCCGCGGCGGCTCCGTGGCAACGGGCCACTACAGCCTCCTGCTGCGTGTGACTTTTCAGAGCCAGGACCACACGCTGATCAGCGAGGAAGTGGACCGGCTGGGCCAGCGGGTGCTCGCCGCGCTCGAGCCGCTGGGAGCGCAGCTTAGGAAGAGTTGACAGTCGAGAGCCGTACATCGTAGAGTTTCGAGGCCGGTGCCCGGGCGGGGCTCCGATGTTGACTTCGGCCTTTTGACTAATCTTCGACCTTTAGCTGTCGGACTGCTTCAATGGAAAACAACGACCGATTCCAGGAGCTTGAAGAGAAGCTCTTGAAGGTGGCTGAAGTCTTCAAGCAGACGCAGGCGGAGAAGCGCGCCTTGGAGGACGAACTTGAAAAGCTGCGAGCCGCCTCGAAGGAAGATGCCAACCGGGAGGCGGAGTTAGGGCGCGAGATTCAAACCTTGAAGGAGGACCTGAAACGGGTCGCCGTGCTGGAGCGGGAGCTACAGGCGCTGCGACGGGAGCGGGAAGACGTGCGGGCCCGCATCGAGAAGATGATCCGCCAGATCGATAACTTGACAAAGGCCGACGCTCTGGGATAATGGGTTTCGAGTTGTGCGGCTCCGCGAGGGGGAGGATCGAGAGCGCCAGCGCAGAGGTTCGACGTGGCCAGGACCCCGGATGGGATTCGGGTTGAGATCTACGACCAGGAATATTTCATGCGGGGTGGACCCGACCCCGAATACATCCGGAAGTTGGCGAGCTATCTGGACACGAAGATGCGGGCCATCGCCGAGCGCACCCACACGGTGGATTCGCTGCGCGTCGCGATCCTGGCCGCCCTGAATATCGCCGATGAATACCACCAGTTGAAGGCCAGGCAGGAAGCGACCGCGCAGGAGATCGACCAGAAAGTCAGCGCGTGCAGTGCGGTGCTGGACCGGCTGCTCGAGTAAGCTGCCTCGAGACGGGGTTCCAACTTCAACTCTCCGGCGATTCCTTCAACACCAGGCTGCGAGGAGATTCGGGAGCGGTGGTGTCAACACCGGCGTGTCAGCGGTCTATCGCCGCCGACATCGACCGGAGCGGCGGTGAGGCCATCGCCCGTCGAGCGAACCTTGACTGCGGGAGCTTTGTGAATTCGATCAAGATCCTCTTTATTGGCGACATCGTTGGCCACCCGGGGCGGCGAGTGGTGAAGGAGACTCTGCCGGCGCTGGTGTCGGAACACGGAGTGGACCTCGTGCTTGCCAACGGCGAAAACGCGGCGGCGGGTGTGGGCATTACGCCGCCGCTGGTAGAGGAATTGCTCGGCGCCGGGATCGCCGTCCTCACTTCCGGCAATCACGTTTACGACAAGCGAGAGATCATTCCCTATCTCCGCGACCATCCGGACGGGCGCTTGCTCCGGCCCGCGAACTATCCGGCCGGGGCGCCCGGTCATGGTTTCTACCTCGGTAAGACGCGCTCCGGCATCGACTACGCGGTGCTCAACGTGCAGGGCCGCGTCTTCATGCCGACTCTCGATTGTCCGTTCCGCACTGCTGACGCGCTGCTGGCCAGCATTCCGCCTGCCGTGAGAGTGCGCATTCTCGACATGCACGCCGAGGCAACTTCGGAAAAGATCGCCATCGGCTGGTATCTCGATGGGCGCGTGACGGCGATCGTCGGCACGCACACCCACGTGCCCACGGCGGATGAGAGCGTGCTGCCCGGCGGCACGGCTTATATCACCGACCTGGGCATGACCGGACCTTACGATTCCGTGATCGGGATGGACAAGGAAGCGGTGATCCGGAAATTTCTCACCCAGATGCCGGCGCGCTACGATGTGGGGAAAGGCGATGTGCGCCTCTCCGCCGTGCTGATCGAGGCTGACCCCGAGACAGGGCGGGCGGTGTCGATACAGAGGATCATGCGGAAGCAGGCCTGAGCATGGAGTCGTCAGTTATCAGCCTTCGGCTTTATAAGAGGAGTCAGTCGCGCCCGGGTCCGGCTCTCGACCCACTTGGCTGTGGTAGACTGGTCATTTCCACCGTCGAGGGCCGGCACGCTGCTGGCTTGGCGGCGGATTCCCGAAGCGAAAAGGCGAACGTGGAGAGCGTGCAAAAGGAACATCTCTCGAATGGCTTGACCGTGATCACCGAGGTGATGCCTGCCGTGCGCTCGGTTTCCATTGGCATCTGGATCAAGACCGGGTCGCGGGCCGAAAGCGAGTGCGAAAACGGCATCACCCATTTCCTCGAGCACATGGTGTTCAAAGGGACGACCAACCGGTCGGCGGAGGAGATTGCACGCTCGGCGGACTCGATCGGCGGTCACCTCGACGCTTTTACGGCCAAGGAGCTCACCAGCTTCTCGATCAAGGTGCTGGACGAGCACGTGCCACGCGCCTTTGACATCCTCTCGGACCTCCTTAGAAACCCGCTGCTGCGCCCGGAGGACATCGCCAAGGAATCACAGGTGGTGCGCGAAGAGATCAAAATGGTGGAGGACACCCCGGACGATCTCGTGCACGAGATCTTTACCCAGAGCTATTGGCCGAAACAGGCGCTGGGCCGCCCCATCCTCGGTACGCGCGGGACCATTCGTAGCTTTGACCGTAGGCGCCTGCTCGGCTATTTTCGCCGCCATTACACGCCTAACAATATGATCATCACGGCGGCGGGCCACCTCAAGCACCGGCAGATCGTGGACCTGATCCGGAAAGAGTTCGGCAGCCTGCCGGGCGGCCCGAAGCTCAACCTCGGGCCGGCGCCCGTTCCGCATCCGAGCATCAGCCACCGGCACAAGAAGAACCTGGAGCAGGTGCATATCCTGTTGGGCACGCCCGGCTACCCGCAGGCTCACGCGAAGCGCTTCGGGTGCTACCTGCTCAACACGATCCTCGGCGGGGGCATGAGCTCGCGCCTGTTCCAGAACATCCGCGAGAAGCGCGGGCTGGTGTACTCCGTGTTCTCCGCCCTCAACACCTTCCGCGATACCGGCTGCCTCAGCGTTTACGCCGGCACGGCTGCGGCCAGCGCTCGCACCGTCGTGGAGCTCATCCTCGAGGAGTTCCACCGCATGAAGTCTGAGCCGACCACCCACGAAGAGCTGCAGCGCGCCAAGGACTACCTGAAGGGCAGCATGTTGCTGAGCCTCGAATCCACCATGAGCCGCATGTCCAACCTCGCCCGCCAGGAGATGTACTTCGGCCGTTACATGTCGCTCGACGAAATCGCCGCGCAGATCGACGCCGTCACCCACGAGGATGTCATGGGAGTGGCGCGCGAGCTTTTCCGGAGCGACAAAATCGCCCTCACCATCCTTGGCCCACTGAATGACTTCCGCATCAACCGTCGCGACCTCCAGTGTTGAGGCTGGTAGACGGAATACGGTAGACAGGGAAGAGAAGCGTGGGAGCGGCTCCCGCCCTCGACGGTCCCGATCCAACCATGGCCCCCTATGCTGTCTACTGTCTACCGTCTACTGTTTCTTATGTTCCAGCAGACTGCACGCTTGACCGGCGCCGGTTGGATCGATCGCCGCAGCGTCCTTGTCGATGTGCTGGATGATGCCGTTCTTGTCTATGACGAAGGTCGTCCGGTTGGCGACTGGAAACTTTGGATTCAGAATCCCGTAATCCGTCGTAACCTGGCGTGTGAAATCGCTTAGGAGTGGAAACTTCACGCCGATTTGGTCAGCATAGGCTTTGTTGGAGAACTGGCTATCCACGCTGACCCCCAGGACCTGCGTGCCGGCTTGCTCGAACTTGGCGATATCAGCCTGATACGCCTTCAGCTCCTTCGTTCAACCACCGGTGAAAGCCAGAACATAAAACGCCAAGACCACATTTTTCTTTCCGAGGAAATCGCTCAACTTCACCGCCTTGCCGTTCTGATCGGGCAGGGTGAAGTCAGGCGCCTTGTCGCCAACCTTCAGTTCCGCTCGCGCCGGTGCAATCGCGCCGAAGGTCACGAGCAACGCTCCCACTGCACCTACCAGCAGTCTCTTCATCGGCCTCCTCCAGTATGATATGGACCATCTCCTTGCCAACGCTGGCGCGATTATAACCTGTCCCGCAGGGTCCGGTGTATCAAGTTTCCATAAATTCTGGGGGGAGTCGGGCGACATTGTACTACTGACCTTGAACTTCTTCGCAGCGCGCGAAGATTCTCCTTGTTCGTCACTCGCCACTCGCCACTTGTCACTCGCACCCCCTTTGGTTGCGGCCACCGGCTGGGCTATGCTGTTCCCGGCTCGGCAGCGATGCCCAAGCCGATCATCCGGGCGGACCGCGCTCCGCAAGTCTGGCCTCGCACTGCTACGCGACAGTCCCAAAGCGATCAAGGATCCGAAAAATGACCAAGGCCAGGGCAACATTCACCAGAATGGCGCTGGCAAGATCCAAAGGATGAAAGGGCGGGGGCGACTCCAGCAGCACCTGCTCGAGACCCGCGTAGAAAAGACCGTGAATCAGCACACAGGCCGCTGTCAGGAAGAGACGCGGAATCATCCGATCGAAATCGAACTTGAAGCTCGCGGCTACGGCGATGTACCCCGCCAGCGCCTTGGCCATGCCATACATGCCGAGATGCCGGTACGTGTCGCAGAAGGCATCCTGCAATAAGCCCACCATGGTTCCCAGCGCGGTTCCGAAATTCCTGCTCCGTTTGGCCAGCACAAAATAGATCGTCACGAGCAGGGGAAAGTCAAAAAGGCGCGCCAGCGGAATCTTGATGGGCAGAAACATCTGTAGCAGGAGAGCTACGAAGATCGATGCCCAGAGCACCGCTGCATGCACGTGATAGACTTCGATCTCTCTCCGGACCGGCGCGGCCATGACTAGTGATCAGTTCTCAGTAAGAGTTCTCAGTTTTCAGTCATCAGTTCTCAGTAAGAGCTTTCAGCCATCAGCAATCAGCAGGAAACCCCGGTTTGGCTTGCTGATAGCTGAGGGCTGACGGCTGATAGCTACTGAGAACTGAAAACTGAAAACTGAGAACTGCGAACTAACTCACTTGGGCGGTCGGCCCTGCGCCATCCGTCCGACGACGTCGCCGAGTTTCTTGATCTCCTCGCCGTACCCGGCCCAATCGCCCTGGCGCAGCAGTTCTTGAGCCCGCTGGTAGTGCTGATTGGCCTCGCGCGCCAGCGCCTGCATCGCGGCGGCCCCGGGAGCGTTCGGAGCGCCGGGCGCGACGGCGACGGGAGCCTGGGGGCCGCCCGGCGTGGCTGACATGCCGGTTTCGCGGCCGCCGGTGGAAATCGCGCCGCCGAAGATGCGGGAGAGCGCCGCGTCCAGTGTGGGCTCCATCACCACGTTATCAGAATAGGCTACCAGGACGCGCTTCAACTGCGGCAGCGCGCCGCCCGCTTCGGCAGCGAGGTAGAGCGGCTCCACGTAGAGGACGGAGTTGTTGACGGGGATCACCAGCAGGGTGCCGCGGATCACCTTCGACCCGCCCTGCCCCCACAGCGTCAGCGCCTGCGAGATGACAGGATCCTGGTCGATGCGCGACTCGATCTGCTGCGGGCCGTAAATCAGCTTTTGCTTGGGGAAGGCGAACACCAGCACCTTGCCGTAATTGGGCGGGTCGCAACGTGCCGCCATCCAGGCGATCATGTTGTCCTTGCGCGCCGGGGTGAAGGGCACCATCAGGACGAACTCCTCGCGCGTGCCGACCTCGGCGAGCTTCATGATGTTGTAATAGGGCGGCATCGCCGCGCCACTCTCCGCGCCGGGGCCGGCGCTCTGCGCCACGCGCCACAGGTCTTCCTTGTTGTAGAAAACACGCGGGTCCGTCATGTGGTATTGGGCGTATTTCGACGCCTGGATGGAGAAAAAATCGATGGGGTAGCGGATGTGCGACCGCAGGCCTTCGGGCATGGCTTCGAGCGGCTCGAAAACCCCGGGGAAGAGCCGCGCGTAAGCCTGGATCAAGGGGTCGGCGGGATCGCTGATGTAGAAGTGGACCCGCCCGTCATAGGCATTGACGGTGGCCTTCACGGAGTTGCGGATATAGTTGCCTTGATCACCGGTGGGCTCCGAGTAGGGATACATGTCGGAGGTGGTGTAGGCGTCGAGCATCCAGACCAGGGACCCATTGTCGGCGATCACCATATAAGGGTCGTGGTCGTAGCGCAAGAAGGGCGTCAGCCGCCCAGCGCGCTCGAGCACCTGGCGGTAAATCATCAGGCGGCTCTCGGGTCGGATGTCCGTGGAAAGGAGAATCTTCAGTTCGCCGAACTCCAGGGTGAAAAGCACCCGCCGCCACAGGCCCCCCACCGCGATTCCGCCCGCGCCTTGATAGGTGCTGTAGACATTCTCGTCGCCCGACGGGTAATCAAACTCTTTCAAGCGCGTGTCGACAAAGCAATACTCGTTCGATTGCTCCCCGTAGTAGATCTCCGGCCGCGTGATGCGGATGGGGATGCTGGCGATCGGCGGAATGTCCTTGATGAAGAAGACCGGCAGGCCGTCGGAGGTGAGCTCGTTCACCGGGCTCATGCACAGCCCGTAGCCGTGCGTGTAGGTGAGGTGCTCGTTGATCCAACTGCGGCTGGGGAGGCTGGAGGCGGTGAGCTCGCGGGGCGAAAGCGACATCTGCCGATAGGTCCCGTTGACCCAATAGCGGTCATTGTCCACGTGGACGAAGTCGTAGTAGGTGCGGATTTCCTGGAGCTGGCCAAAAGTGGTCAGCAGCGGCTTGTGGTCCCACAGCCGGACGTTGCGCATCGTGGCGTCGTTCGAGCGCACGTCGTTGAGCGTGAGGTCCTCGACGGCAGAGAAGTGTTTCTCTTCGAACCGGTCGAGGGCGTAGGCCTTGCGAGTGAATTCGATGGCGCGAGCGATGTAAGGGCTTTCCTTATCGAGTTCGTTCGGCGCCACGATGTAGCGCTGGATGATCTCCGGATAGATGCCGCCGCCGATCACGCCCACGGCCACCAGCAAGGCAAGGCTCCAGAGCGCGGGCCGGAGGCTGCCGCGGCCGGTGCGGAAGCCGGCCGCCACAAATCCCACCGCCGCCAGCAGGGAAACGGCCATAAGAATCCGCAGCACAGGGAGCGTGGCGGCCACGTCCGCATAGCCGGCGCCGTAAACCATCCCGCGCGGCGAATAGAGCAGATCGTACATCGACAAGCGAAAGCGATAGGCGATCAGAACGAAGATCAGCGCCGCCAGCACCATCAGATGGGCGCGGGCGTGCCGGGCCATCGACGGCCCCCGTTGCGTCACCCACACTCCGCCTTCGGTGAAGTAGAGGAACAGCGCGCTCAGCAGGCAGGCGATCAGGACGAGCAGCGCGAAGTGGTAAAGGAACCACACGAACGGCAGGCGGAAGAGATAGAAGCTCAGGTCGATGCCGAAAAGCGGATCGGCCTGCCCCATCCGTACCGGGTGCCGAGCCAGCAGATATTCCAGCCAGTGACCCTCGGCCCATTCACCCGTGAAGAAGCCCACCAGCAGGACGCCCACCCAGATCAGCCAACGAAAGACCCTACCCAGCTTGTCGAGCCCGGGGAACTCGATGATCGAGTCGTAGACCTGGAAGCCATGACCGTGGGCGAGGCTGCGGGCCAGGAGCAAATTGAGGCCCACGATCACCATGAAGCCCAGCCCCGCGAGGCCGCTCAAGAAGATCTGAGATTTCAGGACCGTGAGGTAGAGGAGACGGAAGCCTTCCTGCTTGAACCAGATCCAGTCCACCAGTAGATCAATGCCGTTTGCGAACAACGGTCCAAAGATCAGGAAGAAGAGGAAGACACCCACAAGGATGCGCGCTAAGCGTTCTCGACTCATAGTGAGAACTATCTTACACCCGAATCAGGGATTAGGGGTCCGAGAAGAATTGAGTTCCGCACACAAATTCTGCGGAGGAACCTCCCGCTGAATGCTACAATGGCCCCAGAACCCTTATAAGGATGGGACGTGCTGAGGCCCTATGCCTCATGGAGTCGACCTTTACGGCCGATGGTCACAAGAGATGCGGCGCAGCGGGTTCTTTCGCCCCGGCGAGCGGATCGGGGTAGCCGTTTCAGGGGGGCCGGACTCCGTGCTGCTGTTCGATTTTATGAAACAAATGGCCCGCGAGCTGGGTCTACAACTGGCGGTAGTCCACTTCAACCACCGGTTGCGCGGCGCCGAGTCGGACGCTGACGAGCGCTTCGTGCGCGAGTTGGCGCGAGGCGGCTCCATTGAAAGGCCCGACGAGTCCGGGAAGCCGGAGAGACCCGAGGGGGAAGTTGAATTCGTCCGCGGCGAGGCGGACGTGGCTCGGGTGGCCCGTGAGAAGCACCGGAACCTGGAGGCTACGGCGCGCGACCTTCGCTATCGTTTCTTTTTCTCTCTCGTCAACCAAGGCAGGGTGCACAAGGTGGCGACGGCGCACACGGCGAACGACCAGGCAGAGACGGTGCTGCTGAAGCTCCTGCGAGGCGCTGGAACGCGCGGTTTGGGCGGCATCTACCCCGTGCTGGAAGGTAAAGTGGTCCGACCGTTTCTGGGCCTGACCCGCGCCGAGGTGGAAGCGGAGATCGCCCGGCGAAGGCTCGATTTCCGGGTCGATTCCACCAACCGCGACCCGCGTCTTGCCCGCAATAAGATTCGCATGGAGCTGCTGCCGCTCGTCGCGCGCGACTTCAACCCGGCTATCGTCAGGCTGCTGAAAAGCTTCGCGGACCAGACGCGCGATGACGAAGCGTACCTTGAGCAACAAGCGTCGGAGCGGGCCCGGGCGTGGCGGGTGCGGGAGGGCACCGAGGAAAAGATCCCGCTGCGGCCGCTGGTCGAGTTCCCTCCCGCGATTGAGCGCCGCGTGCTGCGCCAGATGATCGCCGGCGTGCGCGGCGGCCTCCAGGGGGTGACCCGCGAGCACGTGGAAGCGCTGCGTCGCTTTGCACGCGAGGCGCAGAGTGGCCGGCAGCTTGCCTTGCCTGGGGGCGTGGTTGCCCGCAAGGAATTCGATTGGCTGGTCGTGAGCCCTGAACCCGGCCCCGCTGGTAAGCCGTTCGCCTATCCGGTGGCGGTGCCAGGGTCGGTCGCGGTTGCAGACTTGGGCCTCACCTTCCACTTCAAAATTGTTGGTGCCGACGGGCTTCGAGAAGCGTATAATGAAAAAGGAGTCATTTGCCTGGAGGCAGAGAAGTTATCGGGGACCCTTGTCCTACGCAACTGGCGCGCGGGAGATCGCTTCCAGCCCAAGGGTAGCCGGAGAAACCGGAAGCTGAAGGAGCTTTTTCGCCAACGCAAGATCAGGGTGGACGAGCGTTCCGGCTGGCCGGTGCTTGAATGCGGCGGCAGGATCGTCTGGGTTCGGGGCTTTCCTGCGGGCGCGGATGCGTCTGCGGCCGCATCAGGGGAAGTCCTGGTGATCCAGGAAGAACGGCACCGGCCTTCGAGTTCGAAGGGATCGGATGAGCCCAGGGGAGAAAGACCGTCATAACCTTTAGAATCAGCGGTCGTCTCATATCTCGGGCCGTTACGGTTGGCGGCGGTCTGCGCCCAAGAGAAGAATTGGTGCATCTATAGTTGGTGGTAGGAGAACGTACAGGCGAAGAGCGACAGCTCGTTGGTCGCGCAGCGGGTGGCCCGAGGAGGAACATTTGAATTCGGTGATTAAGAACATTATTTTCTGGGTGGTGATGGTGGCCACTGCCCTCCTCCTCTGGGCCGTGGTAAAGTCCAACACGGGCGACAAGCCGAAGGACTTCTCCTTCACGGATTTCACCGATCACGTGGAGAAGGGCGAGGTGAAAGACGTAACGGTGGTCGGCGGGGCGGAGGTCACTGGCACGCTGAAAAAGGACAACGCCTCCTTCAAAACCACCATTCCCGGAAATTTTCCTGATATCTACAAATCGCTGATCGACAAGGGCGTCACCGTTCATATCAAGGACAATTCCGGCGGCGCCTGGATGAGCTGGCTTTCGAACGGCTTGCCTCTGATCATCCTGCTGGGTTTCTGGATTTTCTTCATGCGCCAGATGCAGAGCGGCGGCAACAAGGCGCTCTCCTTCGGCAAGAGCCGGGCCCGACTGCTCTCCACGCAGCAGAAGAAGATCACCTTTAAAGACGTGGCCGGCGTCGACGAAGCGAAAGAAGAGCTGCACGAGATCATCGAGTTTCTGCGCGAGCCGCAGAAGTTCCAGAAGCTGGGCGGCCGCATTCCCAAGGGTGTCCTCCTGGTGGGGCCGCCGGGCACGGGCAAGACATTGCTGGCGCGCGGCATCGCCGGGGAAGCCAACGTTCCATTTTTCTCCATTTCGGGTTCCGACTTCGTGGAGATGTTTGTGGGCGTGGGCGCCTCCCGGGTTCGCGACCTTTTCGAGCAGGGCAAGAAGAACGCACCCTGCATCATCTTCATCGATGAGATTGACGCGGTCGGCCGGCATCGCGGCGCCGGACTGGGCGGCGGTCACGACGAGCGCGAGCAGACGCTGAACCAGTTGCTGGTGGAAATGGACGGGTTCGAGTCGAACGAGGGCGTCATCCTGATTGCCGCCACCAACCGTCCCGACGTGCTGGATCCGGCGCTGCTGCGTCCCGGCCGGTTCGACCGCCGGGTGGTGGTGCCGCTGCCGGATGTGGGCGGACGCGAAGGCATCTTGAAAGTCCACACCAAGAAGATTCCTCTCGCCGAGGACGTTGATATCAGTGTCTTGGCGCGCGGCACGCCGGGCTTTTCCGGCGCGGACCTCGCCAACCTCGTCAACGAAGCGGCGCTGCTGGCGGCGCGTCAGAACCGCAAGCAAGTGATCATGGTCGACTTCGAGTTTTCCAAGGACAAGGTCCTGATGGGTAAGGAGCGGCGGTCGCTGATCCTCTCGGAAGAAGAGAAGAAGACAACGGCGTATCACGAGGCGGGCCACGCGCTCGTCGCCGCCATGGTGCCGTACTCGGACCCCGTCCACAAAGTGACCATTATTCCTCGCGGGATGGCCCTGGGAGTGACGCTTCAGCTCCCGGTGGACGACAAGCACACCTACTCGAAGGACTACCTCGAGTCGCGCCTCGCCATCATGATGGGCGGGCGGATTGCAGAGGAAGTTTTCCTCGGTCACATTACCACCGGCGCCGGGAACGATATCGAGCAGGCCACCACGCTGGCTCGCCGCATGGTCTGCGAGTTCGGCATGTCCGACCTCGGTCCCCTGGCCTTCGGCAAGAACCAACAGGAGATTTTCCTGGGTCGCGACCTCGCCACCTCGCGCGACTTCAGCGAAGACACGGCGATCAAGATCGACCAGGAAGTGAAGCGATTCATCATGACGTCCTACCAGCGCGCCAAGGATATCCTCACCCAGAACCGCGACGTGCTGATCCGCATCGCCGAAGCGCTGCTGGAGCGCGAAAGCCTCGACGCCTCGGAAGTCAAGTTGCTGATTGACGGCAAGCCGCTTCCGGAGCGCGCTCGCATCGAGCCGCCCAAACCGTCGCAGCCGGAGACCACCCAGGTGCTCAAGCCGCAGTCGGCGCCCGGCCTGCCGGGTCGCGAAAGGCCGCAACCCGCGTAGGCGCAGGGGCGGGATTGCCGGGTCGAATCCGCGCCTCGGTCCGGCCACACCGTCAGCGATCGCATTCAGCCAGAGAGGTCCAACTGCTGACGGAAGGATCGGCTGCGCTGAGGGCTGAGAACTGACGGCTGAGAACTGAGAGCCTACAGCTCTTGGCAACGGACCGCGGGCAACGGGCGTCTTTCAGCATGACCCCACGCGCCGAATTCAATCTCGAGATCAGCGGCCGCAAAGTCCGCCTGGGCCAGCGCACGCTGCTCATGGGCGTGCTCAATGTGACGCCGGACTCCTTTTCGGATGGCGGACTCTTCCTTGCGCCGGACCGCGCCATCGAACGCGGCCTCGAACTGGCGCGCCAGGGAGCAGACTGGATCGACGTGGGCGGCGAATCCACGCGTCCGGGCTCGAAGCCGATCACGGCGGAGGAAGAGTTGGCTCGGGTGCTGCCGGTGATCGAAGGCTTACGCCGCGCGCTGGACCGAGCCGGCGGCCTGAGCACGCGTGAGGCCGCCGCGTCGCGTCGCAGTCGGGAAAGCGTCGAGATTTCAATCGATACCACCAAAGCCTCCGTGGCGGAGGCCGCGGCCCGCGCCGGGGCCTCCATCATCAACGACGTGAGCGGCCTGCGCTTCGACCCCGGCATTGCCGAGGTCGCGCGGCGGCACCGCACGCCGCTGGTCCTCATGCATCTGCGCGGGCGTCCGGAGACGATGCAGCAGAAGCCCTTCGCAAAATCGGTGTGGCGCTCCGTCGGCGACGGCCTCGAGTGGTCCGTCCGGCAGGCCCTTCAGCGCGGCGTTCGGCGATCGCAGCTCATCATCGACCCGGGCCTTGGCTTCGGCAAGACCCGGCGCCAGAACTTCCAAATCCTCGCGCAGCTCGACCGCCTTCGCCGCTTCCGCCTGCCCATCCTGGTGGGCACCTCGCGAAAGTCATTCGTGCAGGCGATCGTGGCAGGCGAGGGACTCGACCCGTCGCGGCAAGGTGTGTTGCTCACGCCGGCCCAGGACCGCCGGACTGCCGGTGTTCGCCTGAAGTCCCGTCCCGCGCCTGGCCCGTGGGTTCTGACCGACCAGACCGAGAGCCTCGGCGAGAGGCCGACGCCCCTGCTGATCGGCGATGCGGCCGCGGTGGTCGCCTCGATCCTGGCGGGCGCTCATCTCGTTCGCGTTCATGATGTCGCGACGGCACTGCCGGGCGTAAGGTTTGCCGATGCGGTTCTGACGGCGGTCGGTGGCCGGTAGAGGATCTCCCGGATCCGGCCTTCCGGCGGGTGGTCTTGCGTCCGAGAGGCTTTGACACGCCGCCCACCAAGTGCAGAAGGAAACCACACGGGACTGCCGTTCGGGCAGCACGCCGACCCGCTGGCGTTCCTGTTCCACCTGGCGCGCTTCGGAAGTGCGCAGACTGGTGTTGGGCGCCGTTCCTCAAGCCGCCCGGCCTCGAACAATGCCCCGCGGACAGAAAGGCGCTGTTCGTGGCTGACGTCGAATGCCGCCTTGACAAGCAACAGATTTGTTGTTATCTTTAGGCCATGAAAGCAACAAATCTGTTGCTTGTCGTCCGGCCTTCGACAATTCGCGGCAATAAGGAGCTATTCAATATGACTGTTCGCAGCCTTCCCGGCGGTGTGCCTGAACCCGACGAGCTGTTCGGGCGTGAACACGTCATCCAGTGTGTTTGGGATCTGCTGGCGGGAAACAACATCTACCTCGTCGCCCCGCGCCGCTTCGGAAAGACGGGGGTCATGGCCCACATTCTCAAGCGGCCTCGTGAGGGATACCTTCCCGTCTATCTTGACGTCGAGGACGTCCACGATCCCGACCGATTCGCATCCGAGCTGATCGCCGCGCTCCTCGAGCACGACAAGCTTCGCAGCTATCTAAGCGCCGCAAAGGGCCTGCCTTCGGGCCTCATGGATTTCCTGACATCCCGCATCGATAAAGTGCGTACGGACTACTTCGAAGTTGAACTAAAGGACCTCATGCACGATAAGTGGAAGGAGACGGCCAAAGCGTTGATTTTGGAAATGGAGAAGGCTAAAGACACGGTCATCTTTATAATCGATGAGTTCCCGCAGTTCATCGACAACATCGAGAGAAAGCACGGGGCCGATGAGGCGCGAGCATTCCTGGAATGGTTCCGGTCGCTGCGCATGAAGCAGAAGGACCGTTTGCGGCGTTTCCGCTTCATTCTCGGCGGCTCCACCGGCATCGACATTATTCTTCGCCGGCTGGAGGTCTCCGACAAGCTCAATGACTGTTTCCGCGTGCCCGTCGAGGCCATCAGCAGAGAGGCAGCGGACAAGCTGCTCGTGGGCCTTGCGGAAAAATACAAGCTGACATTCACCCCGGAAGCCTTCGCCCGAATTTTCGAACTGATATCACCACCCGTCCCCTACTTCCTCCATCTTCTGGTTTCTCAGCTCATCCTGGAAGAAAGATTGCGAGATCGGGAGCTCAGCCCTCAGGATATCGATGATGTCTACCAAAGGCGCCTTTTAGGGCCTACCTGCCGCGCTTATTTTGAGCACTACCGCCAACGCCTGTGGCGTTATGGCGCGATTCGGGAGCGGGCGGCGGTAGCTATTTTGCAGGACATCGCGCAAGCCGGGGCAGGACGCGTCTCGCAAAGCGGCCTTTACGACGCGTATCGCCGCGCACGTGGCAAGGGCGTTTCCGCGCTCGAGTTTGATGAAATCATGGCCGACCTGGAAAGCGATTGGTATGTCGTCCTGGACCCTCCCACCAACGAGTATTACTACCTGCTGAGCACAATGAAAGACTGGTGGAAGCGATACTACCGAACCTTCCGGGCCAAGAAGCGTTAGGAATCGTGACCATGCCCATTTCCAGATTCGTCTACGATCCTTGGGAGCTCCCGCCGGAGCAGCGGCAGACGACCTTCGTCGGCAGGGAGCAGTTTCTTGATCGTTTCCTGGGGGCCATTCGCGAGCAGGAAGGCCGCGCCACGGTTCAGCATTACATTCTCACCGGGCCCCGCGGCATCGGCAAGACGACCCTCCTCCTAGTCCTACGTGACCGGATCCGCCAGGACCCCGAAATATCCGCCAAGTGGTTCTGTGTTCAGCTCCGCGAAGAGGAGTACTACGTCCACAAGCAACGCGATCTGTGGCAACTGGTGCTGCAAGCTCTCGCCGTGGACGAGAAGTTAGCTGAGGCGCGGAAGGTGGTGGACAAGGCAGAGGAAATCCGCGATGAGGAAAAGAGCTCCGCCCTCTTAGTGGACGGGCTGCGGAGCATTTGTCACCGTTACGGCAAGCGCCTGGTGCTCCTGATCGATAACTTCGACCATATCTTTCCCAGCACCGCCGCCGGGGAAGCCAAACATCGCAAGCCCGACAGTGAGTATCGGGCTTTTCGCAAGCGCCTGAGCACCGAAGGATTTCTGATGCTCATCGCTACTTCGGTGAAGCTGTTCCAGGATATCTACGGCTACGACAAAGGATTCTTCCACTTTTTCTCCCCGGTCGAATTGCCGGAGCTGAGCCAGGAAGAAGTTGCTGAGATGCTACGGCGGCTGGGGCAAGCAGATGAGAATGCGGAGTTTCTGTCACGGCTCGAACGATCCAAGGTGAACGTCCAGACGCTTTCCGTCCTTACCGGTGGAAATCCGCGTTTAATCACCATGCTGTATCACATCCTTTCCCGAAAAGAGATGGGCGAGCCGGTGCAGGTGCTATGGGAGACGGTGGCCGGTCTTACGCCGATGCTGCGGCAGGAGCTCGCGGATATGCCGCGCCAGCAGAGCAAGACCTTGGACGCGCTCCTCCGGCTGAACGGGGCGGCCGCCCCTGCCGAAATCTCCAAGTACTCACGCCTGCCGCTCAATGTCGTCACGACACAACTTGGAAGGCTCAAGGCGGCCCGATATGTAGCCCTGGACGGCGGGGGAAAGGGCAGAAAAGCCACCTACCGCGTCGCTGACCAGATGTTCAGCGTGTGGTATTGGATGCGTTATGTGCCGGTGGCTCGCCGGCGTATCGAGCTGTTCATTGATTTCCTTCGCGCCTGGTTTTCATTGGAGGAAAGGCGGCGCCTTTACCAAGAACGCTTAGAACGATTTCACAGCTATCAAGCGCGCGGTTTCGCCGGGTTGGCTCAACGGTCCCTGCGGGATGCCGAGTATTTTGCTGCGACCTTTGACGAACCCACGGAGCGCAGGAGGGAGATGGAACATATTGCGGACGCGTATACAACCGTGGGCGACTTGCCGTCGGCAGCCGGGCTGTTGGCGGAGCTAGAAGGTACTAAAGTGAAGTCCACAAGGAAGTTCGAGTCCCTCGGCTACTCAGTTCTGGCCAGCCGACTCATGGCGAAAGGGGACAGGGAACGCGCTCTGAAAACCTATTCAGAGGCTTTGGCGAAGGATCCGCATGACGCAGAAACACGCGCACGTTTTGGGTTGGCCCTCGTCCTATCTGCAAGATATGCCGAGGCGATGGAGCAATTCGATCAAGTTCCAAACAGACTCCGCCTAAAAGGTGTTCTGCCCTCCACTCTGTTGGCCTTTCGCGGAGTCGCACGAGGGTACCTAGGAGACCCCCACGGAGCGCTCGCCGATTTAGCTGCCGTCGTGGACCTGCCGGGCGCCCCTGTTGAAATTGTGGCTGGGGCTCTCCTGGAGCGGGGCAGAACCAAACGGGAACTCGGTGATTTTCACGGTGCGGTGGCGGACTACACGCTAGCGGTGGAACTCAAGGGTGTTCCGGCAGAAGCAGTGGCCGAGGCCCTTGTCAACCGCGGTATCGCGGAGCGCGGACTCGAGGATCTGCAGAGAGCGATAGCGGACTACACGGCAGCGGTGAAGCTAGAAGCCGCCCCACCAGAGCAGGTCGCTAGGGCCCTCGTCAACCGGGGTATCGCTGAGAGCGAACTCGACGATCTGCAAAGTGCGATAACGGACTACACGGCGGCGGTGAACCTAGAGGGGGCCCCGGCAGAGCAGGTTGCCAAAGGGCTCGTTAACCGCGGATTCGCCAAAGGCAGACGGGGCGATTTCCAGGGCGCGATTAATGACTATACTGAGGTGGTGGACCTACATGGTGCCCCTGCAAAATACGTGGCTCTGGCACTCATCAGCCGTGGCATCTCCAGAGCCGAACGAGACGATGTCGAAGGCGCAATGACGGATTATAGCGCGCTCGCAGCATTACGGGATGCGCCGACCGATTTGGTTGGGATGGCCATGAGCTTCCGCGGCCGGGCACATGGTCATCTTGGCCAGTACGAGGAAGCCTTGAGGGACTTCGCCCTTTCTCTTCAGTCCCCGGGTCTTCCAGACGAAACTAGGATGGAAACGACGCTGTATGTGGGTGTGGCTCTCGACGAACTCGGAAGGTCCAAAGAAGCTCTGGAGAACTACGCCCTCTGCGCTCAAAGCGGCATCATGCCTTTTGTTCACAAAGGCCTCCAGTCCACGGTGGTGTTACTTCTCTGGGAAGAAAGGGCTGATGAAGCGCTCGGATGGGTCCGTCGACTCCATGAACTCGAACCCCGCGAGGGGTCTCTCGAAACTCGGCTTGAGGCAAGGCTCGACATGATCCGTGCAGCCTCCGCAGTTGCGTCGCTCGAAGACGCGAGCCGTCTGGTTGATGCCCTTCTTGAAACTGATCCCGAAGAACTCCGAGCGCGCCTGCAATTCCTCAAACCCGGTCTGGAACTGGCCAAAACCAAGGACGAATCGGTATTGGCCGACCTGCCCGAAGACGAACGTAAAATCGCCAGGGAGATTGCCCGGTCGCTGGCGGAAGCGGCACGCCCGCCTATGGGCCAACCACCCTCCTAGCGGCTAGCCATGGGCAGTGTTTTTCTGTCCGTGGGCTTTTCCCTTGATGCCAAACCTCCGGTCAATTGTGGCTGCGACGACGCCCCGCCCCATGGCCGAACGCCGTTCGGCCATACACTAACCTCGGTGGCGGGCTAAAAGTAAACGTGCTTTCCCTCGCGGCTCTCGCGGAGGATGCCGTCGTGAAAGTCGTTGAAATGGCTGGTAGGCCTGGGGAGATTCGAACTCCCGACCTACGGTTTAGGAAACCGTTGCTCTATCCATCTGAGCTACAGGCCCACGAAGTTGCGAGCGGGCTTCGGTCGGGGCGCACCGAATGCCGGACTTTCTCGCTGATAAAGCGGCCGCGCTCCCGGCGGCGGGTGGGGCGATCTGGATGGCGCTGGAAATTGAGGCGCCCTTTACGCCGGCGTGGCAACCTTGGTTCGACGCCGGGCGGAAGGCCGCTTCTTCTTCGGAGCTTCACCCTCGGCCGCCTCGAAGGCCGCCAGCGAGGTGACAAACTTCTTCATGCCGGCGGTGTCGAAATCGATCGTGATCCTCTCCTCGTCACGCTCGATGACCGTGCCATTTCCATACTTAAAGTGGTGGACATATTGTCCTGGCTTGAGATTCATAGGGTGGTTCTCCTCCACATCGATGTCATGCGTCGCCGACGAAATTCCGTCGGGGTCAGCGCCGGAATACCAGATATCGCCAGTGATGATGTTACCACACTTGACGACAAAAGGCCAGCAACATCGCGTAGTTGGCGTTGTTGCCCCAAAAGTAGCCGACCGCTGTCTCACTTGCCAGACTCCTTCAAACTGGGCTAACGTTACAAACCATGGAGCTATTCGAATTGACAAAGGCGCTGGTCAACATCGACTCAGTGACCGGCGGCGAAGGCGCCTGCGCCGAATTCCTGCGCCAGACCTTAGCCGCGCGCCAGTTCGAGGTCGAGTTACAACCGGTCAGCCCGGGGCGCTCCAACGTCCTGGCCTTCCGGGGAACGCCGGAGGTTGTCCTCAGCACCCATATCGACACCGTTCCGCCGTTCTTCCCGGCTCGCGAAGATGCCGAGTGGATCTATGGCCGCGGCTCGTGTGACGCGAAAGGTATCGTCGCCGCTCAAGTGACAGCGGCGGAGCGCCTCGCGAGCGACGGTATGGACGATTTCGGCCTGATGTTTCTGGTGGGTGAAGAGACCGTCAGCGACGGAGCGCGCGCGGCCGACGCGGCGCCCCGCGGCGCCAAGTACATTATCAACGGTGAGCCCACCGGGAACAAGTTGGCGCTCGGCACCAAAGGCATCCTCCAGGTCGACATCCGGACGCGCGGCAGGGCTGCCCATTCGGCGTATCCCGAGTTGGGCGAGTCGGCTGTCGAGAAATTGCTGGACATCCTGGCGGACTTGCGAAAGATGCCCCTTCCCCGGGACCCCGTGTTGGGAGCCTCGACCGCCAACATCGGTGTGATTTCCGGCGGGCGCGCTCCCAACGTGGTCCCGGACGAAGCCGAGGCACGCGTCCTCATCCGCACGGTAACGGATTCCGCCGAGCTGCGCCATCGGATCGAATCTCTCCTGGGTGGACGATGCGAGTTTGTGTTCGTCCGGGACACGCCGATGCTCCGAATGGAGAAACTCGACGGCTTCGATACCAGCGTGGTGGCTTTTAGCACGGATCTGCCGTCGCTCACCCGCTGGGGGAGGCCGCTGCTCTTGGGTCCCGGCTCCATCGCCGTAGCTCACACCGACCATGAGTGCATCCGAAAAGAAGACTTGGTTCACGCAGTCGATTTATACTGTCAACTTGTAAACCAGTTGAAGAAAACCATGAATGATGAACTCGCGCAGCACTCAGCAATCAGCCATCAGCACTCAGCAAAACAGGCAAAAAAGATGAATCCGCAGATTGCGCAGATTACACAGATTCAGGAAAAGGAGTAAAAAGGAGTCATGAGTCAGGAGTCGGCATATGAGCACTTTGTCACTCGAAGCTCGTTGCTCGAACCGTGGCGCCCTCATTCTGACTTCTTTCTTCGTCAATCTGTTTAATCTGCGTAATCTGCGGATAAAGTCTTCGTCGCTTTGAGAAAGGCCCTGTCGAACGTGAAAAAACTCGAAGTTGGCATCTTGGGCGCTACGGGGATGGTCGGGCAGCGCTTTGTGAGCCTGCTGGAAGGCCACCCCTGGTTTCATCTCGCCTGGCTCGCGGCCTCGGACCGGTCGGCGGGGAAGGCCTATTCCGAGGCTTGCTCCTGGCGCCTGCGCGACCCCATGCCAGAAAGGGCGCGCGGCCTCGTGGTGCACGAGTGCCGGCCGGGCGACGCGCCCATGCTGCTGTTCTCGTCGCTCGATTCGAAGGTCGCGGGCGAAGTGGAGCGGGAGTTCGCCAAGGCCGGCCACGTCGTCATTTCCAATTCGTCCAACTACCGCATGGAGCCGGACGTGCCGCTCCTGATCCCGGAGGTCAACCCGGACCATCTGGCGCTGGTCCGCATGCAGCGGCAACGCCGCCGCTGGAAAGGAATGATCGTCACCAACCCCAACTGCACCGCCGTGGGTCTGGTGATGTCGCTCGCCCCGCTCGATAAGGCGTTCGGCCTGGAGAAGGTCCTCATGACCAGCATGCAGGCTGTCTCGGGCGCCGGTTATCCGGGCGTGCCGACGCTCGACATCCTCGGCAACGTGATCCCATACATCGCCAAGGAGGAAGAGAAAGTCGAGGCCGAAACCCGCAAGCTCCTGGGCAGGCTTTCGGACGGGCGCGTCGAGCCCGGAGCCTTCGCGGTGAGTGCCCATTGCAACCGCGTGCTGGTGGAAGACGGCCATACGGAGTCGATCTCGGTGGCCCTCAAGTCCCAAGCGACCGTCGACGATTTGCTCGACGCGTGGCGTAGCTTTCGCGCTTTGCCTCAGCAGCGGAAACTGCCTTCCGCGCCCAAACATCCGATTGTGGTCCGCGAGGAGCACGATCGTCCGCAACCGAAGTTCGACCTCAACGTCGAGCGCGGCATGGCGACGGTGGTCGGGCGCTTGCGCCCCTGCAGCGTTCTGCAATTCAAGTACACGGCGCTCAGCCATAACACCATCCGAGGCGCCGCCGGCGCGGCCTTGCTGAACGCCGAATTGATGAACTCCGAAGGGTACTTGGACTAGCAAAGTAGCACCTCAGTACTTCAGTTGGTCAGTAAGAAAGTTCTCAGTTTTCAGTCCTCAGTTTTCAGTCCCCAACTTCCGTTCCGATCCCCAGTTTGCTGGAACTGAGAACTGAAAACTGAAAACTGAGAACTTTCTTACTGACCAACTGAAATACTGGCATACTGAAAAACTGATAGACTGAAAGGCTGACAAACTCCCATGACCGAAACCCGCCCGCTCAATCTCGCGATCCTCGGTTACGGCAAGATGGGCCGGACGATTGCCCAGCTTGCCCCCGAGCGGGGCTTCCAGGTTCGCCTCATCCTCGACGTGGACGCGAACGCCGGCGGCGCCGGCATCAACGCCAGGAGTTTCGAAGGCATCGACGTCGCCATCGATTTCACCTGGCCATCGGCGGTGGTGGAGAACGTCCGCCGCGTGGCGGCGCTGGGCGCGAGCCTGGTGGTGGGGACGACGGGCTGGATGGACCGGCTCGACGAGGTCCGCCAGATCGTGGAACAGGCGGGGGTGGGCATGGTCTACGCCGCCAACTTCTCCATCGGCGTGCAACTGTTTTATCGCGTTGCGCGCGCCGCGGCCGAGATCTTCGCCGCCTTCCCGATGTACGAGCCGTTCATCACCGAGACGCATCATCGGTTCAAGAAAGACGCCCCCTCCGGCACGGCGCTCGAACTGAAGCGGCAGGTGGCGACGCTCTTCGAGGGCCGCGAAGTGCCGGTGGCCAGCGTCCGGGCCGGCTACTTTCCCGGCACCCACGAGCTGGGCTTCGACTCCGAGGCCGATAGCATCGTTCTGCGGCACACGGCCCGCAGCCGCCAGGGTTTCGCCGCGGGCGCCCTTTACGCCGCCCGCTGGGTGGCCGGAAAGAAAGGCTTGTTTTCCTTTTCCGAAGTCGTCGCCAGCGAGTCTCGCGGCTCTAGCGTGCTGTAACATCCAATTCCTCACAATGGCCGGCGGCTCCGCCGCCTGCTGTGGGACAAATGGCCGTCAGCTATCAGCCATCAGCTTTCAGCAAAGCAGGCAAAAGGCGAGAGCTTCTTTGCTGAGTGCTGACGGCTGATAGCTGACGGCTATATCCAAACCGAAGCATCGCCGGCCCGAATCTGCAATCGGGAAGCACAATCCATTCAAAATTCGGCAAAATCGGCCCCAAAATGGTTGTAACCGATTGATTCGAATGGCGATATTCACTATGGGTTCGTTACCGTCCATATTGACTTATCCAATTGATAAGAAGCTGGTTATGCCCATGGGTTCGTTCGCGCGCCGGCCCTCCCCGCATCCCAAACAGAAGCATCGCCGGACCGAATCTGCAATCGGGAAGCACAATCCATTCAAAATTCCGCAAAATCGGCCCCAAAATGGTTGTAACCGATTGATTCGAATGGCGATCTTCACTATGGGTTCGTTACCGTCCATATTGACCTATCCAATTGATAATAAGCTGCTTATGCTTATGGGTTCGTTCGCGCCGGTCCTCCCTATGCTCTCAGCTTCGGCTTCAACCCGCGCCATCAGCGTCTTGATCTTTTCCAGAAGCGGACCGAATTCCTTCTTCAGGTCTCTCACCTGATCCGCGACCCTGTACTTCCGAGGGTATGGCCGGCGGCCCGGCTGGGCGCCAAAGACGAACAGCCGTGCTTCGATACGTCGGCGTACGTTGGCCGGGGACCCGATGGGCCGCCCGATCACGGAAGCCAGGCGGGTGCGCCACCACGCATGCTCCCGTTGCTGCGCCCGGACCACAAAGTCCAAGGCCGTTTCCAGCAAAACGTTCAGGTCATCCGAACGGGGCGGGCCGGCGGCCACCCGCATTCGTCGCGCCTTTTCCCACCAGAGGCTGGCGAGCAGCTCCACGCCCCTAACTTGCGCTTGCCCATGGGGTTGGAAGATGGCGAGGAGGTCGCGATGGAGCCCGAGAAAGTCCCGTGCATCCCCGTGGTGCGCCCGGAGTTCGCTCTCCAAGTTGGGTGGGATCAGGTTGCAGTCACGCGAGTTCAGGGCGGAACGGCGCTTGCCGGCTTGGGTTCGCGGGCCGGTGGACTTCAGGGCGTTGCGACGGTTGGCGGCGACCAGCGCCGCGGTAACGGTCTTGGGCTTGCGGAAAGGCATCATCTTCCTCCTAAGTACTGTATTTCACAAATGCGGTAACGAACGCAAGCGGGGTTCGGGATTCGGGGTTCGGGGTTCGGAAGACAAAATCCCGGAAATCCCGGAACCAAATTCTCCTCTGCGAATCCCGAACCCCGAATCCCGAAACCTTGCGAAACACGTCACCGTAATTATGAATACCAGGACTTAGCCACTCTTCCATGTCGCGGCCGTGTTTCCCGGAAATGGGGGATCCTGTTTCGAGTTTGCATTTTATTTTCAATAACATACAACCGATCACGAACCCCATCAGGAAGTAAGTCATTTATCTCCATACTCTTACACAGTGTTGGGGGGCGCGTTTGGGTTTGTTTTTGGGTTTGTTCCCAGGCATTTTCCTTTGTTTTCAACAACTCCTCGGCTTTGTTCCTGAAAAAAAAAGCCTGCCCTACTGGATATCAAGGGCGGAGCCCTTGGCTAGTAGCGGCCTTAGTGGCGCATTTCACAAATACGGTGACGATGGAAGCGGGGTTCGGGATTCGGGGTTCGCAAGACAAAATCCCGGAACCAAATTCTCCTCTGCGAATCCCCGAACCCCGAAAAACCCGCGAAATACGTCACCGTAATTATGAATACCAGGACTAAGCCATCGATTCCATTTATACATTTGAATCACTGCTCATTGCCCGCCGGGAGCGATTCGGCTCGCGAAAACTTTTCTTGCTCGCCACTCGCCACTCGTCACTTGTCACTCCTAAATGAGCTTCATTGCCCCAAAACTCCAGCGTATCAGGTCCATTTGAGACAATGGAGACAAATGAGACAAATGAGACACTTTATTTTTCTGCTTTCTTTTCAATCGGTTAGATGGCCAAAAAGCGGGTGCGGTCGCGAAAAGTCAAGAAAGTGTGGCATTTTGCCACGCTTGAGCGGAGGGCCGTGATCGAGAATTTGGAGTTGCAGCACACAATATGCTGAAGGAGCCCTTTGGTTCCTCGTAGAGGCCGGCTTTAGCCGGGCATCTTATTGAATTCAAACTGTCGCTCGTTCAGCCTCGTCCTCGAAGCACCAAGTCTAAGGTCGCGGAGGCACCCAGCACCAGTCGGGCCATCAGTATTTGTGCCCTTCGTGGGTCAGGTCCTTGATTTTGAGCCCGCCGAGCCGAACTCCTTTGCGCAATTCCAGAATGTCGGCGACGGCCTCAGCGGGGGATTTGGTTGAGGGGCCAAGATGGAAGGGAGGAGCAGATTCCTTTCGCGCGAGGATTTCCAGAGCCTGCTCGATCACCTCTTCGGGTGAGCGGTAAGGACCACGTGCGAGCTGCTCTTGTAGCAATTCCTCGCTGCGAGACGTCAGGCAAACGTTGCTCATGAATAGAGTATACAGGAAGGGTCAGATTTCCCACAATCGAAGATCGGATGGATCGACCGGCAGGGACCAAGCGAAAAACTTGGCGGCCTTCCTTCACGCCGGGGCAAAGGCGGGCTTCAACGGCTGAATTTCGTGTTAACCTGTGATTCTCCAAGGGAGACTGATGGACAAGGTTCTCTCGAGAATTCTGCGCGGCACTTCCGACGCTAATATTCCTTTCGCCGGGATGCGTCGTCTCCTGTTTAAGCTTGGACTTTCGGGAGCGGATTCGAGGGAGTCGCCACATCTACTGGAAGGACGGAGTCGAGGAAATCCCGAAGCTGCAGCCCAGAGGCGACAAGGCCAAGCCGCATCAGGTTAAGCAGGTTGGTCATGTTCTTCTGAAATACAGGTTAGGGGGCGAACCAGATGCCGAAGCCTAGATACGAAGTTATTCTCTACTAGAGCGACGAAGACCAAGCGTTCATCGCTGAGGTTCCCGAGTTGCCCGGCTGCGCCGCTGACGGGAATACGTATCGACAAGCCCTCGCCAACGTCGAGGTCGTGATCCAGGAATGGATCGAAACCGCGAAAGAACTCGGGCGCCCCGTCCCTGAGCCTAGAGGCCGCCTGGTATTCGCGTAGAAGGCGGGTCTGAATCTTTCTCCCCGATCCTGTCATACTCTGCAACGAGGGGATTGCGCACGGGGAGGCACTCCTGTTCAATCCGGGCCCGCCGGCGGCTGAGCTATTCCCTATTCCCTGTTACCTGGGTGGGAAGCTGGAAATTCGAGCGGTCTTCCCCGGCCGCGAGGCCCGCATCCGCCGGTTTGAAGAGCTTCCGAAGTAGCGCGACCATGAGGGCTGCTTTTTTGTTTCCTGTTCCCTGTTCCCTGTCCCCTATTCCCTGTACTAGCCGCTTGTTTCTTCGGGTGCGGCGGAATAAGCTACCCGTATGAACGAGATCGTGTTCGAAGTCAATCAGGAAGGCGATGGCGGTTTTGTGGCGGAGTGCCTGACTGAGGCGATTTTCACGCAAGCCGACACCTGGGAAGAGTTGCGGCGTAACGTGAAGGAAGCTGTTGCCGCCTATTTTGACCAAGCGCAGCCGCCCGCGGTGATGCGCCTCCGCCTGGTGCGCAACGAGATTTTCGCCAACGGATGAAGATCTTTGATTTCTCCCCCGGATACTGTCATGCTCAGTATGGCCGAGTAATACAGGAGGACCCATGCGAACCACGGAAGTCATATCGATCACCTTGCCGCCCGAAATGGCCAAGGAAGCCCGGCGTCTGGCGGGAGAAGAGAACCGCACCCTCAGCGAACTCTTCCGCGAAACCCTGCGCACCTACCAGCGGGAGCGGCGCTGGGACGAAGTGAACCGCTATGGCCGGGCGCGAGCCGAACGGCTGGGCATCGGAGAGGACGACATCGTGCCTCTGGTCAAACAACTCCGCCGTGAGCGCCGCCAGCGGCGGCAGGCTCGGGCATGACCGTCGTCGTCGACAGCAACGTTTTCATCTCGGCGCTGGTGCATGGCGGCAAACCGCGACGCGTTCGCTCGGGCCGAAGCCGGTGAGTTCACTTTGGCTCTCTCCGCCGCCATTCAAGAGGAAGTCGAGGAAGTCCTGGCAGAGAAATTCCGCTGGCCGCCCAAGCGCATTCTTTGGGCTTGCCAGCCGCTGTGGGCCGTCGCGAGGCTGGCCAAACCGAACGTCAGGTTACAGGTTGGCTGACGATCCCGACGACGACGCTGTCCTGGAGTGCGCGATTGAGGCGCAAGCCGGGGCCATTGTGACCGGTGATAACGATCTCTTGCGCCTGCATCCGTTTCGCGGGATAGCCATCGTCACACCTGCGGCCTTTTTGCGGATGCTGCGACCGTGAGCCGGGATGCGAGCAAGCCGGCGAAAGAACATGGCAGCTTTCTTTCCCCTGTCCCTTGTTCCCTGTCCCCTGTTCCCTATCCCCTGTTAGCTGGCCGAGACGCTGGGGGTAAACCAGAGCGAAGTGTCGAGCATCGAGCACCGGGCCGACCTTTATTTGAGCACCATCTCGGAATACGTCGAAGCGCTGGGTGGGAGGCTGGAAATTCGAGCGGTCTTCCCCGGCCGCGAGGTCCGCATCAGCCAGTTTGAAGAGCTTCCGAAGTAGCACGGCCATGGGGGCGTTGTTATTCCCTGTTCCCTGTTCCCTATTCCCTACGCGTCGTCCGAGGGCCATTCAGGGGCGGGCTAGTCTCTGAGGCCGTAAGGGCCTGAGCCGTGCAGACTCTGTTCCGCCCCGCATTCTTTGCCTTATACATCGCTTGGTCGGCGTCGGCCAGGAGTTGCTCCTGTTTTTCCGTCGTATGGGGAAAGCAGGCGACGCCCACGCTTGCTGTGACACCCCATTTGATCGCCGCACGTTCAATTCCGCTCCGAATGCGTTCCCCGAGCGCACTCGCCTCGCCGACCGAGTAGTTCTTAAGGAGAATCACCATTTCGTCTCCGCCATACCGATAACACGACGCCTTACCGGAACACGTGGCCTTGACGTGCGACGCAACCACTTTCAACACTTCATCGCCCACAGGGTGGCCTTGAGTGTCGTTGACCTGCTTGAAACCATCGAGGTCAACCATGATCACGCTCAGTGGCACTTGGGCGCTTGCCTCTGGTAAGAGCCCCGCGAGGTCTCGGTCGAATCGTCCACGGTTGTAGAGTCCAAGCAGACTGTCCAGATCGGCAGGATCGTCTGGACGTTCGGCTATTTCCCCAACCGGCCCGGCCTGTTCGGCCTCGCGGCTCGGTTCCAGCGGAGCCATCTCGCGCAGAAGGCGCTTGTCCACGCTAGCGAACTCCCGACTCTCGTCCAATCGCACATAGTCGTGAGCCTCAAGAATCTCTGCCTGCTGTCGCAACTCGGGGAGCGAGGTCCCGAGATAATCTGCGTCCCAGGGGTCCGCAATCCACACCGGCGTGTCTTTGTTGCCTGCGCGAAAGCCGAGCCAGAACACCTTCGCTCGGACGTATTCGTGAGGCGAGATGTCGGTTGGGGGGTGAGCAGCGAAATCCAGCTCGATTTCCTGCAGAGTATTGGGGTGCGCAGTCTCTGACGAGTAGAAAGTAATCTTGCCTTCTTCAACATCACGCCGGATCGAGTTGACGAGCGCTGGGTGGATTCGGAACGGGTCCGCCTTCAACTCGACCCTACTTTGCAGGTGCGAGGTGAGGACAAGGCAGAGAGCCAATTCCTTAGAGTTGAAGTCCTGTACACTGGCCCTAACGTACGATGCGGCCCTTTGCAAATATGGCTGCGGGGGCCACCCTACCTCGACGTTCAACACTCGTGACGTCCCCGCAAGGAACAGTGTGGGCGACAGGTTCTTGAATCGCGACTGCAACCCTTGGGCCAAGGCCGCTGCTGACTTTTGGTACTGGGGCATGGCAGCCAGATCATCCAGCGCTTCACGACTCAAAGAGAAGTCCCAACTCCTTCCGACCCCACGAACCACGAAGTAAAAGGAGAATCCATCATTCATCTCGCGCGGCTCGAGCTTGAGGTGCTTCCCTTCGAAGATCATTTGAAGCCGCTCGATACCGCTCATCGTCTTTATCTTTCCTGTAAACCCGCCGTCAATATGCACGCGCGTCTGTCTCCGTCAGAACAATAATGGACCACGTCTTCCTGTCTGAGGTCTTTTTCAGATCTTTCGGAAAACGCATCGATAAAAAACCAGCGTTGAGAGGCCGAATCCCAAGCCCGGCGACACCCACGAACGGAATGTGTGACGCGGTGGTTAGTTGTCCTCTTTGAGTTCAAGTGAGAGGAAGTGGACCCGGCCCGAGCTATCCCCGGCCACAATGGTGCGGCCGTCAGGGGCGACCGCGCAGGCATCGAGCGGCGCATCGGCCGTGAAGGTGGCCACGACGGACCCATTGGCCAAGTCCCACACCTTCAGCGTCCGGTCATCGGAGCCCGAGACCGCCTGCCGCCCGTCCGGCGTGATCGCCACCGCATTGACCCAGTCCGAGTGACCTTCCAGGGTGCGCTCCAAGGCGCCGCTCGCCAAGTCCCACACCTTCAGCGTGTCATCAGCAGAACCCGAGACCGCCTGCCGCCCGTCCGGCGTGATCGCCACCGCCCTGACCCAGCCCGAGTGACCTTTTAGGGTGCGCCGCAAGCCGCCCCTCGCGAGGCCCCACACCTTCAGCGTCCGATCCTGAGAGGCGGAGATCGCCTGCCGCCCGTCCGGCGTGATCGCCACCGCATTGACCTCCTCTGAGTGACCTTTCAGGGTGCGCTGTAAGCGGCCGCTCGCCAGGTCCCACACCCTCAGCGTCCGGTCGTGAGAGGCGGAGACCGCCCGCCGCCCGTCCGGCGTGATCGCCACCGCCTCGACCCAGTCGGAGTGACCTTCCAGGGTGCGCTCGAAGCCGCCGCTCGCCAGGTCCCACACCTTCAGCGTCTGGTCATCAGAGGCTGAGACCGCCTGCCGCCCGTCCGGCGTGATCGCCACCGCCTCGACCCCTCCCGAGTGACCTTCCAGGGTGCGCTCGAAGCCGCCGCTCGCCAAGTCCCACACCTTCAGTGTCGTGTCATCAGAAGCGGAGACCGCCTGGCGCCCGTCCGGCGTGATTGCCACCGCCGTGACCCAGCCCGAGTGACCTTCCAGGGTGCGCTCCAAGCCGCCGCTCGCCAGGTCCCACACCTTCAGCGTCTGGTCATCAGAGGCTGAAACCACCTGCCCCCCGTCCGGCGTGATCGTCACCGCTCTGACCACGAAGGAGTGGCCTTGCAGGGTGCGCTCCACGCCGCTGTTCGCCAAGTCCCACACCTTCAGCGTCTGGTCATAGGAGGCTGAAACCACCTGCCCCCCGCCCGGCGTGATCGCCACCGCCCAGACCCCACCCGAGTGACCTTCCAAAGTGCGCTCCAAGCCGCCGCTTGCCAGGTCCCACACCTTCAGCGTCTGGTCATAGGAGGCGGAGACCGCCTGCCGCCCGTCCGGCGTGATCGCCACCGCCGTGACCGCGTCGGAGTGCCCTTCCAGGGTACGCTGCAAGCCGCCGCTCGTCAGGTCCCACACCTTCAGCGTCTGGTCATTAGAGGCTGAGACCGCTTTCCGCCCGTCCGGCGTGATCGCCACCGCCCTGACTTCGCCCGAGTGACCTTGCAGGGTGCGCTCCAAGGTGCCGCTCGCCAAATCCCACACCTTCAGCGTCCAGTCATCGGAGCCCGAGACCGCCTGCAGCCCCTCCGGCGTGATCGCTACCGCCGTGACGCGGCTTGAGTGACCCTCCAGGGTGCGCTCTAAGCCGCCGCTCGCCAACTCCCACACCTTCAGCGTCCGGTCCTCGGAGGCGGAGACCGCCAGCCGCCCGTCCGGCGTGATCGCCACCGCTTTGACCCCGTACGAGTGACCTTCCAGCGTGCGGACCAGGGGCCCGCCCGGCGGCGTCAGGCTTGGGGTCACCGGCCTCAGCCAGGGCGAGCCCTTCCATCCGGCTGCCTTGTTCACCAGGGCACGAGCCTGCGGCGACTCCTGGAAGAGCAGGCGTCCCGTCAGTTGCCCCGCCAGTTGGCGCTTGTCGCGCGCCAGCACATGAGCGGAGAGCCTGAGCGCACCTTGTACAAGGGCCAGGCCGGCCGCAGCCGCTGCGGTCCGTGAACCCCGCGGAGGCGCGGCCCCATGCATCCGTCCATCCAGGGCATCCAGGGCCAAGTCGTAGTCGGCGATGAGGGCCGTAACATCGGTAGCATCCAGCTTGGCCTGGAGCCAGTCGAAGTCGATGAGCAGTTCGCCGAGCGCGCTCGCGCGGCCTGCCTGCCTCAGATGCCACGCGTACCAGCGCCAAGCGTATTCGTCCGAGAGGTGGTGCGGATCGCCCCAGGCGCCCACCAGCTTGGCATGGATCTCGGGCGCATCGGCAAGTTGCTTCGCCAGGTAGGTGCGCATCACGCCGTGCAGGCGCACGGTTCGGGTGGCGAGGTCGAAGCGCAGCAACAGCGACAAGCGGTTCAGCCGGCCGCATAGTTTCTCCACCTTGATTTTACTGAGGCCTCCGGTCGCGCTCCACAATCGCTCCACGGTGGAGAGCGGAATATCAACGTCCTCGGGGAAGATGGCGAGCTCCCGGTAGCGGTCCCGGTAGCGGGCCCCGTAGCCAGCCTGATCGCCGGCCTGGTCCTCGCCGAGCCGCTTCAGGCTGACCCGAACGGTGGCCGCTATCGCCTGGTCACGCTGCTTGGGGTCGGTGGCGTCGAAACGCTTGTCGAAGGTAGCGAGACCGTTCTCGTCGAGGTCGGCGTTCACGTACTCCAGGGCATCGCGGAGGCTTTGGTTGGCCTCAACGCGCTCGCGAAGCACGCCATTCACCAGCTTCAGGAGAATCGGCCACTCGCCCAGTCGGGCAGCGAGGGCGGCGAGCCGCCGGAGCTCTGGCTGGAGTTCTGGCGGGCAGCCTTGCGCCAAGGAGCCTTGGGCCAAGGAGCGTTGGGGAAGTCCGGCCCGCAGAAGCTCCAGGGCCTCGCTCTGCCGCATGGCGTCCACATTCACGGTTCGGGCGTCGGCGGGGAGAGTGTCGCGGTTGCGGGTGGTGATGAGGCGGGCGCAGCGGCGGGCCTTTTTGTCCGCAGGGTCGCGCAGGAAGGGCGCCAGGTGGGCGGCCTCCCACACGTCGTCAATCACCATCAGGATGTCACGGTCGGCCAGCAGCTCCGCCAGGCGCGCGCCCGCCGCTTCCTCTGTCTGGAACCCTGGGCGCTCGCCGGAGAGGACTTCGACGAGGTCCAGCACCTTCAGCTTCAGGTCTCCGGGATTTTCGCTGAGCGTCACCCACAGGATGCCGTCGTCGAAAGCTTCCTGAATGCGCGGGTCGTGGCACAGGGCGCGAGCCAGCGTCGTCTTGCCGAATCCGCCCGCACCCTGGAGGGCTGCGGTCATGGCGATGGGCTCCTCGCGCTTGGGGTCGCGCAACAAGCTCACCAGGGCGTCGAACTCGGCCGGGCGGGGAACGAACTCCTTGGGCAGATCTTCCACCATGAACGGAACGCGCGGCGTTTGGCAAGGCGCGGTGAGGTCGGCGACAAAGAGAGCCCACTGCTCCGGGACGGAGAGGTCGGCGAATTGCTTGTCGCGCATCCAGCGCGGCAGGGTGGCAAAATCGAGCCTGGGCGCGCCCTGCACGGGGATGACGCACACTCCCTGTTGCCGGGCGTACCGCCATTCCTTGCGGACATTTTCCGCTTCCGGCCGCATCGCCGCCGGCGTCATCACCAGGACCATGAACTCGACGTGGTCGAGGGCTTCGGTGATTTGCAGCCACCAGTCACGGCCGGCGCGCTCGCTGATCACGTCCTGCCAGAGGGTGATCTCAGGGTGCTCCGTCTGGAGGCGCTTCCGCAGCCGTGCGGCGAAGGCGGCGCCGTCACTGCGGGCATAGGAGATGAAGACTCTGGCATTGCTCGGCGTACTCATGCGTGCGAATAATCTATCACGCCTGTTGGGCGGTTGGAATAAGAAGTCAGGAGGCGGCTGTGAAAGTGTCTTATGCTTCCGGGAATCACTTTCAGAGAGCCGAAGTGATGTCGGTCTTCTTGAAATCCTCGCCTTTGAAGAGGAGGGGCTCGCCGGTGACCTTGGCGAGCGCATAGGCGAAGCAGTCGCCGAAGTTCAGACCGGCCGGATGCCGGCCCTTCCCGAAATCCGTGTAGGCTTGCCGCGCTATGTGCGCCTGTTCCTCGGTCACGGGTTCGATGGTGATTCCGGCGCGCCGGAAGAAGGCGTCGAACTGCCGGCTGCCGCTCTCTTCGGTTTGAGCCTCGACCACGATCGCCGCTTCCACGAAGTTGGCGGCGGACATCCGGCAGGAGTCGGCCTGCGTGAGGGCGCGAGCGTAGGTTGCGGCGTCACTTTCGTTGAACAGGATCGCGAGCACGGCGGAGGTGTCCACGATCATCGCGGCAACCCCCGCTTGTCATAAAGCATCGCGCCATGGTCGACGGGTTTGCCTTTGAGTGTGCTGGCGCACCGGCGGCCGATGGCCAGCAGTTCGGCGGCGGTAGCCTCAGGACGGCGCCGGCGCCGGATACGTTCCAGGCGTTCGCGGATCGCTTCCGTGACCGCGCGGGTCATCGTCTCGCCAGTTTCCTCGGCCAACGTTTCCGCAAGGCTGTGGGCCGCGGGATCCTTGATATTCAGGGTCACTGATTCCTCCCAGGAAGCTCATTTTCTACTCTTCTACCTTATTGTCACCCAAAGATTGCCGAGGAACAAGGCCGAAGTTCGGTTGATGAGCGACCAAGAGATTTCTTCTATCAGGCGGCTCTTGCCGCTTTGACGCGAAAGCGCACGCCCGCTTTCTGTTGAAGATAGGCGACAATTCCGAACAAATTGCGCGCCTGCGGTCATGAGCTGCGCGAAGCGCCTTGGAGTGCGGCGGCTTGACGCCGCCTTGCCACCCGACCAACAAAGAAGGCGGCGTCAAG
>Ga0326728_10004140_pt1 | contig 43594 bp, 48 predicted proteins | sample MB3enrmetagenome_FD_207602 | JGI IMG/M metagenome (GOLD analysis project Ga0326728, IMG submission 207602) | Lab enriched peat soil microbial communities from McLean, Ithaca, NY, United States - MB31MN | ecosystem: Environmental > Terrestrial > Soil > Wetlands > Peat | place: USA: New York...
CGATCGACAGCGAAATGACGTCGCGCCCTTTGGCTTTGAGATCGCGCGCCTTCTGCGTCACCGCGATGGTCGCGGAGGGCTTAACGCGAGAAAGGACGTCGGCGATGAAGGCCATGAGCGGATTCCTGATTGTCAGCGCGCCGTCGCGGCGCGTCGCGCAGCTTAGTTTCGCCGGCGCGAAGCCGCAACCCGAGCGCGCGGCCGAGCGCCGATCGTTCGCCCGGCCCCCGCAAGGGAGGAAAGGAGGGCGGCCGGCGCGCCGTCAATCGGCTCGTCGAGCTTCGTCAAGTTTTCGTCAAGCGGCGTCGAGTTTCGTCAAGCGCCGTCAAGCTTTGTCAAGGATTCCCTTGGCCGTTTCGTGCGATTTCAAGGGCTTAGCCGGCAAAATTTGACGAGCGGCGCTTGGCGCGAGGTTTTGCGGCGGCGCGCGGTTTTTATGGGATCGCGCCGACGGCCCGACGAAGGAACAGGATAACGCGACTTCCGCCATTCGCAAAGAAATTGTCGCGTTCGGCTTGGCGACGAGCGCGCTGGATAGGTTGGGTCGCCGCAATCGAACGCCGCCCGGTCGCGCCGCTTGGCGAGCGGCGCTTCTTCCCAGGCGACGCTCGTCATCACAGAGTGAAGCCGGCCCTCGCGGCGCGGGCCAGACGGTCGGGCGCCGGCGGCGGATTTTCGAGCAGCGCGAGGACGCGCAGAGAATCGCGCTCGGAAAGCGCGAGCCATTCGGCTTCCGAAATATCGGCCTGAGCCTGCGGCAGCACGGCGCGCAGGATGTAGCCGGTGAGATCGAGCCGCTTGATCGAGGCGGCGCGCGTCAAAGTCGCTTTGTCTTCGGGGCAAAGCCGCAATTCGACTCGCCCGCTTTCGGCAAGGGCGCGGGGCATGAGGCCTCCTGAGTTCGTCGCCGAGCTATTCCATGCGGAATGAATGCGTGCAACGGTTTTTGGGGCGGGCGCATTGATATTCGGCGATGTGTGTGTATCGCCGTAATGCGGGTAGCTCGCCACCATTTTGGGATCGAGACCGAACGGGAGGATATGCGGGCCTAACGGCGTCATCCATTTATTCGGCTTGCAAAGGGCGTTTTCGTTGCATATCATGATGGCCTGCAACTGAAACGCACATATCCGCCTAGCTTGTGGTGCGATTTGATGGCCGATATCCTCCCTTTCCCGAATACGACAGCGCCTACGCAGCCGATCGCTCATTACATCCGGCTCGGTGAGTCCGGCCATCTCAAGCTGGCGAATTTACAGGCCGCTGGGCGTCTGCCCGCCACTCGAGTCGCGGTGGATGCCTCCCGCCTTCGGTACCAAAAGGAGCTTATCGCGGCGCTACGAGCCAACGGCGCCGAAATCGTCTTGGACACTAAAGCCGCTGAGCTATCAGCCCTTGAGAAATTCGCGGGTTATGCACGCTTGGCCCCGTGGAGTGCAATTGGTGATGGCCAACCCCTCGGCCCCAACCATTTCGCAGCAGATGATCGCTCAGGCATATTCGGGCAGATTGCCCGTTTTGCCGTCGAGCATCAAATGGATGCGGTGCTCGCGCCAGCTCATTTTGTCGGCGATCCCGCTGTGCAAAATTGGTTTGAGATAGATCGTCAGTCGTGCCTTGCCTTGCGGCGGGCGCTTGACCAAGAGGGTGGCGCAAGCATCGCGATCGATTATCCGCTAATCATCCCAACTACGACGCTCAATGACGATGAGCGCCGTAGCGAATTCGTCGGCAAGCTCGGTGATCTCCCTTTTGACAATTTATGGATTCGCGCTTCGGGATTTGGCAACGATGCGGCTCCCCTCGCGGCTCGCCGTTTTATCACTTCGCTAGCCGCGTTTCATAACCTCGGCAAACCTGTCGTCGCGGATTATCTCGGTGGATTAGTCGGAATGGCGGCGCTTGCCTTTGGGGCCGTATCCGGCATTGCTCATGGGATCGCAGAACACGAGCGGTTCGACGCACGTAGCTGGCACAAGCCACAAAAGAAATCCGAAAACGGAAACGGTGGAGGGCGCGTAACGCGAGTCTTGATCGCCACGCTTGAACGCACAGCCACTATCCCGGAACTGAAAGTCCTCGCCAAAGCTCGCGGTGGCATGAAACTAGTCGCGTGCGGCAATCGCGAGTGTTGCATGCACGGGCTAGACGACATGATCCGTGACCCCCGTCGGCACGCTGCCTTTCAATGTTTCTCTCAAGTCGCCGACCTCCAATCTGTTCCGGACTTGAGCAGGGAACAGCACTTCCTGAACGGCCGGATGGCTGATGTCGTGCGCCAAGCGCGGCAGGTCAAAGAGCTCAAGATTCCACTCGAGGAAGCGGCGCTCAATAAGGTCGATCCAAATGCACTCATGAAGAGATTGACCGAATATAGCAAGCAAATGGAGCGCATGCGCGCCTCTTTGGAGGATTTGCATGAAGCGAAGGGGGACTCTATGCCACGCGCCAAAGCCATCACTGGCCGAACACCTTCAGCCGCCACACATAAAGAACTTAAGAAGTGACTACGATGCAAGGAGCAGTCGCAAGGTATCTGCACGATTTGGAGGATCATGGTGGCCTGAAGGGCACTGATATCGCGAATATCACTGCTGTTTCAAAAGCGACCGTGTCTCGTTGGAAGGCCGGCTCGATGAAGCCGCATCCACGAAACGAGCTAATTTTATCGGATTTATACTATATAGTCAGTCGCCTGCAGGAATTTTACACCTCGGATGAGATTCGCGTTTGGTTGTATGCGAGACATCCGCAGCTTGAAGGTCAGCGGGCGATTGATTTGATAAATCAAGGAAAGTCTATAGAGGTCCTGCGCATTCTCGATCGCCTTAGTAATGAGGTGTACCTGTAGATCATGTCGACCAAGGGGACCATTCGCGATAGCGGCCTCATCGATGCGCTGGAAGCGCTGAACCCCGCTCCATTCAAAGGAAATGTTTGGCGTGTCGTTCGTGAAGGACGCGATCCCTGCCAATGTAGCGCGTCTGGCGGCCGCTGGGACGATTCCAGCTTTGACGTGTTGTACACCTCAAAGGCGCGTGATGGTGCTATCGCTGAAATGCACTTTCATCTTTCGCGCGGTCAACCGGTGTTCCCGTCACAAGTAAGATACTGTCTTCACGAGTTAAATGTCTCACTTGCGCACGCCCTGCATATACCCGACCTCAACGCACTCGCATCGATAGGTTTGGATACGTCCCGTTATGGCCAAGTTTCTTACAATGAAAGAGCACAGGAATACTTGAAAACACAGCAAATCGCGGAAGTTGCTCATTTCTTAGATTTCGATGGAATTATAGTTCCTAACTCCCGATGGAAATGCTCTAACGTGGTTATTTTCTGTGACCGCGTCGCCCCTAGCGCGCTTGAAAATGTACGGGATCACGGACTAATCGATTGGCTATCGTGGCAGAACTCTAATTCTCACAAATGAAATGTGAAACCTGTCAAAGGACTTGTTCCTCTCCTTCGACTAGAAATGACTTTGCCCCAACGGCGACTTTACCCTCGCGCTTTGAGGGCAGCACCGGCCGAAGCGGACATGCAGCACAAAATCAATAGCGTTAGCTGACAGCCTCTTGCACTGCGCCGCTCGTCCAAGGCACTGTCGCTTTTGCGAGAACGCGGCCTCAGTAGCCGTCCAAACCTGCCCCTTCCCCCCCATTAACCCGCCGATCGCCGCGCGCTCGGGTTGACAAACGCCCCGAGGCGTCGGCACAGCGCGCGGGCCGAGGAGCGCGGCGGGAGCGTGCGCGCCGACTCGGTTCGGAGCCTTGAGAAGCGCGCCATGCCGTCGAGCCGTCGTCGCATAACCCGCATCGCGCCGGCCGACGCCGACAGCATAGCCGCCGCCGCGGCGCAGCTTCGCGCCGGCGGGCTGGTCGCCATGCCGACCGAGACGGTCTACGGCCTGGCCGCCGACGCGACCTCGGACGCGGCGGTCGCGTCGATTTACGCCGCCAAGGGACGCCCCGTCTTCAACCCCCTGATCGCCCACTTCGCCGATCGGCGAGACGCCGAGCGCGAGGCGATCTTCGACGATCGGGCGAAGAGGCTGGCGCGCGCGTTCTGGCCGGGGCCGCTGACGATCGTGGCGCCGGTTTCGCCGGCGTGCCGGATCAGCCTGCTTGCCCGCGCCGGCCTCGACACGCTGGCGCTGCGTATGCCCGATCATGCCGTCGCGCGCGCGCTGATCGAGGCGGCCGGCGTGCCGCTCGCTGCGCCCTCGGCAAATCGCTCCGGGCGCGTCAGCCCGACCACCGCCGCGCACGTCGCCGCGGACCTCGACGGCCGGATCGACTGGATTCTCGACGCCGGGCCGGCGCCGCTGGGGCTCGAATCGACGATCGTCGCCTGCCTCGGCGGGACGCCGCGGCTGCTGCGCCCCGGCGCGATCGCGCGCGAGCGGATCGAGGCCGAATTGGGCGTCGCGCTCGCCGACGAGCCCGCGTCGGGCGCCGGCGCGCCGCTCGCGCCGGGGCTGCTCAAGTCGCATTACGCGCCGCGCGCGGCGCTGCGTCTGGCGGCGCGAGCGGCTTCGCGCGAGGAGGCGGCGCTCGATTTCGGCGGCGTCCTCGCCGCCAGCCCGGCGCGCGCGCGGCTCGATCTGTCGCCCTCGCGCGATCTCGACGAGGCGGCGGCGAACCTGTTCGCTCATCTGCGCGCGCTCGACGCGGCGGGCGCGGCGACGATCGCCGCAGCGCCGATCCCCGAACGCGGCCTCGGCGCGGCGATCAACGACCGCCTGCGCCGCGCCGCCGCGCCGCGCCCGTGATCGCGGCGGTACGTCGGGCGAGCCTAAAGCATGTTGTCTTTAGATTGAAACAGGCCTCCGTCGTCATTGCGAGCGACAGCGAAGCAGTCCAGACCAAGCCGCCGCCGCAAACCCTAAGTCTGGATTGCTTCGCTTTGCTCGCAATGACGGCTGAGATGTTTCGACTTAAACACATCATACCCCAGCCTTCGGCCTCGCGCGGCCGATCGTCGCGGCGCGCCGTCCTGCTCGTCCATTCGGCTTGCGCCGCGGCCCGCCTTCGCCGAAGGTCCGCGTCGTCGCGCAACGCGATCGGACGCGCAAGATATGGCTTCCTCGTTGGACTGGGACGAATTCCGGCTGGTCAAGGCGATCGCCGACGCCGGCTCGCTGGTCGGCGCGGCGGAGGCGCTCGGCCTCAACCACTCGACGGTCTTCCGCCGCCTCGCCGCCATCGAAAGCGCGGTCGGCGCGCGGCTGTTCGAGCGTTCGCGCGCCGGCTATCGGCCGACCGCGGCGGGCGAGGAAATGATCGGGCTGGCGGGCGCGATGGCCGACTCGATCGTCGAGTTCGAGCGCCGCGTCGCCGGACGCGACGTCAAGCCGAGCGGCGAATTGCGCGTCACCACCACCGACGCCATCGCGATCGCGCTGCTGCCGCCGATCCTGGCGCGCTTTAGCGCCGCCTATCCCGCCGTGCAGCTCGATCTGATCGTCGCCGCGCAGACCCTCAATTTGTCGCGCCGCGACGCCGACGTGGCGATTCGCGTCGCCAACGAGCCGCCGGAGGCGCTGGTCGGCCGACGCATCTGCGCGACGCGCTGGGCGGTCTATTGCACGGCGGAGATCGCCGCCGAGTTCGGCCCGCGGGTCGTCGCGGCGGCGCCCTGGGTCGGTTTCGGCGACCATTACGCGCCGCCGCTCGGCAAACGCTGGGTCGAGGACAACGTCGGCCCGCGCCGCCAGGTCGCCCGCGTCAATTCCGTGCTGGGCGTGCTCGAAGCGGCGGCGATGGGCGTCGGCGCCGCGCTGCTGCCGTGCTTCCTCGGCGACCCCCGCCGCGAGTTGAGGCGCGTCGGCGCGATCCTGCCCGAGCTCGACGTCGACCTGTGGATTCTCACCCACGCCGATCTGCGCCAGTCCGCGCGCGTGCGCGCGTTCATGGACCTGGCCGGCGCGGAGCTCGCCAAGATGCGCGAGACCATCGAGGGCGCCGCCGGCGAGCCCGGCTGACGGCAAGCGCCGGAAACGATCGGAAAATTGCCGCACGGGCCGTCCGGTGTTATACATTCTGTATAACAATCGCAGGAGCAAGCCGTGCGCGAGACAACGAAAAACGCCGAATCCGAGGGCTCGGCGCTGCACATCCGCAAGATCGGCAATTCGGCGGGGGTCATATTGCCCAAGGACCTGATGGCGCGCCTCGATTGGAAAGAGGGCGACAAGCTCTTCGTGGTCGACGGCGCCGAGCGCAGCTTGAAGCTGACGCCCTATGACCCCAAGCACGCCAAGGCCCTGGAGATCGCCCGCCGCTCGTTCCGCGCTTACGCCAACACCTACAAGGCGCTGGCCGAGTGAACGAGCCGGAATGGCTGTCGCTCGCCGTCGTCCTCGACGCACATGCGGAAATCCTCGCCCGGTTCGGCGGCAAGGACGGCCTGCGCGACGCCAGTTTGCTGGAGTCCGCGCTGGCGCGGCCCGAGAACAAGTTTCGCTATGGGGAGCATGATCTTGCCGCGCTCGCCGCCGCTTACGCCTATGGCCTGGCGCGCGACCATGCGTTTGTCGACGGCAATAAACGCGTCGCCCTGGCGGCCCTGATCATGTTCCTTGGCTTGAACGGATTCGACTTCGTCGCTCCGGAACCGGAGGCGACCGCGACGATGCTGGCGCTCGCCGCGGGGCAGGCCGGCGAAGACCTGCTCGCCCATTGGATTCGCCAGCATTGGCGGAAGTCGGATTGAGATCGTCGAACCCGCCCGGGAAGACGCCGGGCGCGGGCCGGACTTCCTCGCGTTGAAGGGGACGGGCGCGCCAAGGCCCTGGCCAGGGCGCCGACTCTTGGCCTATGAGATCATTTCATGAACATCGGCGCGATTCGCATTCTCGGCGTCGACCCCGGCCTGCGCAACACCGGCTGGGGCGTGATCGAAGTCTCAGGCGCGCGGCTCGCCTACGTCTCCTGCGGCTCGATCCGCACCGACGCGGCTGCTTCCCTCGCCGAGCGGCTCGCGCTCATCCATCGCGCGCTCGTCCGCCTCGTCGAAGACCAGCGGCCGGCCGAGGCCGCCGTCGAGGAGACCTTCGTCAACCGCGATCCGCAATCGACGCTGAAACTCGGCCAGGCGCGCGGCGTCGCGCTCGCCGCGCTGGCGATCCAGGGCTTGCCGGTCGCCGAATACGCGGCCAATCTGATCAAGAAGACGGTCGTCGGCGTCGGCCACGCCGAGAAGAGACAGGTGGCGATGATGGTCAGGACGCTGCTGCCGTTGAGCCAGGCGTCCTCGCCCGACGCCGCCGACGCGCTGGCGGTCGCGATCTGTCACGCGCAGCACCGCGCGGCGCGGGCGAGGGGCGCGGCATGATCGGCAAGCTCAAGGGCGTCGTCGAGGCCATCGAGGAAGAGAGCCTAATCCTCGACGTGAACGGCGTCGGCTACGTCGTATTTGCGTCGGCGCGCACCTTGCGCGCGCTTCCCGCCGTCGGCGAGGCGGCGACGCTGCACATCGAGACCCAGGTGCGCGAGGACGCGATCCGGCTGTTCGGCTTCTTGACCGTCGCCGAGCGTGACTGGTTCCGCCTGCTGCAGGGCGTGCAGGGCGTCGGGGCCAAGCTCGCGCTCGCCATCCTCGGCGCGCTGTCGGGCGAGACGCTGAGCGCGGCGATCGCCCATCAGGACAAGGCGACGATGGCGCGCGCGCCCGGCGTCGGCCCCAAGCTCGCCCAGCGCCTGGTGATGGAGCTCAAGGACAAGGCGCCGCCCTTCGCCGGCGGCGATTTCGCCGCCGCGATCGACGCCGGCGAGCCGGGCGCGAAACTGCCGAAGGAGGCGCAGGATGCGGTGCTGGCGCTGGTCGGCCTCGGCTACGCCCGCGCCCAGGCCTCGCTCGCCGTCGCCAAGGGCGTCGCGACGCTCGGCGCGCAGGCGCAGACCGCGGCGCTGATCAGGGCGGGGCTGAAGGAACTGGCGCAGTAGGGGATTTTACGATATAAGGATCGATCCCCCAGAGGTAAAATCATGGCCGCCGAAACGACAATCTCGCCGAAATATCAGGTCTCGATTCCCAAGGCCTTGCGCGACAAGTTGCGCTGGCGTCCCGGCCAGAAGCTCGCGTTCATTCCGAAGGGGAACGGCTTGTTGATGATTCCCGTGCCAAAGCGAGAGGAGTTGGTCGGCATCGCGCGCGGGGCCAATGTCGACGATTATCGCGACCGAAACGATCGCTACTGATGCGCGTCGTCGACACCTCGGCGTGGATCGAGTGGCTGCGCGATTCGGAACTCGGCCGCAAAATCGACCCTGAGATTCCAACAGAGGAGGCCTGGATCGTGCCGACGATCGTGCAATACGAATTGGCGCGCTGGCTCGCCCGACGGGTCTCGGAGGAAGCGGCGGTAAGCGTGATCGCGTTTTCGAAAGAGTGCGTGGTGACGCCATGGGATACGACCCTGGCGCTCAGAGCGGCGGAAGTCGCCAATGAGCATGCGCTCGCGATGGCCGACGCGATCATCTACGCCACCGCGATGGAGACGAACGCCGATCTTCTCACCTGCGACGCGCATTTCGCCGAGCTGCCGGGCGTCGTCTATTTCGCCAAGAGCGCACCATGAGCCAGCCCCCGCGCCGCTTCTTTCTGCCGACGATCGGCCTGACGCTGCTGTTCGCCGCGCTCGGCCCGGCGATCGGCGCGGCGTTGTTCGTCGCCATCGCCGTCGCGCTGGAGACGCCGGCCGCCGCGCAAGCGGTCGGCCATTTCGGCTCGCTCGCGCCGTCGTTCGCGCGCACGATCGCGCTTGTTCTCGCCTACGCGTTGGGCGCCGGGCCGGCGGCGGCGACGGGCTTCCTCTATGCGCTGTGGGACGCGGCGGCGCCCGCCGGCGCGCCGCGCTCGCTCGTCGCCGCGCTGATCGGCGGCGCGATGACCTATTGCCTCTTTCTGTGGCTCGCCTCGCTCGGCGCGTCGTTCGAGGCGACGATCTGGACGGACGCGAGCCCCGCGGCGGGCCGTTGGGCCAAGGCGGCGTTTTCCGGCGAACTCGGCGCGACGCTTCGCCACGCCCTGGTCGCCTGCGGCGCCGTCGCGGGCCTCGTCTCGGCGATGGCGGCGAACCTGATCGGCCTGACGACGCGCGGCGCGCTGGCGCCGGCGCCGCCGGAAGGCGGCTGAAATGTCGGACGCTCCGCGCCGCCTGATCTCCGCCGAAAAGCGTCCCGAGGACGAAACGGCGTTGCGGCCGCAGGTTCTCGCCGATTTCACCGGCCAGGAGGCGGCGCGCGCCAATCTCAAGGTGTTCATCGAGTCCGCCAAATCCCGCGGCGAGGCGCTCGACCACGTGCTGTTCGTCGGCCCGCCGGGCCTCGGCAAGACGACGCTGGCGCAGATCGTCGCGCGCGAACTCGGCGTCAATTTCCGCTCGACTTCCGGCCCGGTCATCGCCAAGGCGGGCGACCTCGCCGCGCAGCTCACCAATCTCGAACCGCGCGACGTGCTGTTCATCGACGAAATCCATCGCCTCAACCCGGCGGTGGAGGAAATTCTCTATCCCGCGATGGAGGATTTCCAGCTCGACCTCATCATCGGCGCCGGGCCGGCGGCGCGCTCGGTCAAGATCGATCTCTCGCCGTTCACCCTGATCGGCGCGACGACGCGCGCGGGGCTGCTGACGACGCCGTTGCGCGACCGCTTCGGCATTCCCATGCGGCTCAATTTCTACACCGTCGCCGAGCTGGAGAGCATCGTGCGGCGCAGCGCGCGGGTGATCGGGCTGAAGCTCGCCGAAGACGGCGCCAACGAAATCGCCAAGCGCTCGCGCGGCACGCCGCGCATCGCCGGACGGCTGCTGAGGCGCGTGCGCGACTTCGCCGTCGTCGAGGGCGTGAGCAGCGTCACCCGCGCGGTCGCCGATGGCGCGCTGAAGCTTCTCGAAGTCGACGCGATCGGCCTCGATCAGATGGACCGGCGCTATCTCGGCGCCATCGCGGTCGGCTTCGGCGGCGGCCCCGTCGGCGTCGAAACGATCGCGGCGGCCCTCTCCGAGCCGCGCGACGCGATCGAGGAAATCATCGAGCCCTATCTGATCCAGCAGGGCTTCGTGCAGCGCACGCCGCGCGGGCGGCTGCTGACCTCGCACGCGTTCAAGCACCTCGGCCTCGCCGAACCGCCGCGGGAGGCCGCGCAGGCGAACCTGTTCGAGGAGGAATGAAGCGGCCCGCCGGGCGAGCATTGACAGATCGACGGACGCGCCCTTATGAAGCGCGCCGTGCCCAGGTGGCGGAATTGGTAGACGCACTGGTTTCAGGTACCAGCGGTGCAAGCCGTGAAGGTTCGAGTCCTTTCCTGGGCACCAACTCAAGTCCTTTCCCGGGCGCCAATTCGAGTCCCTTCCCGGGCGCCGTCTCTCGACGCTCGCCTGCGATAAAATGCAGGCGCGCTCCCGCGCAGCCCCTTTCCGCCGATCGCGGCGTCAGCCTGGCGGCGGCCGTTCTCGCTCGGACAATCCGGAGCCTTGTCCGGCGCCGCGAATCCGCGCCGTTCGGACGCCGTCCGGGCGCTAACGCAGCCTAGGTAGTTTCCGATTCTACTGCCCCGGCGCCGACCGTGCGATGTCTTTGGCGACAGTCGCGAACGCCATGCTTATCGCCTGTCCCGATGAAAACCTGGGAGAACACGGCCATGGACGCCAACACGCTTTTGATCATCCTGTTGGCGATATTCTTGTTCGGCGGGTTCGGCTATTATGGACGGGGACGCTGGTTGTGAACGGTTGCGGCGAGTGCGCCGGTCGCTCATTGGCCGGCCTTGCGTATGGGCGTCCCCGCCTCGCGAAGGGACGACCGCGCAGCGCGGCTAAGCTCGGCAGGGCCGTTCTCGCTTGGACAATCCAGAGCCTCGCGCCGCGAATCGGCGCCATTGGCGCGCCGCGCCAGCTCCCGCCGAGCGCACGGTCGCGGCAATTTCGTAACCGAGCCGTAACGCGCGGGCGCGTATTCGTATCCCGAGCGGGCGGCCGCGAAGTTTGCGGGGCTCGAAACGTCATCGACGGAAAGGCGTCTCCCATGCGCGAATCGGATTGGTTTTCTTGGCCGAGCATCATCGCTTCGAGGGCGGCGCTGCCGCCGATCTTTCACGACGCGGTTCCCGACGACAAGTCTTTTCCCTACACCGTATACCTCCAGTCCCAACCTTGGGCCGGCCAGAGCGGAAATCCAAAATTGGTGTGCTTGCATCCCGACCGCATCGTCATCGTCGAGAGGACCAACGCAGGCTCGATGGTCAGCGTCGCCTACCCGTTTGACGCCATTCAGCGCATCGTTCACGGCAGAAACCTGCTGCATTCGTGGCTTGAATTGCATGGCGTCGTCGCGGGAAAGCCGGCGATTTCGACCATCGTCTACAACACCGTCGTCGATTATATGTTCGACCCGATCATCGTCGCCGCACGAAATTTCCCGGTCGGCTCGGGCCCACAGGCGAACGACCACTCCTTGGCGCGACGCGAATTCGACTTTCTGCGTCAAGTCAATTTCAAGTTGCACAATTACGCTCCGATGGAGGTCCTTCCCGGCGCGTCGATCAAGCAAGTCTTATATCAACCGGAACTCCGCGCGCGCGTCCTGGTTTTCTTCCAGCGAACGGCGATTCCCAATCGAATCGTGATTCTGACCGACAAGGAACTCATTTCGGTGAGCGACGCGGTGCGGGCGGAATCCAGAGCCCCCGCGCGGCGCACCGGCGGCGTCGTCAAATCGTTTGTCCCGCTGACCGGCGTTCGCGATGCGGCCATCGCGGCGTCCGATCGTCCCGGCGTGATGCAGCTTGCGATCGCCCTGGCGAACGACGAGGAGGTGCGCCTGCTGTTCGAGTCCCGCTTGACGGGGGAATGGGAGACGCTTCGCGACGCGCTGCGCCGGGCGGCGGGCGCGGCCGCATGAAGAGGGCGTCGCGGCGATGGGGCGGACGGCGCCCCGAGCCGGAACGGCCTCGCTGAGCAAGGACACCTTCGCGCAAGCCAGCGCCCTCATCTTGGGCGACGGTCGGCTGCGCCGCGCCGCTCGCCGAGCGGGTCGGAGGCGAAGTCGTTCGCCGCCGGCGCCTTCGTTCGCTCACGCCCGCCGGTTCCACAAGAGGAAGCTGAGATGATCTTCACGGTCCCCATCGTCGGCAAGATTCTCGCCGGCTTCGCGGCCTCCGAGGTCGGCGCCGCCCCCACGGCGCAAGCCGCCGACCCCCAGAACGCCAGCGGCGCGGCCGACGCCGTCGACTTCGCCAAGGCCGTCGACGATCTCAATCGGGCGGCCGCCGCCATCACGGCGCAGCACGGCGCGCACGGCGCCGCCAAGAGTTAGGGCGCGGCGGCGAACCGGCGCCGGCGATCGGCGACGACGCGATTACGGCGACGGTCTCTCGCTTCTCAGCGGCGAGCGCGGATGTCGCCTCGCTTGATTTCGTGCGTCAACGGCTTGTTCTCTTCGAAAGCGCTGAGATTGGCCAGCGTCGCGCCGGCGATGTCCGCCAGGGCTTCGCGGGTCAGAAAGCCCATGTGCGACGTCACCAGGACGTTGCGGAAGGTCAGCAGCCGGGCCAGGGTGTCGTCGGTCAGAATGTCGTCGGACAAGTCGCTGTAGAAGACGCTGGCCTCGCGCTCATAGACGTCGAGGCCGACGCCGCCGACCCGGCGTTCCTTGAGCGCCGCGATCAACGCGTCGGTGTCGATCAGGCCGCCGCGGCTGGTGTTGATCACAATGACCCCGGGTTTCATCGCGGCCAAACGCTCGGCGTTGATCAGGTGGTGATTTTCGGGCGTCAGGGGCGCGTGCAAGGACAAGATGTCGGCCTCGGCGACCGCCGTATCGAGCGGGACGAAGCGAATCGGCGGGCCGTCGGCCGAAGGCGCGGCCGGAAACGGATCGTAGGCGATGACGGCGCAGCCGAAACCATGGGCGATGCGCGCAACCTCGCGGCCGATTCGGCCGGCGCCGATCAGGCCCAAGGTCTTGCCGTGAAGGTCGAAGCCGACCAGGCCCTCGACGCTGAAATTGTTGTCGCGGACCCGGTTGTAGGCTTGCGGAATCCGCCGGACCAACGACAGCAGCAACGCGAACACATAGTCGGCGACCGAATGGGGCGAATAGGTCGGAGCATGGACGATTTGCAGCCCCAGCCGGTGCGCCGTCGCCAGATCCAGATTGTTGACGCCGGTGCAACGCATCGCGATCAGTCGGGCGCCTCCCCGGACCAGAATTTCCAGGGTCGCGGCGTCGAGCTGGTCGTTCACGAACGGGATCACGGCGGGAAAGCCGTGGGCTAGCGCCGCCGTCGTCGGATCGAGGCGCGATTCCAGGAACGTGAGTTGGTGGCCGAACGGCGCATTGGCGCTGTTCAGCGCGACGCGATCATAATCGCGACTATCGAAAACGATGGCTTTCACGAGGGTCGGGCTCCCGCTGGAGTCGGGCGAAGGGGCGCCTAGGGAAACACGTCCGCAAGCGGGCGTACAGTCCCAAGAAGGCTTGGGCCCTTGATGCGCGGCCCGGCGCCGGGCGGCGCATGACGGAATGACGGCGACCGGCGCGCAGCCCCAAACGAGGGCGCCGATCGCCAGCAGCGCGGCGGCGGCGAGCGCTTTCGCGGCGTCGATGGGTCGTGGGTTTACCGCGGCGGGTTTGCCGAGTCGAGAAAGCGCGCGGCGGATCGCGGCGCGCCGTCAATCGTCGCGCGACAGCGGGATGGCGGAGGTCGGCGTCGAATCGATCGGCGCGCCCTCTTCGGCGGGCAGGATCGGCGGCGGCGCCGGGCGGGCGGCGAACGCCTGCAGCGACGGCGGCAGGGCGCCGGAGGGCCCGCGCAGGTCGAGCGGCCCGGCGTTCGGGCGCTGGCTGGCGCGGGCGACGTCCATCGGCTCTTCGATGTCGGGCGCCGGCGGCAGGCCGTCGGGACGGCCGGGCGGCGGCATGAGGTCCGGCGGCGGCAGCGGCCGGCAATAGCGGCGCGGGCCGGTGTCCGTCGCGCCGTGCATCGCCAGATCGAGATGGAAATGGTTGTAATGGAACACGTCGGCGCCGGGGCCGAGCACGGTGGTGAAATGCCGACAGGCGCCGGCGTGGATCTCGTGCAGGAACGCCGACTCCGGGCTGCCGGCCCGTTTCCAGTCGCGCACGATGCTGACCTCGCGCCCGTCCGCGAGCCTGAAGCCGGCGACGTCGATGGCGTTGCCGAAGGCGTGTTCCGACAATTGCGCCCCGGGAAGATTGTCGACGCCGCGGCAGCTATAGGCGCCGAACGCCTCCAGGCCGACGACGCCGGCGCCGAAGCGCGCCTCGGCGTCGGGTTGCACGACCTCGGCGAGCCAAGCCTCCAGCGCCGGGATCATCGAGCAATCGATCGTCACCGGCTTGTCGACGCTGACCGTCCCATCGGCGAGCGCGGACACCTTGAAGGGGCGGGTCATGCCGCAAATGCCGGGGCCGTCGATTTCCGGCTGCGGCGCGACATAAGCGGAAGGGCGGACCCAGCCGCGCGACAGGCAGAGGTCTTCGGCCTGCGTGCGCCAGGCCGGACGCTCCGCCCGCTCGAACCAGCCGCAGCCGGCAAGGGAAAAAAGGGCGAGCACGCCCAACGCCGTCGGCAAAACGCTACGCGCCATGGGCTCAAAATGCGCGCTTTGCCTAAAGAAAACCTAAACCAGAAGCTCGGCCACGGTCGCGCCGCACTTTGCGGGCAAGGGACGGCCGTTTACGCGGCGGGACAGCGATGCGGAGAAACGGGGCGTTGAAAGACGAGGTTCTGACGCCGAACGGCGAGACCGCGGTCCCGCCGCGGCGCGCGCCCCGCTCATGCCGCGTCGGGAACGACCGCGATGGTCAGCGTGGCGCCGAGGGCGCGCGCCGCTTCGGCGATCTGGTCGAATTTGGTTCCATGGTCGGGATCGAGCACGCGGCGCGCCTCGGTCTCGCTGCGGCCCATCAGCCGGCCGAGTTCGGACTTGGAAATCCCTGCGCGCCGCCACAACACATAAACCGTCGCCTTGGCGGCGAGGCGCAAGTCGAGCGCGATGGCGATTTCGCCCGGCGCTACGGGCCCGGGCGCGTCGAGCTCCTCGCCGTGGCGCATGCGGCTCGCGACCGCGACCTTGATCGCGTCGGCGGCGAGGGCGAGCGCCTCGGCGCGGGTGTCGCCGGAGGTTTGCACCTCGGGCAGATCACGCACGGCGACCACATCGTCCCCCGCGTCGTCTTCGTCGATTTTGACGCCATAGATCCAGGGCATCGCGTTTTCCTCGCGTTAGAGGGAACCACCCCGCCTAGATGGCGGCGGGGTCGATTTCGAGTTGCTTCAGAATTCGCCGAATTCGTCCGGGATTCAGCTTGTCTTGGACGGTCGACTTGCGCCCATCGAATTCGATTCGGTAGTGCGACCCCTTCCCCGCCTGCCGGTCGACCGCGAAAGAGACTTCCTTCTCTTTCGCCAGCGCCCGCAAGGCTCGGATCAGCTGCTCCCGGTTCATTCCCCGGCCCTGTTTTCGATGGCGATTGATCTCACACAAAAATGTTCGATCTTCAAGCGAAATCGAACAAAAATGTTCGTGGCTCCGCGCAAGGGGGGTAAGAAATTCCTTTGCGGCGATCCGTTTTTCACAGCAGGACAGGCCCGGCGGTGACGAATCCATGCCTATGGCCAAGCGCATGAAACGGCTCGCCGCCGCGGGCGTCGCGTTTTGCGCGTGTCTGGCCGCGAGCGGCGCGCTCGCGCATCCTCACGTCTGGGTGACAGTGCGCAGCCAGGTCGCCTTTTCGCCCGACGGCAAGGTCGCCGCGGTGGCGCACGACTGGGTTTTCGACGAAATGTATTCGTCCTTCGCCACGCAAGGGCTCGCCAAGCCGGGCGAACTCGTCAAGCGCGAGACCTTCGCGCCGCTGGCGCAGGAGAACGCCGCCGGGCTCGCCGACATCGGCTATTTCACCACCCTCAAGATCGGCGGCAAGGCGGTGGATTTCGGCAACGTCACCGAATATTGGATGGAGGAGCGCCCCGACCATCTGGTGACGTTCCACGTCGTCCTTCCCTTGAAGACGCCGGCGCCGCCCGGCAAGTATTTCACCTTGCTGGTCGCCGATCCCGAATATTTCATCGACTTCGAATTCGACGACACGGACCCGATCGTCCTGCGTTCGGCGCCGTCGGGCTGCTCGGCCTCGATCGCCAAACCGAAGCCGCTGGAGGACGCGGAGAAGCAGACCCTCACCGAGTCGTTCTTCAGCGGCTTGGCGCCGGGAACGAATTTCGGCTTCAAGATGGCCAGCCGCGTGATCGTCGCCTGCCCGTGAACCCAACCCTTCGCGCCCTCCCCCTTCGCGCCGTCTCGAGCCTGGCGCTCATCGCCTCCGGCGCGGCGCCCGCGCTCGCCCAACTCGCGCAGCGGCCCTTCTCGGTCGGCGGCGGCGAAGGCGGCGGCGGGGCGAGCGGCGGCGTGACGGGGTGGCTGCTCGCCGAGCAATCCCAACTCACCCATCTCATCGCCGCGCACGTGCACGCGCTGCACGGCGATCCGGCCGCGATTTGGGGCCTTATCGGCATTGGCTTCGCCTATGGCGTGTTCCACGCCGCCGGGCCCGGACACGGCAAGGCGGTGATCGCCTCCTACATGATGGCCAACGACCGCGCGCTGCGGCGCGGCGTCGTCCTGGCGTTTCTGGCGGCGCTGCTGCAGGGCTCGGTCGCGGTCGCACTGGTCGGGATCGCCGCGCTGGCCTTCAACGCCACGTCGTCCGAAATGAACCGCGCCGCCGATTGGCTGGCGCTGGCGAGCTACGCCGGGATCATCGCCATCGGCGCCTGGCTCTGCTGGACCAAGGGGCGCGCGCTGATCAAGGCGCTGCGGGCGCGGTTCGCGCGCCGCGCTTCGATCGAGCGCGGGACGCTCTACCAGGGCGCGCCCTGGCGGGCGGCGGCGAACGGAAACGGCAAAACCGCTTTTCGCGCCGCCGCGCCGGGCTCGCCCGACGCCGTCGGCGAGGCCGCCGAATGCGGCCATTCCCATGCGCTCGACCCGGCCGCGCTCGGCGAAGGCTTTTCCTGGCGCGGCGCGGCGGCGACCGTCATTGCGGCGGGGTCGCGGCCCTGTTCGGGGGCCATTCTGGTCCTGGTGTTCGCGCTGGCGCAGGGGTTGTTCGCGGCGGGGGTCGTCGCGACGTTCGCCATGTCGCTGGGAACGGCGCTGACGACGGGCGCGCTCGCCTGGGCCGCCGTGTTCGCCAAGGCGGTCGCCATGCGGCTGGCGGCGGGCGACGATTCGCGCGTCGCGCTCGCCGCGCGCGGCTTCGAATTCGCCGCCGCGCTGCTGGTGCTCGCCTTCGGCCTGGCGCTGCTGCTCGGCGCGCAGGGCGGAGCGTGAGCGCCGCTCACCGCCCGAAGAAACGCTCCTCGGCCGACCGCCATTCCGCGCCGGCGGTGATTTTCATCAAGGCTCGATCGAGCGGCTTTTTCAGCGGGCTGCCGGCCGGCAGGGCGATCGCCATATAGGCGGGCGCGAGCAGGCCTTGCGGCGCTTGCACGACCTTCGCGTAGCGCTTGGCGATGAGGTGCTGCAACGCGCCGACGCTGTTCACCACCGCGTCCGAGCGGCCGTCGGCCAGCGAGTCGAGCGCTTCCTGCAGGTTCGGGAATTTCGCGTAAGCGAGATGCAATCCGTCGAGATATTCGGCGCCCGACGAATGCGCCGCCGCCGCCAGCTTCTTGCCGGTGAGATCGCTGAGGGCGACGTCGGCGCCCGATTCGACCCGCTCGGCGGTCAATCGCGAAACCATGCTGGTCGACAGCAGCGAAACCAGCACGACGCTGCCCAGCATCCATAGAATCGCGATCATGCGGCCCGCGTTGGTTTTCGGCGTCTTGTCGCCGTAGCCCACGGTCGTCATCGTCACCACGGCCCAGTAGACGCCGTCGCGCAAGGTGGCGACCGAGGACTCGGGTTTCTGCGCTGCGGGATGGCCCGGCCGTTCGAGAAACCACATGGCGAGGCCGGTCGCGACCAGCATCGCCGCCATGGCGAGGATCAACGGGCTGAGCTCGGCGGCCGCCGCCCCATAGGCCGCCAGCGCCGAAAGCGGTCCGGTCTCCTTGCGGAACGCCGCCGCGACGCCGGAGCGATGAGCGGGATAGGAGAAATCGACCCGCTCCGACCGTTCCGGCGTGATCGTGATCGCCCCGATCGCCGCGTCGTAGCGGCTTTGCTCTAAGCCGCTCAACACCGCTTCCATGTCGGCGACCGGAATGAACCGGAATTGCCATTGCGTCTGTTGCGCGACCCGCCTCCACAGGTCGACGCTGACGCCGGCGATCGAACCGTCGGCGTCGACGTATCCATAAGGCGGCATGTCGTAGACGGCGACGCGCAGCGGCTCAGCGAGAGCCGGCTCCGCGCCGGACGCGCAATCCGTCGCCGTCGCCAGGCCGGCGACGGCCGCGAGTCCGGCGAGCAAGAATCGAAAAAGCCGGCCGGTGCGGCCGGTTGAACCAGCGAGGTTTCGATTGGCGCGGCGATCGCTCATGGCCCCGGGCGAATTTCGTCGCACGCGTGTGCAATGAACGTGTGACAAAAATCGCGCCGCGACGAAGCGCTCGCCTCGTCCGGCGCGGCGGACGGCCGTTTTCCCGTCGCCTTGGCCGCGAGTCGGCGTAGGGAACGCGCGCCCGTCGCGACGACGGCGCCGGAGAGACCGCGCCTCACTCGACTGCCGCGTCGGCCTCAGCCTCGCCGAGCCGGCCCCGATCGACGAAGCCGCCGATCTGGACAAACGCGCCGGCGGGACGCGACCCCCCCTCGCGTCATGGCGAGTCCCGGTCCCGGCCGTTGAGCGAGTCGATCAGCGCGCGCAGGGTCGCGATGGTCGAAGCGTCCGCTTGGCCGTCGACGCGCGCGGGACGGAAATGGCGCTGGAAGGCGGCGACGACCGCCCTCGTCTGGGCGTCGTAGACGCCGGTCAGCGCGGCGCCGTAGCCGTAGAGCGCCAGCATCGCCTGCAGCGCGCGGACCGACGGCCCCTCTTCGCCCGCGCCGATCAGCGCGCCGCCGACGATTTCGGCCGGCTCGGTCCAATGGCCGACGCCGGCGCGCGCCAGGACGTCCCAGGGGAATTTCTCGCCGGGATCGCGCTTGCGCGCCGGGGCGACGTCGGAATGGGCGAGAATGCGCTCGCGGCGAATGGCGCGCCGCGACGCGACGTCGCGGCACAGCGCGATGACGGCGTCGATCTGCCGGGGCGGAAAAGGCGGCAACGCGCCGTCATGGCCGGCGTTGACGATCTCGACGCCGATCGAAGCGGAATTGACATCGCTGACGCCGGCCCAGAACCCGGCGCCGGCGTGCCAGGCGCGCTTGTCCTCGGCGACGAGCTGCGCGATCTCGCCGCTCTCCCAGACGAAATAATGCGCCGAGACTTGCGAATCGGGATCGCGCAGCAGCGCCAGCGCGCCCTCGGCCGTCGGCATGCCGGTGTAATGCAGCACGATGCTGTCGGGCCGCGCCGACCCGCGCCGCTCGCCGAAATTGGGCGAGGGCAGAAAGGCGCCGACCAGCGCGCTGTCCGCAATCGGCGCGGCCGTCATGCGGCGCGCTCGGGCGTCCGCGCCGGGCGGCGAAGCCCGGGAAGGAGCCTCCCCCGCCGGCGACGGCGGGGGAAGGCCGAACCGATCAATAATAGGCGCGGCAAACGCGGTTGCCGTAATAATCGAAGTACCACTCGGCGCAGCGAGCCGGCGGAGGCGGCGGCCCAGGCGGATAATAGCCGGGGCCCGGCGGGGTCGAGGCCGAGCCGATCATCGCGCCCGTGGTCGCGCCGGCGATTCCCCCCAACAGGGCGCCGCCCGGACGGTTGGTCAGCGCGCCGCCGATCAGCGCGCCGGTCGCGCCGCCGATCAGGGCGCCGCCGGCCGCGTTCTGGCCCTGCGGCGTGTCGCAGCCCGCCGCCGACAAGGCGGTCGCCAGGACAAGCGAAAGAAAAAAGAGTCTTCTCATCGCACCCGTCTCCCATGCGTCGCGTGAAATCCGCACGCGAACGCGGTTGTTGCGATCCGGCCGCTCGCCCGCCGCGGCCCGGACCCGAACGCCCCGCCGCCTCCTACCACGTCTCGCCGGGGCGGCACAGGCCTCGCGAACCCGAAGGAGAGTTTTCGACGGCGCTCGCGGCGCGGCGGGTTCGCAAGGGCCCTTGACCCGCTCCGCTCGGCGAGCCTATGCCCTTGGCTCAAGCCAGTCGGCCGGACGGCCGTCGCTTTGCGGGTCTCTCGCGGGCGGAGGAAAGTCCGGGCTCCATGCGGACACGGCGCCGGATAACGTCCGGCGGGGGCGACCCCAGGGACAGCGCCACAGAAAGCAAACCGCCCGCCTCGCGGCGAAAGCCTCGGGGTCGGCAAGGGTGAAAGGGTGCGGCAAGAGCGCACCGCGTCGGCGGCAACGTCGGCGGCACGGCAAGCCCCGCCGGGAGCAAGATCGAATAGGAGCGACGCGGGGCGCTTCGGCGCCTCGGGGCCGGTTCGCGGGCCTGATCGCTCGGGTTGGTCGCTGGAGGCGCCCGGCGACGGGCGTCCCAGAGGAATGGCCGTCACGTCGGGCGCCGCTTGGCGCCCGGCCATACAGAACCCGGCTTACAGGCCGACTGGCTTGTTTCCGAAGGGAGGCGGTAGGCAATAGGCAGTAGGCAGTTGCCCGATCGGCGCATAGTCCCACTGCCCACTGCCTACTGCCTTCCGCCCTCCGAGGACTCCCATGCTGCACGCTCGTCGCGTTCTTCCTTCCGGCGCCTGGTCGGGCGAGCCCGCCGATGCGGTGGTGCTCGATTACGACGAGCGCTACCGCCGCCGCGTCGCCATGACCGGCGTGCGCGGCCTCGGCTTTTTGCTCGATCTGCCCGAGGCGGCGATGCTGCGCGCCGGCGACGGCCTCGAGCTGGAGGACGGACGCGTCGTCGAAGTCGTCGCCGCGCCCGAGTCGCTGATCGAAATCCGCGCCGCCGACGCGGCCGCATTGACGCGGATCGCCTGGCACCTCGGCAATCGGCACCTGCCGACCGAACTGAGGGCGAAGAGCCTGCGCATCCGCAGGGACGCCGTGATCGAGGAGATGGCGCGCGGCCTCGGCGGCGCGCTCGTCGCCATCGAGGCGCCGTTCAATCCGGAAGGCGGCGCCTATGTCCGCGCAACCGAGCCGGCGCCGGCCCACGACCACGATCGCGACCACGCCCATCACGGCGACGCGCATCATCGCCTCGGCGATCATCAGCGCGTCGCGGCCGAGCCGCACGTCCATGGACCTGGCTGCGGCCATGACCATCACGACCACGATCACGATCACTCGCATGGCCGTCACGGCGACGATCTTGGCCGAGCCGAGCGCTGAGGCGGGCGAGCGGCGGGACTTGCCGCTGTTCCTGTGGCTGTCGCCGGCCTTTCCCGTCGGCTCGTTCGCCTATTCGCATGGCCTGGAATGGGCGGTCGAAGCGGGCGACGTCGTCGACATGCGCTCACTGACCGCCTGGCTCGCCGACCTCGCGGCGTTCGGCGCGCCGCGCATGGACGCGACCCTGTTCGCCATCGCGCACCGCGCAGCCGAGGCCGAAGATTGGCGCGCCTTGAACGAGGTCAACGAATTAGCGGTCGCGTTGGCGGGCTCCGCCGAGCGGCGGCTGGAGACCGCCGCGCAAGGGGGCGCGTTTCTCCTGGCGGCGCGCGCCGCGTGGGACTGCGAGGCGTTGGCCCGCGTTCCCGAGCGCGCAGGGGACGCGATCGCCTATCCGATCGCGGTCGCGGCGACGGCCGCGGGCCATGGCGTGGACCGCCGACGCGCGGGCGAGGCTTTCGCGGTCGCGCTGTTCGCCAATCTCGTCTCGGCCGCGGTTCGCCTCGGCGTGGTCGGCCAGACCGACGGCCAGCGGGTTCTGGCAAGAATCTTGCGTGTCGTCGACGCGATGGCGCGCGAGGCGGCGGACGCAACGCTCGACGATCTCGGCGCCTGCGCCCTGCGCTCCGACATCGCCGCGATGCGGCACGAAACGCAATATTCGAGGTTGTTCCGTTCATGAATCGATCCCGGCAACCCCTGCGCGTCGGCGTCGGCGGCCCGGTCGGCGCCGGCAAGACGGCGCTGATGGAGCGTCTGTGCAAACGCCTCAGCGGCGAATTCGACGTCGCCGCGATCACCAACGACATTTACACCAAGGAGGACGCGCGCATCCTCGTCGAGGCCGGCGCGCTGCCCGCCGAGCGCATCATGGGCGTCGAGACCGGCGGCTGCCCGCATACGGCGATCCGCGAGGACGCCTCGATCAACCTGGCGGCGGTCGAGGAAATGCGCCGGCGCTTTCCCGCGCTCGACTTGATCCTGGTCGAATCGGGGGGCGACAATCTCGCCGCGACGTTTTCGCCGGAACTCGCCGACCTCACCATCTACGTCATCGACGTCGCCGGCGGCGAGAAGATCCCCCGCAAAGGCGGGCCGGGCGTCACCCGCTCCGACCTGCTGGTCATCAACAAGATCGATCTCGCCCCTTACGTCGGCGCGTCGCTCGAGGTCATGGCGCGCGACGCGGCGCTGATGCGCAAGACCCGCCCCTTCGTCATGGCCAACATGAAGACCGGCGAGGGCGTCGAGGCGGTGATCGCGTTCATCCGCGACAAGGGCGGGCTCGGGGCGGATTGACCCCCGGCCCGCGACTTCCGCCATCGGGTGGCGCAAAGCCATAACTTCAAATAGGGTGATCTTATGAGCAGCGAACCCGAAAACTTGGTTCTCGAACTTCTTCGCGGTCTGTGCGCCGACGTGGGGCGCCTAACGACCGACATGGCCACCAAGTCTGAACTGGCCGAGTTCAAGGCGGAATTGAAGGCGGACATCCACTCGCTGCGCGCCGACGTGGCGTCGGACCTGGCGACGATGCGGGCCGAGAACGACGCCGAGCACCAGGCGACGCACAAACAACTCGGCGAACAGATCGTCGGACCTCGCCGCGCCGTCGTCGAATACCATTCCGTCGTCATCGGCCACGGCGTTTTGATCAGCGAACTCGAACCGCACGTTCGCCGCGTGGAGCAGCATCTCGGCCTGCCGCCGGCCCTCGACGCCCATTGAACGGCGATTGACCAGGGCGTTTGGGACCTACTTTCGGACCCTTCATGAGAGCCTGCCGCCGCTTGTCTAGCGGTCCCGAGCCGCACTATAAGCCTGCGCCGGGTCGCGTCGTCTCGGGCGTTGGGTCCGGGCGGGCGCCTCGCGAATGGCTTCAATCGAGAAAGACCTCATCACCATGCGCATCTCGATCTTCGTTTCCGCGATCGCCTTCGGCGTCCTCGTCTCGGGCGCCGCCTATGCGCTCTACGGCGCCGCGCCCGCCGCGCCGTCGGCCGTCGACGTCGCCGCCAACAAGATCAAGTCGGACGAGTGCTATAAACAGGCTGACCTCAAAGGCCTTCATAACGACGCGCGTAGGAAATTCCACCGGGAATGCCTCGAGGGCAAATGAGCCCTTCGCGCGCGAGTCGACTCGATCGGCGATGGCCGGCGGCGCGCCGGCCATTTTCGTCGGCGCCGTCGGCGCCCGCGCCGCGGAGCCGAACATGAACCCGCTCGACGACCATCATCGCGACGACGAGCGCCTGACGACCTTCGCGACGCTGCGCGACTTCTTCCGCTACGCCGTCAGCCGATTCAACGCCGCCGGGCTCGCCTATGGGCACGGCGCGACCAACGCGGTCGACGAAGCCGCCTTCATCGTCCTGGAAGCTCTGCGCCTGCCGATCGACGCGCTCGATCCGTTTCTCGACGCCGCGCTGACGCGCGAAGAACGCGTTCGCCTGCTGGAGCTGATCGACGCGCGCGTCGCCACGCGTAAGCCCGCCGCCTACCTGCTCAACCGCGCCTATATCCAGGGCGTGCCGTTCTATGTCGACGAGCGCGTCATCGTGCCGCGCAGCTTCATCGGCGAATTGCTGTTCGGCGGCCTCATCGGCGAGGGGTCGCTGATCGAGGACCCCGATTCGATCATGAGCGCGCTCGATCTCTGCGCCGGCGGCGGCTCGCTGGCGATTCTCGCGGCGATGAAATTCGTGAACGCGCGGATCGACGCGGTCGAGCTTTCCGCCGACGCGCTCGCGGTGGCGCAGCGCAATGTCGCGGATCACGGCCTCTCCGACCGGATCACGCTGATCGAGGGCGACCTGTTCGCGCCGCTCGGCGCCAAGCGCTACGATCTGATTCTCGCCAACCCGCCCTATGTCGACGCCGAATCGCTCGCCGCGTTCCCGCCCGAATACGCCGCCGAGCCGCGGCGCGCGCACGCGGGCGGGCGCGACGGACTGGACGTGGTGCGGCGGATTCTCGCCGAGGCGCCCGCGCATCTGACGCCTGACGGCGCGCTGGTGTGCGAAGTCGGGCGCGGCCGCGTGCGGCTGGAGGCCGAGTTCCCCGGCCTGCCGCTGCTGTGGCTCGACACCGAGGAAAGCGAAGGCGAGGTGTTCTTCATTCGCGCTCGCGATCTAGCGCCGCGCGGCAGGCGCTCCTAAGCGAGGAAATCCGACGCCAAGTTCCGATCGGCGGGTTGATCCGTCTCGACCTGGCGATTCTCGGAAATCGATCCTTAGCGAATATTCGCGACGGCGCAGAATTTAGGAAGTCCGCGCGTCCACCGTGAACACGGTGCGTCGGCCGCTGTCGTCGCGCGGCCATGCCTGTTCCACTTCCGACAGCGGAACGGGTTTGACGGCGATTTTAAGGCCCCCGGGCGCGGTCGCCCGCAGCAGCGCGTCGATGCAGCGAATGAGACGGTCGGCGGAAACGCTTCCGATGCCGCTCCCCATCAGCGCGATCGCCTTCGCGCGCAGCGCGGCGCCCGGCAGCGTGATGTCCGGCCCGCTCGCAGAGCCAATCTGAACGAACCGGATGGGCGCGGCGTCCGCTGCGGCCTTGGCGCCGGCGATCAGGATTCGTTCGGCGCTCCGGCCCCATAAGTAATCGAGCACAACATCCACGCCGGCCGCGAATTGCCCCTTGAGGGCGTCCTCCAGCGCCGCGCCATCCTCGACGAGAGGGATCGCCACATCGGCCCCGAGCGCTGCGACGGATTTCAGGGCGTCGACATTGCGGCCGGTCGCAATCACCTTCTTCGCCCCGAGATGCTTGGCGATCTGGACGGCGAGGCGGCCCGCCGCGCCGGTGGCGCCGTTGACCAGCACGGTTTCTCCGGCCTTGAGCCTGGCGCGCTCCGTCAAGGCCGCCCAAGACGACATGCCGGGATTGGCGATGGCGGCGGCCGTCACGTCGTCCACTTCATCGGGCAGCGCCAAGCACTGCGCCGAAGATACGACGGTTCGCTCCGCCATGCCGCCATAAGGCGCTCTCGGCAGGAGGAAATAGACCCGGCTTCCGTCGTCGAGCCGCCCGACGCCGTCGACGCCGGGCACAAGGGGGAACTGCCCCGACGCGCTGTAGTGCGCGCCGGAGGCCCGGCCCCTGACGAGTGGGCTGAGGGCGGCGGCCGTAACCGTGACGCGGCTCTCGCCCGAGGACGGCAGAGGCTCGCTAAAATCGCCGTACACGGGCGTTCGTCCGGCTCCCAGAACGATCGCGGCTTTCATGGCGGTCAGCCCTTTCGGCTTTCGATAATATGTGTATATTGCATATAAATGGATCACGCGATGCCGTCAAGGAAAAAAGTGCAAAATACACACATAGCCAGTCAACTGCGCCAGCTTCACGGGGCGGCGCTCGATATCGTCGCCGTCATGAACCGGCCGCAGCGCGACGACGCGCTGATCAAGGAGGCCGGGATTCCACTCGACCGCGCGCTGTTCCCGCTCCTGGTTGGGATCGAGCGGTTCGGGCCGATTGGCGTGGTGGAGCTGGCTGACCGCGCAGGGCGCGACTACACCACCGTCAGCCGTCAGGTCGCAAAGCTTGAGAGCCTCGGTCTGGCGGCGCGTCAAGGAAGCGCCGCCGACCGCAGGGTGCGCGAGGCGGTCGTCACCCCGAAAGGCAAGGCGATGACCGACTTGGTCGACGCGGCGCGCGAGAGGATGGGTCGCGCCATCTTTAAGACGTGGGACACGCGCGAAATCGACGAGTTGATCCGCCTCATGCGGAAGTTCGCCGACGCCGTGTCGAGCGAACCGCCTGCCGGTTCATGAATCGGGAATTCGGCCTGCTAGAGTTCTCACCCCTATCGCCGACTATTCCGCCGCTTCACGCATCGCGGCGCGAATCACGGTGCGGAAGTCGTCGATGCTGACCAGCTCGCCGGCGCGCCTCACATGCCAGAACGTCCAGCCGTTGCAGGCCGGCAGGCCCTGCGCGAGCGCGCCGATCTTGTGGATCGAGCCGACAGCCGGCCCGAGCGTCAGCGCGCCGTCGGCGCGCGCGACGGCGCCGTGGCGCCCGTGCGCGTCGACCAGCCGTTCGCCCGGCGCGATCAGCCCGGCTTCGACCACGCTGGCGAAGGCGACGCGCGGTTCGCTGCGGCGGGTGGGAATCGCGGCGACCGCCTCGGCGTCGAGCGGCGCCACCGCCTCGATGCGCGCGCGCGCCGCCGCGGCGTAAGCCGCGTCGCGCTCCAGCCCGATGAAGAAGCGGCGCAGGCGGCGCGCGGCGGCGCCGGTGGTGCCCGAGCCGAAGAACGGGTCGAGGACCAGATCGCCCGGGTTCGAGGCGGCGAGCAGCACGCGCTGCAGCAGCGCCTCGGGCTTTTGCGTCGGGTGGACCTTGCGCCCGTTGGCGTCCTTGAGCCGCTCCGCGCCGGTGCAGATCGGCAGGAACCAGTCGGAGCGGGCCTGGCAATCCTCGTTGCCGGCCTTCAGCGCCTCGTAATTGAAGGCGTAGCCCTTGGCGTCGGCGCTGCGCGCGGCCCAGATCATCGTCTCGTGCGCGTTGGTGAAGCGGCGGCCGCGGAAATTCGGCATCGGATTGGCCTTGCGCCAGACGATGTCGTTGAGAATCCAGAAGCCGAGGTCCTGCAGGATCGCGCCGACGCGGAAGATGTTGTGATAGGAGCCGATGACGAAGATCGTCGCGTCGCGCTTCATCACCCGACGCACGGCGCCGAGCCAGGCCTTGGTGAACGCGTCGTAGGCGGCGAAGTCGGCGAACTTGTCCCAATCGTCGTCGACCGCGTCGACGACGCTCTGGTCGGGGCGCGAAAGCGCGCCCTCGAGCTGCAGGTTGTAAGGCGGGTCGGCGAAAACGAGGTCGACGCTGCCCTCCGGCAGCTTTTCGAGCTCGGCGACGCAGTCGCCGACGATGACGCAATCGCGCGGCGGCGGGAGGGCCGTGGCGGGGCGCCTCGTCTCGCTGCTTCCAGTACGCAAAACCTGAAGCTGGGCAGGGAAGCGAAACGCCCCGGCACGGGAACCACGCATGAACGCAACACTCGACGCGATTGTCAGAGCGAAAGCGCTGACGATCGCGATCATGCGCATTTTAGGTAAAGGGCGGGTTAGGGCTCGCGTTGCGCCGATGTCTCGTTTTCGTACGCAATGGAACAGGCGAGAATCGATATGAAATCAACGATTTCTAAAGACTTTCGGTCTCCGCCCGGCAATTGCGGGACCTTCCGTCCAAAAGCGCTCTCGGCTTGAAGGAAAGCCGATGGAACGGCGACGGACGCGCGCGGATCCCCGGAAGGGCACGCCGATCGCCCAAATGTTGGACGCGCGGCGGTTTTTCTGGCAGTCTGTTTCTATGACCGAGACTAAGAACGGTGCGAAGGGCGCGGCCGCCATGCCGAAACACGGCGACGCGAAGCGCGACTCGTGGCCGCCGCAGGCCATCGAGGCGGCGCGAGAGTTCAAGCATGTTCACGCGGCGCGCGCGCCGACCAAGCTCAAGGGCGAGAAAGCGGCGGCGATCCGTCGCGCAGTCCTGTCGTACTATCGCGGCTAGACATTGCCCCGCGCGCCGGCTCGCAACAACAACGTCTTTGTCAATTGCCCCTTCGACGACGACTATCTCCCGTGTTTTGAAGCGCTGCTCTTCGCGATCACGATTTGCGGTTATCAAGCTCGTTGCGCGCTCGAAGACGACGACAGCGGCGATATCCGATTCGACAAACTTTGCCGGCTCGTCGCCGACAGCGACCACACCGTTCATGACCTGTCGCGGACCCAGCTGGGCGATCGCGGACTGCCTCGCTTCAACATGCCTTTCGAACTCGGGCTGATGATGGGCGCGAAGCGCTTCGGCGCCACGCGGCAAAGACAAAAGCGAGCATGTGTCATGGTGGCGGAGCCATTCGTCTTGCCGCGCTATCTCTCGGACATAGCGGGGGCCGATCCGGCGGTTCATGCAAACGAGCCTCGACAGGTAATCCGGATCGTTCGCGACCACTTGCATCGCGACCCGAAAGGGAAAAACCTACCGGGCGCCGGACACTTCAACGACCTTTTCGAGTTTTTTCGCGCCGATCTCCCGAAGCTGGCCACGAACGCGCGTTTGACCGCCGAAGACGTGCACGCGCGGCGAGGCTATCGCAACTACATGGACATGCTGCGCGCTTTCTGCGAGGCGTTGCCGGAGATTGCGAAAAGCGGCGCCCCCGTCAGAGAATAGCGCCGCGGACTCGAAACGATCGCCGATGGAAAGGCGACGGGCCGAGACGCGCCAGCGCTTCGACATGGGCGCGCGTGGCGTAGCCGGCGTGGCGCGCGAAGCCGTAGCCGGGACAGACGGCGTCGAGTCGCCGCATCAACGCGTCGCGCGCGACCTTGGCGACGATCGAGGCCGCCGCGATCGAAGCCGAACGCGCGTCGCCGCGCACGATCGCGCGCGCCGGGCAACGCAGGCCGTCGGGAACGTCGCGGCCGTCGACCAGCGCGAAATCCGCCCTCAGGCTCAGCCCGTTGACCGCCCGCGCCATCGCCAGCAGCGTCGCGCCGCGGATGTTGCGCGCGTCGATCTCCGCGACGCTGGCGAAGGCGATCGAGACGCAGCGCGCCTTGGCGTAGACGAGTTCGCACAACGCCTCGCGCCGAGCCGGGCTCAGCGCCTTCGAGTCGTCGACGCCTTCGGGCGGATCGTCGGGATCGAGAATGACGGCGGCGACGCCGACCGGCCCGGCGAGCGGCCCGCGGCCGACCTCGTCGACGCCGGCGACCAGCCGGCAGCCGCGCGCGAAAAGCTCGCGCTCGAAGGCGAAATCGGGCGCGCTCATTTTCAGCCGACCGGGCCGTCGCCGAGCCGGGCGAGGTCGAAGGCGGCGACTTCGCGCAGCAGCTCGACGAACGCGTCCGCGCCGCGCTCGGCGCAGGCTTCCCCCTTCGCGGCGGTCGCGCTCGCCGCATCGCCGACCGCGCCCGATGGGTTCAAGTCGCTCGCCATCCAGCCGAAGCCGATCGGCCGGGTCGCGCGCAAATGCTTGAATTCGCGCTCGAGCGAGGCCGCCGCGCTGACGAAGTCGCGCGCTTTCTCCATGCGCACCGTCTCCGGCCGGAAGGCGAGCATCAGCGAAGTCTCGGCGTCGCCGCCGTGGACGCCGTGCGCCAGCTCGCGCGCGCCGTAGAGGCCTTCGGGATAGCCGAGCCGGCGCCAGGAAGCGTTGACCGCCAGCATCCGCCGGCGCGCGCGCAGTTCGAGCGCGACGCCGTCGATGACCGCCGAATTGCCGCCGTGCGAATTCATGAAGATCAATTTGCGGCACCCGGTCCGCGCGACGCTGTCGCCGATCTCCGTCCACGCGCGCGCCAGGGTCTCGCTCGACAGCGTCAACGTGCCGGGAAATCCGCCATGCTCGCTCGACGCGCCGATCGCCTGCAACGGCAGGATGAGCGCCGGCAAATCGGCGGGAATGCGCGCGGCGGCGCGCTTCAGATAGCCTTCGGCGAGAAAAGCGTCGACGCCGACCGGCAGGTGCGGCCCGTGCTGCTCGATCGCCGCCACCGGCAGCACCGCCACGACCTTGCCCATCTCGGCGTCGGCAAAATCGCGCCAGGACATCTCCGCCCAGAATTTCGTCGGCAGCATCGTCGTCTCTCCGATTCCTCGCGCGGCGCGCGCCGCTTCAATTCTTCAGCGCTTCGTCGAGCAGCCGCGCCAGGACTTCCGGCTCGCGCGGGAACCCGGCGCGAATCCACAACGCCTGCAGCGTCTTCAGCGTTGCGCCGACGCGTTGGCCGTGCGCGACGCCGCGCGCCAGGATGTCGGCGCCGGTGATCGGCAGCGTCGGCTCGGGCGTATCCGCGAGGAAGCGATAGGCGTCGGCGAAGCGCCCGTCGTCGGCCGGCGCGCCGGAGTCGGCGTGGGCGAGCGTCAAGGCGTCGAGCGCGCCGCGCCGCCGGCGCTCGAACAGCAGCCCACGCAGCGCGCCGAACGGCGGCGGCGCGCGCAGTCCATGCAAGGCCGGCAAGGCCTGGCCGAGAATCGCGAGCCGCTCGAATTCGGCGTTGGAGAGGCGCAGGCGCTCGCGCAGCCGCTCCGCGTCCTCTTCGATCCCGACGCAGAGCGCAGCGAGGCGCAGCAGCGCGTCGGGCCGCTCGCCGCGCTGCGCTTCGATCGCCGCCACGCGTCCGAGCCGCCCTGCGTCGCTCTGCCCGGCGAGCAGCGGCGCCAGCAATCCCGCTTCGCTTGCCGCGGCGACGACCTCGCCGGCGCGCGGCGCCGCCAGCAGCTTGAGCAACTCGGCGCGCACCCGCTCGCGCGACAGGACGCCCAAGCCGTCGCGCTCTTGGATCGCCGCGCGCCAGCCCTCGGCGTCGAGCGCGCCCTCGCCGTAGCGGGCCGAAAAGCGAAAGAAGCGCAGGATGCGCAGGTAGTCCTCGCGGATGCGCTCGCCCGCGTCGCCGATGAAGCGCACGCGCCGCTGGGCGAGGTCGGCGAGCCCGCCGACGTAATCATGGACGATCCCGTCGCGCCCGAGAGAAAGCGCGTTGATGGTGAAATCGCGACGCCGCGCGTCGGCTGCAAAGTCGCGGCCGAACGCAACGAACGCGTGGCGCCCGTCGGTGGCGACGTCGCGGCGCAGCGTCGTCACCTCGATCGGCTGGCCGGCGACGATCACCGTCACCGTGCCGTGCGCGAGGCCGGTCGGCGCGACGCCGAATCCGGCCGCGCGCGCGCGCTTCATCACCGCCTCCGGCGAGGCGGTGGTGGCGACGTCGAAATCGTCGGGCTGCTCGCCCAGCGCGAGGTCGCGCACCGCGCCGCCGACCAGGCGCGTCTCCTCGCCCTCTCCGTCGAGCGCCTGCAGCGCGCGCGCCAGCCGTCCTTCGTCGAGCAGCCGCCGATCGACGACGCGTCCGTCGCGAATGGCGGCGAGGCCGCTCATTGAAAACGACCCGGCACGAGCACGCCGTTTTCGACGTGGGCCGGCACGTAGACGCCCTGGCTGCGCGGCGCGGCGGCGATCATCACGATCATGCCGATCAGCGCCGCCGCCAAGCCGGCGAGGATCAGCGTCGCGACCCGGCTGCGGGTCCAATGCTCGATCGCCAAGGGATAACGCAGGCGCAGAAGGAGATAGGCCGCGAAGAGGACAAACGGGGCGAGAAACAGGGAGAGCGACTCGACGATCGGGCGCCACATCAGGAAAACAGCCTCTCGTAGAGATTGCGCAGGATGCCGGCGGTGACGCCCCAGATATAGCGCTCGCCGTAGGGCATGGCGTAGAACTTTCTTATTTCCCCCCGCCATTCGCGCTCCTCGAGGCGGTGGTTGACGGGGTCCATCAGAAACGCGAACGGCGCTTCGAAGACTTCGGCCACCTCATGGGCGTTGACGCGAAGCGTGAAGGCGGGATCGATCAGCGCCGCCAGCGGCGCGACGCGAAACCCCGTGCTGGTCAGGTAGGAATCGAGCCAGCCGAGCGGTTCGACATAGCGCTCTTCGAGGCCGATTTCCTCGCGCGCCTCGCGTAACGCGGTCTCGCGCGCCGTTTCGCCGTCGTCGATCTTGCCGCCGGGAAAGGCGACCTGGCCGGAATGCAGACGCAAGCGCGACGCGCGCAACGTCAGCAACACGCTCAGACCCTCGGGCCGCGCCACGATTGGCGCGATCACCGCCGCCGGACGGGCGCGCGCGATCGTTCGCTCGTCGGGCAAAGGCCCATTGAGCGCGTAGTCGCTCGCCCGCGGCGCGGCGCCGGCGGCGAAAGCGTCTTCGGTCAGGCGCTGGGCGAGCCGCTCGCGCGCGAGGCGGCGCAAGGCGTCGGCGGAAAGGTCGCTGGGCGGGGAAGCGCTCAAAGGCCGTCGATCTCGCTGGCGAGGGTCATCGGGAAGAACGGGGAACGGGGCGCGAGGGCCCCTTCGCCGCTTTCGCCGCGCTCCGCCATAATCTCGCGCTTGTTTGTGGGCAAACGTCGGTTCCCCGTGTATCGCGTCGGCCGAGAGCCTGAAGGCCCAATCTAGCCTCAGCCGTCGCGAAGGGGAATTCGCTTGATCCGCTTTCCCGCCCGCCTTTCCGCGAGCGGGCAAGGCGGGCGGCGCCGCAAAGGCCAGCGCGCGAGGAGATCCATGACCGTCGCCGATTTTGACGCCAGCGTCGTAAAGGCCGCCGAAGCGAGCCTCGCCCGCATCGCCGCCGCGCGCGAGGCCATCGGCGCGGTGATCTTCGGCCAGGAGACGGTGGTCGAGCAGACGCTGGTCACCCTGCTCGCCGGCGGCCACGGCCTGCTGATCGGCGTGCCGGGACTGGCGAAGACCAAGCTGGTGGAGACGCTGGGCGTCGTCATGGGGCTCGACGCGCTGCGGGTGCAGTTCACGCCCGATCTGATGCCCTCCGACATCCTCGGCGCCGAGGTGATGGAGGAAGGGCTCGACCGCGCGCGCAGTTTCCGCTTCATCAAAGGCCCGATTTTCGCCCAATTGCTGATGGCCGACGAAATCAACCGCGCCAGCCCGCGCACCCAGTCGGCGCTGTTGCAGGCGATGCAGGAGCATCACGTCACCGTCGCCGGCGCGCGCCACGATCTGCCGGTCCCCTTCCATGTTCTGGCGACGCAAAATCCGCTGGAGCAGGAGGGCGCCTATCCCCTGCCCGAGGCGCAGCTCGACCGCTTCCTAATGCAGATCGACGTCGGCTATCCCGACCGGGACGCGGAACGGCGCATTCTCATCGAGACTACCGGCGACGGCGAAGCGGCGCCGAAGCCGGCGATGACCGCCGCCGAGCTGATGGCGGCGCAGCGGCTGGTGCGCCGCGCGCCGATCGGCGAAGGCGTGGTGGAGGCGATCCTCGATCTGGTGCGCGCGGCGCGTCCCGGCGAGGGCGATCCCGAACTGACTCAATCGATCTCGTGGGGTCCGGGGCCGCGCGCCGCGCAGGCGCTGATGCTGGCGAGCCGCGCCCGCGCGCTGGTCGAGGGCCGTTTCGCGCCCTCGCGCGACGACATCGTCGCGTTGGCCGAGCCCGTGCTCAAGCACCGGATGGCGCTCACCTACGCCGCGCGCGCCGAGGGCGAAACGATCCCCGCCGTCGTCGCGCGCCTCGTCGCCAAGATCCTGCGCTGACGCGATGGCGACGGAGACTCCCGTTTCAGACCGGCCGATCCGTCAGCAAGCCGCTGCCCTGGCGGCGCGCCTGCCGAGCCTCGTGGTCGCCGCGCGGCAAGTCGCGCACACCTTGTTCCACGGCGTGCACGGGCGGCGGCAGGCGGGTCCGGGCGAGGCGTTCTGGCAATTTCGGCCCTTCATCTCCGGCGAGCCGGCGGCGCGGGTCGACTGGCGCCGCTCGGCGCGCGAGGACCGCGCCTTCGTGCGCGAGCGCGAATGGCAAGCCTCGCACACCGTCTGGATTTGGTTCGACCGCTCGGCCTCGATGGCTTTCGCCTCCAGCCTCGCCCCGTGCGCCAAGGTCGATCGCGCCGCCGTGCTGGCGCTCGCGCTGGCGGATCTGGCGGTGCGCGGCGGCGAGCGCGCCGGCCTCGTCGGCCTCACCCGGCCGCTGGCGACGCGCGGCGTCATCGAGCGCTTCGCCGAAGCGATCGCCGCCGATGAGCGTCTGCGCGGCGCTCCCGCGTCGGGCCTGCCGGCGCCCGAACCTCTGACGGCGCGCTCGAAGGCCGTGCTGATCGGCGATTTTCTCGGCGAGGCGCAAGACGCGGCGCAGACCATCCGCGCGCTCTCGGCGCAAGGGGCCGTGGGCCAGGTTCTGATGATCGCCGACCCGATCGAAGAGGCCTTTCCCTTCGTCGGCCACACGGAGTTCCTCGCGGCGGACGCCGCCGCCCGGCTGCGCGCGCCGCGCGCGCAAAACTTGCGAGAACCCTATCTCGAGCGCCTCGCGGAGCATCGCGAGGCGATTCGGGCCGCCTGCGCCGCGCGCGGCTGGGGCTTCGCGCTGCATCGCACCGACCGGTCGGCCGCGCAGGCGCTGCTCGCGCTGCGCTCGCGGCTCGCCGGCCCGGGGCCGACGACGACAGCCTGGAGCGCCTGACGATGTTCGGCTTGCCCCTCGCCTTCGCCGCGCCGGCGGTCCTGGCCGCCCTCGCCCTGCTCGCCGCGCTCTATCTGTTTCTGAAAGTGACGCCGCCGCGGCCGCGCCAAGCGGTCTTCCCGCCGCTGCGCCTGCTGATCGGCCTCAGCGCCAAGGACGCGACGCCGGCCAAGACGCCATGGCCGCTGCTGGCGCTGCGGATCGCGGTCGCCGCGCTGGTCGTCCTGGCGATGGCGGAGCCGATCTGGAACCGTTCGCCGACTTCGGGCGCCGGCGCCGGGCCGCTGCTGCTGGCGATCGACGACGGCTGGCCGGCGGCGCCGACCTGGGAGCGCCGCCTCGCCTACGCCCGCGACGCGCTCGGCGGCGCGAGCCGCGCGGGGCGCCTGACGGCGCTGCTGCCGATTTCCCAAGGAGGGGTCGACGTCGCGGCGCTCGACGGCCCGCGCATCGAAGAAAAGCTGCGCGCCCTGGCGCCCGTCGCTTACGCGCCGCGGCGCGAGGCGACGCTGCCGGCGATCGCGCGTTTTCTCGCCGCCAATCCCCACGCCGAAATCGTCTGGCTCGCCGACGGCGTCGAACTCGGCGGCGCGAGCGCCTTTGCGCGCGGCTTGGCGGCGGCCGCCAGCGGTCACACGGTCTCCGTCGTCACCGATCGCACGACGCCGATCGGCCTCGCCGGCGTCGACAATCTCGCCGGCGCGCTCGCCGCGCATCTGACCCGCGCCGGCGCGAGCGCGCGGCAAAAAGGCGTCGCGCGCGCGATCGACGCCCAGGGGCGCTCGATCGGCGAAGCGCCGTTCGACTTCGGCGCCGCGCGCGGGACGCAAGCGAACTTCGATCTGCCGGTCGAGCTGCGCAATCAGGCCTTTCGGGTCGAAGTCGCCGGCGAGGGATCGGCGGGCGCGGTATGGCTGGTCGACGAACGCGCGCGGCGGCGGCGGGTCGCCATTCTCTCCGGCGCCGGCGCCGACGTGGCGCAGCCGCTGCTGTCGCCGACCTATTACCTCGAGCGCGCGCTGGCGCCCTTCGCCGAAATTCGCCAATGGCGCGACGCGGCGAGCGATCCGATCCTGTCGCTGCTGGCGGAAAAGCCGTCGGCGCTCGCGCTCGCCGACATGAGCGTCCCACCCGGTCCGGCGCACGACAAGCTCGTCGCGTTCGTCGAAATGGGCGGCGTGCTCCTGCGTTTCGCCGGCACGCGCTTAGCGGCAGGCGAGGACGATCTGACGCCGACGGCCTTGCGGCGCGGCGGGCGCACGCTCGGCGGCGCGCTGTCGTGGGACACGCCCAAGCACATCGCTCCGTTCGACAAGGAGAGCCCGTTCTTCGGCCTCGCCGCGCCGGACGAGGTGACGGTGTCGCGCCAAGTGCTCGCCGAGCCGGAGCCGGGCCTGGCCGCCAAGACCTGGGCGCGCCTGGCCGACGGCACGCCGCTGGTGACCGCCGAGCGGCGCGGCAAGGGCCTGATCGTGCTGTTCCACGTGACGGCGGACACGACGTGGTCGAACCTGCCGATCTCCGGGCTGTTCGTCGACATGCTGCGGCGCATCGTCGCACGCGCCGGCGCGGCGCCCGCCGAGGCGAACGGCGCCGCCGAGGCGTCGCGCGCGCCTTATCGCATCCTCGACGGCTTCGGCGTTCTCGGCGCGCCGCCGGCCGAGGCCGCGCCGATCGGCGACGATTTCGCCGGACCGGGAGACGCCGCGCATCCGCCGGGCTTCTACGGCGCGCCCGAGGCGCTCGAAGCCGTCAACGCGATGACGCCGGGCGAGACGCTGGCCCCGGCCGACTACGCGGGCCTTGCCGTCGCCGCGGGCGGGCTCGACGTCGCCGCGCCGCTCGATCTCAGGCCCTGGCTGCTGCTGGCGGCGTTCCTCGGCTTTATCGCCGACGGGTTCGCCAGCCTGTGGCTCGGCCGCGCGCCGCGCTTCGTCGGCCCGGCCGCGGCTGCGCTGCTGTTCGTCGGCGCGCTCGCCGGCGCGGCGCTCGATAGCCCGCGAGCCTTGGCGGACGAAGCGGCGCCGATCTCCGAGCGCGACGCCGAGGCGGCGAGGGCGACCCATCTCGCCTATATCGTCACCGGCGACGCGGCGGTCGACGAGGCCTCGCGGCTCGGGCTCGAGAATCTCGCCCGCGTGCTCGAGGAGCGCACCTCGGCGGAGGTCGCCGAGCCGGTCGCGCTCGATCCGGCGCGCGACGAATTGAGCTTCTATCCCCTGATCTACTGGCCGGTGGCGGCCGGGCGGCCGCAGCCTCCGGCGGCCGCGGTCGCGCGCATCGCCGCCTTCATGAAGAACGGCGGCACGGTGGCGTTCGACACCCGCGACGCCCTGACGGCGCGCCCCGGCGGGCCGCCGACCCCCGAAGGCCAATGGCTCAGAACCCTGCTCGCCGGCGTCGACCTACCCGAGCTGGAGCCGGTCCCGCGCGACCACGTCGTCACCAAGACCTTCTATCTCATCGACAATTTCGTCGGCCGCACCGACAGCGGACAGACCTGGATCGAGGCGCTGCCGCCGCCCGACCCGAACGATCGCGCGCCGCGCCCGGCACGCGCCGGCGACAGCGTCTCGCCGATCGTCATCGCCTCCAACGACCTCGCCGCCGCCTGGGCGGCCGACGCCGACGGCCGGCCGCTCTATCCGCTCGTTCCCGGCGGCGCGCGCCAGCGCGAACTGGCGCTGCGCGGCGGCGTCAACCTCGTCATGTACACGCTGACCGGCAGCTACAAGGCCGACCAAGTCCACGCCAAGGACCTGTTGGAAAGGCTTTCGCATTGAACGCGTGGTCGATCGCCTTTGCGCCGCCGCCGCTCCCGGTCGTCGCGGGACTGGCCGCTCTGGCGCTGGCGCTGATCGCGCTGACGCTGTGGCGGCGTCGGCGCGGCGCGGCGGCGCGCGCGCTGGCGCTGGCGCTGCTCGGGCTGGCGCTCGCCGATCCCTCGCTGGTGCGCGAGGACCGCCGGCCGCTGAAAGACATCGTCGCGGTCGTCGTCGATCGATCGGCCTCTAATCAGATCGGCGAGCGGCCGCGCCAGACCGACGAGGCGCGCGCCGAGCTGGCCAAGCGCCTCGCCGCGCTCGGCGACGTCGAGACGCGCTTCGTCGAGACGGCGAACAGCGATCCCGACAATCGCGGCACGCAATTGTTCGCGGCGCTGCGCTCGGCGCTGAGCGACGCGCCGCCCGAGCGCGTCGGCGCGGCGATCCTGATCACCGACGGGATCGCGCACGACATTCCCGCTTCGCTCGACGCGCTCGGCTTCGACGCGCCGCTGCACGTTCTCGTCACCGGCCACGAGGGCGAGCGCAACCGCCGCATCGAACTCGTCGAGGCGCCGCGCTTCGGCATCGTCGGCAAGGACCAGACGATCGTCGCCCGCGTCCTGGGCGCCGCCGACAAGGGCGAGCCGGCGAGCCTGACCGTGCGCCGCGACGGCCAGACGATCGCGACGCTGCCCGCCGAGATCGGCCGCCCGCTCTCGATCAAGGTCCCGATCGACCACGCCGGGCCCAATGTGATCGAGCTCGAAGTCGCTCCCGTAGAAGACGAATTGACGACGCGCAACGGCAAGGCGGTCATCGCCGTCGAGGGCGTGCGCGACAAGTTGCGGGTGCTGTTGGTGTCGGGCGAGCCGCATCAGGGCGAGCGGATGTGGCGCAATCTGCTGAAATCCGACGCCAACGTCGATCTCGTCCATTTCACCATTCTGCGCCCGCCGGAGAAGACGACCGACGGCGCGCCGATCAACGAACTGTCGCTGATCGCGTTCCCGGTGATGGACCTGTTCGGCAAGAAGATCAAAGACTTCGATCTCATCATCTTCGATCGCTATTCCAGCCAGGCGATCCTGCCGAGCGTCTATCTCGACAACGTCGTCGCCTATGTCCGCGAGGGCGGCGCGCTGCTGCTGGCCGAAGGGCCGGCTTTCGGCACGCCGGAGGGCCTCTACGCCACGCCGCTCGGCGCCATTTCGCCCGCCCGTCCGACCGGCGAGGAGTTCGACCAGGCGTTTCGCGCCGAGATTACGCCCGAGGGCGCCAAGCATCCGGTGACGCGCGGCCTGCCCGGTGGCGAGGCGTCGCCGCCGACGTGGGGCCGCTGGCTGCGCCAGATCGGCGCCCAGGTCACGAGCGGCGCGGCGTTGATGCAGGGCGTCGACAAAGCGCCGCTGCTGGTTCTCTCGCGCGTCGACAAGGGGCGCGTCGCGCTGCTGCTCAGCGACCAGATGTGGCTGTGGGCGCGCGGCTACGACGGCGGCGGCCCGCATCTCGATCTGCTGCGCCGGCTCGCGCATTGGCTGATGAAGGAGCCCGACCTCGAGGAGGAGGCGCTGCGCGCGCTCGCCAAGGGACACGCGTTGACGATCGAGCGCCAAAGCGTTGCGGGCGAAGTCCCCGAGGCGAGCGTGACCGGGCCGGACGGCAAGACGACGACGGTCCAGCTCGTCAGCGTCGCCCCCGGCCTTTCCCGCGCGACGCTGGCGGTCGATTCCGACGGGCTCTACCGCGCCAGCGACGGCCAGCGCGTCGCGCTGGCGGTGGTCGGCCCGGAAAATCCGCTCGAATTCCAGGAGGTCGTCTCGACGCTGGAGAAGCTGCGCCCGCTCGCCGAGGCGAGCGGGGGAAGCGTGCGCCGGCTCGCTCGGCGCGCCGGCGACGCCATCGACGTTCCCCGGCTGGTCGCCATGCACGATTCGCCCGAATACGCCGGCGCGGATTACATCGGCGTCAAGCGCACCGGCGCGAGCGAACTCGTCGGCGTCGCCGAGACGCCGCTCGCGGCGGGCTTCCTCGGCCTCGCCGCGCTGCTCGCCGCGCTGATCTGGGCGTGGGCCCGCGAAGGCGGCGGGACGCGGGGCTGATGGGAGAGGGCGGGGCCATGCCGACGCGCTTCGCCGCCGCCGAACGGAGGATCGATTCGCTCGTCTACGGCCTCTTCGCCCTCACGCCCGAGGAGGTCGTGCTGCTGGAATCCTCCATTGCCGGCCAGCGCTAAGACGGCGTTCGACGGGTTTGCTTCGTCATTGCGAGGAGCGCCGTCCATTCGTCATCGCGAGCGGAGCGAAGCGATCCAGAGATCGTGACGGTTGCTGGATTGCCGCACTGCGCCCACAGCGAGCCTTGACGGCCAAGGACGTGAAGATCGACGTTGGAGCGATGAAGCGCCCAGCGATCTATATCATGGCAAGCAGACGCAACGGCACGCTGTATGCGGGCGTCACCTCGAATTTGCCCCAGCGCGTGTTTCAGCACAAAGAGGGGCTGACGCCCGGTTTCACCACCCGGCACGGTTGCAAATTGCTGGTCTATTACGAGACATACGAGGATATGGCGTCCGCGATTGCGCGCGAGAAGCAAATCAAGGCAACGTCGCGCCGCAAGAAGCTGCTGATGATAGAACGGTTCAATCCGGAGTGGCGGGACCTCTATGCGGATTTCGCCTGGGCATGGAAAGGTTCCGCCTGCGCCCCGATTCGGCAGGCGTCGCGATCTCTGGATCGCTTCGCTCCGCTCGCGATGACGGAGAGGGCGGTTGATCGCCGCCGCGCGCGCGTCCCATTTTCGTCGGCCACTAACGCGCGAAAGAAATCTGCCCAGGCTCTCGTGACCGATGAAAGGCCTCTCATGCCCCCGACCCTCAACGCCCGCGTCGGCGAAGTCACCCAGCGCATCGCGCGGCGCAGCCGCGACGCGCGGCGGCGCTATCTCGACCGCATCGACGCCGCGGTCGCTCAGGGGCCGGCGCGAAAGAAACTCGGCTGCGCCAACTTCGCCCACGGCTTCGCCGCCTGCGGCGCCGCCGACAAGCAAGCTTTACGCGACGGGCTGGGGCCGAATCTGGCGATCGTCACCGCCTACAACGACATGCTGTCGGCGCATCAGCCGTTCGAGCGCTTTCCCGACCTCATCAAGCGCGCGGCGCGCGAGGCGGGCGGCTCGGCGCAGGTGGCGGGCGGCGTTCCCGCGATGTGCGACGGCGTCACCCAGGGCGAACCCGGCATGGAGCTGTCGCTGTTTTCGCGCGACGTGATCGCGCTGTCGACGGCGGTGGCGCTGTCGCACCAGATGTTCGACGCGGCGGTCTATCTCGGCGTCTGCGACAAGATCGTGCCCGGCCTGTTGATCGGCGCGCTCAGCTTCGGCCATCTGCCGGCGGTGTTCCTGCCGGCGGGGCCGATGACTTCGGGCCTGGGCAACGACGAGAAGGCGAAAGTCCGCCAGCTCTACGCCGAGGGCAAGGCGACGCGGGAGGACCTGCTTCTCTCCGAGGCCGAGGCCTATCACGCGCCCGGCACCTGCACCTTCTACGGCACCGCCAACACCAACCAGATGCTGATGGAGATCATGGGCCTGCATCTGCCCGGCGCGTCCTTCGTCAACCCCAACACGCCGCTGCGCGACGCGCTGACGGCGCTCGGCGCGCGAAGAGCGCTGGAGCTGACGGCGCTGGGAGGCGCGTTCACGCCCGTAGGCCATGTGATCGACGAGCGCGCGATCGTCGACGGCGTCGTCGGCCTGCATGCGACCGGCGGCTCGACCAACCTGACGATTCACCTGATCGCGATCGCGGCGGCGGCGGGAATCCATCTGACCTGGGACGACTTCGCCGATCTCGCCGAAGTCACGCCGCTGCTGGCGCGCATCTATCCCAACGGCAAGGCCGACGTGAACGCGTTCCAGGCCGCGGGCGGCATGCCGCTGCTGATTCGCTCGTTGCTGGAGGAGGGGCTGCTGCACGCCGACGCGCGCACGGTATGGGGCCAGGGCCTCGTCGACTACGCGGTCGAGCCGACGCTGGCGGAAGACGGCGCGGTCGCTTGGCGCGCGGCGGCGGCCGAGAGCGGCGACCAAAGCGTGCTGCGCGGGGCGAACCATCCGTTCCAGCCGACCGGCGGCCTGTGCGTGCTCGACGGGCCGCTCGGACGCGCCGTGATGAAGACTTCGGCGGTCGCGCCCGAGCGGCGGGTGATCGAGGCGCCGGCGCGGGTGTTCCACAGCCAAGAGGAACTGCACGCGGCGTTCCGCGCCGGCGAATTGTTCCGCGACGTCGTCGCGGTGGTGCGCTTTCAGGGGCCGCGGGCGATCGGCATGCCCGAACTGCACAAGCTGATGCCGCCGCTCGGCGTCGTCCAGGACCGCGGCCATCGCGTCGCGTTGGTCACCGACGGGCGCCTGTCGGGCGCCTCGGGCAAGGTTCCCGCCGCGCTTCACGTGACGCCGGAGGCGGAAGGCGGCGGACCGATCGCCAAGATCCGCGACGGCGATTGGGTTCGCCTCGACGCGCCGAACGGCCGGCTCGAAGTGCTGGTCGAGGCGGCCGAATGGGCGGCGCGCGCCCCGGCGACTCAAGACTTGAGCGCCGCGCACGCGGGCGTCGGCCGCGAACTCTTCGCCGCCTTCCGCGCCGGCGTCGGCCGCGCCGAAGAGGGCGCCTCGATCTTCGCCCGATAGGGCGCGACGCGGACGGCGGGAGCGGCGCGATCGGCCGTCGCCCTCACTTCCACCCGGCGAGCTTCGCCTTCATCCTCCTCGTCAACCGGTCGACCTGCGCCTGCCGCAACCGCTCGGCCTTGTAGATCGTCAGCATGGCGAACGTGCTCGCGGGGGCGCAGGCGCCGAGGATCGCCCACTTCAACACGCGCCGCGCCGGGCGGCGCAGCACGAGCCAATCGACCCACCACGGCGCGCCGAGCGAGGTCACCGCCAGCGTATGGCGCAGATGGCGCAATCGCGGCCGTATCGGGCCGAGATCGTCGGCATGGTCGTACGCGACGCCGGGCCCCCAGACGCGGTCGAACCAGCCCTTGAGGATGGCGGGGAAGCCGAACCACCAGATGGGAAAGCAGAGAACCAGCCCCTCCGCGGCGGTGAGACGATCGATTTGCGGCCGCACCGCGCCCGCGTCGTAAGGGCGCCCGTAATAGCTGGCGCGCTCCGCCGCGGTCATCGCGGCGGCGAATTCGTCGCGGTAGAGGTCCTCGAGCCAAACCTCGTGCCCGGCCTGGCGCAGCGCCTCGACGGCGCTGGCGGCGAGCGCGCTCGACAGGCTTTCGCGAAGGGGATGGGCGACGACGACGAGGCATTTCATGGCAGCGGTTCCTACGACGGCTCGCCGCGAAAGTCTTGCGATTTCCGGACGGCGGCGAACGAAGGGAACGGCGGGGTCGGCGCGGCGATAGGGTTCACGGCGCCCACGCCGGCGTTGGCTTCGTTGCGTCCGCCTGGCGCGCGCGCTCCGCTTCGATCGCGGCGAGCGCCGCGCGCAGCACGTCCTTCACGCCGCGCCCGGCGACCGCCGACAGCTCCAACGGCGCGGCGCGTCTGGCGCCCTCGGCGAGCGGAGGGCCGTAGGCGCGCATCGCGCGCTTCAGGCGATCGCGCTGCATCTTCAGCGTCGCCTCGTCGACCGCGTCGACTTTGGAGAGCGCGACGATTTCGCTCTTTTGGGCGACGCCGCCGCCGTAGGCGGAAAGCTCGCCGCGGATGGCGCGGTAGGCGGCGCCGGCGTCCTCGCCGGTCGCGTCGACGAGATGGATGAGCGCGCCGCAGCGCTCGACATGGCCGAGGAAACGGTCGCCGAGGCCTTGGCCCTCGTGCGCGCCCTCGATCAGGCCGGGAATGTCGGCCAGCACGAAGTCGCGCTCGTCGACGCTGACGACGCCGAGGCCCGGGTGCAGCGTGGTGAAGGGATAGTCGGCGATCTTCGGCCGCGCGGCGGAGACGGCGGCGAGCAACGTCGATTTGCCGGCGTTGGGCAGGCCGATCAGGCCGACGTCGGCGATCAGCTTCAGCCGCAGAATGAGCGTGCGCTCGACGCCCGGCTGGCCGGGATTGGCGCGGCGCGGCGCGCGGTTGGTCGACGTCGCGAAATGGGCGTTGCCGAAGCCGCCGTTGCCGCCCTTGGCGACGACGAAACGCTCGCCGGGCGTCTTGAGATCGGCGAGCGGCGTCTCGAGGTCCTGTTCGTCAAAAATCTGCGTGCCCGCGGGCGCCTTCAGCACCGCGTCGGCGCCGCGTCCGCCGGCGCGGTTCTTGCCCATGCCGTGTATGCCGGTCTTGGCCTTGAAGTGCTGCTGGTAGCGAAAGTCGATCAGCGTGTTGAGGCCGCTGGCGCATTCGACCACGACGTCGCCGCCGCGCCCGCCGTCGCCGCCGTCCGGGCCGCCGAACTCGATGAATTTCTCGCGCCGGAACGAAACACAGCCGGCGCCGCCGT
>Ga0326728_10004143_pt1 | contig 43586 bp, 23 predicted proteins | sample MB3enrmetagenome_FD_207602 | JGI IMG/M metagenome (GOLD analysis project Ga0326728, IMG submission 207602) | Lab enriched peat soil microbial communities from McLean, Ithaca, NY, United States - MB31MN | ecosystem: Environmental > Terrestrial > Soil > Wetlands > Peat | place: USA: New York...
CTTGCAGAACATCAGGCATTGGAAAGACCTCCTCAATCCTAGCGTATATTATACGCTAGGATTACTGCCACAAAAAAAGAAGATCGCCGAGTCGCCATTTTGATGTCGCGCACCCCCGACGAACCGTACCATTCGTTGATCGGGACCTGGTAGCAGTCTCCGACGGCGAACGCGCCTCCGCGAATGGCTTTCTCCACTTTGATGCGGCTGCGAACCTGCCAGGGCGTGAGGGGATCGGATGCATTGGCGATGTCGTAGAAAGGCATGTTATACGGCGAGTGGGGCAGCGAGCAGATGCACACCTCGTTGTAAGGATCCTTCTTCAACTCGTGGAGCGTCTTGGAGATGGTTTCAAACACCTTCGGGACCGACTGAAACGAATCGAGCGGAGATTGGTGATGATGCGCTGGATTGAAGCAGGCAGGAACGGCCGACAGGCCCTGGAAATCGCTGTAGAGACCGTCGAACCCCCACTCTTTTACCGTACGGATGACGAGTTCCCGGACGCGGTTGAGTGCCGGCTCGTAAGCAGGGCACAGTTGGTAGTATCCGTCGATGTCGAGCGGGTAACTGCCATCCTCCGCCTGGACAAGAAGCTCCGGTTTTTCTTTCGCGAGTTTGCTATCCGGGCTTACGCCGAACGGATACCACCATAAGCCCGTCCGGAAGCCGCGCCGGTGGATTTCCGCCACGAATTTCACCATGTCTGGTGCGCCATTCGGAAACTTGCCGGGAGCGCGGTTCGGTTCCCAATCCCCGTTGTTGTTCTGCCATCCGTCATCCAGGTTGGCCATGCGTATGCCCATCGCCTCGAGCTCTGGCAGTTTGTCCAGAAACTGCTGCAAGGTAAAGTCGCGCTGGTACCCCCAGCTTTTCCAGTACGGCTGGTAGGCAGAAGGTGGCGAAGTCTCGGGAATGGCGATGCCGCGCGCCCGCAGCAACCTCCCATACGTTCGCAAAGCATCGTGAAAGTCGAGCTTGTGAAAGATCACCGCTGTCAATACCGCGTGGTAGCTCTCACCCGGCTTCAGCCATTCTTGTTGCCGGAACTTCGCGAGCGGATTTTCCGTGAGAGCTACTTCGACTTTCAGGTCCTGGCGCACCTGGACCGGCAGCGACACCCATTCCGGAACTTTTTCGATATGAGCAACCGCGACGCCCATCACCGGGCTCCAGACATCTACAATCGGCATGCCGCCGCCGACGCCCTCGACGCCCGTCACATCGTCCACTCCCTGGAAATTCGACTGCTTGAAACCAGGATGAAGCCGGATGACGGCATATTCATTGCCCCATTTATAAGCTCCGCCCTGGAACGACGCGAACGCGTAGGCGTCTTGTTGCGGCTCGGCAAGCGTACGGTCGAGCAGCAGCCGCTGGCAGTAGACTTCATCCAAATGGATTGGTCTGGGCCCGCGGTTTCGGTACGTGTTCGTGATCAGAGCGGTATCGGGGAAACTGTCAGGCAGCAGCACGCGGATTTCGCGCTCGATCTGCAACTGCCCGTCGTTCTCCACGTAAGTCCCGCCCAATGTGGCCTCGAGCGCCGGACCGAATTCAGCGTCATTCGTCCGCTTTTGCGACGTTTTCTTGGAATCTAACCGGTAGGCGGTGCAGTAGATGCCAGAGACCCGAACTCCCTCCTGAACAGAGGGATCGAAGGCGACGATAGTGCCGCGTTGCCCGCCAAGCCACTCGATCGACCGGCGGAGTTGCTGGTCAAAGCGGATCAGGATACGACCGGAGCGGATCTGTACATCTTGCGCCCACAGCACGGCGCTAAAGCCCAGCAGCGTCAAGCCGAGCCTGAAACCAGTACGAATCATAATGAATACCTCGATGCAAAAGGTAGGCCGCACTGGCTCAACTACCATCATTTCATTCCGAGCAAGAGATGTGCGGCCTGTCTCGGACATTAGAATACTAACTCCCATCCGCCGCTGGCGAGTCGCGTTTTGCGCCGGCGCTCGGGACGTGGCCCGGGTGAACCGCTAATGGATTGGCTCTAGATAGCTTGGGGCTGCCGACTGGCCGATCCCCAGCCATGCTTGCGCGGTACTCAATCTGAGCCGCGTCCTTACGAACATGCTCTCGGAGCCGGCGGGATTTAGGGACGCGGCGCCGTCCTCTGCGGCGGCACGGCCAGTGGTTCTCGAACGTGGGCGCCAAACCAGCGTCCAGGAATAGCCGTCCCGCATACCGGACACGTACCCGCATTCGTCAAGCGGCACTCCGGTACGTCGAATCCGCTGCGCCGGATCAGCAGGCTGCCACAGGCTGCGCAGCGGGTGCTCTCCAGTTCACTCAGCCCCGCGAGGTTACCTGCGTAAACATAACGCAAACCGGCCGCGTGGCCGATCGCGACGGCGCGCTTGACGGTGGGCGCGGGTGTGGAACCCCGGTCGTGCAACTTGTAGTCGCTGTGAAACGCCGTTACGTGCCAGGGGACGTCAGGTGAAACTCCTGCCAGAAAGTCTGCCATCCGGCGCAACTCGTCATCGGAATCGTTGAAACCCGGCACGATCAGCGTGACTACCTCGAGCCAGAAGCCCATCTGGTGAATCTGCCGGATGCTCTCTAAAATCGGCTGGAGCCGCCCGCCGAGTTCCCGGTAATGACGGTCATCGAATGATTTGAGATCCACTTTGTACAGGTCCATCCACGGGCGGAGATATTCGAGCACTTGCGGCGTCGCATTGCCGTTCGATACGAACCCCGTCAGCAGACCCGCCGCCTTCGCTTCTTTGAAAACGGCAACGGCCCACTCAGCCGTGATCAGCGGTTCATTGTACGTGCTGACGACCGCCTCGGCGCCGAGGCGCAGCGCCGCTTCCACGATCTCATCCGGCTTGATGTGGCGCACCGCGGCCCCTGCCTGCTGGTCGCGCAGAGCCTGCGAAGTGACCCAATTCTGGCAATAACCGCAGTGAAGATCGCAACCCAGCATGCCGAAGCTCATCGCGGAGGAGCCGGGGCGGACATGGAAGAATGGCTTCTTCTCGATGGGGTCACATTGGAGAGCGGTAACGTAGCCCCAAGGCACATAGAGCTTGCCGGCACGATTGAAGCGGACCCGGCAGACACCCGCCTGGCCTTCAAATATCGGGCAACGATGACCGCACGCGTAGCACCGGATGCGGCGGCCGTCCAGCGGTTCCCAAAGCTCGCCTTCACGAACGCTGGCGAACAATGTTTCCTTCAAGTTCATCGCTTCCCTGAGTCTCTAGCAACCGTCAAACCATCTCTCAACGCCGAACGAAGGGTCCGAAATGGCTATCACCTGGGTCAAACCACCCAACCTCGGGAGTCTAGGCTGATCATTTCAGCGCTATTGTGTTCATCACCGGAATAACTCTCGGCGCCTCTCCGTAACGGCATCTGCCGTGCAAGAGCCAAAACACCCCTGGAGTGTCAAGGCGGTTTGACCCATGAGTCCGGAAGACAGTTCGCCGGGACGCCGTGAAGTGCTGCTTGCGTTGCTGCGCCTGGGAGGGTTGAGCACGGCGGCAACGGGCCTGGGGTTTTGGTTGAACAGCCGCAGCCATCGCCCCGAGGAGCCGGTCGCCAACAGCCTGAAACGCCAGTTCACCGTTCCCCCCGATTCAAGTCTCCCAGAGATGGCCGTCACGCGAGGGGGCGAGCCGCGGCCACTGGTGCAGAGGGCGATCCAGGAACTGGGGGGCATCCGGCGGTTTATTTCCCCCGGTGACGTCGTGGTGATCAAACCCAATATCGCCTGGGACCGCACACCCACGCAAGCCGCGAACACGAACCCCGAAGCCGTTGCGGCCATGGTCCAGCTTTGCCGGGAAGCTGGCGCCAAAAACGCAATCGTTACGGATGTGAGCATCAACGATCCCCGGCGATGTTTCGAGCGAAGCGGTATCGCCGCGGCTGCGCATGCTGAAGGCGCCCAAGTTATCCTGCCCGAGGAGAGGAAGTTCAGAGAAGTCGACCTGCACGGTGAGGTTCTGCGTTCCTGGCCGGTATTCGAGCCGTTTCTGGCGGCGGACAAACTGATCAACATGCCCGTCGCCAAACATCACAGCCTCACTGGCGCCACGCTGGGAATGAAGAATTGGTACGGCATTCTAGGAGGACAGCGCCAGCGGCTTCACCAGCGCATCCATGAAAGCCTGGTGGACCTGGCCGACTTCATGCGCCCAACCGTCACGGTTATCGACGCCTACCGAGTGCTGCTGCGGAACGGTCCAGGTGGAGGGAATCCGGGCGACGTAGCGTTGGAGAAGACCATGATCGCGGGGACGGATCCTGTGGCTCTCGATGCTTATGCTGCCAAGGCCTATTGGGGTCTGGATTATGTGACCTTGCGCTATCTCAAGCTGGCCAGCGACCGCGGCCTCGGCAGCATGAATCTCGAAAATGTGCGAACCCGGCTGATCGACTTGTAGCGTGGGCTCCCAAGAGAATTTGCGAACTGGGATAGCGGGCATCAGACAGGCTTCGGGAATGGTCCAGGCGGTTCTGCTCCTCATCGGCTTCACGGCCGTGATTGCGCAGATCGTCCTCATGCGGGAGCTAATCGTCGTTTTCAGCGGCAACGAGATCTCCCTCGGGCTCATGTTAGCCAGTTGGCTCGTCTGGACGGCTGTGGGCAGCAGTGTCTTCGGCCGATCGGGCGCACGGCTCCGTAATCTGCGCCGGCTGGTGGCAAGCCTCGAAACACTCGTCGCGTTGGCGCTCCCTGCCACCATCATGGCCGCGCGCGCCAGCAAGGGGCTGTTTCAATCGCTGCCCGGCGAAATCCTCGGCCCCGGCGCCATGTTCCTCATCTCCCTCGCAGTCCTAAGCTTTTTTTGCGTTCTCTCAGGCTGGCTGTTTGCCGCTGGCAGCCGGCTTTTCGCCGAAGACGTCAACACACCGATGGCGGAGTCTACAGGTACCGTGTACCTGTTGGAGGCAATCGGCTCCGGGGTTGGCGGCATTCTGGCGAGCCTGCTGCTGATCCGCTACTTCACGTCCCTGGAGATCGCCTTGTTCCTGAGCCTGCTGAACCTGCTGGCAGCAGTGACGATGACACTTCCATCCACTGTGCATAGGAGCGCCATCGCGGCGGCATTGCTTGGAGTTTTTGCCTCTCTCATCATTCCAGCAGGAAGTGAAAAGCTGGAGGCGATCTCGCTGGCTTGGCTCTGGCGTGGCTTCCATCTGGTTGCGACGCGCAACTCGGTCTATGGCAATCTGGCAGTGGTTGAGACGGAAGGAAGCCGCAGTACATTCGAAAACGGCAGGGTCATTTTCAACGTACCTGACCCGGCGGCCGCGGAGGAAGCAGTTCATTATGCGTTGCTCGAGCATCCCTCTCCCAAGAACGTTCTGCTGATCGGAGGCGGCGTCAACGGAAGCATTCGAGAAGCACTCAAACACCCGAGTCTCCAACGATTGGACTACGTGGAGCTTGACCCCGCGATCATCGAGTTGGCCCGGCAATACTTTCCTAAGGAATGGGCTCCCATCGCTGCGGACCCACGAGTGCATGTCTACAACCTTGACGGGCGCCCGTTTCTGAAGACGGCCAATTTCAGGTATGACGTCATCATCGTGAATCTGCCGGACCCTCAGACCGCACAACTGAATCGCTTTTACACGCTCGAATTCTTCCAGGAAGCGGCTCAAAAGCTAGCGCGAGGCGGCATCCTCTCTTTCCAGTTGACTGCGTCGGAGAATTACATCAGCCCAGAGTTGAGTGAGTTCCTGCGCTGCGTGAATAAGACTCTGCGCGAAGTATTCCCGGATGTCACTGCGATACCGGGCGACACGGTGCACTTCTTTGCCTCCAACCAGGCTGGCCTCGTGACTGATCCCCAAGATCTTCTGGCGCGGCTGAGGTCCCGCCGGATTCAGACAAGCTACGTGCGTGAGTACTACGTTCCGTTTCGCATGATGCCAGACCGTATGGCCGATCTAGAGTCGCACATTCGGCCACAATCTGATACGAGGATCAATCGGGACTTTGCGCCGGTTGCTTACTACTTCGACGCGGCCCTTTGGAGCGCGCGCTTCAGCGGCTCTTATCGAAGATTGTTCCGTTCCGTCGCGCATGTAAGTTTCGGCGGGCTGGCTGGCGGCATCGTGGCTCTGGCCGCGCTCGCTGTAGTTGCGGGTTGGCGATCGCCGCCAAGACACCGCCGCCAGACGAGCGCCGGTCTCTCGGTAGCTGCCATGGGATTCACTCTGATCGGTCTTGAGATGCTGATCCTGCTGGCATTCCAGGCAATCTACGGCTACGTTTACCATCAACTCGCTATCGTGATCGCCGGCTTCATGGTGGGCACGGCCGTGGGGAGTTGGTGGACACTCCGGCGAGCCGCGATCGGCGGCCCGGTTAACCGCCGAGACATGCGATCTCTCGCGTTACTACAGGCGCTTGCAGCATTATCTCCGCTCGTGCTGTATCTGCTGTTCCGCTTACTCGCCCTCATTCAGAACCCGGGTGGTCTATTCCTGGCAAGCCAGATCGTGTTTCCCATTCTGGCCTTGTGCTGCGGCCTGCTGGGCGGACTACAATTCCCTCTGGCCAGCCGTATCTTCTTCGGCTCGCGGCAGAGAACACGCGGTCCGGGAACACTCTATGCGATAGATCTCGTGGGGTCGTGCGCGGCGGCTGCAGTGTTCAGCGTGTACTTGATCCCCGTGTTCGGCTTTCTCAAAACAGCGGTGCTAACGGCGATAGTGAACCTTGCCCCGGCGGTGTTGGCCAGCCTGCCGGTTTCTGAGTCCGAATCTGGTCCGGCATGACGGATTGCTCCAGCCGGTGCTCGCCGAACACCAGGGCCGAAAAGAGGAATATGTCGGTTTCCTCGTCCTTCCAAGCGTCCGGAGGAAGTCCAGCCTTGCGGCACGTCTGCTCGAGGAACGTCGTGCGGTCCCAGTGTTGTTCGGCGGCCACCTGGGGAAGGAGCAAGCCTTCGACGTCGCCCTTCTTGATCAAGAGCCCGTGCTTGCCAACGTGGATCTGCCGGATGTCCATCACCCGGCGAAGCGGGGACAGCACCGAGACCTCATACTCCAACTCTCCCAGCTCCTGTGCGGTGACCGGCGGAAACCGGTGGTCTCTGACCGCAGCCAGCGCCGCTACATCCCGCACGGTGTGGCAGAGCGACTGTGTCGCCGCCACGTTGCCGATACAACCCCGCAGTTGTCCCTTCTCCGTCAGAGTGACGAAGGCGCCGCGCTCCTGCATCAGCGCATCCAGACCGGCCGCGGAACACTCAAACCATTTGCCTTCCTTCACTGCGGTTTCCACAGATTTTCTGGCGATTTGCAGCAACTGTTCTTTTTCCTGCTTGCTGAGCGAAAAGCTCTCATCGGTCAATGCGGCCTGGCTGCCAGACTTGCTGAACGCTATGGCGCCATAACCGACGACGCGGCTGCGATCACTGGTGACATCCCCGGAATTGGCGTACCGGAGCACCTTTGCCTGATTGGCCCCCAGGCGTTCGGCGGCAATCATGGCCGCAATGATGGGCCCGCCACCGCAGGCTTCCCAGACGCGCCGCTCGAAGTTCCGCGACATGCTGAGGTAATCCCACTCCTCGATCGCTTTCAGCGTCTTGTGGTCGATCTTCACAGCTTCGTCGTACGGATGGTAATGCGAAAGATCGGAGCTGGCGATGATCAGCGTTTCCGGCCCATGAATCAGCTTGGCGAGCGAAACCCCCAGCGCGCGGCACAGGTCGTAGCTCTGGTCGCCCATAACGATGGGCACGAGCTTGAACGACGAGCCCAGTGTCCGTTGCAGAAACGGGAGCTGAACCTCGAGTGCGTGTTCTCCCCGGCCTGCCGTTACTGCGTGGCCGCGATCGGAGAGCTTGATGTTGTGGTTCAAGGCGACAAGGCGCGAGACGAAATCCCGATCCACCGGAATCTGGCCGAGAGGCGTGGCGTAAGCCGCGCCATCATACACAGCCACAAAATTGAAAGCCTCGTAGTGAGAGGGGGCGATCACCACCACTCTCTCCACTTTCCGTCCCTTGAGCAGAGCATAGGAGTACGCGGCCACGGGGCCCGAGTATATGTAGCCGGCATGCGGCGAAACCAGTGCTACAAAGTCTTTGACCGTAGGGACGCTTGCCTGAGACAGGAACCCGTCGATCATTTTTGCCAGTTCGGACGGGTCTGCCGGATAGAACGCTCCAGCCACGGCGGGTTGGCGCACTTTATCTTCCGGATTGATATTGCCAGCGTGGGCGAAAAGCCCACTTAATGTAATTGAGAGAATCATGGCACGCCACATGAATTAGTCCTCACGGCTATGCGCTCCAAACGCCGGCAATTTCCTGCTGGCAGTCGGGGCACTTGCCTTTGCGGATACGGTTGTTCGTCACGGTGAGGCCCACCCGCTCCACAATGGCCCGACGGCACTTCGGGCAATAGGTGTTTTCCGCTGGATGGCCAGGCACGTTGCCGATGTAAACATAGTGCAGGCCTTCGCTGTCGGCAATGGCTTTGGCGCGCTCCAGCGTGTTGATTGGTGTTGGTGGAAGGTTCTTTAACAGATAATCCGGATGAAAGCGCGAAAAGTGTAACGGGACATCCAGACCCAGCTCCGCTTTCACCCATCGGGCCAGCGCTTGGAACTCCTGGTCGGAATCATTCAGAGTGGGAATCACCAGGTACACGATCTCGCTCCACATGCCCTGCTTGCGCATGGCCACAAGAGCATCCAGCACGGGCTTCATCTGGCCATTGACGATTTCCCGGTAGTACTTCTCGGAAAATGCCTTGAGGTCGACTTTGATCGCGTCCACATGCCGGCACAGTTTCTGGAGAGGCTCCTGCTGAATATATCCGCCGGTCACAACGGCGCTCTTAATGCCCGCGGCGTGGCCCGCATCCGCGGCGTCCACGACATATTCGTAGAAGATGACCGGCTCGCTGTACGTGTAAGCGATCGACGGGCACCCGTACTGTCTGGCCATTTCCGCGAGTTGCTTGGGCGGCAGATAGCTGGCGCGAACCTGTTCGGGCCGCACCTGAGAGATCTCCCAGTTCTGGCACATCTTGCAGTTCACGTTGCAACCCGCGGTGGCCACCGAGAACGCCATAGAGCCGGGGTAGTAGTGGAAGAACGGCTTCTTCTCGATGGGATCGATATGGGCGGTCGCGATCCGGGAGTGCACCAGCGTGTAGTACGTGCCACCACGGTTTTCGCGCGCCCCGCAGTAGCCGCGCTCGCGGTCGTCGACCACGCATTCCCGCGGGCAGAGCTTGCACTTGGTCTTCTTGTATGGGAGCTTTTCGTAGAATTTGGCTTCGACCGTGAAGCGCGCGTCATCTTCCTGGGCAGACGCCGCCAACAGAGGCACAAGGCCTCCCGCGCAAGCTGATAGCGCCGCCGCCTTGCAGAAATTCCTGCGGTCCAGCGTCATACTTCTACCCGCTCGATCCGCCGGGGGTCGTTCGTACCCAGCCGGTGTTCAGGATCTGCGGCCGTCGCGATGTAAACTGGCTCGCGCTTCAGATCCTTCAAAGTCTTCATGCCTTTCTCGGAACGCTTGTGCTCGATGATCTGCCAGCCCGTATAGTCGAGAGCCACAGGGTCGCTGGCGACGATCAACCCGTTATACGGCCAGGTCCACTGTGGCATGTACGAAGGACCGCCCTCATACTGCGCGGTAGTGGCGTCGCAGATGTGCAGCCGAACCTTCTCCCGGATGGCCGGCAGCATGTTGACATCGGCTACGTACGGATCGCCCACGTTCACGTGATACTTGTTCGGGTTATGAATGGCACCGAACATGTTCTTGAGAGCCATGGTCACGCCGACGATGCCATGGTCTTTGAGCACGGGGAGATTGATCACGGCATCGCACACACGCGTGACCGTTTTTGACAGCAGGCTTCCCGCGTTGCCGTAAATCGACAATTCGTTCTCGTAGCCTGATGTGTCGTTACCGAGGCAGCGGATACCTCGGGAACTGATGCGGAAGCCGGCGCTCTCCAGATCGCGGTTCAACCGGTCCCAAATCACAATGTTGTTTTGTGGAATGCCCGCTTGCTGGAGCCGCTCGCAGACGGCTTCGACGAGCTGCACTCTGGTGGAATTGCCACGGCCGGAGAGGCAGTTCACCTTGAGACCAACCACCTCACCGGGCCGGACTACACGCTTCCACGCCTCAATGGGCGAGTCGCAGGCGTAGAACGACTGCAAGGCGCGATCCAGAGTCCTCAGGAGGCGGGCGGAATCCAGGCTGTTCGCAGAGGTCTGTAGCAACGGGTCACGCGCGATGACTACCTTTGACTTAGCTTCGAGGGCGCCGGCTTGCCAAGGCGCTACTAGACATGCCTTCAGGAGGCTGCGGCGGCTCGTTCCGGCTTGATGGTCCATGGCATCACAGCCTTTCAGACCCGTTTTTATTATTATGGCGCACTCGCGACTGGAGTGGCACTGCAAAGCCTCGCGTCAATGCCGCTCCCCAACTCGACTAAAGCCTCCGCCACCTGCGGCGTCTCCTGGTAGGCAACCAGACGCACGAAGTAACGGCCACGGCAAAACGTCAGGCTGGCTCCATAGGAGCGCCCGCTATCGCCCAGTTGAAGCGGTTGGCTGCCCACCGCGGATTCAGATTCCAGAATCTTCCGCGCACCATCCGGGCCTCTCATCACGTAAATGTCCGCCACGGCGTCCGTCTTGCCTTGGTAACGATAATCCTGGGTTTGCGTCTTCTCCACGCCCGCCTGGACATACCTGTCGGCATCGCCGTCAATATACTGCCAGAGGTTCTGAGCTTCGAAAGTGCGCGTCTCACCGGTCTTGCTCCATCCCGCGACGACGCCAGTTTCGGGAAACAACGAAACCGCCTGCTTCCCAGCGGGCCTCAGCAGGATCTGATTCGTCGTGGAGCGGCTCTCGCCGATGCAGGTGACATAGGCAGCCGGTCGGTCTTTTACCGGGCAAGCGAACTCGCAGGCGCCGCATCCTACACACCGCTCCGGCTCGATATACGGCTGCTGGACCTGCTTGATCTGGCCTTCTGCATCCACCACCTCCGCGGGACGAAGATAGATGGCCTTGGGAGAAGTTGGGCACCACTCCTCGCAGACAATGCATTCGGTCGCCATCGACCAGGGCAAGCATCTGCCGCGGTCGTAGAACGCGGTCCCCAGCCGGATGGGTGTCGCGGCCTGCCCCGCCTGTTCTGCCGCCCACGCCTTCTCCTTAGCTGTGAACTCCCAAATGGCGCCGGTGGGGCACACCTGCCCGCAGAGTGTGCAACTGGGCTCGCAGTAGCCGATGCGTGGAACCATCACCGGCGTCCAGATGCCTTCCCACCCGGCTTCCGTGAATGCTGGATGCAGCGCGTTATTGGGACAAACCTTCATGCACTCGCCACAACGGATGCAGCGCGCCAGAAACCCCGCTTCGTCCAGGGCGGCGGGTGGGCGGATCAGGCGATCGTGTGGCTCAGCAGCCAACCCTGTGTTGCTGCGCAGCAGGGGAAGCACCGCAACGCCAGCAGCCAGGCTGGTCAATGCCTTGCGGCGCTTGAGGTCCGCGCCCTCTATCGTGGTGGGAGTCCGCGGGAAGAACCGGAACCGGATCCCGCTTTCCGGACAATCCGCGACGCAGTTCATGCAGAGATGGCATTCGGCTTTGCGCCAGAGCGCGCCGGGAATGGGATCATCGCCTCCCTGGCAATGGAGCAGGCAGCGGTTGCAATCCCCACACTGCGCCGGCTGTTTCTCCAGGCCCAGGATGGACCACCGGGAAACGAAGCCCAGGAGCGCTCCCAATGGGCAGAGCGCACGGCACCAGAACCGTGTGATTCGCACGTTCAGCGTCAAAATGGCGATGAAGACAATCCCGACGAGAAAGCCTTGCCGGAAGTGCGGCTGTTTAAAGCTGAATACGGACACCTTCAGAAGCGCCTGTAGTGCGTAGTTCAATGCCGGAAGAATTGAGAGCGCAAGCGAACGCACCAACAGGGAGAGCGGGTCCATCAGCCCTGCGAGCGATCCGCCGAAGAATGCCGCCACCAGCAGTGCGATCAGGAGATAGTATTTGAGAGCTTGCCAATTCTTGTAGCGGTTGAGAGCGATCCGCTGCGGACCCCGTTTTTTGTCGGATTTGAGGTTGCTGAAAAAGTGGTGCAAGGTGCCAAGCGGGCACATCCAGCCGCAGAAAAAGCGCCCTAGCAGGAGGGTCGGGATAAGGATTGTCAGGCTCCAAAGCAAGCCCTGGTAAAGGGCCCGGGTGGCCAGCGCATTGGTTATTGCAATGAGTGGATCAAAATCCAGCAGCAGGCGCACCGGGAACGCCAGGCGGATCTCCGCGCCGCCGGAATGAACAGAGCCACGGTATTCCGTATTGCACACGTGCAGCACGAACAGCCCGAGGCAGACAGCCTGGGAAAGCCGCCGCAGCCTGGTGACCGTGGAATAAGTCAATCTGATCTCTCGGGCTGCACCCCGTCGCTCCAAAATCACGGGCGCGCAAGAAAAAAGAAGATCGTCTTGTGCCGGACTTTATGGCGCATCGTTGTCGCGCGCACCGCGCTCGTCGTTTTCCGTGGCGCCGTGCTGGACAAGAAGCCTTGCCCTCATGTCTTCTTCGTACGGAATGCGCACAAATCCATGCCGCAACGTAACTCCGGCACATTTCACGGAATAGACGAAACCCTCATCGTCATCCGGGATCCGTATCAAGATCTCTTTTGTTAACAACTCATGCCCAGGCATTGCCAGCCTCCTGTCGCTACCTGTGAACCCCGACACTGATCCGGCTTTCGACTGACTTCACTACTAGCCGAGCAACTATCAAACCATCAAGTGCTGGAGGCGCCTTTAAAGCAAGAAAAAGACTTATAGAGAGTTTTGGCGCCGCCTGGGTGAAACGACGCTATCAGGTTGATCGCCTGCAACCAATCAGACCGGCTCACCTCAGGTATGTGATCAGCTTCTCCCTGATTCCCACGGCATCGAAGCCGGCGTGACGATAGATCTCATCGGGCTTTCCGGATCTCGAGAAATTGTCAATCCCGAAAACGCGGCCGGGATAATCGGGCGGGAGCAGGAACGGATACAGGAATCCTCGCCAGCCGTTGTGCAGGGTGACCACATACTGCCGCTCTTGGTCCGGCAGGATTTCATTCGCTTTCTTGGGATCATGCTGTCGCAATTCCTCGTAGCGTTGAGGCGAAGTGACGGCCACGATTTTGACATCCGCCATCTCCTCAATTTCGGGAAGAATCTGGAGTGTATTGGCCATTACCTGCCCGCCGCTGATCACCAGGACTAGCTTCTTCTTCCCCGTGCCCCGGAACGGTTTGAACACGTATGCGCCGTTGATGGCTTCGATGGCCGGCGGGACTCCGTTGCCGCGCTTCAGCACTGGAGTCGGCGGGCGCACGACGGAAAACACCACGGGCTCGCCTCGATGTGCCGCGTAGAATAGCATCTCGATAGCTTCATTGGCGTCCAGTGGCTTGAATACCTTAATCCCGGGATAGGCGGTGAAAAGCGACATCCAGAAAAGGCCTTGATGGGTGGGACCGTCTTCTCCGGTTTCCGGTCCATCGTGTGCCGCCAGCATGATAAAAAAGCTGCTTGCATGCGGATTGACCGCGGTGTTGATCAACGTCATGCGGACAGCGTTTGCCATCATGGGCGTGAACACCCCGTAGGTGGCAAAAGCGCTCATCGGCCGGAACCCGCCCGGCAGGATGTCCTGTGCCATGGCGGTGCACATCATCGCCATGTTCTGTTCCGCGATGCCGAAGCGGATTCCGCGTCCCATGCGGTTGTCCGGCGTGATAATTCCATAAACATTTTCGGCTTTTGCTGTGAGAATGGATTTCGTCAGGTCTCCGGCGCCTATATAGAAGAACGCCGTGCGCTTCATGGCCCAGGCAAACCAGGCTTCCGTGGCCTTTCGTGTAGGAACTGAATCGCCTTCCCGAAACACAAGTTCCGCAGGCAGCCCATCCGGCCGTTGCAGGCTTGTGTAATCCGCCATGGGCCTATCGCCTAAGGCGGCGCCCATGCGCGCTACGAGTTCGTCTTCCGGTGATATTTTTCTGGCAGCAGCCTGGAGGCGTTCGACCAGGTAATCCACTTCGGCATTGCTCAAACATTGCGTGATCACCCGGATATCCTCGGCCACATTCCCCTCCTTGCCGGGAATGTCGAAGCCGAGGTGCCGCATTGCCTGGACATATTCCTCGTGAGAGAGCGGCGTGCCGTGCGAGTCCGCCGTTCCTTCGAGCTTGCCGTAACATTTGCCCTTAGTCGTATGGCAGACAACAACCGTGGGCCTTGAACTGCCGAAGCCCTGATCCGCCAAACGATAGGCATACGCAAGCTCCAGAATGCTGTGCCCATCAACCTCGATGACGTTCCAGCCTGGAGCGAGCCAATGGCTCAGGTATGGAGAAGGGAGAACTTCCGCGATCGGCCCATCGATACCGAAACGGTTGTAATCCAGCGTCACAAGCATGTTCCGAGTTCCGAGGTTCGACGCCACATTTCGCGCCTCGTAGGTCATGCCCTCCTCAGTCTCCGCATCGCCCGCAATGACGAATTCCTTGGTCGGCAGCCCGCATGAGCGGTGCAGGACGGCAAGCCCCAAGGCGGCAGAAAACCCATGCCCGGAAGCGCCAGTGGACGTGTCCGCAAACGCATAGTGTGATTCCACGTGCCCGCTAGGCCCACCGAACCTTCGGAAGCGAGCCAGTTGTTCGGGATAGACCGCCGCCTGCCTGGCTTCCGCTCGGAGCTCAAAGCCTTTTCGCCGTAACGCCTCGTATATCAACGCCACAACCGCATGAAACAGGGGCGTGCAATGTCCCGCAGACCAGACAACGCGGTCCCGGCCGGCGTGTTTCGGGTTCAGTGCGTCGAAGCCCAGCACCCCGCTCAGCAGCAGCGTCAACACCTGCTCTGCCTTGGACGAGGAACCGCCGGGATGGCCCGATTTGGCGCCGTCAACCGCCGCAAACGCCAGGCCCCGGACAATGCGACAAAGCGCCGAGATCTTGTCCACGTCAATCTCCGGCAGCGGTTCCAGTGGCAGGCCCTGTAGGTTCAGGTGCGCCCCTCCCTCGGTATGCTGTTGAAAACGCTGGGGTTCACTTGCAATAAGCGTTTCCAAGCCGTCTTTCTCCAAGAGATTGTGTTTCGTCAGCAAAATCGGCACGTAGACCTCCCAGGAACCCTCGCTCGCTGCACGGCACTTGCCGAACTTAGACTTGCCGCACAGCAACCATCAGTGCGGTTCGAGAGAGCCGTGGGCACATTTCGTTGGGCCATTTGACCCGGTCACTGATTGTCTGGCTGAAATTACGCTATGCGGGCTTCGCTGAAGAGGCCTTTTGCCATGATGTTGCAAGCACCGTTTGCGGAATGAAACGTGCCGTTCTTCCTCAATCCCAGGAAGGAGCGGAAGTTACCGGCCCAAGATGCGCAATTTTATTGCAAGTTCTCTGCTGATTCTTCTGAGCACTTCATCTGCTGTTGCCCGCACTGTAGTCTTCTGGGAGGAGGGCTTTCCCACGGTCGCCAGCCAGCCCGTCACGCGTGGTGCGCTCGAAAAGAGTCTGGGCGGCATGGAGCCGGTTTTCGCGGGTCTGGATACCCTGAAGGATCCACCAGCACTCGACAAAGCCGAGCTGTTGGTTATGCCATACGGCTCAGCAGTTCCAGCCGATGCCTGGAGTGCCATTCTCACGTATCTCAGATCGGGTGGTAACTTACTCGTCATTGGCGGGCAGCCCTTTCGCGTTCCGGTGACGGCCGAAGGCGGCATTTTTCATCAGCAGAGTCCGCAGGATGTCTATTCGCGTGCACTGGGGATCTGGCACACCTACGAGGCGCTCCACACCGGCAGTGCGAAGTTCATGTGGAAGCAGGGATATGAGTTTTTCCGCACGCGTGATGTCCAACCGCGGAGGTCCTTCGTACTCGAAGGAGACTTCGACGGCCTTGCGTATATGGTGAATGCCGCGGGAGAAGAAGTTTCGGCCCCCCTGGTAGTGGCTGACCATACCGACAAAGCGGAAGCGATGTTCGGCTCCCGCGTGGTCATGCTGGATTTCGAGCCGGAACCCGGCTATTGGGACTCATCCGACGGCACCTCTCTAATCCGCGAAGCGGCCAGGTACGCCAGTCAGGGAGCGGCGAGATTCTGGCTGGAAACGCAGTTCGCGACCGTGAAGCCTGGCGAGCGTGCGCAGCTAATGGTCCGCTTGCGAAGCGCGCATGGGCAACGGCAAGGGTTGGGGCAGCCGGGCCGGGCCAAAGTCGAACTGCTGTCAGGCAGCACAGTCGTGGAATCGGTTGACGTAACGTGTCCGGGGAATGAAGTCGACGCCCCGGTCGCATTTCAGGCGGCACTTCGCCCTGGCTTCTACATCGTCCGCGCGACCTATTATCAGGACCAGCCCCGCGAGTTCTACCAAAACGCCTTCTGGGTTGAAGATGAACAACTGCTGCGGTCCGGGCCTGCTCTCGGCGTGAAGGGCGATTTCCTGACCAGAGATGGCAAACCCTATTTTCCTTTCGGCACAAACTATTTCACGACGGAGCGGAGCAGTTGGGATTTATCGGGCCCACGGAACGCCTGGATCTGGGAGAAGGATTTCGCCGACATGGCAAATCACGGGGTGACGTTTGTGCGCACGGGCGTATGGAGCGGTAACATGCAGTTCGTCGAGCCGTCCACCGGCGGAGTCAACGAGCGGTTCCTGCGGAATCTGGAAGCCTATCTTCTCTGCGCCCGGCGCCACAACATCATCGTCAATTTCACTTTCTTCGCCTTCGATCCGCAGACCATTCTGCGGCATCCTGACGAGGAATCCCTGATAACGGGACCCGGCACAAACCCCTACACCGATCCCGTCGCAATTTCAGCCGAACAGGCTTACCTTCTCTCGATTGTGAACCGCTTCAAAAACGTTCCGTGGCTGTGCTGGGACTTGATCAACGAGCCCAGCTTTTCCAATCCGAAGCGGCTCTGGAAGGGCAACACGCCCAATCGTGATACGACGGAAGTGGGCGCCTGGCGTAAATGGCTCAAGAACCGATACGGAAAAATCGAAGCGCTGGCGATGGCGTGGTCGGTCACTCCGGATGAGCTTGGTGGATTTGACAACATTTCTCTGCCGGACGATGACGACCTCTCGCACAGCCGCTCCGGCAACCCGAGGCAGGTGCGGGCAGTGGATTACAACCTGTTTGCACAGGACATGTTCAGCAACTGGGTCTGCGCGATGGTGGCCGCCATCCGCTCCACCGGCAGCAGCCAGCTTGTGGATGTGGGCCAGGATGAAGGAGGCGTGAGCGATCGCGTACTGAACCAGTTCTACGGCGCCGCCGGTGTCGCGTTTACTACGAACCACACTTACTGGCGGGATGATGCACTGTTGTGGGATTCCGTCGTCGCGCGAAGGCCCCGAATTCCGAATATTGTCGGTGAAACCGGTTACCAGCCTGTGTGGCGTCCCGATGGCGCATGGCGCTACGACGAAATTACCGCCTCTGGGCTGCTGGAGAGAAAGTGGGCGCTAGGTTTTGCCGCCGCCAACAGCGGTTCCCTGCAGTGGGATTGGTCTCGGGAAGGCGACTTTGGCATGAAACGCAGCGACGGCTCCGCCAAGTTGTGGCAAGGCATCATGCGCGAAATGGGTGCGTTTGCGGAGAACGCCGCGTCCTGGGCGACCGGCCTTATCGAACCTGACATCGCCATCGTGCTACCGCAATCGCTGCAACTGTCCGTCCTCAACGCGACGGCTCTGGAGGCGCAAGCCAAATGCGTGCGGGCGCTTTATCACTATGCCCGGCTGGAAGCTTACGTGGCCGGAGAGTACCAGATCGAACTGCTGGGGAACCCGAAGCTGATTATCGTTCCGTCTCCCTGGGTGCTCAGCGACAGCGCCTGGGAGGCCATTCTCGTGAAGGTGAAGCGGGGCGCAACACTGCTCATCTCGGGCTTGTTTGATGACGATCCTCACTTCCATTCGGCCAGGCGGCAAACGAGCGCCGGCATCGATTATGAACACGGATTGTTGAGTGCGCGTGACAACCTGATCCAGTGGCCGGGAGGCGAGGCTTGGCTGACCTATTCCGGTGACAAAACCACCTATCTCGAGCGCGCCGTTCTCCCCGGCGGCAAGAGCTGGAGCGAAACGAAGCTGGGCCAGGGCAGGATCTTGTTTGTGCCTCTGCCGCTCGAGCTCAATGACAACTTACAGGCAATCGGCGACATTTACCGTTATGCGGCGGAGGCAGCAGGCGCCGTTCCGATGTATTCGACGGCGCTAAGAAATCCCGGGATCTTGATTTGCCCAACGCGATTCCCGCACGCCACGCTTTACGTGCTCACTTCTGAGTCTGGCGAGCAGGAGGTTTCGTTTCGCGATGCGGCCAGCAACAAGGAATTCTCCGGCAAGCTGGAACCCGGTTCAGCCGCGATGTTGTTGGCCGGAGAGCGAGGCGAATTGCTCGCGGCCTACAACTGGCCTCATCGCTAAGCAGCTTCCTATTGGCGCGTGTTCTACCGCTGTCTCGAGTTGCTACGATGAACGAAAAGGGGCCATCGTGGACGTTATTCAGGACGTTCGTTACGCCGCCCGCCTGACGCGCAAGTCGCCCGGATTCTCGTTGTGTGTTGTCATGCTGCTCGCTCTCGGGATCGGGCTGAACAGCGCGATTTTCACGCTGCTGAACGCGTTGCTGCTGCGTCCGCTGCCAGTTGAGAAACCGGCAGAACTGGTGCGGCTAGTGCAGGTTTCACCCAATCTTGGGCCTCGGAGCTACTTCACCTATAACGCGTATCGGGCGCTTGTTCGAAACGCACGAAGTTTTACGAGCGTATTTGGCTACGCGGAGTTAAATGTCGCCGTTCGCGAAGCCAGTGAAGCGCATCTGGTGCGCTGCCAGATTGTGACCGGAAGTTTCTTCACTGCACTCGGCGTCAGACCACTCTATGGACGCGTTTTCACGCCCGACGATGAATTGCACGCATCCGGCTCGCTGCCCGTGGTCATCAGCTATTCGTACTGGATGCGTCATTTCGGGGGCGATCCGTTGGTGGTCAACCGGCGGCTCACGTTGCAGAACCGGCCATTTGTCATTGTTGGCGTGATGCCGGAATCGTTCAACGGAGTCCAGTTGGAAACCAGCCCGGAAATCCGCGTGCCACTGATCGCGAGCAATCTGCTGCTAAACGATCCGGAGGTGGACTCATACACAAAACTGGGCTATACACTCGTTGCGCGGCTTCGTCCCGGCGTAAACCTGGAGCGTGCGCGAGCGGAAGCCGAGGCCATCGTCTGGGCGGCGATCGAGGAGCAGCACAACGCGGAGACCTACTGGCACGAGGGCCGGTTCGAGCTTCAGCCGATACCGAACGGTGTGTCGCTCGTACGGCCGAAGTTCTCCTCCGCACTCGTTCTGTTGATGGGCGGCAGTGCACTGTTGTTGCTGATCGTCTGCGCCAACATTGGAGGGCTGCTGCTGGCCCGGACCGCGGCTCGCCGGGGAGAGATCGCGGTGCGCCTGGCCGTAGGAGCGACAAGCGCGCGGTTGGTGCGGCAGTGGCTCACGGAGACTCTCCTGCTGGCGACGTTTGGCGGTCTGGCCGGGTTGGGTGTGGCATTCTCCGCCACACCGCTCGTGGCTCTCGCCTTGCCTCCGCTACGCGATCCCGATGCAACTGCGCTGACGCTGTCGCTGAACCTCAAACCCGACGCCCGTGCGTTTGCGTTTTCGTTTTCCCTATGCCTGATTTCCGCGCTCCTCGCTGGTCTTCCGGCGGCGCTGCAAACGGCGCGTACGGACCTGCACTCCACGCTCAAAGCCGGCCGCGCCACGCCGCGGCAGTCGCTTCGCTGGATGCTGGTGCTATTTCAACTGGCGCTGTGCACATTGCTGCTGTCGGCAGCGGGGCTTCTGATTTTCACATTCCGACAGCTCCGCGCACTCGATCCAGGCTTCGACCGTGATCATGTCGTGACGTTCAGCCTCGACCCCGGAATGTTGAACTACACCTCGCAGCAGGCCGGTAGCTTGCAATCGCGGCTCTTGGCCACAGTGCGTGAATTGCCCGGCGTTGAATCCGCGGGCATCGCGTCGCGCGGCGTGATGCGTGGCACGGGCATGAAAGTGACAGTCGCCCCTGCCGGGAAAAGAGTGCCGCACAGCGAGTTCATGAACACGAGCACCAATGCGGTCTCGCCGGAGTACTTCGAAGCGATGGGGATGCGGTTTCTTTCGGGCCGGAACTTCCGTGCGGATGAGCCGAAAACGAATCCGGCGCCGGCGGTGGTAAACCGTGCGTTTGTGCGCCACTTTTTCCTGAAAAGCGATGCCATCGGAGAGAAATTTGGGTTCGGCGTGGCCGTGGGGAAACCAGCGAGCGCCGATTACCAAATTATCGGGGTGGTAAGCGATGCCAAATACCGCTCGCTACGCGAGGTGATTCCACCTACGATGTACGGGCTCTGGCTTGGTGAAGCGCAAAGAGCCGCGCCCTTCATCCTGCACGTGCGGACACGACATCGCCCCGAAACCATCATCCGGCCCGTCGAGAACGCTCTGCGAGCGATAGATCCGCGCCTGCCGTTTTACGAAATTCGCACTTTAGCCGAGGAAGTCGATGCTTCGCTTTGGGCCGAGCGGGTACTCGCCTGGTTGTCGACAGCATTCGCCATCGTGGCGGCTGTGCTCGCCGCCATCGGCGTCGACGCCACACTGACGTACGCCATCGCTCAGGGCAAGCGGGAAATCGGTATCCGCATGGCTCTGGGCGCTTTGCCGGCCGATGTGGCCCGTCTGCTCTCCATGCGGCCCATGATGGTCGCCACCCTGGGGGTGGCTGCGGGGACTGCCGGCTTCTACGCCGTAAGTCCCCTATTCCGTAATGTTCTATTTGGTGTTTCGCCCACCAATCCGTTCGCCCCAATCTTGGGGGTGGCCTTGGTTCTGTTGATCGCGCTGGTCACAACGCTAGTTGCAGTGAGCAGTGCCATTCGCGTGAGCCCGCCTTCCGTGCTCCGCGAGGAGTAAGATCCACGCCAGGCGGCCCGCACGACGTATCGGCAAATGCTGCGCGACGGCGGGGAATCAGGGAATCACGGGACACAACTTCGCCGATGCCCTCGCATGGTGTGTCGAGTGGCACCAGCCCTGACTTTAACCGTTTGGTAACAGTAGATTTGTAAGTCTGCAAATCTGAATACGCATTGCTATTTCACAGGGTCTGATGTATCGTAAAGATGAGCTTAGTAATTTACCTCATCCTCTGGTCGCCTGAGCTAAGTCGGGCTTCCGTGGAAGCCCCTCCTGAGCCAACTGACGATGTGGATGCCCGCGTAGAAGCCATACGAATCTCACGGGACACCAGGTTGGCCGGATGCACTCACTGCCGGAGATGGGCAACTTCGATGGTCGCGGTGTTTCATGGCGCCCCCGTTCGTTCGGGGTTTCCCTGGTTCCGATAGGAGGGACCGTGGCGGAGAAGCCGATCACAAATCAGACTATTGTAGGGGTCTTTCCAGTTGGGGAAGACCGGACCTCGCTCATCGACATATTCAGTCGCTCGAAGTGGGAGTTGCAGTTCACGTGTACTCTTCGGGAAACAGGGGCCGCGTTGAGTGTGTCCCCCGGAGTAGTCATCAGCGAGGCTCAATTGCCGGATGGCCACTCGTGGAGTGACCTTCTCTACGAAATGCAGAAGATGGAATGTCCGCCTCCGCTGATCGTGGCCGACCGCCTTGCCGACGAACATATGTGGGCAGAGGTGTTGAATCTCGGCGGTCATGATCTCTTGGCTAAGCCCTTCGATGCGAAGGAAGTCCTTCACGCGGTGAGCACGGCCTGCCGCCGCACCGAGAACGAACAGGAGATGGCCAGGATCCGGAAGCCAGGTCTACCAAACTTGGCGCCGTCCCCGGAACCAACGTGGGCACTGCCTTTGGCCGCTAGCGCGGGCGTTTCACGCGGGTAGCCGGTACCCGCTTGCCAACCCTTTGGTGCCGCTTCAATCTCACTGACCCGGACCTTATGTTGATGTGGACGGAGCCTTCACCCTGAGGGTGAGCGCGGTTGCGATGCCGGTATAGCGATTGCGCGAGTCAGGATGCCAATCTCGGCCGAGCCGCGTCGCTCATCACGGATCTCATAATGCACCGCGCCTCGTTTAGCGTGTGCCAGCGGCCAGTTTGCGGGTCGCGATAGATGGCCCACCCACGATCATTTGTGCGGTAAGACCATCCGGCACTGGTGAGCATCCTGTGCTCGTCGACACATTGACCCGCCCCGGACCCAGAACTGTTACTTTCCACCTGTTGCAATCCTTTTGGCAGAGCAAATTTGGACACAGGCCGATCCCGAGTCCTCGGAGATGATATCGCAGTTTCGCGTCGCGTGCTTGGCTGGGCAGAGCGCCGAGTTGGTCCATTGGCCGCGGCCTTGATCCTGGGTCCCGCGAACGTGCACTCCGGCACCGCACCAACCGCGCGGCTTGCTGAGGCACAACGGCAGATCAACGGAGCGAGGTGAGTCAATCCACGACGTTAGGGACCGGCCAGGCCTGCCGCGTGCGCCTGCTGGTGCCCTCCAAGAGTCTCGCGAAGGAGTTTTAGCCTCTCCTCCAACCGCCGCCGTTCACTTACATCCTCGACTTTTGGAATCAGCATCAGCGCGTCGGTATAGATCTCCCGCGCTCTACCGTGCAGCCGCACGGCCGCAGCACTTTGCGTGCCCGTGGCCGCGATTAGAAGTCCGACTTCCACCGCGTTGTCGATGACGCTCGCAAGCTCCCGATCTGTCTTCGCACGGAGTTCGGTGAGTTTGGATAGTTGTGCCGTTGCGCTCATGAAACCTCCGTAAGGAAAATGTGCCGGCAGCGGCTGCCGCCGGCGGGACGCAAGGCCTGGTACCTGGCCTAAATTTAATAGACGCTCCGGTGCGCGATTTGGTTCAAGTTTAACTCTAGGGCTTTTCGTTACAAATTCGTCCAGCAGTTGAGGGAAAGCCGGAATCGAGGTTTCATAAAGGTGTAGGGGATCTCCCGCGGATGGGAAAACTGCCGCCCCTTCGAAGGAATACAACGATCATGTCCACAAGTACGGAATCTTTGATAGCTTCAACAAAAACCAGGACAGCAAAAGCCTGGGCGGCGCAGAGCGCCAGTTCATCGCTCGCGCCGTTCTCGATACAACGCCGAGAGCCGCTACGCGGTGATGTGGTGATTGACATTCTCTATTGCGGCGTATGTCACTCCGATCTCCATCAGGTGCGCAATGAATGGCACAACTCCATCTATCCCGTGGTGCCCGGCCACGAAATTGTTGGCCGTGTGGTAAAGGTGGGCCGCGATGTGACGAAATTCAAGGAGGGCGACCTTGCCGCAGTCGGCTGCATGGTGGATTCCTGCCACACCTGCCCCAGTTGCCTGCGCGGGCTGGAGCAGTATTGCGAGAGCTTCCCCACATTTACCTATAACTCGCCGGATAAGCACCTTGGCGGTTTTACGTTTGGCGGCTATGCGGAAAGTATCGTGGTCGATGAGGCGTTTACGCTCAAGGTTTCCAGCAAGGCGGATCTTGCTGCTACGGCTCCGCTGTTATGCGCCGGGATTACCACTTATTCTCCGTTGCGCCACTGGAAAGTTGGTCCCGGCCAGAAAGTCGGCATCGTTGGGCTCGGCGGCCTTGGCCACATGGGGGTCAAGCTTGCACGGGCGTTCGGAGCACATGTTGTTCTGTTTACGACCTCGCCAGGCAAGGCTGTGGACGCGTTGAGGCTTGGCGCGCATGAAGTCGTCGTCTCGAAAAACGCGGATGAAATGAAGAAGCACGCCGGCAGCTTCGATTTCATACTCGACGCGGTGTCGGCTGATCACGATATCAATGCGTATCTCAGCCTCCTTAAGCTGGACGGGACTCTGACCCTGGTGGGCGCGCCGGAATCATCGCTGCCGGTGGCGGCGTTCAACCTTCTGTTCGGCCGTCGCCAGTTCGCGGGTTCTTGCATCGGCGGCATTGCCGAAACCCAGGAGATGCTCGACTTCTGCGCTGCACACGGCATCGTCAGTGATATCGAAGTCATCGGCATCCAGCAGATCAACGAAGCTTACGAGCGCCTTAGAAAGGGCGACGTGAAATACCGCTTCGTCATTGACATGGCATCACTCAAACGGTAAAGGCAGCGTCGGGCGCTCGATGCGAATGGCTGGACACTAGTGACCGGGCCGGATCTTCGAGCGGATCTGGCCCATACACCCCCGGAAACGCGCGCCCGGATACTCAAGTCGCGTGCCGCGCCGTAACGCCCTATTTTCCCAGACTCCAGTTGGTGACCAGATTGTACGCGTTCACCGAGCCCAGGCCCGTTGCAAAGTTCCAACCCGCCCCCGCCTTGTAAGCCGGCACGAAAGAAGTGGTTGACGCCGAAAGGGCGCCGTTGTAGCTCACAGGCGAACCAAAGCCTCCGCCGTGGGGATGTCTGCCGACACCAGACGTAGTCTGCGTCGCGCCAAAGCAGTCCGTTGTGCCGCCACAATTCACGTCGTTATCACCCTCGGTTACGTTGTGGAAGATGCAGCCCTCGCCAACCGATCCCGATGACTTGCAGAAAAATGAGGCCTTTGCCGCCAGCTTGTAATACACGTAATTTGGATTGCCCTGCGCGCCACCGTTCTTCTGATTCACCAGCGCCTGGATGCCGGCGAGAATCGGCGTAGCGTAAGATGTACCGCCGCCTCCATCCCATGTGCTCAGAGCACCCGCGCACGAAGAGCCGCCGTTGCTTATGTCCGACCAGCAGTCGACCAAATAGTGTCCCCAAACACCGTCGGCGGCAAACAGAGAGACATCGGGAATGTCGCGAACGCCGTCCTCGCGAATACCCTTGATGCCAGCCTGCCAGGAGGGCTTTGCGTAACCTTTGCACGTTCCACTGACCACGCCGTAGGTTGCCGGAAAACCGGTTGCGCAACCACTCGGTCCACCGCTCCCCGCAGCGACCACGAGGTTGCCGTAGCTTTCGGCCGCCGCACTGCCGCAGAATCCCGCCGAGCCGTAGACCGTGCTGTAACCCATATATTCGGCGAGCAGGGAGCTCGCGCAGGAATCGTTCCAAGGAATTTCGGGAACGTAGGACAAAGCGGAAACGAATGTCGCGGAGTTCGTATTGCTCCAGTAGTCATTGTTTGTGCCGGCCACGGTGTCGCCAAAATCGGTGCCACCCACGGCTACGTTGTAAGGGGTCGAAGAGTAGGCGCTCACGCCGATCCCGTGGGTTGCGCCATCCGCTCCCGCATCACAGCTCGCCGCCCCTTCATCCCCGGCCGCTACAAACACAGAGATCCCCTCCGCTACCGCCTGCTGATAGACAGAGTTGAAGGCCGCGTTGGAAGCCGTGCCGTTTTCCGCCTCGCATTCGCCGTAACTGATGCTCACGATGGAGGGGTGCGTCTTGCTATTTACCAGGTTCAGCAATGCAATCAAGCCACCGAAGGTGGTTTCCGTGCTCGCACAAGCCGCGACTTCGATGGCCGCATTCGGGGCCGCCGCGCTGGCCCATTCCGCGTCCAGAGCAGCCTCACCATCGTCACCGTTGGCGACGCCCGGCACCTGGCAGTTATTCCCGCCCGAAGCGGGTGCGGGGTGAATCGCGGTCAAGCTGCCCGAACTATATTTCGTCAGCCCAAAGGTCGAGCGGAATGTGTTCCAGTCAGAGGAACTGTAAAGGTCACTATCCTCAAGGACAGCAACGGTCTCATTTTTGCCCGTAATACCGGCTGCAAACAATGGTTTCAGATTGTAAATCACGGCAAGGTCGCCGGGCGTCATCAACTGATACGTGCTCCCCTGCATGGCCACCGTGTAATCGGCATGGTGGCGTCTCCGCGGACGAGGGAAAAAATCGTGCAGAGATACGATACCGGTTACGGCTGGGGCAAGCGCTTCGGGAATGTCGGGATCGCTCATGTTCGCGATATGCCGCACGCCGTTTACCGTGAGATAGTGAATCTCTGTGTGGAAGGCTTCGCGCACCTGCTCGGCGGTTCCGGAGAAATCGATTGTCATGCCGCCGGGCGTAATCGAATGGACCGTAAAGCCGTGGGATTCCAGCCACCCGACGACGGTGGCACGGTCGGTTTCGACCGCTCCCCAGTCCGCACCGAATTCACTAGCAGTTGCCCAACGATGGTAGTTCGGCGAGGCGGGGTCGTGAAGACTGTCAATGTATTCCTGGAGGGCCTGCTCATCGGCGGTGGAGCGCGCAAGCTGGAGCATCATGTGCTCCAGGGGAAGATTACCGGGCACTGGTCCGGCGTCGTTCTGCGCCGTCGCTTCGGGACGTGTATTGCCGGTGAGAGTGACTCTGCGGCTTTCGTCAATGCTGCGGCCAATGAGAGCCGGCCGGGATTGTGCGGCCAGAAAAGACGCACATGTGAGGAACAGTACAGACAGCCGCATTAAGCCCATGGATACATTCAACTTCATGCTTATGCCTCGCTTACGCATACAGCTTCGCTTGAAGGATAAGACGCTCCGCGAACCCGCCGGGTTTACAATTTTCTTGGCTGCGGCCGACCGGCCATACCAACCTTCGATAACCCCAGGTTGCTAACCAGCGAAAAGGCTGAAGCCCCGCGTCACTGCAAATACCCCAAGGATTTCAAACTCTCCATGGCGCGCCGATCGAGCACGGCAGGCTGTGGGTGCGCGACGGGCGTCGTCGACTCCCAGTCATGCAAGCCGGCTTCAAGCGCGCTGGCAGCTGGCAGCCGCCGATCATAGATATTGCGTTCTTCGTGCGGATCAGCCGTCAAATTATAGAACTCGTGCGTACCGGCCGTCGAGGTGATCAGTTTGAAATCGCCCATGAAGGCAGCACGTTCGATGCGGCGGAACCGGCTGCTGAGGGAAACCAGCAAGTCACACGGGAACGATTCGCTGAAAATGACCGCTTGCCGATGCCGCGGAGCCAGGAGGCTGTGGCCAGGAAGGGAACCAGTCCCGTACCCCAGCGACTCCAGGATGGTCGGGAGCAGATCTACATGGCTCGCTAACGTGTCCTCAACTTCCGCGTGGCTCGCGCCGGGGTACTTGATGATCAAAGGCACGTGCACCTGCTCCTGGTAAACGGAGGTGCCGTGACCCACCAGGCCTTTCTCGCCGAAGGACTGGCCATGGTCGGATGTCACCACGATGATTGAATTGTCGTAGAGGCCAAGTCGTTTCAGCCTGGCGAACAGTGCGCCCAGTTTGGCATCGATGTACGCGATGGCACCGTCGTATTGTGATTCGTCGCGTCTGCGGTCTTGATCGGTGTAGGGCCTAGCCCCGCTGAGCGCGCGGAACTCGATCGGCCAGTAACGCTCCACGGTCATCGTTACATCTTTGCCAGGGTATTTGACGTCGTATGGTGCTGGAGGAAAGTACGGCTCATGCGCGTCCATGTAGTTCAGGAACAAGAAAAATGGCCGGCTGTCTGCCTTTTCCTGGTCCAATAGCTGGAACGCCTCACGATTCACTTCGTCCGCACGCACGTACAGCAAGTCTGCGAGTTCCAGAGCAAAGAACCGCCCAAGAATTTGGGCAAGATCCACGCGCAGGCAGAAAGGGCAGCTCTGGTCCAGAAAAATCAACGGGACGGGCAGGCTGAAGTATTGGAAGCCCTGATCCAGGTGAAAGGCGTGTTGCAGGTAGGGGACGTTGGCCGCGATCCCCATAGTCCGATAGCCCTTGCTCGTGAGAATGCTGGCCAGTGTACGGCTGTTCGGTGCCAAACACAGCCCGAATTCCGGGCCGATCGCCACGCCGTCCTTTCCCCGGCCCAATTCCCAGTGTGCGCCGTGCTGGCTCGGATAGAGGCCGGTGAAGATCGAAGCGTGCGAGGCGAGGGTCATGTCCGAAGCGGAAATCGCACGCGTGTACACGGTCGCATCGCGTGCGAACTGCTGCAAGTGCGGCGAAGTGTCTCGCGAGTATCCGTAGAGTGAGAGATGGTCGGCACGAACGGTATCGAGCGTAATCAAAATAACGTTCTTGCGCTTACTGCCCGAGGTTGGCGCAGGGACTTGTGAGCCACTAAGAATGGGCCGCTGCTCGGAGGCTAAGTGAGTTCCAATAATAGTGGCCACAACCGCCGTACAAAGCAGCAGGGAGCCTAAGTGGGCTGGCCAGGCGACTGGTAGACGAGCCGCCAGCCGCTCGCCGGCATAACAAATCAGGAAGGCGACGAGAATGCCGAGCGCCCCCGCCCAGCGTCCCATTGCGCGCCCCTGGAATTCCGCCACAGCAAAAGGATAGGTCAGGAAAGCAAAGGCGATGAACCAAGCGTTTGTGACCGGCGCGAGCGTCCGTGGCAGGAATTTTCCGTACAGGCTTGCGAGGAAGATTCCGGCCAGCAGTGCGGCAATCAGCACCTGCACACGCCAGCCACCGAAGGCGCGGACGTGGAGCAGAAACATCATTGCGAGTGATACGGGTCCTGCCAGGCGTATTGACGCTACCGCTCGATCTGGCCGCAGGAGTTTCGCGCAAACAGCAATCAAGGCACCTGCCACCGCGCCAGCCATCAGATAGACCGCGAGAGCCAAGTCAGGGAACCGTGGGTCCGGCAGGCGGAACTCATCGGCGCGTGGATGCAACGTACGCAACACAGCAAGGAAAAGCGACTCGACCAGCCAGTACGTAGTCCAGGCCTTCAGCCCGCTGATAGCGCCCGCGAGCGCCGGTGAAACAGGGGACTGCGCCGTCTGCGAGCGGCTCATCGAAACGCCGTCTTGGAACTGAGCTGTGCCGCCGCTTCGTGCGATTTCTCGAACACGATCACATCCACGTCACCAAAGGGTCCGAGCCGTCTGGGGCGCCACTCCGCCAATTCCGGCCTGGCGGCAAACCAGTTGCGCCAGAACCGGACCGCTTGATCTCCGCCGTAAATAGCAAAACGTTCGGACGAAGATAAAGTCTGTTGGGAGAGTCTCGCTGCAAAGGCTTCCGCTTCCGGAGAGCTTTCAAACGGGAACGGATAGGTGTGCCCGTGAACTGGATACACGGTCAGCGGGGCGTAGAGGAAATCCGTCATCGGGTAATCAGGCTGCCAGACCGGGGGCCGTGCCTCAATAAACGGGCTGGGGCACAGAACGGGCGCATCGTTCCCGATGAGCTCTGCATTGAGCCGCTGCGCCGCGAGCCGCCAATTTGAGTTGTGGTGTAAAGGCCAAAGATGACCCCAGGACCCGAGGAACAGCAAGACACCGAAGCCGAGCACGGCGGCGACAGGTTTCCAATACTGGTGAGGCAGAAAAGCCGCGGCAGCAACGGTGGCCATCAGCACGGCTCCTGGAAGCGCCACGAACAGATACCGCGCGACGTAAACGCTGTTTCCGGTCAACCACGAAAAGGCGAACAGACCGAGGGGATGGCACAACCACCAGCCGAGAATCAAGCTGAGCGGCACCCAGCCTGGTGTGTCTTCGACACGTGGCCAACGAAACCACCGATTGAGCACCGCGGCGCCTGCGCAAAAACCCATTATGAGCCCGGGTTTCAGGGAATTGGTCAGGTCCGCGAACGAAGGTGGCGGGACCACCACATGCGCGCCCGCCTGATGGTAAAGAGCCAGAGCGCCTTTCAGCACGGGCACGAGAGTTATTCCGAGCACCGCGAACGCTGCCACGGCACCGAACCAAGTGACCTTAGTGTCCTTCGCGACCAGACGCGCCAGCGCGTAAATAGCGAACGCGGCATATAGCGGCCAGAAGGTTAGATGAACTCTCCACAGGACTGATGCCGAAGCAACGAAGAGCATTGCGTCGCGGGTTCGCGCTGATTCCAGCCACCGGATGAGAAACCACAAGCTGACGCAAACAACGCAAGTCCCCAACGCGTAGGGCCGCGCATCAGCCGCCTGGTAATTGAAGCCGTGGAGAGCCAGACAGGCAAAGGCCGCAAACCAGCCCGCGTCGGGATGAATCAGTTTCGCCGCGATACAGGCGATCAGCCACAGCGCCACCGCCATCGCCAAGACGGAGGGCACCCTGTACGCCGTTTCAGAAAGGCCGAAGAAGTGATCGGCGACGCGCGGCAAGACGTAGTAGATAGACGCCGGAACCTGCGGGGCCACGCGCAGTGACGGATCGGACGCACCGTGCCGGACCACAAATGCCGTGCCCATCTCGTCAACCCAGAAGCTGGACGGCAGCGGCATTAGCCACAGCCGTATGACACACAGGGCCAGCAAAGCCGCAAGCACGAGGTTGAGGTTGATGGCGAAAGGCTGGCGGTCGAATATCGTACCCTCGCGCTCTAGAAAGGAAAGACTGGTCGATCGGGCTCCGCCAGCCGTCACCGCTTACTCTCAAACAGACGTAGAGTTTCAGGTGCTTGGGGACGCATTGAGAAACTGGAAATCCGGGAATATTGCCAGTTGCATTTCGTGATCATGTTGGCCAGCGTGGTGACCATGATGCAATCATATCCCATCGCGTTGCTCGCACCCCCCAATCGGCCACGACCGGCCTCTCCCCGCGGATGCCCGGAACCTAGCGCGTTAGTCTATCATGCTCTTTCACAGCAATCGACACCATTCTATGATTGCGCCAATCAGGTCAATAAGTTCCAAAGAATTTCACAGCTTCCCTGATAAAACCCTATCCTTGCGCTCGTAACCCCGAAACGCGGTTGAGCGCCCCAATGCATAAAGAGGATTGTGCTTTACTTGAGTTCGGAGGCCCGGCAGCGTGCGACTCATCGCATTGAGTAGAGTCGATAGAAGCTGGCTGTCAACGTCGCGAGCAAACCAAATAATGAGGTCCGTCCTGGCGCAACGCGTTCTGAAGATTCTGCTATGTGCGGCCGTTGTGTGCCCGGCCATCTTGTCCGCGACCCGGTTTAGCGGTTCGGTGAGGGCCGCGGATCAGTTCATCCCTGGAGCCACCGTAACCGCCAGCCAGGGAAATGCCAAGGCCATAGCGTATACCGATGATGCCGGGCGCTACAGTTTGGAGCTAACACCTGGCGTGTGGGACATCCAAGTCGAGATACTTGGATTCACCACCGTTCGCGAACAGGTCACCGTCGGCAGTGAACCTGGTGTCAAGGATTGGACGCTCGAGACGCCACGCCTCGGCGAATCGGCCGCCCGCAAGAAAGGCGCTGATTCTAAGACCACGGCTTCCGCGGCGCCACCCGGTGCGCACAGACCACGCAGAGGACCTCCCAGAAATGGACCGGCTGGGAATCCGGCAGGAGGCTCCGGGCCACAGCAGGGGCCGGGGTTTCAGAACGCGCAGGTCAAGGCGACCGACCAAGGACAGCAGGCGCTCGCGGAGGCCGCGGCGAACGCAGCCTCCACTGACGTGGCAGCAGCGAACTTAGGCGGCGACGCCGATGACGCTTTGCTCGTGAACGGCAGCACGAGCGGTGGGCTTGCCCAATCGAGTGACGACCAAGCTAGGTGGCAACGGATGGGGAACGGGGCTGGGAATGGAGGCCCTCTCATGAGCGGCGCGATTGGTGGTGCGGCATTGGGCACGCCGCCTGGAATGAGCGCTCCGGGGAGCGACAGTCTCGGCCTGGGCGGTTTTGGAGCCAGTGGCATCAACGGAGGATTCGGACCGGGCTCTGGCGGTGGTCAAGGACCGGGTGGCGGAGGATTTGGCGGGCGCGGTGGCGGGGGTGGTGGTGGTGGCGGTGGAGGTGGATTTGGCGGTGGCGGAAGACGCGGCGGAGGAGGCGGCCCGAACAACCGTCGCGGCCCCTACAACGGCCAGTACGCCAGCTTCGGGAATCGGCGCCGCAGCCCGCCAACTTACACCGGTTCGGTCTTCATGAAGCTGGAGAACTCCGCTTTGGACGCAGCTCCTTTTTCGCTCAATGGCAAGGCTGAGCCAAAGCCGTCTTACGCCATGGGCAGTTTCGGCGTGAACGTCGGCGGACCGTTGAATATTCCCAAACTCGTCCATTTCCCGCGCACCAGCTTTTACTTTACTTACCAGGGTTCACGAAGCCGCAATCCCTATAGCATGCAATCATCAGTTCCCACGCTGGCCGAGCGCGACGGCGACTTTTCCCAGACACAGGTGAACATCGTGCCGGTGACCATCTATGATCCGCTCAGCCATGCGCCATTCCCCGGCAATGTGATACCGGCTTCGCGCATCAATCCGGCCTCAGCGGGATTGTTGCAATACTTCCCGATGCCCATTTACAACGGCATCGTGCAAAACTACGAGATCGTCACGTCCACGCCAAACAATAACAACAATATCGGCCTTCGGCTCAACATGCCGATCACCAATAAGGACCGGCTGAACTTCAACGTCCAATACCAGAACCGCGATTCGAAGACAGAGCAGCTTTTCGGCTTCGAGGACTCCGGCTCCGGTGACGGACTGAGCGCGGCGGCGGGATGGAGCCACAGTTTCGCCCCGCGCTTCAACAACAGCGCTACCCTGACCTTCAGCCGAAACGTCAATCGAACGACGCCGTATTTTGCCTATGGGGAGAATACCGAGGGCGATCTTGGCATTGGCGGCGCTTTGCAAACGCCCCTCGACTACGGCCCGCCGAACCTCTCCTTCACCAACCTAGGCGGCCTCTCGGATGGCACGCCGTCACTGACGCGCAGCCAGACGGCGAACTTCACCGACACCATCACTTACGTGCTTCACCGAAGGCATAACCTGGGGTTTGGGTTCCTGTTCCGGCGGATGCAACAGAACAGTACGAACTATCAGAACGCGCGTGGCTCGTTCACCTTTAGCGGCCTGCTGACCAGTGATTTGAACGCCGCTGGCAACCCGATACCCGGCACCGGCTTCGATTTCGCCGACTTCCTGCTGGGACGGCCGCAATCCAGTTCTCTCCAGTACGGCGACGATAACTACTACCTGCGGAGCTGGGCGACGGGCTGGTATGCGCGAGACGATTGGCGCCCGAGCCGCGGGCTGTCATTCAATCTGGGTATCCGGTACGAATACTTCGCGCCCTACACGGAGTTGTATAACCGATTGGCGGACCTGGACGTTAGCCCGGGATTCACTGGTGTATCCGTGGTGACGCCGGGCGAACCCGGACTGCCTAGCAGCCTGATCCGGCCCGACAGGCACGCCTTCTCACCCCGCTTGGGTTTTGCCTGGCGGCCATTCGAGAAAGCGAGCACCGTCATCCGCGGCGGTTACAGCATCTTCTACAGCCCATCCGCATACGCCCAGCTTGGGACCACCTTGGCAACCCAGCCGCCATTTTCGACCACGGTTTCGTTGACCAACAGCCCGGCGAATCCGCTGACGCTCGAGAACGGCTTTCCCATCCTGCCTTCCCAGACCATCCCCAACACCTTCGCCGTCGACCCGAACTTCAGACTAGCCTATGCCCAAACCTGGTCTTTCGCGATCCAGAACACGCTGCCGCACGGACTGGTGCTCGAACTCGAGTACATCGGTACCAAGGGCACAGACCTGCCCGTTGCGGAGCAGCCAAACAGGCCCTTGCCCGGATATTCGGTGACTGACGCGCAGGAGCAGTTGCAGATTCCCTACGCCACGAGCTTCACCTACGAGACCTCGCAGGCCAATTCGATCTTTCATGCGGGGCAGGTCCGGCTCACGCGCCGTTTCGCGAGGGGAGTCTCAGCGGTGGTGCTGTACACTCGCTCGAAGTCCATCGACGACGCGTCGAATTTCAGTGGTACCGGCGGTACGGTCGTCCAATTTATCGATAACCTGGGCCTTGAGCGCGGCCTCTCCGCTTTCGATCAGCGGAACAACCTCCAGACCACCTTTCTGCTCTCTTCGCCCGTCGGCGTGCATGGTATGTTGCGAAACGGCGGGTGGGCGACGAGAACTCTGGCAGGTTGGACCGTGAGTGGAACATTTACGGCTGCCAACGGAACGCCGCTCACCGCGCTCGTTGCCGGCAACCTCTCCAACACCGGAGGCCTTGCCGCAGCAGGGAGCACACGCGCCGAAGCCACCGGCCTGCCGGTCTCGGCGGAGCGTCATCCCTATTTCAATCCACTGGCCTTTACGACGCCTCCGGCCGGCGAGTTCGGAGACGCCGGCAGAGACACAATTCCAGGACCGTTCCAGCTTTCCTTCAATTCCGCGTTGAAGCGCGCCTTCCGCTTCGGTGACAGCCGCCGCCAACTACAGTTGCGGCTCAGCGCGACCAACGCGCTCAACCACGTAGCCATCACGAGTTTCGGCACGACCGTCAACGCGGCAACTTACGGATTGCCCACCGCGGCTTCGGGCACCCGAACGGTCCAGTTGCTGATGCGGTTCAGTTTTTGAACGAACAGGGGATTATGCGGACCTTCGGCATCTTGGCTTTGCTGGCGCTCTCGGCGGCCGGACAGCAGCAACCGAAACAGCCCCCGTCCGAAACCGGGCAAGTCGCCAAATTCTCGGCGAACAGCAACCTGGTCGTCGTCGACGTGGTGGTGCGCGACAAATCCGGCAAGGCCATTGAAGGTCTGAAGGCGGACGATTTCACCGTACTGGAGGATGGCAAGCCGCAGAAGGTCTCGGTGTTCGAGTTTCAAAAGCTGAGCAACGAACCGGAGCCGCCGCCGAAATTGTCTCTCGCGGACCAGCTCAAACTCCCCGAAGCTCCCCAGACCACGATCACCGCTGAGAAGCCGGGCGAAGTCCAGTACCACGATAAACGGTTGATGGTGTTTTACCTGGATTTCTCGTCCATGGGCATCCCCGAACAGCTGCGGGCGCAGGAAGCGGCCCTCGAATACGTCGACAAGCACATCACCAAAGACGATCTGGTGGCGATTCTGCTTTATACCAGCATGGTTCAGGTGCTCACCGACTTTACCAGTGACCGCGATGTGATGACCAGCATCCTCAAAGCGCTGCCCATCGGCGAAATGAGTGAGCTGGCCGGACTGGCAGACACCGGCGATGCCAACGACGAGGATACAGGCGCCGCCTTCGTCGCTGACGAGACCGAGTTCAACATTTTCAATACCGACCAAAAGCTCGCGGCCATCGAACAAGCGGCACGGATGCTTTCCCCGCTGCCGGAGAAAAAGGCGCTGCTCTATTTTTCGGCAGGCGTCAACAAGACCGGAATCGATAATCAAGCGCAACTGGAGGCTACCATCAACGCAGCAGTGAAGGCGAACCTGGCGATTTATCCGATCGACGCACGCGGGCTGATGGCCGACCCTCCGGGCGGGGACGCCAGCCATGCCGCGTCGCGGGGAACCGGCATCTATAACGGTTCCGTATACAACCAGCAACGGGCCACCATCAACGATTCCCAGGAAACGCTGTACACTCTGGCAGCCGATACGGGCGGCAAGGCCTTCTTCGACAGCAACGACATCACCGCCGGCATTGTTCAGGCGCAACAGGAAATGCGCAGCTATTATCTGCTCGGATACTACACGAGTAACTGGGCGAAAGATGGCAAGTACCGGAAAATCACCGTCAAGCTGAATAATAACTTGTCGGCGAAACTGGAGCACCGGAAGGGTTATTACGCCTCCAAGGTCTGGGGCAAGCTGAATGGGCAGGAGAAGGAGCAGCAGTTGAAGGAGGCGCTCTCGGCCGGCGATCCGGTGACGGACCTGCCGCTGGCGCTCCAGGTCAACTATTTCCGCGTGTCTCCCACGAGCTATTTCGTGCCGGTCTCGATCAAGATTCCGGGGTCGGTTGTGGCGCTGGCGGCCAAAGGGGGCGCCAGCATGACGCAATTCGACTTTGCCGGCCAGATCCAGGACGAACAGCACGCCGTGGCCGGCAATGTGCGCGATAACATCGCGATACGGCTCGATCAGGATAAAGCCGTACAGGCCGGCCGTAAGAGTTTTCAATACGACGCAGGGTTCACGCTCGAGCCCGGCAAGTATCGCATGAAGTTTGTCGTGCGCGAAAACGTGACCGGCAAGATGGGAACGTTCGAAATGCGATTCGCCATCCCGGATCTGAGCGCGGATACGACTGGCTTGAAATTGAGCTCAATCGTCTGGAGCAGCCAGCGCGAGCCCCTGAAGGCCGCCGTGGGTGCCGCGGAGAAGATAACCAGGAAGGAACTCGTCGCCAACCCGCTGATCGTGGGCGAGGAAAAGGTGGTTCCCAGCATCACGCGTGTTTTCCGCCGCAGCCAGAGTCTCTACGTGACTTTCGACGTCTATGATGCGCAACCGGACCCGAATGATTTGAAAAAGCGCGGTGTCAAAGTGAGCATGAGTTTGTTCAACGGCAAGGGTGTCAAGGCATTCGAGGTCGGCCCCGTCGACGCAACGCAATTGGCCAGCACGCGCCCGGAGACGGTGCCCGTACAAATTCAAGTTCCGCTGAAGAGCCTCGCTCCGGGGCGCTATATCTGCCAGATCAACGTGGTGGATCAACTTGGCCGGAAATTCGCATTTCCGCGAGCGCCGCTGGTGATTCTATAGGCCGCTGCCGGCGATCCCCAGCTCCCGCAGGAGCGGCTTCGCTTTGTAGACTTTCTCCAGCGCTTCCGCAATACCCTGCACGGCGACATGTACGGCGCGTGCCTGTTCATCGGTGTAGAGATATGTGTTGGGCAGGCTCTCCAGATTGCCATCGAAGATCACGCCAACCAATTCCCCCGCGCGGTTGACCGTTGGACTTCCGTATTCTCCACCGCCGATATCGCAGGTGCTGACAAAGTCCAGCGGCGTGATCAGATTCAACGCCGGCTTGCTGTCCAGCCAGCGCTGTGGTACTTGATAAGGGCCTTCGTTGTTCCGGCGATAGTACAGTCCGCCAAACGTCGCCGCGTAAGGCTGCGGAATTCCGGCGCGGTCCGTATAGGCTTTCACGACGCCGAATTCCACGCGCGGCGAGGATGTGGCATCGGGATACTCGGCGTCGCCGAATAACAGGTAACGATACTGCGCAATCTTCTCCGCGGCGGACGTTTCGAGCGACCCGATGACTTCTTCGCGCTTCTTCCGCAGCCGGCGCGCCGGCGCGTCCAGGAGCAGCGCCAGCCGGATCATCGCATCATCGGACTTGACTACCGCGTCGGGGCTCGACACGAGCCGCCGCTGCTCGCCAATGTCTTGCAGCCTGCTCGATTGGACGAGTGCTTCGGCCGCCTGCTGCGGCGTCTTGCCTTCAAGGATGGCCTTTATCGGCACCTCCTTTTCCTTCAGGCCCTTCAATTCTTCGAGGTACTGCGCGAGGAGGATAGTCTCCAGCGAACCGTTGACCGGGGCATCGGAAATCTTCGTCAGCGCGGGCGGGTCAGGCTCCTCGCGCCGCCGCACCAACTGGCGCGCGATCCGAAACAGATTCGACCCCGGCGCAGGCGATGCTTCCAGGACTTGGTAAGGCTTCTCAAACGGAGCCCACGCTTTGTAAGCGGCCGCCACCTGGTCCCAGACCTTGCCTCCCGCTGTGCCCAGTTTCGGATCGCTCTCGACGGCGTGCCGAATCTTGAGGTCGAACGCAGTCTTGCGGAGCACAAGCCGGTCGTCACGCAGACCAATGAGCTTGCCGGCTACGGATTTGTAGCTCTCCAGAAAGTCCGTCAGGATCGGCTGCGCCAGCCGTTGATTATCCTCGCTTTTCGCCGCAAACGCCGTCAGTTGCTGAATGCGCGGCCCCAGGCGCGCGATTGCGGCTGGAAGGGCGGTATCGCGGTAGAAAGTGAGCTGGGCGGCGGTGGTCTCACGCGCCGTGGTGGCGGGGTTGCCTGCCGCCAACACCAAGTCGCCGTCCTTCACTCCATCGGCCGACCACTTGAGATAGTGCGGCGTAGCGGCAGGCTTGCCGTTCTCATAGGCGCGGAGGAACGCAATGTCCAACCCGTACCGCAGATAGGTGATGCTATCCCGTTCCCTGCCGAAGAAGGCAAGGGCGCTTTCCGGAGCAAACACGAGGCGAACGTCCGTGTATTTCTTGTACCGGTATAGATCGTAGCGTCCGCCCGAAAAAAGCGTGACTACGGTGCACGTAGTTCCCTGCCCGGCGGCGCATTCACTCTCGATATGCGCGATCTCCATGTTGCGCGCCTCAAGCGCCTTCGCGGCCGGCGCACCGTCTTTCGCCGCGGCTTTCACCTGCTTCGTCACGTCCTCGATATTCGCGAGAACGTTTGCCTCCAAGCCTGCGCACGGGGCTTCGGCGAGACTGGTGGCCGCATAAAAACCATCCCGCACGTAGTCGTTACGTCCCGAACTAAGCTTCGCAAGGCAGCCGGAGACGATGTGCTGATTCGTCAGCAGGAGCCCGTTCGGCGACAAAAATGACCCTGACCCGCCCCCGATTCTTGCGGAAGCTAGCCGTAGGTTGTCCAGGAACTGACTCGTGATCTCGAAATTATGTTTTTGTTGAACAGCGCCTGTGGGGAACTGGTCGAACAGCCACATACCCTCGTCAGCGCCGATCGGCAGTACACACATCCAAGCGAGCAAAATCGCCTTGCGTTTCATGAAACTTCCAGGCTCATGATACAAAGAGCGTCGCGCTCGGTTCTCGGGTTACGATGTCTCCTTGGTGCTCGTAGACGATTTTTCCGTTTGGAGCAATTTCTTCGGATCCTCGGGCGAAGCCATCTCGAGCCGCACGGGTTCTGCCTTGATCTTCTTCTGGTCCGCGATGCGCGCAGATTTTGGCTCAAATCACCCGCCCCATCCGCAAATCGCGTGATTTGACCCTGTCGCCACGCGCAAACGCTGCACCATTTCGCGGAATGAAATGTGCAGAAGCAGTCTATTCCAAAAAAGGAGAAGGCATGAAACTCACGCCGTTTCTGGTGTTTCTGCTGGCCCTCGTTGGGCTTCCCGCCTGGTGCGGGACCAAGATCGCTCTGAACGAAAAGGAGTACTTCGAGGCGCCGGGCTTTTCATTTCTGATGTTTCACAACAACTACCAGATGGGTTACCAGGGTGGCCTGCAAATGATTCAGAACGGGGAGCGGCTGCTGGACTCAGGCGACCTTTTTCTGGCTCCGAAGGCCGGGTGGCAAGGAGCCGAGTTGCGCGTTTTGCGGCGCGTGGCAGACCGGGAGAACTCCACGGCGACGGTTTTTGGTGAGATCGGGGGCGGCGCGGGCTACCGGCTGATCTGCCACACTGACGGCGAGCGCGTTCTGATTACCCTGAGACTCGACCAGGGGGTGGACTGGAACCGGTTCGAATCCGCGGGGTTTGGCATCGCCGTCTATCCCGGCGCCTATTTGCTGAAATCGTTTCAGGGGGATGCGGGCCCCGGCATCTTCCCGCGGCAGTACACCGGAGAGCAGGTGCTGGCGTCCTCCACGCGCCGCCTGCTTATCGCACAGGAGGACCCTCTTCGCAGTTTGCTGGTCACCCGTTCCGATGGGGAGTTGAGCCTGATCGATGAGCGCAGCGACGGGCCGGAACCCTGGTTCCTCATAAGGGCTCCTCTGCAGCCAGGCTCCGCGGATACGGAGGTGAATATCGCGATCACGCCATCGATCGACGCCGCGTGGCGCCGGCCGGCGGTGATCGGAATCTCACAAGCCGGCTACCATCCGTCTCAAATCAAGCAGGCGATTCTGGAACTGGATGGCCGTGACGCCGCGGGCAGTGGCGTGACGCTCTATAAGCTGCAATTGGACGGCGGCCGGAAAGTTGCCAAATCGGGCGCGGCGCGGCCGTGGGGACAGTTCTTACGTTACCGGTACGAGATCTTCGATTTCAGCGACGTGCGGGAGCCGGGAGTTTACGAGATCGAGTCTCGAGGCCAGACCGCCGGGCCGTTCCGGATCGATGCCGGCGTTTACGACGCGGCGTGGAAACCCACGTTGCAATACTTCCTCCCCATCCAGATGTGTCACGTAGCGGTCAAGGAAGGCATTCGCACGTGGCACGGCGCTTGCCACCTGGACGACGCGCTCCAGGCGCCCGAAGGCAAGGTGCACATAGACAGCTACCAGCAAGGCAAGCGCGAGACGCGGTTCGCGGATAACGAGCACATCCCGGGCCTCAATTGGGGAGGCTGGCACGACGCGGGCGACCATGATTTACCCGCCGGAAGTATCGCCATGACCACGCTCGCCCTGGCACTCGCGCAGGAAGAGTTCCACCCCAACCTCGACGAGATATCCATCAATCGGGCGAAGCGAGAAGTGCTGCTTCACGTTCCCGACGGCCGTCAGGACCTATTGCAGCAAATCGAATACGGGGTCGAAGGGCTGCTGGCGTCGTTTCGCGTCGCGGGGCACATCTTCCCCGGCATCATCGAAAGCAACTCCCACGCTTACTCGCATCTCGGCGACCCGGTGAACATCACCGACAACCGCATTTGGGATGGGCGCCCGGAAACCTTCGACGACCGGTGGGCATTCACGAATCGAAATACCGGACTTCAGTACGAGACCGCACAAACGCTGGCCGCCGTAAGCCGCGTGCTGGGCGATTCCAACGCCGCCCTTGCTTCCGAATGCCTGGATGCGTCAAGAAAACTCTACGACTACGAGCAGCAGCACGCCCCGGTTTATGCACCAAACGCCTATGCGCCGAGCGACAGCGGCTTTCGAAGCGAGGAGATCACCGCGTCGGCGGAAATGTTGATCACTACCGGAGAGAGCCGGTACCGCGACCGCCTGCTGGCTCTCCTTCCGGAGCTTCGCAAGATTTCCGCCGAGCAGTTTGCGCGCGGGCCGGGCTGGACGTTGGTTCGCGCGCTGCCGGCGCTGCAGAACGACGAGTTCCAGTCAACCGTGCGCGATCTGGCGAAGAAGTGGAAAGCGCAGGCCGAGAAGAGCGCGGCGGCCAATCCCTACGGTGTCCATTTGCCGGACGAAATTTTGAGCCCTGGCCACCGGTTGGAAACGCGATCATCGGACCAAGACTCGGGTTTCGTGTGGGGGCCCGGCTGGGACCTTCAGGAGGATGCGCTCCACCAGTATTACTTCCACAAGCATCTGCCCGAGCTGTTCGGTACCGAACCGCTGCTGGCAACCGTGAATTTCGTACTGGGTTGCCACCCGGGGAGCAACGAGTCGTACGTATCGGGCGTGGGTGCGAACTCTGCCATCATTGCGTACGGATTCAATCGCGCGGACTGGTCCCACATTCCGGGCGGCGTGATTTCGGGAGCATCGCTAGTGAAGCCCGATTACATGGAGCTGAAGGAGTTTCCGTTCCTTTGGTACCAGACCGAATACGTAATTGGCGGAGCGGCCACTTACATATTTGATGTGCTGGCAGCGCACAAGCTGCTGAATGAAAAGTAGGAGGGAAAGCCGTGCGGAAATGGAAGGCGGCAACCCTGCTATGGCTCGCTGCACTGTCGTGCGCAGCAGCGCAGCGGACGACCGTGTCTCTGGACGGCGACTGGGACATCGCTGATTCGGTTTCTCCCACCGAAATACCCGCCGTTTTTACCCACAAAGCCCCTGTGCCGGGCCTGGCGCACTCGGCTACCCCGTCATTCGCGGATGTGGACTTGTTCGACAGCCAAGAAGTGATCGCCAACCGGATCAGCAAGGGCGAATTGCCGGAGCGGGCGTTGGTGAAGGGCGCCGGAGTATCGCACCAGAGCAGGAATTACTTTTGGTACCGCAGGCTTTTTGTCCCGTCCGGGAAGCGGGCGCTGGCGCTAGTGAAGATCAACAAGGCGCAGTTCGGCACTGCCGTGTGGCTGAATGGCATGAAGATCGGCGAGCACTGGGGCTGCTTCACGGCTTCCATTTTCAATATCACGGGCGCGATCCGGTGGGATGGGACCAACGAGCTGCTGGTGCGCGTGGGAGCGCACCCCGGGGTTCTTCCCGAAACGGTCAGCGGCGGCACAGATTTCGAGAAGAACCGGTGGACGCCGGGCATTTATGACAGTGTCTCGCTCCTGCTCAGCGATAACCCGGCGATCGAGTCGGTCCAGGTGGCGCCAAGAATTCAAACGAGCGAGATCGTGGTCCAGGCCAAACTGCGGAATTACGGCGCGACGCCGGCTTCGTTCGCCGTGAAGTTCAACGTTACACCGTGGAAGCATGCTCAGACTGTGGCGCGGGCGGAGTCCCGCCGAATCTTGTTGAAGCCGGCTGAACAGAAGACGATCACGCAGACAATTCGCATTCCCGGTGCGAAGCTGTGGACGCCGGAGCAGCCGAATCTCTACGTGGTTGAGACCAGCACCGGCGGCGACAGCGCCACAACCCGCTTCGGGATGCGCGAATTTCGGTTCGACACACCGACGCGGCGCGCGTACCTGAACGGCAAACCTCACTTCATGCGCGGATCGAATATCACGCTGCACCGGTTCTTCGAAGATCCGCAATCGGGCACGCTGCCGTGGAACGATGAGTGGGTGCGGAAACTGCTGATCGACATTCCGAAGAGGATGAGCTGGAACAGCTTCCGGTTCTGTATCGGGCCGGTCCCGGACCGCTGGCTGGATATCGCCGACGAAGCGGGCCTGCTGATCCAGAACGAATATTTCGTGTGGATCGGGCATGACTGGTTCAATGGCTACGAAAAGCAGTTCGACACGGCCGAGATGATCGCAGAATACGGCGAATGGATGCGAGACAACTGGAACCACCCGAGCGTAGTCATCTGGGACGCGAACAACGAGACCTGGTATCCTGACTTCGCGACGAAAATCATTCCCGCGGTACGCTCGCTCGACCTGTCGAACCGTCCCTGGGAGAACAGCTACAACGGTCCCGTCGGGCCGGACGATCCGGTTGAGGATCACCCGTACGAGCACCAGGTCATCACTGCCGGCGGTGAGTTCGACATGACGGAACTGGAATCGCGCGGCGGGGCGGGTGACACCGGGACGGCGACCGGGCATGCCATGATTCTCAACGAATACGGCTGGTTGTGGCTCAATCGCGATGGCAGCCCCACGGAGCTGACGGGACAGGTTTACGAGAAACTGCTCGGGCCGAGGGCGAGCGCGGAGGATCGCTTCGCGCTGAACGCGTACCTGCTGGCGGGCTTGACGGAATTCTGGAGGGCGCACCGCATGTACGCGGGCGTGCTGCATTTTGTGTATCTGACGGCCGGCGGGCCTGGAGTTTTCACCTGCGATCATTTCCGCGACTTGGCGCGCCTGGAGCTCGAGCCTCAGTTTGCAGACTACATGTCACAGGCGTTCCGGCAGCTCGGCGTCTACATCAACTTCTGGCATCCCACGCTAGAGGCCGGATCAAAGCAGACGTTCACGGTGATGATGGTGAATGACGACGGCCGGCCACTAACCGGCAACCTCGCGCTGGTAATCGAGAATCAAAAAGGGGAAGCGCTGGCGCAGCAGACGGTTCCGTTTTCCCTGGCGGCGCTGGGACAGCAGACGTACTTCGTGGAACTGACGATTCCCATGGCGGTGGAAAAATGTCTACTGAAGGCCGTCGCTCAGCCGGAGGGTGGAGCAGAACCGACTCTGAGCCGGCGGCGCGTGGACTTGGTGGTTAGCTGCGCACCTAACTAAGATCCGCATTCGAGATTTCGATACCTTCCAGTTTGGCAACGCGTTTACTTAGCCGGTATCACAGGCGCGGCGATCTTCGGTGAGTTACTAAACACGGCGACTTAAGTAATTGCGCATAATCTCCGTAAGGTTTCGTTCCGGACGGTCCAGGGGTGGAACTCCGCTTCCACAGCGGCAATCACGGTGTCGAGGTCTGGAAAATATCGATTGT
>Ga0326728_10004146_pt1 | contig 43576 bp, 41 predicted proteins | sample MB3enrmetagenome_FD_207602 | JGI IMG/M metagenome (GOLD analysis project Ga0326728, IMG submission 207602) | Lab enriched peat soil microbial communities from McLean, Ithaca, NY, United States - MB31MN | ecosystem: Environmental > Terrestrial > Soil > Wetlands > Peat | place: USA: New York...
CTGTGTTAGATATATACAGCACTGATAATAAGATTATGTGAGCGCTATCCAATCAGAGATGCGGGGTGTCGTTCGGACCCCCGCGCCGCAGCTATATGCGTCGCCGTCCCATTTTATCGGCATTCTGCACTTAACTCCTCCTTCCTCTCTAAAACATATTGACTACGCTATGTTTCGGTAGCACCATCGAGACATGGAGTCCAGCACGGCGAATCAGATAACGACACCCGCCAACCAGAACTTCTTCCTCTCCCCTCAGTTCCCCATGCAGCGCCAGTATGAAGCCCTCCGTGCTTACCTCCTCGAGGACGAGCCCTCCGCCGATGTCGCCCGCCGCTTCGGCTATTCCCCCGGCGCCTTCCGCGTCCTGTGTTATCAGTTCCGCCACGACCCTCAGAAACGCGCCTCCTTCTTCCACCAGCCGCAACGCGGACCGCAGTCTTCTCCCGCCCGCGATCGCGTCCGGGATTTGGCCATTGCTATGCACAATGCTGAAGATAGCGGTATTCGCCCCGATCCCCAGCGACAGGGTGATCACTGCCACGGCAGTGAAGCCGGGCGACTTGGCTAATGTGCGGAATGCGAAACGGAGGTCCGCAGCGAAGTCCTCCAGAAGGCGCCCGGTCCGAACGGCACGGACCTCCTCCTTCACTTGCTCCACGCCCCCGAGTTCGATGAGCGCCTGCCGATGGGCCGCTGGTTGCGACAACCCTTCCCTGATCTTCTCCTGGGTCAGAATTTCCACGGAAGACCACAGTTCGTCGTCCAATGCCTGCTCTGCCGCCCGCTTGCGCAAGAGGTTCCGCAACAAGTTCAGAATTCGTCTTAGCATGAAGTCTCCAATCTGTACTCAGGTGGATTCGACGGCTGCCGTCATGATCCTGACCGTCTGGCTCCAACTCCGCTCTTCGACCTTAAGTTGCGTGCGCCCCCCGGAAGTCAGCCTGTAGTATTTAGCCCGGCGATTGTGTTCAGACGTGCGCCACTCGGCTTTCACCCATCCCCTCTCCTCCATGCGGTGCAGAGAGGGAAAGAGCGAACCGAAACTCACCCGAAAGGCTCCCTTTGTGATTTGCGTGATGCGCCGCGAGATACCCACGCCATGCAAAGGCTCCAGGAACAGCGCTTTCAATATCAGCAAGTCGAGAGTTCCACGCAGAAGATCGGTCTTTTTCTCGCCCATTAGGGTCCTCATATCGGAATACGATAGCGGGCGCCAAAAGTTCGCGGAAAGTTCGGAGAAATCCCGTCGCGCCTAACGGGACCTCCGCGCGTCCGCCTTGCACTTGAAAGGCACGGCCGGCCCGTCGGCTGCAATAACGCCGTCCTGATTGCATGCGATTTAGTCACGTAGGGTTGACAGATCAGTTAACTCCGGGCGGTTGACGCGCGACTCGGAAAGAGCAGCGTTATCCGCGAATATCGGAAGCTACGGGAGCGGTATGCCGGCGGGAAAAATAGGCTCTTTCCGAGTGGCCGACCAACCGGACAGAATGGCGCGAGCCGTTCCCAAAGCCTGCTGCCTACCGACTAAACTCGACGAAGCCCTCGCGATTGGAGACGAATACAGACGCGTAAGCGCTGGCGGGAAGCAGGCCGGGGCCGAGACCATGGAGGTCGATGCGGACGGCGTTGAGGAGGCGCTCACGGGCACCAGAGAGAGAGAGGTGTACCGTACACGCCTGCGCGCGAGCGGCGCCGCCATTGGCTTCTAACTGGGTAGTAAGGCCTCCATCGAGGGCGGGCTTTTCGTAAAGTACGAGGGCGGAGGCCCCGGAATCCACCACCAGCTCCCGCGGGCTGCCCTCGATCAAGGCGACCACTACCGGACGGCCGTCGTCGGATCGTAGCGGGACGCGGATGCCCGAGGCGGGAGGCGGACCATCCAGGCCGATGCGGCGGTTGCGATAGTCGAGCAGGTAGTCGTGGCGGACGAGCCAGCTTTGGCCCAGAACGCCGTCGACGCCAGACTGAAACACGTCGCCGATGATCGCTTCCACTGATCGGTCCAAGACCGAACCGGCGTGGACTTCGTCCAGAATGGCCACCGGGACCCGGCGTGCGCCGGCGATGGATGCCTGGTCGACGGAATAGGCGGGCTTGAGATTCAGGCGGCGCGCGATTTGCGGCCGCACGATACTGGAGGAATTGCCGGTATCGATGAGCATCCGGAACGGCCCGGCGCCATTGAGGAAGACGTCGTTGAGGACGAGAGCATGGCCAGCGACGGAGGTTTTGAGCAGGACTCCGGTTCGCACAGCCAAGTCTTGAGCGGCGGCCGAAACGGCCGCGAGAGTGAAGAGGAGGCACGCGAGGCGCATGCGAGGAGCTTGCGGCTCGCATGCGGTGATGGTCTTGACGGGATGGTGATTTGTTTACCCGCGGGCGGAGCGGCCTGTGAGGGATTGCTGACGGACCTGATGAATTTCTACATGCCCTTATGTTACTTGGAGATGCGGTAATGCCACAGGGAGCAGGACCAGTGATTGGCGACGGCGTAGATATCGCCATCCGGGCTCCAACCGGCGCTGCCGACAATCACGCGGGGCGGCACCGGAACCAGGTTCATGGTGTTGCGGGCGGGATCGAAGAGAGCCACCTGGTAGAAGAAAAGTTCGGGAACGCTGACGCGGAGCAGGATGCGGCCCTCGCGATCCACGGCGGAGGACCACAGCGGGTTCGGGGCCAGGTTGAATCCGGGGGGAAGAAGCACGCGAGCCGCCTCGCCTCCCGCAGCAGGCATGCGGCAGAGCTGATAGCCATCCACACCGGTGCGCGCAACGTACAGAAACTTACCGGAAGGTTCCACGGCAAGCTCGTAACCTTCGCCAATTTTTCGAGGCTCGCCGCCGGAGACCGGCTGCGCCCAGACAATTCCGTTGGAGGCGTAATAGAGGGTCTCTCCGTCCGCGGGTGCGGTAATGGAGCTTACCAGCCGGGCATCGGCTGGAAAGCTGCGGATAATCCTGCCGTCGCGAAGGGAAGCGATGGCGATATGGGGCTGGGTCCCGACGCCGATGATAAAGGCCAGATTGCCGCCTGGCAGGAGCGCGCCGGGCAGGCTGGCGGATTCCGGGCTGTTAAGCAGGGGTTGAGGCTCAACGCCATTTCGCCCCAGGAACAGCTTCGACCGGCCGGGCAGCCCTTCGCTGAAGACAAACGCGCCGTCCGGTAGCCCAACCACGGTCCACAACCCTATCCGGAAGGGGACCTCGGCAAGGAGGGTTCCGGAGGGACTGAGGTTGAGGATGGAACGCGTCGCCTGGGGCTGGTCCATGTAAAGGGAGCCATCCAGCGCCACGTCTTGGGAAAGAGGCGCAACGATGTAGGGCAGGGAGAGGAGCGTTTGAACCGGCGCCGAGCCGGACCCCGGCAGAGCGAGGGTGTCCATGGTGTCGTCGCGCCGGCGCTGGATCAGGACGGAGCGGCCGTCCTCGGTGACGGCGATGGGCCCACGGAGGGTTTCCGGCTTCAGGCCCGAGGAGAGATCGCGGATAGCGAGCGATTGCAGATTCAAAGCGAAGGGTCTGGGAGGCCCGGTGGTGTTGGCGGGGAGTCCGAAGACGGCGATCTCCCGACCGTCGGGGAAGGCCCGAACTGAGGGCATGTCGGTGTACTCGACTGTGGCTGGAAGCACCTGCGTGCGGCCGGACTCGGGCCAAAAGCGGAGCAACCGCTCGCGGCCTTCCGAAGAGGGGCGCTGAGCGATGAGGGATCCATCGGGAAGTGGCTCGGGCTGCCACCCATTGTCGAGCACCAGGCGCGGTTCGCCTCCCAGGGCGCCGATGGAGTAGATGCGACCGGGTCCCCATGCGCGGTCGAAGTAGATCTTGCTGCCATCGCGAGACCATGCGACCAGCTCGACCGCGCCGTTGGTACGGTCGTGCGTGAGAGCGGTCCAACTGGAGGAGTCGGGTTTCATCACGGCGACTTGAGACAGTCCGTCGATGATGGCGCGGAAAGCCAGCAACTGGCCGTCCGGGGAAATCCGTGCGTGAGAGGCAATGGTGGAACCGCCGAGCGCGGTTCCGGACCATAAGCGTGGTGGCGCGGAGCGGCTTCGTTGCCAGAAAACCGCGGCTGCGACGATGGCGAGCAGCGCGACTGTCATTGCGGTGGCCAGGGGCCAACGCGGGTTTCGTGGCGCGTGTTCCCGTGTGCCAGGCGGACCCGACGCGGCGGGGCTGGCGGCCGGCGCGGCGAGTTCGACGACGTCGGCAACGAAGCGGTAGCCGATGGTGGGCACGGTCTCGATGTAGCGGGCTACTTTGGCGTCGTCGCCGAGTGCTTTGCGAAGTTGTGCGACGACGCGAGTAAGAGCGTTGTCGCTCACGGCGACGTCCTCCCAGACGTTGCTCAGGAGTTCTTCCTTGCCGACGGCGCGTGAGCGGTTCTGGATGAGGTAGAGAAGGAGCCTGATGGACTTGGGTTCGAGGGCGAGGACCCGGCCGGATTTTTCGACGGAAAAGGTTTCGGGGTTGAGGATGACATCGTCAAACTGATAGGCCACAGCGGGGCGATGCATTGGAACGAATTGTAGCAGAGGTCCGCGGAACGTCACCATGGTCTATGGCGGCGATGCTCGAACGGTCACGGGACGCAATCGTACCCGTTACGGACGTCGCGCCATGAAAGTGGGTCAAGCAGCGTCGTCAAGCGTCTTGCGAATCCGCGCAATCGCCCGGGTGAGAGCGTTGTCCGAGACCGCGACGCCTTCCCAAACTACGGTCAGAATCTCGTCTTTAGGCACCACGCGATGCCGGTTCTCGATGAGGAATTGCAGCAGGCGAAAGGCTTTCGGCTCCAGCGTCAGATTCTCCCCATCCGCCGTAAGTCTCAGATTCAGAGGGTCCAAGACGAACCGATCGAAGCGATATGGCCCTACCGGTAACTGCATCATGTTCTCATCACTGCCCCGGCGATAAGATCCGGCCCGGATCACGACTTGGAGTGCCCACAGGCCGCATCGTGGCCCCATGTCACTACGAACGGTTGTCTGCTCACTCATGATATTCGGGGCCGCACTGACTTGCAACGCCCGCTCCCGGCAAACGTCGGACGGATCGATCCGGCTCAACACGATATCCGGGATCCCGGTAGTGGATGGGGTTCTCCTCAACGGCCACGGCCCGTACCGCTTCGTGCTCGACACCGGCGCACAGACCAATCAGGTGGAGGCGTCCCTCGCTGGTGAGATCGGCCTCGCCCCCGCTTTTCAGGTCCCGATGAGGACGGTAGCCGGAACCGTTCCGGTCGATGGCGGCCGGGTGGAGGAGGTCTCTCTCGGATCGGCCACCGCTTCCGGGCAGTTGTTCCTGTTTACCGCGCTCGATGGCCCGCACTCCCTCTCCACGGGAATCAAGGGCGTATTGGGACAGAACTTCCTGGCCCGATTCGACTACCTGCTGGACTTCGCCAACCATCGCCTGGTGATCGGCGAACCGGCGCCGGAGGGCGGCAATCGCGTGGACCTCAAGACCATTCATGGCTGTCCGGCTATCGAGACCAGTGAGGGCACGTTGATCCTGGATTCCGGAGCGAATTCCACGATTCTCTACCGCTCCACATCAGCTGCGGTGGATGCCCCAACCATCCGGACGGACTTCAGTACGGTATCCGCATCGCCGATTGCAGGCCTGCGCCTCCGCATCGCCGAACGGGAATATCATCCCGCCAATGCGGTTTCCATCCCGAAGGTCTTGCCCAGCGGAGACGGCCTACTGCCGGCCAGCCTGTTCCACGCCGTGTTTGTCAGCAATTCGGGCCAGTACGCCATTTTGGATCCGAGTGCCGACTCCGGCAAACGGCGGCTCTGAGGAGGTGACTCGCGGGTGGGACTCTCGTGAACTCCCCTTCTGGGAAGCGTTGGTCGGCCGTTTTTCGTGCCTCACGCCCGAATTTCCCGCCGGGAGGAGGGGGCTTCTTTTGTCGCGTCAACGCGCCGCACTTCGCGGCCCGGAGGTCACGGCAAAAACGCTCGAGAATCCAGCCCTCGTGGGGGTCAATCTGTCGATCGACGAAGGCCACGCGCGCGCCGCAGTCCGCGCACTTGGCTCGGGGCCCTCGGCTCGACGTTTTTCCACGGAGGCTTGAACACAATCCCGCGCGCAAGGGGATTTTGAGTATTGTGGGGATTGTGAGTAGGCGCAGCAGAACGGGGGCAATGTCGGGTTTTTGGCCCGGAATGTCGGGTATTTTTCAACAACCCGACATCTGGACCCGTTCGTACCATTATACAACTGGTAGAGGCGCATCGGGCGTTGCAGCCGGGAAGTAACTTGCGGCGCAGCCGGCCTTGGGAGAGCATAGGTAACAGTTCGGGGAAGGAGGTCTATGAACACCGCACGCCATCGCCAAATTCTGGCAGTTGGGTTGATTCTCTGCGGGGCGCTCGATGCGGCGAATTACACTTATCCACTCAAGATCGGCAGCGCGAATCCGCACATCCTGGTGGATCAGAACAACGTGCCGTTCCTGATGGTGGGTGATTCTCCCCATAGCGTGTTTTCGAACCTTTCGGCGGCCGGCGCAGCAGCATATCTGGCCGATCGGGCGGCACGCGAGATCAATTGCCTGTGGGTGAACATGCTTTGCATCAGACCCGTGGAGGGGCGTCCTGACGGCAGTCTTTTGAACGGGACCAAACCCTTCACCCGGATGATACCCGGGACTAGTTATTACGACCTGACCGCGCCGAACGAAGCTTATTTCGGCCATGTGGCCGAGGTGATCCAAATAGCGGCGAAGCACGGCATCGTAATGATGAGCGATCCGCTCGAAACCGCGGGGTGGCTGCCAACGGCGCTGGCCAACGGCACCACACGGTGCCGGACCTACGGGCGCTACCTGGGGAAGCGCTACAGGGAGTTTCCCAACATCATCTGGCTGCACGGCAACGATTTTCAGAAATGGACTGAGCCCACCAACGACGCGGTCATCACCGCAGTCGCACGGGGCATCAAGGACGAAGACCCGAACCATCTGCATACGGTGGAATTGAACTACCAGGCGAGTTGTTCCTTGGACGACCCGAACTGGATGCCGATTGTTGGCTTGAACCTCGCCTACACGTATTACGCGACTTACGCCGAGGTGCTTCATGGATATAACCAATCGGCCGAGATTCCGGTGTTCATGGGCGAGGCCAACTTCGAGTACGAGCGGAACGGCGACGAAGACGGCGGCACGCCCCACGTTCTGCGCATGCAGGAATACTGGACGATGCTCTCCGGGGCGACCGGCCAGCTTTACGGGAACAAGTATATCTGGCGATTCCTGCCCGCCTGGAAGAACTATCTGGACTCGCCGGGGATCGTGCAATTGGGCTACATGGCGAAGCTGTTTCAGGCGCGGAAGTGGTATGACCTGGTGCCCGACCAGAAGCACACGTTTGTCACCGCCGGCTACGGCCGTTTCATTTCGATCGGGCCGGCCGCCACGGCGACCACGGCGCGATTCGCCGACAACGATTATGTGACGGCGGCCCTGACGCCGGACGGCAGGCTGGGGATGGCCTATTTGCCGCAGGGCGGAACGATCACGGTGGCCCTGAGCAAGCTTCAGAATCGCATCACCGCCCGCTGGTTTGACCCGGCCAACAACCAGTTCCGGGCGATTGCGCGCTCACCGTTTTCCAACCGGGGCAGGCGCCAATTCAAGCCGCCGGGCAAGAACAGTGCCGGCGACCCGGACTGGGTGCTGTTGCTGGAAGCGGGCGGTAAACAGTAGCTTCACCTCAGTCATGGAGTGCCTTACCTGTTCAGGTTGAGCCCGTAATCCAACGGACCACTTCGATCACATCCTGAAGCGGCTTTCGGACGCCGTCCTCTATCAGAAGTCGGAGCCGCCCCCCGCGAACAACTGAAACGCAACCACCAGCGGCTCCCGCGTTTTAGCATCGAATATCTACTACTCAACCACTACGGTTTTGCCGGCTTCGATCCGGACCTTTTTCTCGACCTTGGTTCCCCCTGATAGAGGTTCGATCCTGACGGTATATTCTCCCACCGGTAACAACATGCCCTGGGCAAAATTGTCGAATTCGTCGTTGTGTCCGTAATACTTGTCGTTGATGTAAACCGCGGCGAATTTATCCGCGCTGTGAGTTTTCAGCGTCCCAAAAGGACCCTTGGCGAGCGGCAGCGGCTTCAAAGTTTGGGACAGTACGGTCGTCTTGCCGGCTGCCAGGTCCACCGTGGTAACCGCTTCTTCGTAGCGCGGATCGACCAACCGTATTTCATGATGCCCCGGGGGCAACGCGTACTTGCGGGCGGCACCGAAGTTCGCTGCCGGTCCCACATACTTGCCATCCACGAAAACACCAGCGCGTCCAGGGTCCACCTTGGTCTTCAGGTAGGCCGACGCCGGCGACTGGGCTACAAGCCCACTGCATGCCAGTAGCAGAATTGCCGCGCAGAGACCCGCGGATTTCACCAATTGCTCCGTCGACATTTGTTGATCTCCTTGTTTATACCGAGTGAGAGCCGCCATCAGCCGAGTTGTTATCGGCAAGGCGCCCATGACAGGGCTACCGGCTCCAAGCCAATGCGGAGGTGCCGAGGAGTTGAGCAATGGATCTTCCAGAACTTCCGTTGTCGCCTTCCCCGGGGAATTTCAAGGATACCCAAAACGCGGATGCGGTGCAGCAAACTTTCATTCCACATGGGATCCTCGACGCCAAAAAATGCCGCCCAGGGGAGCCCGTTCTTTGGCCTCCGCGGATGCTCTTTCTTACGAAGGAGGCACCCTCCCCCGCCCGCTTTTTTCTCCGGGAGAGGGGGGCTCCCTCATTTTTCTCTTGCGCTGTTGGTACAAACAACAATGCTCTTTGTGTCAGCCACTGGCTAGCGATGCGCGTGGAAACGCCAAGCACACAAGAGCTGGAGCGACTGATCCAGTTCCTCAATACTGACGCCGATCGCGAGAGCGGCGAAAAGGTGGCGCGCGGAAAAGTGCGGAAGTGTGGTGCGCGCGCGATATTGGGCATCCATCGTATTCTGGAGATTGTAGAGGGGCGTTGTCGCGGGCCCCAAAATCACTGGCTCGAGCCTCTGGCGCTTTCATCCCCCCGCCCGTCTTTTCTCCGGGAGAGGGGGGCTCCCTCATTTTTCCCTTGCGCTGTTGGTACAAACAGCGGTTGTCGGCGCACACTTCCCAGATCGCCTCATCTCGGGAGTATCGGGGTGGCGATACCTCGGCACGGTCGGCTGACAAGCCAGCGGGCGCATAACTTCCGAGTGGCCGACGATCCACCCGGTGGCGACGGTAAACGCTACGCCGTCAGGGAGGATCGATGGCGGTAACCTGCTCGATGCCAACTTTCGCACCCCAGCCCCCGCTCCGATTAGATGCCGGTTCCCCAACGGTTGGGGAGATGACGCAAGGCGTATTATTCATAGCGAAGTGCGCGCAAAAAGTCTACTCGTGCGGCTTTGAGGGCCGGGACCGAAGACGCCAATAGGGATGTTGCCGTCAGGGCGATCACAACCGCGGCGAAGGTCAATGGATCGGTGGGCTTTACATCGTAGAGCAGTGTCGCCATCAGGCGCGTGAGGCCGAAAGCAGCCGCGATTCCGGCGGCGATACCCGTCAGCGCCACTACCATTCCCTGCCGGACTACCATGCGGACAATTTCTCCCTGGCGGGCGCCCAGCGCCATTCGGACGCCGATCTCGTGGGTGCGTTGCGTGACGGCATACGACATCGCTCCGTAGATTCCGATGGCGCAAGGAGCAGAGCGCTTCCGGCAAACGTTCCGAGCAGGAAGAGGTTGAAGCGGCGCGGAGCAATCGTACGGGCGAGCGAACTCTCCAGGGTCTCCATATCGAAGGCGACCTGGCTGGGGTCGATGCCGGCGATGAGTTTTCGAACGGCGGGCGCGGTGAGCGATGGATCTCCGGAGACTCGAACCACGATGTCCGAGGCCCCGTTGAAGAACGACCGGAGATAGGGGAAATAGACTTCGGGATCCGGCTCGGCGTCGAGTTTGGAGTACTTCACATCACTTACCACTCCGACGATTGCGGCCGTTGGCGGCCGTTGCGGGAACTGGAGGTGGATACTCTTTCCCAGAGGGCTGGCGCCTCCCAAAATCCTGCGAACGAAGGTTTCGTTCACCATCATGACTTCGGATGGCTCATTGTCGGTCATCCAGCGACCCTGGAGGAGGCGCACACCCATGACGCGGAAATATCCAGAGGAGACGGAGTAGTAAGTGCCTCGCTGCGCCCCCACCAGGTTAGGCGGCGGAAATGGAGCGCCTTCGAGCTGGATCACACCACGCATCGGCGAGAATACGGCGCCCGCGGCGACGACGCCGGGGATCCGTTCGAAGCGGTTGAGCGCTTCCTCGAAGTAGGCGATCTGCGCAGGGCGGTCGCGATAGGCGGGACCGGTGAGCGAAGCTTTCATGACCAGGATGCTTTCGGGATTGAAGCCCGGAGGGCGGGCGTTCATGCGCCAGAGGCTTTTCACCATGAGTCCGGCGCCGGTGATGAGGACCAGCGCGGCGGCCAATTCGCCGGCCACCAGCATACTGCGGAGCCGCAGTCGCAAAGCGCCGGAGGTGGCTTTGCCGCCTTCCTTGAGCTCGTTATGAAGGTTGGCTCGGGCAAGTGAGATGGCGGGGCCGAGGCCGAAGAGCAGGCCGGAGACGATCGAGATCAGCACGGTGAACGCGAGGACGCGGCCATCGATCGCGACTCCCTCCAGGCGCGGAACGGCCTTCGGTCCGAAACCGGTCAGGAGGGTGATGGCCCATCGAGCGACGAGCAGTCCGGCGACGCCGCCGGCGAGCGCGAGGACCAGTCCCTCGGTCAGAAACTGCGCGATCATGCGGAGGCGTCCAGCGCCGATCGCGGTGCGAATGGCGACTTCGCGGCGTCGGCTGGAAGCTCGCGCCAGCAGGAGCCCGGCGATATTGGCGCAGGCGATCAGGAGCACGAAAGTCACGGCGCCCAGCAGGATCAGCAAAGCCGGGCGTGCGCTACCCACGAGCTGTTCCTGCACGGGAACCACTCGCAGCTCCAGGTGGCTGAAGTTGAGGACGTTGGAGTATTGTTTGACGATGCGCGCCTGGATGGCTTCCATCTCGCCGCGGGCCTGGCGCAACGAGACACCGGGTTTCAGCCGCGCGACCACATTTACGATTGCATTGCTGCGGCCCCGCACCTGAGTGGCGGGCGTGATATCGGTGGGGACATAGGCCTCGATCTCGGTGGGATCAATGTTGGCCCGCGATGGAGTGGGAAAGAGAAAGCGGAAGCCTGGTGGCAGGACTCCAACCACCGTAGTGGGATGGCCGTCCACGATGATAGTCTTGCCGATGACAGCGGGATCGGCGCCGAAACGTCGCTGAAACAAGGAGTAAGTGAGAACGATGACGTCTCCGTCCCCATCGGTGAAGAGGCGTCCGGCGGCGGGCTTCACGCCGGCTACGGGCCAGAAGTCGCCCGACACCTCGGCCACCATCGGTTGATCGGTGGTATTGCCGAAGGTGATCGTCTCATTGTCGTATTCATAGCAGAACATCTTGTCGAAGGACTGCGCCTGGGCGCGCCAATCCACAAAGTCCGGACCGCCAGCAATTTCAACCTTGAAAGCCTTGTTATAGTTCGTGAGCCACAGAAGCCGCTCGGGATGGGGGTAGGCCAGCGGTTCGATGAGCACAGCGTTGACCACGCTGAAGACGGCGGTGTTCAGGCCGATGCCGAGCGCGAGGGTGAGAATGACAACGGCGCCAAAGAGCGGGTTGCGGCGCAGGCCGCGGAGCGCATAGCGGACGTCCTGGAGCAGGCCCTCGATCCACCCCGAACGCCATACAGCGCGGGTCTCTTCGGCGATGCGCAGCGGGTTGCCGAATTTGCGGAGGGCTGCGGCGCGGGCTTCCGGGGGCGCCATACCGCGTTCGATGTTTTCGCGGGTTTCCATATCGATGTGGTCGCGGATATCACGGTCGATGTCGTCTTCCATGCGGCGACGTAAGCTCATGATTTTCCCTCCTGACCGGCAGCGCGTAGAATGCCCGCAATGGCTCGCGCCAGCTTTTCCCACCTAGTGGTCTCGAGGGAGAGCTGCTTTCGGCCTTTCGCCGTAAGGCGGTAAAACTTGGCCCGGCGGTTGTTTTCCGAGGTCCCCTCCTCCGCGGTGATCCATCCCCGTTTGATGAGACGGTGCAGCGCCGGATATAACGAGCCCTGCTCGACTTGCAGAACATCCTCAGAATTGCGCTCGATGTTCCTGGCTATGGCGTGACCGTGGGCCGGGCCGGGAAGTAGTGTGCGAAGGACGAGCAAATCCGAGGTTCCCTGCAGCAGCTCAATGCGATCAACATCCCCTCTGGTAGACATTCTTGGTGAAGAATAAATCGTTTTTGGGTAGAGTGTCAAGGGGAGTAAGCGGGGTGAGTCTTGCTAATCAAGCCGCCTGTGGTCGCGCAGTATAGAGGAGCGGCGCTCGGCAGCGAATTGACATGACAACAATGCATCGGGAATCCGCCGCACTACGGTGCGATACTGAAAGTTGTGCCAACCATACTGATGGTGGGGCCATACCGCATCTATTTTTACAGCCATGAGCCAAACGAACCGCCCCATGTGCATGTGGATCGCGACGATCGGTCGGCGAAGTTCTGGCTGGACCCGGTTGCATTGGTCAGAAACCTTGGCTTCGGTCCGGTGGAGCTTCGACGAGTCCACCGGCTAGTAGCGGAGAATCGCACTTTCTTGTTGGAGAAATGGAATGAACGCTTCCCATCTTAATTCCGGCGAACGGGTACGTGACGTACACGTCACTGAAGACACCCTGGCCGTGGACCTCGCAGACGGGCGCACAATCATCGTGCCCCTGGCGTGGTATCCCCGGCTCTTGAACGCTACGATGGAACAGCGATCACGCTGGAAGGTAAGCGGAGCAGGCTATGGAATTCACTGGCCGGACATTGATGAAGACCTGAGCACGGAAGGCTTACTCCGTGGCGCGCCTGCCGCCGCAGAACCCGCTCGTCTTGGCCGCTAGTCGGCCGGCCACGCGGATTGGCCATTCGGAAGCCGGCTCCAGACGGCTTGGCCTGCGGTCGCTCCTGCCTGGTCGCCAAGGGGCGAGTGATCCCATCGGGCCGCGTTTTCGACCCCGGCCACCGGTCAACACCGTAATAAGAAAACAGGCACTTGATGAACGTGCCTGTTGAGGGCCATCAATATTCCGATGGCAGGAGCAGCGTCGTAGCGCTCCGGTCCGCCTCTGTGATGATCCAGAGTTTGGTCCCGTTTGAGAGGGTGTACGCCGAGAGCAGCCGGAAGCCTACAGATCATGGACCGGCTTAGCCAAGTGCTTGGGCACCTCAAGGCATCCCTCGATGAAGGCACGGTAGATGATCATCTTTGTGGAAACATCCGAGAGCTGGGACTGTCTCCAGGCCTCGACCTGCTGCTGCATGCCGGAAAAGTTCCGCTGCATTTGGTCCACGCCGATCGACAGCGCGTTCTGCAGTGAGAAGTGCTTGGAATGCTTAGCCAGGACCGGTTGGAACGCACCAGTCCGGGGCGTGGGACGCGATAGACCAAATGGCTTGGGGGCCTCGAGTTCTTCCTCATTAGGCCACACTGTCCACTTAGTCTTGAATAACGCCATGTTGCATCAGAATGACTGATTAGGTATTGTAAATGTCACGATGTTCAGTGCTCGTCTCCTGGATCGGCTACACCCACATAAACACCCACATAACCTTTGTCGGCGGAAGTCAGTTTCAGACGGATTCAGGAACAGTCACAGCCGTTCATCACCTGCCGCCCAGGATCGGAACTTGAGTAGTGACAATAAGTTGGTGACCGCGCATGACTACGAGTGAGCACTTATGACAGGCAGGAATTCGTTACTCATAACCCAAAGGTCGGTGGTTCAAATCCACCCCCCGCAACCAAAACTCACCCGGGGTAATCCCAGAGCGATTCAGCACGGTCCAGGCACGCGCAATGTGGGCGGGGTCCCACCCGGCCGTGGCCGGCCTGCCGGAAAACCGTAGCCGGGTATCGACGGAATCACGACATGGAGCGCGTCGGATGCATTTCCGCCGTGTCCCGTGGGATTGGTCACGAATCGACGATCTTCATCTGTTCGGCGATCGAGCCGGACCATCCGTGCGTAACGATCAGCGGCGACGCGTTTTCGTGTTTTGAACGGACGTGAATGAATTGAATGTCCAGTCCATCGATCTCGGTCATGAACTGCGGCAACGCGTTCTTTTTTGCCTCGATCTTGCGCCAGTCATAATCTGTCGCCCAATAGCGCGCCGGCGCCTGAATCGTCGCTAGCTAGCTGCACGCCTTGCGATGCGTCCGTGACCGTTTCTCGTTCAGGCCACTTTGTCGCCCTGATGCGCCTGCGCAATTCGGTAAGCTCCGCTTCCGGAACATTCACATGAAACGGACGAATTGCGGTCGCCTCCACCGCATCTGTTAGCGTTGTCATTGCAAGAATCCTTTCTTAAAGCAGTGAGTTGAGCTGCTGTCGTCAACTAAGGAGGGGGCGAGCAAGAGGGAGGAAAAGCAGAGTATATGCCTGATCATGGTCAGAACTTCCTGGTAGGGTTGCGAAGCCGGGAATGACGAGCCGGCCGGGCCTTGGTTAGCAACGCCCCAAGGGTAACAAATGGATTGTACCGGCCGAAGCGAAGGGTCAGTCTCCAACGACCGTCACGATCACGGTGCGCCGGCGCCCGCGCACGTCGCACTCGAGATGGAAAATCTGCTGCCAGGTGCCGAGCTGAAGTTTGCCATCGGAGATGGGCACGGTGAGGGATGGCCCCAGGAGAGTTGCTTGCAGATGCGAGTGACCGTTTCCATCGTGCCATGCTCGTTCGTGGCCGTACTCGCGGCTGGGCGGGATGAGCTTGTCCAGAATAGTGGGCAGATCGTGTTCCAGGCCGGGTTCGAATTCGATGGTGCCCAGCGAGGCGGTACTCCCCATATTGAAGACGTTCACGAGGCCGGTTTTGATCCCCGAGGCGTCTACGATGGCGGCGACCTGCGCGGTAACGTCGTGCATATCGCCGTGGCCCTTTGTGGTGATGGCAATTTGCTGCTGATGAGTCATATTCCTAATATCGCGTTGACCCGGGAGGATCGGCGACACTCAATTGTTGGAAAATTCCGTGCAACATATCATTCCTACCATCGCTATTTGCGCTGCCGCGGTTTGTCGCTCTTCGCTGCCGACCGCGTGAAAACGGCCAATGGGACCGTCGAATCCACGGTCCCGACATGCACTCCTTTGGATTTGGCGCCCTTCACGCGAGGAATGCCGGCGGCCAACAGCCCGTTGTCGGCGGCTTCGACCGCCAGCTTGCCGACGGCGGTGATCCGCACGTTGATCGAAGCTGACTCCAGGCCGCGGGCCTCCAGGGCGGCGCGCCAGGCACTCACGGTGGCCTTTGTGAACCCGGGCCGCGGCTCCTGTTCATACCATGTGAAGAGCTCGTCCAGCCCCGGGTTGTACACCCTTTTTCGTAATCCGGGAAGAAACGGCATCCAGCGCCAGGGCCTTCAGCCGGCGCCAGTCCGACTCTCTGTTCGCTACTGCTATCTCGTTCATTTGAGTCCTCTTAATGGGCAATATCGGTAGCCGTGCGGACATTTACTTCGGGGTGGTGAGGACGTCAAGCGAAGCGAAAAAATGTGGGATTTTCTTCCCGTTCATTGGTGCGCTAGCTACTTTCTGGCGCAAAAATACCTAACCAGCGTGTTTGTTTTCAGTTAGCGCGATGTGGTGGGCGCCCACAAACACTGCCTCGTCGCCCCGGTTCTCGTGGTTCGATCAGGCCAACAGACATGCTACATGAAACTGCCAGTGTCGGATCGCTCGCAGTTTAATCGACGAGAACTTCCCCAGGGATCAATGCCAGTGCGGGGGAAAGGGACTTTTGCGCCAGAAAGTAGCTAGGGGCTTATCGCCAGGAATGCAGGGCCGTCGTCGTTTTGACACGCCAACTGTCGGCGCGGTGCCATAATGGGTAAACGGAAGTATCGAATGCTTCCCCAGGGCCCATTTCGAATCGTCACGATGCTGGCCGGGGGGTTCGCCATTCTTGGCGGAGTTGCGCTCAGCCAGCCTCGCCCGAACGTGCAGTCCACGCCCGAAAGCATGCCGGCGGGCGTATACCTTTTCGGAAAGGTGGTCCTGGACGACGGTACTCCGGCCCCAGATTCGGTCGCGATCGAACGAGTTTGCAACGGCACCGTGCGCCGCGAAACTTACACGGATTCCAAAGGACGGTTCAGTTTCGAAATCGGGCGCAAAGCGCCCGCACTGCAGGATAGCAGCGCCAACTCCACCACCGACGCCCCAACCGGTCCGATCGGTACGGGCGGACTCGTATTGACCTCCAACGCTGGATTGAATAGCGTGGCCGGAGGTCTGGGCCGTTTAGCCGATTGCGAGCTACGCGCCGTACTGCCTGGCTTCAGCTCCGATGTGATCAGTTTGGCTGATCGGCGGGTTTCCAACAGGCCCGATCTCGGCTTCATCGTCCTGCACCGGTTGGCGAACGTGGCCGGCACGGCGATCAGCAAGACCACCTGGGAAGCGCCCCCGGATGCCCGCAAGGCTTTCGAGAAGGGTCGGGAGGCATTGCGGAAGAGCAAGCTGCGCAAAGCGCAGGAGCTGATGGAGCAAGCGGTGGCACTATACCCAAGGCACGCGGCGGCATGGTATGAGTTGGGTCGCTTGCAGGCGCGCGCCGGCAACTTCCAGCAGGCCAGCCAAAGCTATGCGCGGGCCATGGCCGCGGATTCCAAGTTCGTGAGCCCGTATCTGCCGCTGGCGGAGCTCGCGGTGCGCGATCAGAACTGGCAGGCGGCGGCCGATACCACCGATCAGTTAATCCGGCTCGATCCGGTGGATTACCCACAGGCTTATTACTATAACGCGTTGGCCAACCTCGGTCTGAGTAAGTTGACCGAGGCCGCCAGTAGCGCACGGGAAGCCAAGAAGCTGGATACGGCCCACGCTTTCCCTAAGATCGAACATGTGCTGGGCGTGATCCTGGCCGAACAACATGACTATTCCGGCGCTGCCGCGGCCCTGCGCAATTACCTTCACTTCGCGCCGGAAGACCACGATGCGGCAACCGCCCGGATGCAGCTCGCCGAGGTGGAGAGGATTAACGGTCCAGCCCTCGGCATCACTGCGCGTCTCGATCCCGCAACGACGGGATTTCAGGCCTCCGTCCATATCGACCCGGATCATATTACACTCACGCCACGGGACGGCACGTGGACTGGCCAATTGCTGTTGGCGATCGCCTTCGGCGATTCCAGCCAGCCGCCGGCAAAACCTCTTCTCATTCACTTGAAGTTCACGCTGCAGGTGCTGGAGCAAATGAAGTCAATCGGCCTCACGCTGAATCAGAACGTGAATATTCCGGTGGACGCGCCCTTCATGCGCGTGGACGTGCGGGACGTTCCCTCGGGCGCAGTGGGCACATTTACATTGGAATTGCCGGCCAAGGCTCGGTAGATTAGTGCATCGTGATGTCGGATGGCGGCTCGTTCAAGCGGCGCAGGCTGGTGGTGTAAGTGTTTCCTGGTGCGCGTGTTGCCCATTGATGCGATTAACCGTAAATAGCGGCGGCAATCTTTGATAGCGGCCTCAATTTTAGAGGGGTGTTGGGACATCTCCCAAGTGGTCGGGCATCCGAAGTTGACCGGAGACGGTTCCAAGGAGATCGGCCCCGTTCCGAAAATGTGCGAATGCCGTTGGTTGCCGCGGTCGCGATCCCGACCGAACTCCACGACTTGAAACCGCGCGCGCTGCCAGAGAAGATAGGTGCATGGAGAAGCCCGCCCCGCCTCGCTGGCTCCCGTTCACGGAAACCAGTTACCAGACCGTGCCGTTGATCGAGTACAGTCAGGCATTCCGCGACCGGGCTACCGCTCTGTTCAACCTTGTGACCGAACGCATCGGTGCGGCTAGAGCGAAGGAATACAAAGGCAGCTTTAGCGTGCTGGCTGGGTCGAGTGAGGCCACGGCGGCTAAGATCATGATCTATGAATGCGGCAAGGGCAAGATCAACGGCCATGACCTGCAGCTTGCTGACGGCGTTTATGTGCTGATCCGGGTCCATGGGACAGCCCGTTGCACCATCGGTGTGGCACCGATGCACCATGAACGGTTTGCGTATTTCCGGCTGCTCGACGGCCAGGGGTTGGAAGAGATGGCCGACTTCATCGCGGCTTGCGCCAGCGCGCAATAAGGCGTGCGCCAGGTAATCTCGACTGCTCCAACAGGCGATCTTCCTTGGAACGAATTCGTAGGGTCAGATTGACGTCAAGGGTGATGCTGTGTGGATGACGCTGCGGGTGTAGTAGCTGGGGTCCGCGAACTTTTCAACGAAGATCCGTTCCCACCGAGCGTTGTCCAGGCACTGCGGACAATGACCGCACCGGCACGTCATCCTCCGGCTTTTGCGCGCCGATCTGGCGACATCCGGCGCGCCGTGACGCTGATGGACCCGTGCGGGATTCCCGCATGCTGCTATCAACGCACGAATCGACTCAGGGCTCGATAATTCCATGCTGTACCTCCTGATGAGAACCGTTGTGGAGGGCATTTGCTAGCCCGATTACGACCCTGCCATTCTTATCGGCTGGAGAATTCATTTTCTAACGCGAACGACGGCACCGCGAAAGAGTGAACCCACAGCGATGGTATAGCCAGGACAAATTTCAACCAATACGCACTTCGGGAAGGCGGCCGTACCATATCCTTCGACATGAACCCCTCGTACTACGAAGACCACCGCAACGCTCGCGTATATGATCAGTACGGCCGCTGTATTCCCAAACCTGATCATCTCGGCCCGAAAACCACACGCCAAATCGAAACCGCCTTCGAACGATCATCAAGCGAGCGTTCAGGAGCGGTAGTTCTGACCCGTCCGTCACCATGAGCGCCACCCTAGCGGGAGCTGAGACCTGGCTTGGCGGGATCTGGAACCATGTAACCGGTGCGGGCGCGCAGGCGAGACTTCGGGAAACGCTGGGCAGCTTCGCGGGTGAGTTCCACGCGGATCGCGCGAGTAGTTCCGGGTTTGGCTTCGGGCTGTGCGTAGTAGAGACTATAGCGCGTCCGGATGCGGCGCATAGCCTCCTGGAACGCGGAGCCGGGTTCGTTGGCCGTAAGCGCGTCGCCGCCGGTCTTTTCCGCGATCCCTTTCATGCCTGCCTGCAGCGCCAGATTCTGCGGACCTAGGATGACGCTAACGGTGCGCATCGCCTGGAAGGCGGGGTTGCGCACGATCAGGCCGCTCAGGATAGCGTCGGACTCCCAGAACTCGTCCACCACCGAGGCTTCGCGGCGGGTGCGCGTGCCGATGTTATCGGTGATGATAAGGACGACACGGCGCCGTTCGGTGTGGGGTTCACGGCGGAACCGTATGGCGGCGTCAGAGACGGCGGCCTGGATGTGGGTGCCGCCGCCGAAGTTGAGCCCAAGAACATCGTGCTGGATGGTGCGGTCGACGGCATCGAGGTCTTCCGTGAACGGCGCGACCTCGCGGCTGCGGCTGTTGAAGACCATGACGCAAACTCGGTCTCCGGGCTGCAGTTGATGCAGGCCCTGGCGCGCGCCATCGGCCACTTCCTGGACCACGCCGCGCATGCTGCCGCTGATGTCGAACAGAAGGATAAGGTCGAGCGGCTGCTCCTCGGCGGCGAATTGCAGGATGGGCTGTTCCTTGCGCTCGTCGAAGACGCGAAAGTCCTCTCTGTGGAAGCCAGTTAGGATCCGTCCGTCCTCGGCGAGTACTTCGGCATCCACGTGCACCAGCGAGACTCCGCTGCGGAACGTGACAGTGTCCTGCGCGTAGACCAAGGTGGCGGCGCAGACAAGGGCGACGATCGGACGCATAGTTCGTTAGACTCGAAAGGGCGGAGTTGCGTTGCTACTTGTGCGATTCGAGGTCGGGCAGCCGATTTTCGGTGGACAGCCCCTCAATGGAGTGCAAATGGAGGGTACCGTACCCTGAACGAATTCCTCGTGGACGGTCATAGCAGAATTGTATCTCTGATCCGATTCGTTGTTCATGAAGGCGCTGTGCGGTGGCGGGGAAATAAAGCGCTTGACGCTTCAGGCTATTGGAGTTGCGAAACTGGTGGTTAGCGGAGGCGGCCGCTTGCCGAAAATAGATCGTCGTCGCAGTACGCCGGAAGGACTACCATGAAGCTGGCGCCTCCCACCAAGAGCCGAGCGGCCAGTTGTTTTTCGGCCCGCTGTACCGTCCGTCCCTGATGTCTCCTGCCGGAAAGGACGGAATACCACTACCCATGCCTGTCGCAGGCCAACATTTCAAAAAGGCGATGCAGTATTTCTAGCAAAAGGATCTTACGAAGGCACACTCGGAAGCATAGGCGGCGGTGGAATATAAGCGAATTGAGGCGCCCTACCTCGAAACGTTGCTGAGGACGGGCCAAAAGTGGGGATTGCCAGGCGTACAGAATTCCTGTACGCTAGAAACAGGAGCGTCCCATGCCCACCGAAACGACCTATACGAGTTTACGCGATAATTTGGCGAGCGTCTTGGACCGGATAATCGATGACCAGGAGACGGTTATCGTGCGCCGCAGAGGTGGGAGAGATGTCGCGCTGGTGCCCGCTTCGGAACTGGCGGGGCTCACCGAGACGGCCCATCTGCTGCGATCGCCGAACAACGCCAAGCGGTTGCTAGGAGCCATACGGGACGCGAAACGCGGGCGACTCCGTAAGATGACGATCGAACAATTGCGCCGGGAGGCCGGGCTCTGACGCCGGCCGCTGAGCTCGAGATATTCCTCCATCGCGAATTTCTCGCAGATCTAACCTTCTGGGTTGAGACCGACCGGAAAGTCGCGCTTCGACTCCTCGAACTGATCGAGGCCACGCGCCGCGACCCTTCTAAGGGAACTGGAAAACCGGAACCCTTGAAGCATTCCCTGGCCGGATGTTGGGCGAGGCGCATCACTCAGGAGCACCGCATGGTGTACCGCGTCACGGAAACGCGGGTCGAATTCCTGCAGGCGCGATACCACTACTGACCCTATTCCAGCGCCGCAGCCTTGAACATCTCCAGGAACTGGCGCTCCGTCCGCATGTCGATGGATTGCGCCACCAGCTTGCCCTGGCGATCGAACAGAAAGCTATTCGGAATTCCTTCGATGCCGAAGGCGGTGTTCACCTTGCGGCCGGGATCGAGCAGCACCGGGAAGGTGTAGTTCTGCTTCTTCAGGAAATCCTCCACCGTCTCGCGCTTCTCATCGGAAACCGCCAGCACCACGAGACCTTTCGATGAGAACCTCTGGTACAGCTTTTCCATGTCGGGCATTTCGCGGCGGCACGGCGGGCACCAAGTGGCCCAAAAGTTGAGCAGCACCACCTTCCCGCGAAGCGCGTCCAGGTTGTAAGTCTTACCGTTGAGCGCCGTCAGCGTGAAACCGCTTTCCTGCACCACCTGGTCATGCAGCGCCAGCAGCGCCGTGGCGGCGTCGAGCGATGGACCGGCGTCCAGGGGCGTGAGATGTTCGTAGCGCACCAGCTTGGCCAGTTCGACGTAATTGGCCGCCGTTCCCGGCGTTTCCTTCAGCGCCTGAGCGAGCGTGGAAGCGACCGCGTTCAGCGCGTCCTTACCCAGGTCGCCCTCGGTGACCAGGTTGGCCAGGCTGGAAATGGGACCGAGTTTAGGCATGGCGGGCGGCAGCGCGCGTATGTCCTCGACAATCTGCAGGACCAGCTTGGCGCGATCTGCATCGGTGGGCAGTCCGCGGATTTGTCCCATGCTCTTCGAAATGGCGGCCAGTTCGGGGGGTGGAGTGGAGCGTATACCTGTGGCGGGCCGTGGGCTGGCGGGCGCGGCCGGAAACATCGCCGCGGCCTCGGTGGGAGCCAGAGTGGCGAGCGCGCGCCTTACCGCGGGGCTGGCCACCAGATCTCTGTCGGCGCGCAGTTCTTGGAGCACAGCGGCGGTGAATTTCTGCGCCTGCGCGGGATACCGCGGCTGCAACGTCTGGGCGGCGAGCAACCGGAATTCCAGGGCCTGCTCTTTGGGCACCTGCGCCGCCTTTTGCTCAACCAGGCCGGCCGCATTGTCGATGGCGGTAGGACCGGCGGCCAATGCCAAGCCAGCGAAGAGAACCGGTGCACTCAGCGCGCGGAAAGAATGCATGGAGTGACTCCTTGACGGGGAGTATAGCAAAATGTCTTCATGCAGGTTCCTGTCCTTGAAACCGAGCGGCTGCTGCTGCGGGGCCATCGCTTGGACGATTTCGCCGAGTGCGCCGCCATGTGGGCCGACCCCGCGGTAAGCCGGCAACTCGGGCGGAAGCCGTTCACCGAAGAGGAATCCTGGACGCGGTTGCTGCGTTATGTAGGCCATTGGGTTTTACTGGGCTTCGGCTACTGGGTGGTGGAGGAGAGAGCTTCCGGCAAGTTCGCCGGCGAGGTGGGATTCGCCGATTATAAGCGAGACATGACGTCGCCGGTCAAGGAACTGCCGGAAATCGGCTGGGTACTCGCGAAATGGGCTCACGGGAAGGGCTACGCGACGGAGGCTGCGCGGGCCGCGATTCGATGGGGCGATGAGCACTTCTCGCCGCCGCGGACCACCTGCATCATCAGTCCGGATAATCTCTCGTCGATTCGGGTAGCGGAAAAATGCGGCTACCGGGATCTGCAGCTTACACTCTACAAAGGGAAGCCGACGATTGTGTTCGTGCGCGAACCCGGCAGCTAAGTAGGCAAGGCTTTGCCTTGATATCCCTGCGGGATATGGGAGTCGAGGAAGTTAGAAGCGGCCCCTTCGGGCCCGTGAAGTCAGATGGCGATGGCGCACGCGTACAGGAGCCGCCTCACTGCCGGCCGGGTAACGGACGGCGTCCCGCCCAATGCCACATAACGAGAACAAAATTCTCGTCGGGGGCCCTATACGGCAGCTAAATAGCGAGGCGATGGCGCGCGTGACTTAATTGCGGCCGTATTCGGTTTGCACGTTGCCGTCCACCACTCGGGGCACCGACGAATCGTGTTTGGGGCCTAGACCCAACGCGATGAGCGAGAGCGAATCGATCCTACCGGTGGATTCCAAGGTTTGCTCGGCTTGAAATTTCTTCAGGGCCTCCGCGGAAGATGGGCCCCAGGTGCCATTGGCCTCTTCCGACGACAGATAGCCCCTGGCCGCCAAGGCTTCCTGAATTTCTCGATAGCGATCGGGCGTGGGAGCCGTCTGGCGAGTGCGCCACGTGGTGCGGCCGACGGGCGCTCTCTTGCCGCGCTTGGCTGCCGCCGTGCCGGCGCCGGTTGCGGGCTTCTTCGCCACCGCCGGCCGGACCGCTGGGGCCGCGGCGGTCCTTCGGGCCGAGGTGGCCGTGGCCGCCTTTTTGGCAAGCACCTTAATCTGGGCGGGCTTGGTCGTGGATCCGCCAGCCCAAGCGAGCCCTGCCATGGCCAGGGCGGCTGCAAAAGTCAGAATCTTCCGCATGGTAGTCGATCAGTGTACCAAGATGCGTAGACAAAATACAGTAGGGGGCGGAATAAATTGGCCGGGAGTTAATCCGGCCGCCGTACCGTTCGATAGGGTGAACGGCCCGGGCGCCCCCACCCCGCAGTATGTTTACCGTCCGGGGTTGGGCACGACTCCGGCTCTGTAGACCGAGTACCAGGCGTCGCCCCTGGGGTTGTCGCGATGCATGGTGTGCAGCTTCACGCAGTATGTTTATCGTCCGGGGTTGGGAACGACTCCGGCTCTGTAGACCGAGTACCAGGCGCCGCCCCTGGGGTTGTCGCGATGCATGGTGTGCAGCTTCACCGAATCGCCCGGTTTGAGCAGCGCCTGCACCCGTTTGACATCCTCCACCGAAGCGATGGGCTGCGTGACGGGAATGCCTTTTTCCACGTAGCCGATGGATAGGATGACGTCGCCGGGCACCAGCTTGAGGTCGTACGCAAAGGAGTTGGGTTCCACTCCATCCACGCGAACCCCGCCCTTTTCTTTGAGCTCCATGCTGTCGCGCTGACGATCGGTAAGCGGCACGATAGTCATGCCGAAACTCACGCTGGCGGCTTCGGATTTATTCGGCTGGTTCTGCTCGCTTCCCCCAAACGTGTCGGGGAAGATCTGCGCCATGTTGCCCACTACAACTTTATAGTTGTCGCGTTTGCCGTCCCGGAGCACGATGACGTTCACGGTGTTGCCCACCGGAGTCGCGGTGACCGTGTCGACCAGCGAATCGCCTCCGTGGACCGGCTTACCGTTAATCCCCACGATGACGTCGCCCACTTGGAGCCCCGCCTTCTCCGATGGCCCGCCGGGGGTAACTTCCTCGACGAACACTCCCTCGTTGGCGCCGCTCGCCTTGATGAGCGCAACCGTCTCGGGCAAGTCGGAAATGGCGAATTTGATGCCGATGGATCCGCGGGTCACCTTGCCGTTCTTGATGATCTCGTTGTAGACCGCGGCCGCGGTGTTGATGGGAAGCGCGAAGCCGATACCCTGATAGCCGCCCGTGCGCGAGGCGATGGCGGTGTTGATACCGATCACTTCGCCGCGCATATTCAGCAGCGGTCCGCCGCTATTTCCGGGGTTGATAGCCGCGTCGGTCTGCAGGAAATGCTGGAACTGCATGGAAGTGTCGTCATTCATGGTGCGCTCTTTGGCGCTGATGATGCCCGCGGTCACGGTGGCGTCGAAGCCGAATGGCGAACCGATCGCCATGGCCCAATCGCCTACCTGCACGGCATCGGAATTCCCGATTTTCACGGGCGTGAGGTTGTGCTTACCTTCCACGCGAATGACGGCGAGGTCGGTGGCCTGGTCGGTACCCACTACTTTGGCCTCGTATTCATTGGTGTCGCCGGGGAATTTTACCTGCAGGCGGGCGGCCTTGTCGACCACGTGGTTGTTGGTGAGAATGTAGCCGGCGGCATCCACTACCACGCCGGAACCGAGGGCTTTCCCCTCGTCGCCTTGCAGTTCCGGCCCGTCACCGCCGAAGGGGTTCATGAAGTGGCGGAAAAAATCGTCCATGGCGCCGCCGTTGTCGCCCTCATCCGGAGCGGCCTGACGCCGGGAGGCGCGCCGCGAAGGCCGGGGATAGGTAACGGAAATATTCACCACCGACGGTTCCACTTGTTTGGCGATCTGGGTAAAGGTGTTGGATAGTTCCACGGGATTGGGAATCACCAGCGGGGTGGCGCCGGGCGCCTGACTATTGTCTCTGGCGGCCTTCACTCCGGAGCTGATCAGTGTGCCGATGACGATGCCCAGGCACAACGTGACGAACATCAACGTAAAGGAAAGCAACTTCTGGGTGCGTAATCTGTCGACGAAACTCATGGAACTTCCTACTCCTCGCCTTACTGCAGTTGATGTTGCCGCGGATTAAGGGGTTTCAACTCTACCATTGCCACCCCACCCAGAATCAGTGCCGCGCCGGCGGCGGCGCGCCCGGAAAGTCCTTCGCCGACCATCACATAAGAGGTAATCCACGCGACTACGGGTTCCAACATGAAAATCAACGCGGTCCTGGCCGGGGAAACGTACCGTTGCGCCCACGCCATGATCGAAAAGGCGAGGGCCGTGGCCAATAGCCCCGTTATCAGTATCCCCCAGACCACCGCCGGACGCCACGCCACTCGCGGCCTTTCCACCCACGAAAACAGCGCCCAACCCAGCACCGCCGCGGCCGCGATCTGGCTCACCGACAGCAGTTCAAAGCTCATTTTCTCGCGGAAATGGCCCAACGTGACGATGTGGGCCGCGAATCCCGCCGCGCAGCACACCGTGAGCAGGTCGCCCAGCTCCATTGGCCCCAGCACGCCCGGCAGCGTCATCAGCGCCAGCCCGGCGGTCGAAATCAGCACCCCCAGCACCTCGGAAACCAGCGGTTTCATACGAAAGACGAGGGCCGAGAGCAACGGTACCGCGACCGAAGTCAGTCCGGTGATAAATGCCGAGCGGGGCGCGGTGGTGAGGCGCAGCCCCATGGTTTGAAAAACGTAGCCGGAAAAGAGAAACGCCCCGGCGAGAGCGCCCGCGCCGGCCGTTTTCCACGATCGCCACGGCAAAGCCGCGCCCCGGAATGCCACCAGCAGGACTACCGTGGCCAAGGTGAAACGGATGGCGATGAAAAGGACCGGCGAAACATCCAGCAGAGCGGTTTTGACCAGGACGAATGTGGCGCCCCAGATAATGACGTTGAAAATCAGACCCGCTTCGGCCGCCCGGCTGCGGTTCACTTCCCCGCGCCCCCGGGAGTTTCGCCGGGCGTTCCGCGCATGAGCTGGAGCAGGGTGAGAAAGATACGTTTCAGCCCCAGGTCGCGCCCTTCGGGACGGAACCATTCCTGAGTGGTGTGAGCGCCACCGCCCAATCCGCCGGCGCCGATGGCCAGCGCCGGAATTCCCAGCGAGAGCGGGATGTTGGCATCGGTGGACGAGCAATCCAAGTGGGAGCGAATGCCCAGGTGGGCGTCTACCGCGCGCACGCATTGCAGAATCGGCGCGGTCTCCGGCAGAGCGGCGGCCGGCCGCGACCCGATCTCCTTCAATTTCGCGGCGACTCTTCCGCCAGTGGCGCGCTGATTCTCGATTTCGCGGGCGCGTTCCACCGCCGCGGAGAGCATCTCCACCAGCTCGTCCATGCGGGCGTTGCTTTCCGAGCGGATGTCCACCTTGGCGCGCGCCAGTTGGGCGATCGCGTTGACGCTCGATCCGCCCTCGATGAGGCCCACATTGATCGCCGATTTGGGCACGCCCTCGATTCGTGTTTCGGCAAACAGCGCCACCGCCCGACAGAGCGCGTGCAACGGATTGCCCACGCCGTAGTCGCTCCAACTGTGGCCCCCGGGTCCGGAAAACGCAACTTCGAACCGCCGGCTGCCCAGGGCGCGGTTGGTGATGTGGTCGGTGTTGGCGCCATCCACCACCACCATGGCTTCGATCTTGCGCGCCAGCGGCGATTGTTTGCAGAGATGGCGCATACCCAGGAGGTTACCTTCGCCCTCTTCGCCCACATTGGCCACCAACAGGAGACCCAGAGGGCACTCAGGAAGCTTGGCGCCGTTCTTCCAGACGCGCGCCATGGCGAGCAGCGCGGCCAGTCCCGCGCCGTTGTCGGAAACTCCGGGTCCGCAGAAGCGGCCGTCGGTATCGACCGAGATGTCTTCTTTACTGCGCGGGGCGATCACGGTGTCGAGGTGGGCGCTGAGGGCCAGGTACGGTCCATCGCCCTGGGCGGCGATGACGTTGCCGGCGCGGTCGATGGAAGGGGACCATCCGAGGGCCTTGAACTGCTCCTGGAACCAGGCGGCGCGTTCCTGCTCGAGGAACGTGGGTGCGGGAACGCGGCAGAGTTGCAGGTGGATCTCATTGATCCACTGCTTTTCGCGGCTGAACCACTGGAGACACTCGCGGACACCGCGGTCGTCAGCCAACTCCCCGATGTTGAACCCCGCCGTCGCTGCAGGCATGCCGTGGTTCTAGTGTATCAGTGAGGAGGGAGAGTGCCCCGCGTGGGCTGGAAAATGGGCGGCGGGAGCGGGGGCGGACGTGGAGTTGGTGCGGAGCCCATCTGTACTTACCAAGAAAGTTCCCGTACGGGAATATTTCACCTTTCCACTCCTCAGCGCATGACAAAACTTCCCGTACGGGAATTTTTGATTGAATTCCAGTGCCAATGCGGCACAATATTCCCGTACGGTAACATTTCAGAGGCCTGCCCTGCCATATACGCCTGAGCAAATCGGCAAATTGATCCGCGAGTGGAGACCGCGCATCCGGTTGCTGAAAAGGTGGCGGCCCTGATCCGGCAGCGTTCGAAAAAGGTCCGGGACGGTTTTCGGACCTGAACCGGCCGAGGCCCCCTGTCTGTCCTACTCCGGCAGCGGCCGTCCTTTAGTCTCCGGCGCGAACGGCAGCGCCGCCAATCCGAGCAGAAACACCAGGCTCATGCTCACTCCGGCATACCGCATGGGCTCCGCGTGTCCGGCGAAGACGCTGCCTGTAAGATAGCCGAAGGTGAAGGGACCGAGCGCCGCCACGGCGCGTCCCACGTTATAGCAGAAGCTGGTGCCGGTGCTGCGCAGCCGTGTGGGGAACAGTTCCGGCAAGTAAATGGCGTAGCCGCCGAACAGCGTCATCTGCGAGAAGCCCATCAGCGGGACCATCCAAAAGATGTCGCTAATGGCATGCAGGTGCCAGAAGGTGTAGGCCGTGATTCCCAGGGCGGCCAGAAAGCTGAACGCAAACGCCATGCGCCGGCCGGTGTAATGAGTCAGATAAGTGAATGCGTAGACGCCGAAAAAGCCGCCTATGTTCTGAAACAGGGAAGTAATGCCGATCCAGGTTGTGGTCTTGCCGGCGAGCGCGGCGCCACTTAGTCCCTGCGCGTGAAAAGTGCGCATCAGGACGGGCTGGAACAGGTCGTAGCTGAAGTAGCCGATGCCCCACAGGCCCACCACCCCGGCGACCGAAAGCATCAGGCCGACCAGGGAATTGCGGCGCCAGCGCGAGTCGGAGAGTAACTCGCGGTAAGACCCGAGGCGCCTCTTTTCGGCGCGCGCCTTGAGCCATTGCTCGGGCTCTTTCAACTTACGGAATACAACGAAGGCGAGCGGAGCGGGGATGGCGCCGGAGAGAAACTCCCAGCGCCACGCGCTATGGATGGCGCCCGTACGTTCCAGCAGCCCGAGCAGAATTCCGACGCCGGCGGCGATCATATTGCCGATGGACGCGAAAGACTGCATCGTGCCCAGGGCGTAAGGGCGCGCGCGTTCCGGCACCGCCTCAGCCACCAGCGCGACCCCAACGGAGAACTGTCCGCCCACGCCTAGCCCGCACAGAAAGCGGTACGCGTTGAAGTCCCAGATGCCCGTGGCGAACATGCTTAGGCCCGTGAAAAGGGTGTAGCAGAGGATGGTCCAGACCATGGTTCTCACGCGTCCGATGCGGTCGCCGAGGATGCCGAAGACCACCCCGCCCGTGGCCCATCCGACCATAAGGACGGAAGTGGCGTAGGCCCCCATGGCGTCAGTGGCGCGCGCGCCCATTAAGTCGTGGATGGCGGGTTTGCGAGCCAGGCTGAAGATCTGCTGCGCCATGGTGTCGAACATCCAGCCGACGCAGCAGACCGCGAGGACCAACCACTGATAGCGGGTGAGGTCCTTGTACCAGGCATACTTGGCGTTCGGCATGAAGCTGCTATTGTTTCGGAAACAAGGCGGGGGTGCAAGTTTGCGCAGAACTTGAGAACGCGGAGCCCCGTTTCAGCCCGCGAGCTTCCGCACCGTCTCCACCGTATCCGCCTCCGCGGCCGTCTTATCCGGCCGGTACCGCTTGACGCGCGCGAAGCGCAGCGCCATGCCGCTGGGATAGCGCGTGCTCATCTGAATTTCGCTGAAGGCGATCTCCGCCACGATCTTCGGCTCCACATACACGGTATAGCTGTCGCGGCCGATTTCGAGCTTCAGGAACTGCTCGGTCTGCCAGGTCAGCATTTCGTCCGTGAGCCCCTTGAACGTCTTGCCGAGCATGGCGAAGCCGCCCTTTTCGGTGTCGCGCGCGCCCAGGTGCAGATTGCTCAGCCAACCCTTGCGGCGGCCATTGCCCCATTCGGCAGCCAGAATCACCAGGTCGAGCGTATGCGCCTTCTTGATCTTGAGCCAGCTCTGGCCGCGCGCACCTGCCGCGTAAGGCGCGCCGATGGCCTTCGCCATGATGCCTTCGTTGCCGCGCTCGAGCGCCTGCCGCAGGAACTCCGCGCCCTTTTCGGCGTCAGCCGTCACCAGGTGCGGCACCAGGCTCTCCGGCGGGGCGAGCGCGGAGAGCATCGAGAATCGCCGCGACTGCGGCTCGTCGATGACCGGTTGGCCATCGAGGTACAGCAGGTCGAACCAGTATGGGGTGAGCGGCAACTCGGCGCGCATGCGGTCGAGGTCGAGCTTGCGGCCGAAGCGCTTCGCGGTCACCTGGAAGGGCTGGGGGCGGCCTTCGGGCGTGAGACCGATGATCTCCCCGTCGAGGATGAGGTCGCGGCCGGGCAGTGCGCGCACGGCCTCCACGATTTCCGGCACCGCGGCGGTCACGTCGTTCAAAGCGCGCGAGAAGATCACGACATCGCCGCCCGACCGGTGCACTTGCACGCGCGCACCGTCGAATTTGAACTCGAGCGCGGCTTCGCCCAGGTCTCCGAGTGCGTCTTCCACGTCCTCGGCGGTCTGCGCCAGCATGGGCTGCACGGGGCGAAAAAGCTGGATGGTGTACGGCGCGAGTCCCGCGGGACCCTCCTGCAGCACCGAGCGGGCCACGCGGGCGATATCGCCGGCCATCATGACGGCGCGGCGTACCTCGCCGGCGGCGGCGCCGGAGGCGCGCGCGAGGGCTTCCACCATCACGCCTTCGAGCGCGCCCTGGCGGATTTCGCCGAATAGCAATGCGGTGAGGAATTTCTGCTCCGGAGCGGTCGCGCGTGCGAACAGGCCGCGGAGAAGTTCGCGCCGCTGGGCGTCCGCGCCGCGCCCTTCGACAGCGGCAAGCGACGCGAAAGCGCGATCCACATCGGCGATTCCGAGAGCGGCCGTTTCGGCAGCGGGCGCGGCGGAAGCGCGCAGGGCCGCGTAGCCCACGCCGATGCGGCCCTGCCTGGTATAGCCGCACAGGAACGCGACGGCGATCTCGGATTCGTCCTCATTAAGCTGCTTCAGCAGCGTGGCCAGCAGCTCGATCTTTTCGAGGCGCCGCGAAGTTTCCGCGATGCGTTCAGATGTCTCCACTACGCGGACCAGCAGCATGGCTATGGACGCGGCTCGATGGACGCAGTCACCTTCATCCCCGGCTTGAGCGGAGTGTCCGACGGCATCGCCACGGCATCGCCATCCGCCAGGCCTTCGGTGATCTGAATTCGCGTCACGCTGGAGTTGCCGGTCTTCACGCGGCGCTGCTCCATGGCGTCGCCCTTCAGCAGGAAGACGTAATCTCCGCTGGCATCGTGGCGCAGCGTCTCTTTGGGGATGGTCAGCGCGTTCTCCACTACGCCGGTACGGATGGTGGCGTCAACGTTGGTGCCGGGAATCAGAAGGCGGTCGGGATTTTCGATCGCGCAGATGACTTGCCCTACCTGCCGGGAGCCGAGCGCTTCAATCGCGGTAGGCTTTTTCTCCACCGTGCCGGTCCATTGCTTGTCAGGCAGGGCCTGCCAGGTGATGGTTACCGGCTGGCCGAGGGCCACGCGGCCCAACTCCGGCTCGTCGATGTAGACGCGCACGCGCAGCCGGTCCATCTGGCCGATATTGGTCACCAGGTCGCCCGGATTGAGGTACGTTCCGGGCCGCACGGCGAGGCCGTAGACTGCGCCGGTGATGGGCGCGCGCACCTCGCTCTGCGCGGCCTGCTGCTGCGCGAGCTTGAGAGCTACGCGCGCATTTTCGAGGCGCGCGCGCGCCGCGGCGATATCGGGTTGCGGGGTCACATTGCGCCGCCGTTTCTCCAAGCCGGCGATCTGCACTCTGAGCTGGTCCACTTTGTCCCGTACGGCGGTGGCTTCGGCGGCGGTGGCGGCCTGCTTCTCGGCGAGGCGTTGCAGGGTTGCCAGTTCGCGTTGGGACTCCTGAAGTTCCAGGGCGGCGCGGGCGGAGGCGTTATCGATCTCGGTAAGTTCGGCCGGCCGCGGACCGGCCTCGAGCGATGCCACGTTGGCCTCGGCCTCCGCGACCTTGGCTTGCGCGGTGTCGACGTCGGCCTGCTTTGCGGGGTCGGCGATCGCGGCCAGCACGGCGTCTTTGGCCACGGCTTGGCCTTCCGCAACGTCCACGCGGTTCACCAGGCCCGCAGCTTGGGCGCGCACCGCCTGCCACTCGAACGGCTCGGCTTTGCCGTTGGTGGGTAGGGTGCTCACCAGGGTTTCGCGTTTCACGCGGATGAAGGTTACCGGCGGCGGCGTATTTCTTCGAAAAACGCCCCAACCGATGACTGCCACAACCACCAGCAGGAGCACGAGCAGCAGCTTCTTCAAAAGGGCATCTCCAAGAAACTATCTTACCGGGAAACGGCGTGCTGCCTGCGATTTCGGCGAGGCAACGCTTCCGGGGGATATACTATGGCGAAAGCAGACAATGACCTGGAGGGACGCCGCGATAGAGCCCATGCACGCAAAAGTACGGCTCTCCATATGGGCGAGCCGTTCAGACAAAAAGGAGTCCGAAATGTTCCGTGTTCTCACCTTCGCGTTCTCGATCGGCCTGCTGGCCGGCTGCCAAACGGCAAAGGCGCAGCGCCCCACGCCGCCCGCTCGCGATCCACACACGCCCGGATACGTCACGGCACAGGAATTGCCGGACGGCGAGAACGCTCCCGCGGCTGCCGACGGGAATTTCATCCTCGGTCCCACGCACAACCCAGCTCCGGAGATTACCGTACACGAAGGCGTGCCGCAGGGAGCGGTCTATACCTTCGACATGCAATCGGCCGACAGCAAGATTTATCCCGGCATCGCGCGCGAGCAAGGCACTTTCGGCACGCCCGATCCCAACGACCCCGCCAAGTTGATCGTGACCACCAGCCATCCCGCGCCCTACACGCGCCATGTGGGCGTGTATGTTCCGAAGCAATATGTGCCGGGCACGGCCGCGCCGTTCATCGTCGGGGCGGATGGAATCGATCGGTTGCTGTTCACCGCGCTCGACAATCTGATCGCCGAGCATAAGGTGCCGGTGATGATTGCGATCTCCATTGGCAACGGCAGCGGCGACGCGCAGGGCAGCCAACGCGGCCTGGAATACGACACCATGTCGGGCCTCTACGCGGAGTGGGTCGAGAAGGAAGTGCTGCCTCTGGTGGAGAAGCAGTACAACGTGAAGCTGACGAAAGACCCCGACGGCCGCGCGACTATGGGCGGCAGTTCCGGCGGATCGTGTGCTCTGATTATGGCGTGGTATCACCCGGAGTGGTATCACCGCGTGCTCACTTACTCGGGCACGTACGTGAATCAGCAGTGGCCGCCGGACCCTAAGACGCCGGGCGGCGCGTGGGAGTTTCATCGCCACCTCATTCCTGAGAGTCCGGCCAAGCCGATACGCCTCTGGATGGAGGTCGGCGACCGGGACCTTCTCAATCCGAACGTCATGCGCGATGACATGCACGATTGGGTGGTGGCCAATGAGAATATGGCCAAAGTTCTGGCCGCCAAGGGTTACCACTACCAGTTTGTATTCGCGCGCAACGCCGGCCACACCGACGGCGCCGTGAAGCGGCAGACTCTGCCGGAAGCTCTTGAATATTTATGGCAGGGGTACTCGATCGCGACGAAGTAGGGCCGAACCACCGGAACGACGGCGCCGCCAGAATCGGGCGAGTCAGAATTCCGCCACCGTTTTCATACGGGCTCGGCTGTCTGTTCATGCTTATGCTGCCGATTGGTGCAGCTGTGTCAATTCCTGTTACCTGGGTTTCGCGATTCCTGATGCACCGCCGGGAAAACCGGTTTGCCTCCAGAATGAGGGCTTGCGGAAAGCTGGTTTCGTGGAGCGAGGCGCGCGCACAAGTGGAGCAGGGTTGTGGTTTCTTCGTTGAGGAGACCCTCTCCGCAAAAGGCCCGTATCGGCTTTGGTGGACGCCGATCGACATCCCTTCGGAAAGTCCACACTCGTGTTGCTTCGAGCGGTTTCCTGAGTGCGGTGAATCGGTGAATCCGGAGTCTCCCGCATTCCATAAGTGGTGCCGCTCGCGGCTTACCGATCCGGATTGTGGGGCCGCGCAGCTTGTCGATCTCGCGGACGTGGATCGCAAGGGCGTGAATCAGATACTCAGCGAGTTGCATATGGCACACCGCTGCGTTTCCGTATGTTTCATCGACGACATTGGCCGCGTGTAATGCCGTTCCGACGTCAGCTCATGTACCAGCCACCATTCACGTTAATGGTCTGGCCCGTGATATAGCCGATGGTGGCCAGCATGACCGCCACATCCGCGACCTCGGCGACCGCGCCGAAGCGGCCGATAGGAATGCGCTCCGGCCGGGCGTTGAGATTGGACGTCACCATTTCCGTCTCCACCAGCGCCGGCGCGATGGAATTTACGGTGATTCCCTCTTTCGCAAAACGCTGTGCGTAAAAGTGCGTCAGGCCGAGCATGCCGGCCTTCGACGCGGCGTAATGCGGCCCGACCACGCCTCCCACCTGCGCCGCGACGGAAGAGAGATTCACGATGCGGCCCCACCGGCGCGCCCGCATGCCCGGCAGCACGGCTTGCGTCACCAGAAAACACGACTTCAAGTTCACCGCGATCAATTCGTCCCAATCGCCCTCGGTAATTTCTTCCACGGGCTGCACGCGCGCGATGCCGGCGTTGTTGACCAGGATGTCGATGGGGCCCACGCGCTCTTCGGCGGTCCGCACCAGGCGCTCGACGTCGCTTGCCATGGAGACATCGGCCTGCACGCTGGCGCAAGGCCGCCCCAACTCCGCGATCTCCTTCTCCACCGCCTGCGCTTCCGCCGCGCGCCGCAAATAATTGACCACCACCGCAGAGCCCGCCTCGGCCAGCGCGATGGCGACGGCCCGCCCGATTCCCCTACTCGATCCAGTTACCAGCGCAGTCTTTCCGTTGAGCAGATTCATCCCCATAAACTCTTAGTTTGCACCTTGCGGAGTATGCCGCGGATTACCCGCTCGGTCATGTCGCCGAACGGCCGGTCAGTGGTCAGATAGGTCCAGGTGGCGCCGCGCTCGGTGGGGTTCAAGCCCTTCGCCTGCGCCTCTTCCAGACGCGCGCCGATGGCTGCGTCGAGACCGTCCTCCATCTCGCGGTACAAGGTGTCGACGCGCGTCAGATACTCATGCAGCGGATCGCGGCCAGTGTAGGAATACCAATGCACCCCGGTGCGCAATTCGGAGACGGCGGCCAGATGGTCCGCCCAGAGATCGTCGATGGTGGTGAGCGCCACCGTGCGCTCCAGTTCCGGCATGTCCGACATGAGGATGGCCTGCCGGCGCTCCTGTATGCGCTGGCGCTGGCCCTCGATCACCGCTTCGTACTTGGCCAGGAAGTGGCGAATCTCCAGGTTCTGCCCTTCCACCAGCCGCTGAATACCTTCCACGTCGCCGCGATATTGCGGATTCTCGATGCCGTAGCGCACCAGCAGGTCGTCTTCCAGCGAAATCAGAAAGCGCGACAGCCCGGGATCGCCCTGCCGTCCCGCGCGTCCGCGCAACTGGTGGTCGATGCGCCGGCTCTCATGGCGATTCGTCCCGACCACCAGGAGCCCGCCCAATTCCGCTACTCCGGGTCCGAGCTGGATGTCCACGCCGCGGCCGGCCATGTTGGTAGAGATGGTCACCGCGCTGCGCTTACCGGCGCGCGCCACGATGGCGGCTTCCTCCTCTTCGTTGCGCGCGTTGAGCACCGAGTGGGGAATGTCGGTAAGCGACCGGCTCAACCGCTCGGACTCCTCCACGCTGGCCGTCCCAACGAGTACCGGCTGGCCGGCGGAGTGCGCGGCTCGGATCACCTCCGCGACGGCCGTCTCCTTGGCCTGCTTCGTGGGGAAAACTACGTCGTGATGATCGATGCGGATGACCGGCCGGTTGGTGGGAATCACTTCCACGTCCATGCCATAACCCTGGCGGAATTCTTCGGCCTGGGTAGCGGCCGTTCCGGTCATGCCGCAAACTTGGCGGTAGAGCGCCACCAGATTCTGCAGCGTCATGGAGCCCAGCACGCGGCCCTGGCGGCGGAACGGCACTCCCTCTTTGGCCTCGATGGCGGTGTGCAGGCCCGCGGGCCAGCGGCGGTCCTGCGCGATGCGACCCTTGAACTGATCCACCGATTCGATGGCGGAATTCTTCACCACGTAATCCACGTCGCGGTGCAGCAGGAAATGCGCATGGATGGCGTTGTGCACGGCGCTGTAAAGCGCCAGGTTCGATTCGGCGAAAAGGTTGCCGCACCCCAGAGCGCGTTCCACGATGTGGATGCCCTCGTCGGCCAGCGCGATGTTGCGGCCGAACTCGTCGAGCGTGAAATGCGTGCCGCGGTGGAAGCGGCGGACGATGGGGTCGACGCGCCGCGCCAGTACCTCCTCATCCATGGCTCCGCCGGCCAGCACCAGCGGGATGCGGGCTTCGTCGATGAGGATGGAATCGGCCTCATCGATCACGGCCGCCTCGAAAGGACGGTGCACCTGATCTTCGGGGCGCAGGGCGATCTGGTCGCGCAGGAAGTCGAAGCCGATTTCGTTGGCGGTGGCGTAGGTGATGTCGCAGCGGTAGGCGGCGTACCGCTCCGCCGGTCCCATGGTCTGCTGAATGCACCCCACGGTGAGGCCCAGCGATTGGTAGATGGGGCCCATCCAGCGGGCATCGCGGCGGGCGAGGTAATCGTTCACAGTCATCACGTGGACGCCGCCGCCGGGGCGTGCGTACCACGCGACCGCGGGAGTGCAGGCCAGCGTCTTACCTTCGCCGGTCTGCATTTCGACGATCTTGCCGCGCGCCAGCGCGAGGGCGCCCTGCAACTGCACGTCGAACATTTCGAGTTGCAAGGTGCGGGCGGCAATGACGGCCACGATGGCGATGGCCGCCGCGAGGTCGGCCGAGCCGCGGAAGTGGGCGCGCAGCTTTTCAGCGTCCCAATTGGCGAATTCCGTGCGGCGGCGGTTGATCTCCACGATCTCACCGGCGGGCGACGGGCGCAACCGCGAAGGCAGTTTCATCCTGATATATGAGACGAGCGCGTTCGAACGTTTTTAGTGTAAGGCCTGGTGGACACCGCGTAATGGCGCACGCTTCAGCGGAAAGCTGACGTTGTGCACAGTCGGTAGTCCTCTAGATTCGGACTCGTAAGACGTAGTCTTCAGGTCTGCGGAACGGCCCGGTTTCGGGCAAGTGTGTTGGCACGCGGAATTCCGGACCAAGGCCGACTTGCGGGGACATATTTCCTTGAACGGCGTTTGACCGGGCATAGGGCGGCAGTCACCCGCGCACTCCCGCCACATTACCGTGCATACGGTCCGCACACGACGGTTCGAGGTGGTTACCTATGCAGTCCGGGTCCGCCGTTGAGATTGTAGGCGTCGCGCAGACCATCAAATACCAAATGACCACCCAAAGACCGATGGATTTCGTGTACCTGCCGCTGGTCCAACACCCCATCGCCCGAATGGTCTTGATGCTGCGGTCGAGCGGCGATCCGGTGCGCTTGGTCAAGCCAGTGAAGGAGGTTGTCGGGACACTCGATCCAACCTGCCCATGTTGCAGACCAGGACTTACGAGGACTTCTACCTCAACCGGGCCGTGAAAGGGCCAAGAGTTGCAATGGACCTGGTGGGCGCCATGGGTGTGGTGGGCCTCCTGCTAGCCATCGCCGGTTTGTATGGACTGGTGGCCTACAACGTGAGCCGCAGAACCCGCGAGATCGGCATCCGCATGGCCCTTGGCGCGGCCAGCTCGGACGTGCTGCGGCTGGTGATGGGCAAGGGCCTCGTACTGGTTGGGATTGGAACGGCGATCGGGCTGGCGATGGGTTTCGCCGTAGAACATCTCATGAATTCCATGCTGTTCAATTCCGGCGGAATAGATATTTTGGCTTACGCGATCATGGTGCCGACGTTACTTCTGGTGACGATGTTGGCGGCCTACGTGCCTGCGCGAAGAGCATCCCGGATTGCGCCCACACAGGCGGTGCGATACGAATAGTGCAGGTAGTTCGTGAACGCCGGACTCGCGTCGCACGCTGCCGAACGGCTGGATCTTCCGTGAGCGCATGACGGATAGATTCGGGCTAAGCCCCGGTCCCGAAAAAAGCCGATCTGGCTTGTGTGGGATGCCCGTCAGGGCTGCAGGTCAGCACGCTCCACGGTAGGTAACGATAAATTAACAGGCGTCCCGTCTCGACAGCGCGGCGAGCGAAAGCTCTCTAATCCGCGGTCAACTGCACTTCCATAGTTTCCGCCCCCCTCACGCCCGCCCGCAGGCCTTCCGTAATTCCTCACCCATGGCCGACCGTTCCTCCGCCGTCAGTTTCCTGCCGCCCACCGTCACATAGAACACGTCGATGGCGCGATGCGCTTGCGTGTCGATCAGCACTACTTCAATATTGCCGCCGCTCGAGGAAATTGCCGACGCCAGGTCGTAAAGCAGGCCGGGGCGATCTTCGGCTACGATTTCGACCAGCGTAGCGGTGGCGCTGGCGTCGCCATCGAAGCGGATGGCGGTGGGAACCCGCACCTTGCGGCTCGGGGGCTTGGGTTTGGGACGATTGCGCAGCAGTTCGCGCACGTCGAGCTTGCCGAGAATCACGCGCTCGGCCGTCGTGCGGAGCCGGTCCACTTCCGAGGGGTTGAGTTCCAGCGTACGCGTAGGATCGGCGAAGACAAACGTGTCGAGCACCTGGCCGCGGCGGTTGGAAAAGGCCTCCGCGCGGAGTATGTTCATGCCGAAGCCGGCCAGCGTACCGGCCATGCGCGCGAATAAGCCGGGACGGTCGCCAGTAATTACCGTCAACTGCCAGGCCGAGTCCAGGCTGCGAATATCCAGCGCCACGCCGCGCGCCTCGCTCTTCACCGCGAGCGCCACGTGCTCCGCAATTTCCTCCTCGTTGTGGGTGCGCAGATAGCGCACGGGCAGACCTTCGAGCAGTTCCGCGCCCGGTCCGGAGGCCGACTCCGCAATGCGCTCCGCGGCCAGTTCGCGGGTCAATTCGCGGTAGACCGCCAGGTAGAGCCGCCACAGTTGGGACGAACGCCACGGCGTCATGACGCTGGGATTCACCGCGCTGATATCGGCGTAGGTGAGGACGGTGAGGGCTTTCAGGCGGGCCTCGGTGCCGACGATCTGCGCAACGTCGTGGATGGCTTTGGGATCGGCCAAATCGCGCGTGCGCATGGCCAACGAGAGCTCCAGATGGTTGCCAATCAGAAACGACGCAGTTTCGCGATCCTGCGCCGGCATGCGAATGCGGCGCATGGCCGCGTCGGCCGCTTGTAGCGACGCCTCCACGTGGCCTTCGTAGCCCGCAGCGGGGTCGGAATGAGCTTTGCCGGCATCGTGGAACAGCAGCGCGAACAGCAGCAAGCCTTTGTGCGGCAATTCCTGGAGCAGTTCGCCGTAGCTCCCCGGCGCGGAGCAGGCATTCTGGATGGCTACCAGGGTGTGCTCGTCCACGGTGTAGCGATGGTAAAAGTCGCGAACCACCTGGCACTCGATCTGCTCCAGGCCCGGGAATAAAGCGAAGAGCACGCCGGTCTCGTGCATCGAGCGGACCGCCAGCGGCGCGTGAGCCTGGGAGAGAATCTGGTTCAGTGCGGGCCACAGGTTGCGCGGCTCCTCGAAATACTCCCGCAAGCGGCCGAGACGAGGCTCCAGTTGATTCACGGCTTCGCTCGAGAGGCGCAGGCCGTGACGCGCCACGAATTCGAACAGGCGCAGCACCAGTTCGGGGTCGGTCTCGAGTTGTTGTGGCGCGCGAAGATGAACGCGCTCACGATGCACCGCGAAATCCGAGTTGGAGAGCCGCGAGCGCCACCCCACAAACTGCGCGAACAGAGCGCTGGACTGCGCATCCCAGAGTTCCAGGGAGCGCATGGCCGCGCGATTCACGGCGCGCGCCTGGCGGTAATACTCGCGCATGAAGGCAGCTACGTCCCCGCTGTCGGCCAGGGCATCCTGGGCGTCGAAGGTGAGCTGATTCTGGTCGCGCCCAGCCTGGGTGTGAAGTGCGGACCGCAGGCGCGCCAGGAAGCGGAAGGCCTGCCGCAGGTCTTCGGGCGCTTCGGGAGAGGTCAGACGGTTGGTGTCCGCCTCGCGGAGCTGCTCCATCCAGCGGATGAATTGAAAATCGCGCAGCCCGCCGGGAGTCTCTTTCACGTTGGGCTCGAGATGATAGAAGGTGTCGGCGTATTTGGAGTGGCGCTCGCGCGTCAGGCGGACCAGGTTGCGCATCAGGGCGTCGCGGTTGCTCTGCACGAAGCGCGGGAATTTCTTGCTCAGGGCGGCGAACAGCGGCCGGTCGCCAGCCAGAAAACGCTGGTCCAGCAGACTGATATTGAGCTCGGAGTTCTGCTCGTGAACCTCCAGGCATTCGTCGGGAACGCGCACCGATTGGCTGACACGCAGGCCGGAGTCCCACAATCTCTGCAGAAAGGCCGAGATCTCCAGTTTATGCGCGCGGGGCACGTCTTCGTTCTGGCACAGCAGCAGCAGGTCGACGTCCGAGAAGGGAAAAAGCTGGCGTCTTCCGTATCCGCCCACGGAGATCAGCGCGAGGCCTTCGGGAATCGTGGGAAACAGCAACTCCGTGGCCGCTTGCGACACCAGCCGGTCCACCAGGCTGGCCCGTTCGGCCAGCGACGTCAGGACGTCGGAGGTTGCGGCGAACGGATGCGGCGCGGGATAGGGTGGCGATTGCATACGATATCCCGCGGCGCCGTGCTATAGGACCGATTCTCCCCGGTCGTCGTTACGAATCCGTATGGCCTCGATCACATCGACGACAAAAATCTTGCCATCGCCGATCTTGCCGGTGCGCGCGGCTTGCACTATGGTTCGGGTCACTTCGTCCACGCGGCTGTCGGATACGACTAGCTCGATTTTGACCTTGGGCAGCAGGTCGACTGTATATTCCTGCCCGCGGTACACCTCTTTATGGCCCTTTTGCCGTCCATGGCCGCGCACTTCGGAGATCGTCATGCCTTCGATTCCGATGGCCTGCAGCGCTTCCTTCACTTCGTCGAGCTTGAACGGTTGAATAATTGCCTCAATTTTCTTCATGGCGGAATCTTAACTGATCTTAGCAGCCGCACACGACCGTTGCGCCCTCGCGCGCCGGACCCCGCGCGAGAGTAAGTGAAGAAAAAGCGAACACCACCACCTCAACGGTGGCTTCGATTGGGTTCGTTCCAGTCATTGTGCCTCACCCGGCGGGCGGTCCGAAAGACGGAAGTTTCTATCGAAGCGATTGCAAATGCTTATCGGTTGGCATTTGGGAGCTCGGAGCGTAAGCGCGATTACTGGCCGTGCTTGTAAATCTGGCCGCGGGGGCCAATCTCGGCGACGACGATATCGAAGCCTTCCACCTGAAATAGAATCCGCAGTCCCCGACTCTTGCCGATCTCCGGTCGTCGCGGCCCTTCAGCGGTTTGGAGTTCTGCGCGTCGAACGGATAGGCTTTCAGGCTTTCGAGCTTCTGGGGCAACCGCTCACGTGTGGGTGCGTCGCATCGCCTCAGGTATTTCGCGGCTGCCCCGGATATCGAAACCGTGTAGGATTTCACTCAAAAGAGCGATTCCAGTGGAACAGTCTCGCCCCGCCGGTGCTCCTCCATCGCTGCGGCCATAGCGCCGTCAAGCTTCGGGTCCAACGCGGACTCCAGTGCCACCATGCAGTCCTTCACCTGCTCGTGGCAAGTTTCCAGCCAACAAAGCGGCTCGGCTGCGTCCGGATCGTCGAAGTAACCGCGCTGCCGGGCAGAGACAAGCACCTCGTCAACCATGCGCTCAAGTGGTAGCAGTTTGGAGTAGAGCGCCTGAACCAGCTCGACGTTGAAGGCGCCGGATTGCAGGACCCGCTCCGCAAAGAACTTCGCCGCCGAATATGGCCCGAGCATCGCGAGGACAGCGCGTGGAAGCGAGTGCCCTGCATTCTCGCCCGCGGCAGATATGTCCTGCAGAGCGCTGCTGGCCAGCGCGGCTTGTCGGCCAACTTCATCGCCAACGATCGCGGACGTAGACATGGGTGCATGGCCTCCTGCAATCAATCATGACACGATGCGAGGCCATTTGGCGGCCTTCACAGCCGTATCCAAGCCCCGTGTGATAATGGTGGCGATGGCGGCGACAGCCGAGGGAACTTCGCGGTATCAATTCAAAGCGGCCCCGTATAGCAGCCATACGCTGCTGCTGGCCGAGTTTCCCGAGCGCGGAGATGGCCGCAGGGTGCTGGACGTGGGCTGCGCCATCGGCTATCTATCGGAAATTCTGGCGCAGCGGGGGTTCGCCGTAACCAGCATCGATTGGCCCAATAGTCCGCACCCGCCCACGGTGGAATTCGCCGGCGCGGACCTGGACAACGGCCTGCCGCCCTTGCGGGGCCAGTTCGATTACATCATTTGCGCCGACGTGCTGGAGCATCTGCGGGCTCCGCTGGAATTGCTCAAGGAGTGCCGCGCGCGGTTGGCCCCGGGGGGCACGCTGGTGGGCTCGCTGCCCAATAGCGGCCACTTTTACTTTCGCTGGAACGTGCTGGCAGGCCGGTTTCCGCAGCATCAGCGCGGCCTGTTCGATAGCACCCACCTGCATTTCTACACGTGGGAAGGCTGGTCGGCGCTGCTCCGGCGGGCGGGATTCCGGGTGGAGCGGGTGCGCTGCTCGGGAGTGCCTGTGAGCCTGGCATTTCCGCAATGGGAGGGGTCGCTGGCGGTGCGCACGCTGGAGTGGCTGTCGTTCCAGGCGGCGCGTTTTTGGAAGACCATGTGCGCCTATCAATTCATCGTGCGCACACGGGCGGAGTAGACGGAAATGAGTGCTGACAAATCCAAAGTGGTGGTGGTCATGCCGGCGTACAATGCCGCCAAGACGCTGCACATGACCTACGCCGACTTGCCGCGCGACATGGTCGATCTGGTCATACTGGTGGACGACGGCAGTTCCGACGAGACGGCCAAAATCGCCCGTGAAATGGGGCTGGAGCTGTTCGTTCACGACCGCAACTACGGGTACGGCGCCAACCAGAAGACCTGCTACCGGGAAGCGCTGCGGGCCGGGGCCACGATCGTGGTGATGGTGCACCCGGATTATCAGTACGATCCCACGCTGCTGCCGGAAATCATCAAGCCGATTCAGGAAGGCCGGGCGGACGTGGTGTTCGGCTCGCGGCTGATGGGTATGAACCCCATGAAGCAGGGGATGCCGTGGTGGAAGTACATTTCGAATCGTTTTCTCACCATGGCGGAGAATCAGGTCTTCGGGTTGAAACTATCGGAGTATCACACCGGATACCGGGCCTTCCGGCGGGAAGCGCTGGAGGCGGTGAATCTGCAGATGGATTCCGACAAGTTCATCTTCGACCAGGAGATAGTGGCGCAACTGGTGAACATCAAGATGCGGATCACGGAAGTGCCGGTGCCCACGCGGTACTTCGCGCAGGCCTCGTCGGCGTCGTTTTTGGCGAGCACGCGGTACGGCATCTCGATTCTGTGGCTGCTGCTGCGATACGTACTGCACCGGGCGGGCGTGATCCACCAGAACCAGTTCGACAGCCTGCAACGGCGCTACCAAAGCGCCACCGACATCAAACCCCAGGCCAACTAGGCAAGGCTTCGCCTTGATTTGGCGGGCTGAAGCCGGCTCTCCAGTAACCACATGCTGGAAGCCACAGCCCAAGCCATTGATTCTGAGTTGCTTGCTGACAATTCCACATGTTTGTTTCCCTGCGCAATGGTTACTGGCGCTAGCGGGAGTTTACTGCGAAGGGTTCCACCCAAACAACGCCGAAATCGACAAATGCAGCCCAGCCAGCAGCATAGCCTGTGGAATAATTTGCCGGATGTGTATTACCCCATTTTGGGTAGGTAA